>Ga0272441_10002936_pt1 | contig 33609 bp, 31 predicted proteins | sample SSMProp6N_FD_193582 | JGI IMG/M metagenome (GOLD analysis project Ga0272441, IMG submission 193582) | Marine sediment archaeal communities from Little Sippewissett salt marsh, Falmouth, MA, United States - SSM-Prop-6N | ecosystem: Environmental > Aquatic > Marine > Wetlands > Sediment ... | reverse complement strand
AAGTCTTGGGGCAAGGAGGGCGCCTTTTGTTACGTCGGTCGCTCAAGGTGGAAGCGGCGTCTCGCGGCAAGGGCCGCACTTCCATATGATGCCTGACCTGCTTCAACAACGGCTGGCGCTACATTCCCTAGACTTCGCCAGACTTCCTGATTTGTGGGGACCGGCAGGTCTAGTCCGGAGCGATGGCGCGATAAGAAGTTTCATGCGGAGTTTTGTGCTGCAGGAGAAGTATGATGTCGCCTTGGGATCGGCCTGTAGTTGCAGGCTCTGGCGCTTGAACCTCTGAAGATCGGTGCACCTTTTTAGTTTCTTCGACCGTGGGGACCGGATACGAGTCCCTTGAGCTCCCCAGGGTGGTCGTGCCGGGCCAGACCGGACATGCTCGGACTTGCGCATGGTCGTATCTGGACGACACGAACAAGCGGCTCTCAGGCGTAACGGAGAACCCCTTGGCGGCGGCATCCCTCCTGCAGCGCGGCCAGATGTGAGCGGCTCCGCGCCATCTCCCACATGTCGGGAGGGCGACAGACCCGGAAAACGCTTGACGGTCGTTGGGTGAATCAATATCGCCCGTAGCCTGAATAGACACCTGAAAATCCAACAGAGGAGGAGGATAATGTCAGACACGACGAAGCCGAGGTGGCCACTCGACGACACGGCGCGCCGGGGACAGGATGCGCTGGTGCTGTGCATGGAGTATCGCGCGGCCCTGGAGCCGCGGCTGGGGGCGGGCCACATCGCAGGGCTCGAGGGCGACCTGCCCCTGCTCACCGGGAGCCCCGCGGACCGGCAGGCGACCAGGACCGCGCAGAAGGGCAAGACCGGCGAGGAGCGGGACCTGGCGGCGGACGGTCACGACGGGGTGATGACGGCGCGGACCCTCGCCAGGCGCACCGCCGGGATACCTGACGGCACGCTGAAGGCCCTGGGGGTCGGCGAGAAGCTGAGCAAGAACAACACCGACGCCGTCAAGGGGGCCGTGCTGGCGATCCTGAACGCGGCGGACGCCGCCCCCGGCCTGGCGCCCAGGCTCGGGCTGCTGCCCGCGGACCTCGACGACGGACGCGCCATCGCCGACGCGCTCGGCGGCGCCGACCAAGCGCAGGCCGACGCGATGACCACCGGCAAGACGAAGACCTTCGACGAGAACGTGGTCCAGCTCCGCGTGGAGGCGGCGGTGGAAGGGTCGATGTAGGAAAAACAGGTCGATTCCAGGCCGGGCCACGTCGCCGTAGTCGCACTATGCGTCATCCAACTCCAACTCGGTTTTCACCAACGGGCGCAAGGCTTCACGGACCCGTCTATCCCGAGCGCGCTTTAGCGGCTCCAACGTGGGCTTTGAGGTCGTGCGTCGAACCCTGCCGGCAACGGATCCAGCCCACGAACATGCCTCCAGCGCCCAAATCAAGAGCCGCCGTAGAGCACAGTCACCGGATCAGTCTCCCCAGCCGAGCCAAACGTCACCGAACAATCCCCAATTAGCAAAACCCGTGCCCATCTTGCCGTCCTGCGAGCGGCTTCGCTCCATAGACCGTTGGCGGAATCACGCGACGTCCTCTTCGACGTCAGTGCCATTTCTACGGCGCGACTCCGCAAACAATCCTATTCCATTATGCATGGAAGCGCCGTCCATGGATCTGCGCTTGTTGACGGCGACAAATGGCCAAGATCTTTAGGCAAACGGGGACTCATGCCGTCTGCATAGTAGCGAGAGGGCGCGTGGAAGCTCCCGGGCTTGACAGCACATTCTGGAACCCCTACCATCGCTGCAATATATGCACGGACTGGATGCAGACAGCCTCCACAAACCCGATCACGCCGGGCTCGGGAAGTGGTGACAGACCCCGAAATGTGGACTTTTCCATGATTAAGGATGCCATGTGTAGAATCAAGAGTCGCTGGCTTGTCGGGCTGGCAGGAGCAATGCTGATCGTCCTCGGAGCGGGCGGCTGTGGTGATGACAACGACGATGGCGGCACGGGGACACTCTCCATGCAGGGGGCTATGGCGGCTTCCATGAAGAGCACCACACACGATTGCGCTATGCAGGACTTCCGGATCCTCATCCGCAAGATGTGGGTCACCACCGACGACGTGGTGGAAGGCGAGGAGGACAACCTGAACTGGGTCGAGATCTACACCGCGGATGCGACCGAAGCCTGGGCGGACCGGCAGTTCGACATCGATCTCCCGGTCGGCAACTACGTGGCGTACAAGTTCCTGTGGAAGAACGAGTTCGAGTATGTGTGTCTCTCCGAGGGCCAGACCTACGACCTCCCCAACTTGATGAATTCGTCGCTGGCGCCCGACGCAGACACCACGGGGATCAACACCCCCCACGGAAGCTACCAGCTCGACCAGAACAACCTGTTTGTGCTGACCTCGCAGGGCGAGGTGGTGAGCCCGTTCGAGATCCACGCCGGCCAGGTCACGAACATGACCTGGCGCTGGAACGTCGTCAGCTTCGACTGGATCGACACCGACGACAGCAGCGACTTCAGCGAAGGCGACGAGATAGACAACGGCCAGATCCCCGCCGGCATCGAGGGGGACTCGATGTGGGACTTCCTGATCGAGTACGAGTAGCCCCAGACGATAAGGACGATAAGAACTTTCATGCGGGCTTTTGTGCTGGAAAAGAAGTATGGCGTCACCTTGGGATCGGCCTGGAATGGCAGGCCCTGGCGCTTGAATCCCTTTATATTGGTGCGCTTTTCGACATCTTCGACCGTAAGGACCGGATTCGAATCCCTTGATCTCCCCAGGGTGGTCGGGAGGACTACACCTCTGAGGTTGGCGTCTTCGCCAGACTTCCTGATTTGTGGGGACCGGCAGGTCTAGTCCGGGGCGATGAGGGTGCCCACTTCGGCGCCGGTCAGGGCCTCGGCCAGGCGGCCCGGGCGGGTGATGTCCACGATTCGGGCCGAGAGGCCCTTCCGGGCGTAGCCGAGCAGGGCGGTGACCTTGCCGCGCATTCCGCCGGTCACGTCCGCGGCGTCGGCGCCGCCCAGGGAAGCGGCCACCTCCGGCCACGTCTCGGGCGTGATGCGGGCGATGTGCGTGGCCTCGGGGTCCTGCCGGGGGTCGGCGGTGTACACCCCGTCCACGTCCGTGCCCAGGACCAGGAGGTTGGCCCCGAGGCCGTGGGCCAGCTCTGGCGCCAGGACGTCACCCGAGAGGATGGAGCAGCCCTGGGACCGGTCGGCGGCCGGGACGCCGTAGACCACCGGGATCATCTGTTGGGCGGCCAGCTCCTTCCAGGCCACGGCGTCCAGGTGGACCAGCTGTCCACCGGCCATGACCGCGGCGGCGGAGGCCTGGCAGGGCATTGCCGCCAGACCCTCGGCCATCAGGGCCCGGCACACGGCGGCGTTCAGCTCGTTCTGGAGCACCTGGATCTCACCCCAGGCGAGGCGCTGGGTCGGGTCGGTGATCCCCCGGTGGATTCCGGATCGGAGCACCGGGCCGTGGCCGTAGCTCCCGGCGCCGTGCACCACCCCCAGGACGGTCCCCAGGGGCGCCGACGCCAGGTCGGAGGAGAGGCGCGCCAGGACCTTGTGACGGATGTGCGGGCGGTCCCCGCGCTTGTCGGTGATGACCGAGCCCCCGAGCTTCACCACGGCTCTCACGTGATCGCTAGAAGCCATCTGCTTCGCCCTCCCCCGCCCCGCCGACCTGGACCCGTGGTCCATCCACGGCAACGGTCTGGCCGGTGCGGATCTGCGAGAAGTCCAGCCCGTCCACGCAGGGGATCTCCGCGAGGATGACCCCCACCGCTACGATGGTCTCGCACCGCTCGCAGAGGATCGCCGCGGGGCCCAGGCCCTTGCGGTCCAGGCGCAGGATGGCCCAGGAGCCCACGGTGCTGCCCTTGCCGCGCGGGATCACGAGGACCCGACCTGCCAGGGCCTGGCCCTCCAGCGGGTGGCCGGGCTCCACCACCCGCCCGGTGTCCAGGTCCACGCCGCCGTAGAACGACACGGGCTCCAGCGAGACCAAGGCCTTGCCCGAGGCTCGTCCGGCGCGGATGACACGCCCGTGCAGGTCGAGGCCCTGGGGGCCCTGGGGGCGCTGGGGTGTGGAGCTCATGGCATCCTCCCGCTCATGGCATCCTCCCGCTCATGGCATCCTCCCGATCATGGCATCCTCCCGGTGAGGGCGACCTCGACGCAGTCGGCCGCGGTCAGGAGCGTCACGTCCATGCCGCCGTGTCCCCGGGCGTAGTACAGGCCCTTGGCAGAGTTGGTCACGAGGCGGCGGTACCGTCCCTTGAGGGGCGCCACCACGAAGCAGGTGTCGCACAGGACCAGGGCCCCGGACCGCTCGATGGTTTCGGTGAGGCCCAGGTCGTCGGCGAGGGCCTTGACCGGGCGGGAGGTGCAGAGCCAGGTGTCCACGGCCACCCGGCCGCCGCGGACCTGGTCCGCCACGTCGCGAACCTCGGCCAGGGTGGCGTGGGGGCAGCCCAGGCAGACCAGGTCGGGCGTCCCGGTGGCGGCGGCCTCACGCGCTCGGGCCTGGTGGAGGTCGGCCGCAGAGATGGTGTGGGTGACCTTCGGGATGGCGTGGTGGGACGCCTCCGGGGTCACGCCCGCCAGGTGGAACAGGGGCGCGCCCCCATAGGTGGGCAGCGCCGCGCCCAGGGCCTTGAGGCACTCCAGGCCAGGCCTGGGGCCGGCGACCTCGAGGAGGACCACCTCGCCGTCGGAGGCCTGGCCGACCGCCATCCCCAGGAGCCCCCAGTCACGCGGTGACTCGGGTCGGGCCTCGACGACGAAGCGTCGCGTGGGCCGGCGGGCGGCGTCCAGGTGGAGCCCATAGGCCGGCGTCCACCCGGTGAGGGCGGCCGCCAGGGCCGAGGGGCCGCCCTCGCGGTTGGTCCGGGCGCCCAAAACGCTGTTGGCATAGGTCACCGCAGACGACTCGGACCAGGCCAGGGTGTCTCCGGGGGCCGGGAGGTTGCCCGCCAGGTAGGGCGTGCAGGTGCAGGCCGCGGCGATCCCCAGGCGCCTGTAAGCCGCAATCACTTGCTGCTGCTTGTCGACGAACCGTGGGTCGAGCCCCATCCGCTCGGGCGCCCGCAGGTCCATGCCCGCCGGGTTCAGGGTCGCCGGCACCACGGCGCGCCCATCCTCGGCAAGGTCCTCCAGAAAGGCCAGGCCCTCGTCGCCGAGGTTTCCATAGGAGACGCCCGCCACCTGGACCGACGCCACCGGCAGGAGCCTCTCCGCGTCGAAGACCTCGCCCAGGGCCACGAGGACCTCCATGGCCTTGGCCGCGGCTCTCCCTGCCCCGCCGGCCAGGATCCTCTGGTGCTCGTCGGTCAGCCGCATGGGGTCTCCTCTACCTGGGTCTCCTCTACCTGGGTCACTTCTGCCTCGGTGGCTCTGGGTCACTTCCACTTCGGTGGCTCTGGGTCACTTCTGCCTCGGTGGCTCCACCCGGAGGTACTCTTCCGGGTGCGCACCGGGCGGCATCGTGGCGTCGATGATCCACTTGGCGGTGATGCTCGTGGCCGGGTCGCGGCTGGGGTCCAGGGACGAGCCCCGGGCGCCCGGCACCACCACGAGGTCCCGATCCGCCTGGACTCGCGTGGCGATGGCCCACTCCACCTGGTGGGCGTCGTTCACGTCGATGTCCTCGTCCACGACCACCACCCGCTTGAGGGACGGGTGGGCCGCCAGGGCCGCCAGGCCGGCGTTCTTCGCCTGCCCCGGGGAGTGGGCCCCGAGGGCAACCACCGCGTGGAGCCAGGAGCAGCCCCCGGCCGAGAGCGCCAGGTTGTGCAGGGCCGGTACGGCCGCCCGGACGGTGTTCCAGATGCGCGGCTCCTGCGGCAATCCCATGAGCAGCCGATGCTCCATGCCGCCCGGCAAGATGACCGTGCAGAGAGGATCGCTGCGTGACAACAGCCGGTGAATCTCCAGGACCGGCTGTTGCCGGATCCCATCCAGGGTGCCCGTGATGTCCACGAAGGGGCCCTCCTCGGTGAGATCCCCGGTGAACCGCCCCCGCAGGACCAGCTCCGCCTCGGCCGGCACCGTCAGCCCGTCCAAGTCGCACACGGGCACGGGCCGCCCCATCAGCCTCCCCGCCAGGTCAAGCTCGTCCAGATCCGGCCCTCCTGAGCAGGCCGCCGCCACCGAGAGGGCCGGATGCAGCCCCAGGACCACAGCCACCTCGGCCTCCCCGCCGCCTTCGTCGAGGATCATCTTCAGGTGCCTCGGCACCACGCGCACGGCGAGCCGGTTCCCGGCCAGGAACATCATCCGATGGAACGAGTAGTTCATGCCATGGCGAGCCGACCGCGCGGCGATGATCCCCGCGGTGAGGTAGGCCCGCTCGCCCTGGGGGTAGAAGCGCACCGGCGCCACCTCCCCGAACAGGTCCGGATCGCTCACCTCGCGCCCGGAGAAGTCACCACCGTCCACCCGCTCGGTCGCCACGTCCGTGGCGGCCAAGGCCTGGGCGATGCTCGACACCAGACCCGGCGCGTCCGTGCCCAGCGCCTCGGCCACCAGGTCCCGGCTGGAGGCCAGGTTCCCCACCAACCGGTGGCCGGCCCCGACGCTCTCCATGACCTGGACCCGGCCCTCGTGGTCAAAGAGCCGGCGCGCCACCTCGTAGTCCGGGCTCAACGCCTCGGTGACATTGTCCACGCGCCCCGCGGCCTCCTGGGCCGCCAGGAACGACCGAAGGCTGGTGCCCGCCGGGTGATTCGAATCCTCGCTCATCCTGGCCTCCTTGGGGCGGGCGCCTCTGGCGTGGGCGACTCCGGAGCGGGCGCCTCTGGCGTGGGCGACTCCGGAGCGGGCGCCTCTGGCGTGGGCGACTTTGGAGCGGGCACCTCTGGGGTGGACACCCCTGGGGCGGGCGCCTCTCCCATGGGTCCTGCCGACAGGACCTGACACCCCTCTTTTCGAAGCCTCGCGGCCAGGTCGCGGACTCCTTCCACCGGCGCCACGGCCACCGCCACCCCGCCGCCGCCGGCCCCCGACAGCTTGGCCCCTGCCGCGCCCAGGTCCCGTGCGCAGGCCACCACCCGGTCCAGCCCCTCCGTGGACACGCCGATCTCCCGCAGGGCCTCGTGCTGATCGTTCAGCAAAGTGCCCAGGGTGTCGACATCCCCTGACACCAGGGCCTCGCACGCCTTCGAGGAACGGTTGCGGGTTTCCGCCGTAAGGATCTGGAATCGCTCCGGGTTGGCCTCGCGGAATCCACTCACACCGCGGATCATCTGCGCGGTGGCGCCACCGGGTCCGGAGTCGAGGACGATGAGGCCGATCCGCCCGAGGGCTTCCCCCTCCAGCGCCTCGAAGGGAGCGCCCGGCACTGCCCACACGGGTCGCTCCAGGAGGCAGACCTCCGTGTCGATCCCGCTCGGCCTGCCGTGGGCCTGGCGCTCGCACGCCATGGAGACCTCCCGGAGCGTGGCGCTGTCAGTGGGGGTACGAAAGGCCTTGGCCACGGCGCGGGCCATGGCCACCGAGAGCGCGGCGCTGGAGCCGAGACCCGCTCCCTCGGGGATGGTGGACTTCACCTGGACAGAGAACGGAACGGAGCAGTCGCGATCAAAGATCTCCCGGGCGGCCCAGAAGCAGAACCCCAGGTGCCCCGGGAGCGGCTCCTGATCCGTGGTCTCCTCCAGCATGACCTTCAGGCTCAGGCTCTGGACGGGCACGGCCAGGGCGGGCGCCCCGTGCAGCACGAAGTGCTCCCCCAGGAGGATGGCCTTGGCGGGTGCTGACCCGGTGTACATCAGCCGCGGCTTCCACGGAGCTCTGCCAGGACGGCGGCGGCGGTCTCGACGTCGGCGCGACCCCGCCGCTGCAGCTCCTCGGTCAAGGGACCGAGCTCCTCCTCCGCCGCGCCGAGGGACAGCCCGACCTTGCGCGCGTGGAGCCTCATGTGGCCGTGCTGGATGCCCACGGTGGCCAGGGCGCAGAGGGCCGCGAGGTTCTGGGCGAGCCCCACAGCGGCCGCGATGGAGGCGAGGCCCGCCGCGGAGCGGATGTCCAGGATGGCGAACCCCGCCCGCACGGCCGGATGGGACTCGATGATGCCGCCCACGGTGCCCACCGCGAGGGGGAGCTCGAGCTCTCCGTGGAGGACCCCCTCCCGCACCCGCCACCGCGACAGGGCCCGGTACCGCCCGGACCGCGCCGCAAAGGAGTGGGCGCCGGATTCCACGGCGCGCCAGTCCTGCCCCAGGGCGATGAGCACCGCGTCGATGCCGTTCATGATGCCCTTGTTGTGGGTGGCAGCCCGGTAGGGATCCCGCTCCGCGAAGACCGAGGCCTCCATCACACCCTGGGCGATGTCCGCGCCGGCGTTCGGAGCCCCGTTGCTGCCCAGGCTGGTGACGGGCACGTGGCCGCGCGCCACCACCAGGCGTCGGTCCGCCAGGTTGCTCAGGATGCGGAGCCGGGCCCGGCCACCGGTCAAGTCCTCCAGCCGTGGGGCGAGACGCTCCGCCATGGTGTTCACGGCGTTGGCGCCCATGGCGTCCCGGACGTCCACGATCAGGTGGATCACGAACATGGTCCCCACGGGGTCGTCGCGGCCTTCGGGCGGCAGGATGCGGACCTCCAGATCCCGGGCGCCGCCGCCCATGGCCACGAGCTTGGGGTCCAGGTCGTTGGACGTGTCCAGCAGCTCTTGCTTCGCTGCGAGGACGCGCTGCTTCGCCTGGTCCAGGTCGGGTACGTCCAGCAGCTGGACCTGGCCGATCATCAGGGGCACCGTGGCGGACGTGCTGATGCCGGGCCCCTGACGCAGGTACCGGGCCGCCTTGCTCAGGCCCGCCAAGACGGAGGGCTCCTCGATGGCCATGGGCACCAGCCGATCCACCCCGTCCACCCGCAGGTTCATGGCGAGACCCAGGGGCAGCTCGAAGGTGCCGATGCAGTTCTCGATCATGTGGTTCGCGGTGCGCCGGGGGAGGTGCTCGCTCTGGCTGAGGTACCGGAGGTCGGCCTCCTCGAGCCCCGCCCGCTGAGCGAGCTGGCTGATGCGCTCGTGGATGGAGAGCTTGAAGAAACCCGGCCAGCGGGAGTTGGTGTCGTGGCTCATGATGCAAGCTCGGGGTTCGGAGGGAGGGTTCGCCCGACGTTGCGAAGCGCGCAGACGTCCGCCGCTCCGGTGCAGAACATGGTGACCTTCAGCTCGTACAGAAGCGCCTCGAGCCGCGCCACCACCTGGCGCGGGCCCTCCCGGGCGGCGGCGAGGAGCGGCTGGCACACCGCCACGGCGTCGGCGCCCAGGGCGAGGGCGGCCGCCATGTGGTAGCCCGTGCTGATCCCGCCCGAGCCGATGACGACCCGGTCCCCGAAGGCCGCCCGGCAGTTCTGGATGGAGCGGGCCGTGTCCACGCCGAACCAGGCCAGGCTCAGCCCCGCACGCGCCGCGGGCGAATCCCCGGCGCGCAGGGCTTCCACCATGGCCCAGGACGTCCCGCCCACCCCGGCGGCGTCGATGCCCGCCACGGGCAAGGTGGCCAGCTTCTCCGCGGAGCGTCGGGAGACCCCGGCGCCCACCTCCTTGAGGATGACCTCCACGTCGAGGCGGCCCACCACGTCCCCGAGCCGGTCCAACAGGCCGCGCCACCTGGTGTCACCGCCCGGCTGAATGGCCTCCTGCAGGGGGTTCAGGTGAAGCGCCAGGGCGTCCAGGGGCAGGCGCTCCATCATCTTCCGGATCTCTGGCACGCCGACGCCCTTGTTGAGCTGGATGGCGCCCAGGTTCCCGATGACCATGGGCAGGTCTCCGGCCATGGCCCGTACGTCGTAGGTCCACGCCAGGTCCGGCTGCTCGATCATGGCCCGCTGGGAGCCCAGGCACATGCCCAGCCCCAGGTCACGGGCCGCCGTCGCCAGGTTGCGATTGATCGCGGCGCCCGCTTCGCTCCCGCCCGTCATGGCGCCGATGAGAAGCGGCGCGGCCAGCCGTCGGTCGAAGAGCGTCGTGGCCAGATCCACCTCCTCGAAGTCCAGGTCGGGCAGGCAGTCGTAGTCGAGGCGCACGGCATCGAGGCTGTGGGGCAGGCTCGCCCTGACCTCGCCCGTGAGGCACAGCGACAGATGGTCGTCCTTGCGTCTTTGGATGTCTTCCGGCATGGGTCGCGCCTCGAAGCGCAGACAAGATAGGATCTTGCCCCGACAATGTCAATCAGACTAATTTACTAGGTTTTTAACCTGGGCTGTGGGTTGGTCGTCACCTAAGGCCGGCAGGGGATGACCGGCACCACGAAGATGAAGCTGCCCGTCCAGCTGCGCCAGCTCGAGCTCTTGACGCCATTGCGCAGGCTGCCCTGGTAGGCGGACTGGCCGGACTGGACCTGGAGGGTCACCGTGCCGCCGCGGGTGAGGGTGATGTAGCCGGCGTGGACCGCCGCCGAGCAGATGGAGGAGTCGTCCGTGTAGATGCTCGAGCCCCACACCGCGCTCAGGCGCCCGGGGCCGGCGCAGCGGTAGGTGAAGCGCTTGCCCACCTGAGGGCGCAGGTTTCGCGCGGTCTTGCTCCAGGGGATGGTCTGCGGCCCGGTTGGCCGCAGCCGGGTGCGCAGAGGCAGGGGACGCGCCGAGCCGACGAACATGAAGCCGCGGCCCCAGTGAGCCCAGGTGCCGCTGGTCACCCCGTGCTGGGTGCTCCCCGTGTAGGACGCCTTGCCCGACTGGATCTCCAGGGTCACGACGCCGCCCCGGGCCACCGTGATGAACCCCGCATGGACGGCAGCGGTGCAGATGGACGAGTCGTCGGTGTACTCGCCGGTGCCCCAGATGTTCGTCCGCTGTCCGCCCGCGGGGCAGCCCACGGTGACGCGGATTCCAACCTTGACCCGGTACGCGCTCGCCTTGGTGGCCCAGCGGATCATCCGCAGGGTAGCCGGACGGGGTCTCGCTCGAGGGCGTGACAGGGGGTTGTCGCGCGCTCGTCTCCCCGGCGGCCATCGATCGGGAGGTGCCATGGCGTCCCTGGCCGGGGGGCGCTGCCGGGCCTGCGGCGGCGGGGAGGACGTGCGGCGCGGCCCCGGGCCCTGCGATTGCCCGGTGCATCCCATGGCCAGGCCCACCACGAAGGTCACACAGGCCGCCCGGGGCGCAGACGATGTCGAGTCACGAGTCACGATGGCTGGGTATTGTAGCCCAAGTTTCCGTCGGATACACTGCGGACGCTCCGGAACGACGATCACCTGCACGACACACAGCCGAGAGGAAGAGACCCGACATGAGCGACAGGATCACCCTGGGAATGGTGGGAACGTCCACCAAGGAGAACGAGAAGCGGGTGGCCATCCACCCGGCCCACTTCCCCCTCTTCGACGAAGAGACCCGCCGGCAGGTCTACGTGGAGGAGGGATACGGCGAGCGGTTCCGGATCAGCGACGACGAGATCCGGCCCCAGGTGGCGGAACTGCTGCCCCGGGAGGAGCTCTTCGCGCGGTGCGACGCGGTGATGGTCTTCAAGCCGACCGCCGAGGACTTCCCCTTGTTCCGCCAGGGTCAGGTCCTCTGGGGCGCCGTGCACACGGTGCAGAACGAAGACATCGTGGAGGAGGCCCTCAAGAAAAGGATGACCTTCATCGCCATGGAGGACATGTACACCTACAAGCCGGGCGGCCAGCGAGACGTGTGGCTCTTCCACACCCAGAGCGAGCTGGCCGGGTACTGCAGCGTCATGCACGCCTTGGGGCTGCTGGGCACCAAGGGCTGGTACGACCAGCCCAGCAAGGCCGCCGTCATCAGCTTCGGCACCGCGGGCCGGGGCGCCGTCCACGCCCTCCACGCCCTGGACTACCACGACGTCACGGTCTTCACGATGCGCCCTCCGGGCTCGGTTCTGGCGACCATCCCCGGCGTGAGGTACGGCCAGTACGTGCGCAACCCCGACCGTGCAGAAATGGCCATGGTCCGCGCCGCGGACGGCACCCTCTCCCCCTTTGGCGAGGAGCTCGCCCGGTACGATGTCATCGTGAACTGCATCTACCAGGACACCGACAAGCCCGTCATGTATGTCGTCGACGACCAGCTCGACCGGTTCAAGAAAGGGGCGCTCATCGTGGACGTCAGCTGCGATCGCGGCATGGGCTTCGAATTCGCCCGCCCCACCCGGTTCGACGACCCCATGTTCACCGTGGGCGACGGCGTGACCTTCTACGCGGTCGACCATTCGCCCTCCTACCTGTACAACACGGCCTCCCTGGAGCACAGCAAGCCCTGCTGGCCCTACGTCAGGCACATCGTCGGCGGCCCCGCAGCCTGGGACGCCAACCCCACCATCAAGAACGCCATCGAGATCCGGGACGGCAAGATCCTCTTCCAGAAGATCCTCACCTTCCAGAACCGCGCCGAGACCTACCCCCACGCCAAGGTGTAGGGGGCTCGAGTCAGCGGCCGAACGTACGATCAGCCAGGGCCCGACGGATCTCTTCACCGGTGCGCTCGATGACCTCCGGCGCGACGGTCCCGACCGTTGCCATCGGGCCCGCGAGCGCCTCCTCGGTCGTCTCCAGGGTCCGGCTGGCCAGGAAGGTCTCCAGCTCGGCGTCGGGCTCGCGCAGGCCGCAGGTTCCGACGAAGCCGACGACGTCATCCCCCGCGAGGATGGGCACCACGAGCTTCACCATGCCGAGGTCGCACTCACCCACCGCGGGCTCGCGGGTGACGAGGGCCTCCTGGCCGATGTTCTGCTGCGCCACCGAGCAGATGGTGGTCCTCGCCGAGTCGTGTCCCTGGACGAGACGACACAGGTCGTTGGCCAGGTCACCCGAGCGAACGATGACCGCACCGTCGATATCGTACAGGGTGAGGGTCATGCCGCAGGTGGCCGCCAGGTCTCCCAGAAGCTGTTTCCACTTGTCTGGATCGGATCGTATCGTCAAAGAAATCTCCTGTGGTGCATGGCTGGTGCCCTGTAACAGAGACAGGGCAATAGGCTTTCAAACCGGTCGCCGTTCTAGTGGAGCGCCCAGGCGCGGAAGTTGTCGACCTGGGCTTGGGTGACGCCTAGACCGGTCAGGTACGGCTCGATGCCGCCCGCCGCGTCGATAGCGTCCAGGATGGCCTCCATGTGCGCGTCCACGACGGTCACGCCGACGTCGTTGGAGAGGCCGAATTCCGTGAGCACCGTGGCCCGATCCGCCCCCAGCGCGAGGATCAGCAGGGCGATCGCCCAGCTCGCGCGATCCCGGCCGATCACGCAGTGCACGTAGATGGGTGACGGGTCCGCGCCCCCCACGATCTGGAAGAGGTTCACCACCTCCGCCTCGGTCTGGTCCATCAGCAGTAGGTAGTTGTCCACCGAGGCCGGGAGGATCTTCGGCATGGGGACCGACTCCAGGGTGACCTGGTCGGTCACGCAGGTCGGGGGCGGATCCGTGGTCTGGGTGGTGGTCATCCGAAGATCGATGACCGTGGCCACCGCCAGCGCGTCGTGCTGCGTGCAGCCCGCCGGGGTCAGGGACGACAGGGTGCCCCCTCGGAGGATCCTACGCCAGCGGATCGTATGCCCCCCCGCCACCTCGTACCCCCCCACGTCGCGACTGTTCACCACGCCGTCGAGCTCGATCCACCTCGAGGGTGGGTCGACACTGCCGTCGGGCTCGCCTCCGTCCGGGTCGTTGCCCACCTCGGAGTCCGTCTCCACGACACCGTCCCAGCCGACACCCCCGTCGTGACCGCCGCCGTCTGACTCGTCCCCCCCGCAGCCCCCGGTCCAGACCAGCAGCGACAGGCCGAGGATCACCGCCCCCCACCTCGGATCGAATCGCCTGGATGTCACACCTCGCATGGTCCGACCCTCGAGTCGCTGTTGCTCAAGGGAGTATCAATCGCTCTGGGCCATCGGTCAAGGGACTGTCGCCACACAGGGATCGACGCCTCTGGGGCCTTGGCACCGCGGGATTCTCGGACTATGTTTCTCTACTGGGAGTTTGCTCGTCCAATGGGTATTTCGGACTTTTTCAGGCCGAAATGGCGACACAGCGACGCAGCGGTCAGGGCCGGCGCCGTCGAGGAGATGGATGACGACGACACCGAGGTGTTGCTCCGCATCGCTGACCAAGACACCGACTGGACCGTCAGGAAGCTGGCCGTGGGCAAGGTGCTCGACCCCGGCGCCCTCCTCGGCCTGGCCAGCCGCTGCGAGGACCGGCGCGTGCAGCGCCTCGCGCGACTACGCGCGACCGCCCTGCTGGTGGAGGCCGTGGTGGACGCCCAGGACGACGAGGAGAGGCTGGCGGCCCTGGAGGACCTCCCCGATGACGCCTCGCGCGCCGAGGTGGTGAGGAGAATCGAGCACAAGGCGATCCGCCACGCGGCTCTGGATCGGATCGATGACGCCGAGGTGCTCTTCCCGCTCGCCCTCGAGCTCACCGACCAGGGGCTCTCGCTCAAGGCCGTGGCCCGCATCGACGCGGGCGCCCAGCTCCTGTCGATCGCCCTGGAGGATCCCCGAGAGCGCGTCGCCCAGGCGGCCCTGGAGCGTGTCGAGGACCCGGATGGGCTCACGGCCGTGGCGGGACAGGCGAAGAACAAGGCCATCCGGAACCTCGCCCGGCGGAGGCTCAAGGAGGCCAAGATCGCCGATCCCGAGCACCGGGAGGAGTCCTTGCAAAAGCGCAAGCGCCAGGCCCGCATGAACCTCCTGTGCGAGACCGCCGAGCGGCTTTCCGAGTCGTCCGACTGGGTGAACGCCGGGGCGGAGATTCGAAAGGCCCAGACCCAGTGGGCCGAGCTCATTGCCGAGGACCAGGGGGACAGTCCCCAGCTGGACGCGCGGTTCAAGACGGCCTGCACGACTTTCCTCACGCGCCAACACCAAGCCGACCAGCGTCGCGAGGCCCTCGCGAGGCAGCGGGAGGCCCTCCAGGCCGATCAGACCGCCCGCGAGTCCATCTGTGAGCAGATCAACGCCCTGGAGGGCGCCGACACCCTGGAACGGCTCGCCGGCCTGGAGCGCCAGTGGAGCGACCTGGGGCCGTCGACCGGACCGGACAAAGCCGAGGCCGCCGACCGGTTCGCAGCGGCGCAGCACCAGTGCCGGCTGCGCCATGAGGCCTGGACCAGCCAGCACCAGCGCACCCGGGCCTTCGAGCGGCTCCTTGCCGAGGCCGAGGAGGCGGTCGCTCTTCGCGACCTCGCCCAGGCCCGGCGCCACTTCGACGCCGTGCGCGACCGGTGGACGAACCTCACCGAGTCCCAGGGCCGGGACCTCGCGTTCAAGCGACGGTTCGCCAAGGTCCGCCGCTCTCTCGAGCAGCGAGAAAACCAGCGAGAGAAGCAGCGCCAGCCGGAGAAGCAGCGCCAGCGCCAGCGCCAGCGCCAACCGGAGAAACGGCGACAGAGCCAGCGGGGGGACCGGCGAGGGAAGCCGCCCGACAAGCAGCGCTCCAGATCAAAAAAGGGCCGCCAACAGAGACCCTGAGGACGAGTGAGCCCATTACACAGTCAATCTTCCCGATGACGGTGACCGAGGCCATCGACCAGATCCGGCGGCGGAACCCGTCCATCAATGCCTTTGTCAACCTGCGAATTACCGAGGCCCTCGTCGACGGTGAGGCCCGGGCCCGGGAGCCGGCCCGCTCGCCGCTGCATGGCGTCCCCTACGGCCTCAAGGACGAGTGGGAGACCCGCTGTCTGCCCACCACGGGCGGGTCCTTTCGCCACCGGACCCGGCGTTCCACCCACGACAGCCGGGTCTTCGAGGTCTTCGAACAAGCCGGTGCCGTGCTGGTCGGCAAGACGAACCTCAGCGATCTGGGGTTGGCCCCCGAGTCCACCAACTACCTGTGCGGCTCCACCCGCAATCCCTTCGACCCCACTCGCACCGCCGGAGGCAGCTCGGGGGGCGCGGCCGCGGCTGTGGCCACGGGCATGGCCGCCTTTGACTGGGGCACGGACATCGGCGGGTCCATCCGGATGCCGGCCGCCTTCTGCGGCATCGTCGGGATCCGTCTTTCCCACGAAGCCTGGCCCCTGCGCGATCTCTTTCCCCGGGTGCCGGCGGTCCTGGACTGGCTCTGTGGCCAGGGCCCCATGGCGACCAACCTCGACCAGCTGCGCTGTCTGGTGGACGTGGCGCGCCCTGCCCTGCGCACGGGCACCCCGCGGGACTTCGACTTCCAGGGCTTCACCCTGTACGTCCCCAAGCACCTGGGCCGCTGGCCGACCTTTGCCAGGGACGTACAGGAGAGGCTGACCCGGCTTGCCCGTACCCTGGACTGCGAGGTCTCCGCCGACCACGGCCTGCCCGGCACCAAGGAGACCATGCACGCCTATGCCGGGACCTGGTCGGCCCACCTGGAGGACCTGCTGGAGGCGGACCCGGACATCGGCACCTTGCAAGCGGCCATCCCGGCCATGTTGTCGGCGGCACTGGTCCGGGGTCTGGCGGGCGACCGGCGCTTCCATCCGGACTGCGCCGAGCTCGTGCTCGCCATGGCCCTGGGGCGCATCACGATCTTCCGGGACAAGCACCGCGCCCTGCAAAACGCGTACGCGGTACGGGACGCCTTCGGCGAGGTGTGGAGCCGGGGCCACGTCATCGTGGCGCCGGTCTGCATGTACCCGGCGCCCCGCCTCGGCCACACCAACTACAACACCCACCTCATCGAATGCACCGTGCCGGGCAACCTCGCCGACGCCACGGGCCTGTCGCTGCCCTTCGGCCGGTTCGGCCACCTCCCCCGCGGGATCCAGCTCCTGGGCCCCCCGGGCAGCGAGATCCTTCTGCTGGACCTCGCCGAGCAGCTCACCCAGAACGTGACAAAGGCACGCCCGTGACCAAATCCGACAGCCCATCCATTGACCTCGATGAAAAGCTCGGCATCTTCGAGCTGCGCGAGCGGTTTCTGGAGCACACCCGTCACGCCTACGGGCTCCTCCCTCCTTTCGAATCCAACCCGCCCCGCATCCTGGACATCGGCTGCGGCGCGGGCCAGCCGTCCCTCGACCTCGCCCGCCTCAGCGGCGGAGAGGTCGTCGGCATCGACGTGGACGCGGCCGCCCTGGACACCATGCGCCGCCGCATCGCCGAGGCGGACCTCGGCCACCGCGTCACCGCCATGCACACCTCGCTTCAAGACACCGACTTCCCGCCAGCCACCTTCGACCTGGCCTGGGAGGAGGGCGTGCTGCACCTGGTCGACCCGGCCGAGAGCCTCCCGAGGTGCCACCACCTCCTCGCACCCCGGGGCCACCTCGTCATGCACGAGACCATCGAGTGGTTCACCGCCGTCCGCCCCCGCCTGGCGGGCTTCGGCTTCACCCACGCCCAGACGTACCTCCTGCCCGAGGGCTGCTGGGTCACCGACTACGCCGCTCCCCTCGAGGAGCGGATCCGCGCCTTCGAGCGGGCCCACGCCGCCGCGGACCTCGACGCCGCCACCGCCAGGGCGCTGGCCCGGCACGAAAGCGACGCCGCCTCCATCCGGGCCGACCCCACCCACCAGGACTGCGGCTTCTACATCCTACAGAAGCAAGCCTGAGGTCGGCAATCGCAAGGCCCCGGGACTCCAGGGAATCGTTTCATGCCCCCCTTGCCACCCTCGGATTTAATGCTAGTATTAGGATGGGCAAAAGAGAGGCTCTCATGAACCAGCCAGGTGAGCGAACATCACACAGTCGACGCGGCTCGGATTTCCTGAAGCGATACGGCGTAGTCACCTTGGGTCTGTTCCTGGCGGGGGGCATCGGGGCGCCCGGCTGCGGCATCGGCACCGACCCGTCGATCCTGGCCGGACCAGACAGCGCGACCCCGGTTGCACGGGACGCAGCGCCTCCCGCTCCGGGCACGGATGGCTCGTCCACCCTCCCGGGCGGCATCCCTCCAATCGATCGCGTGACCTACGAAACCACGGCCGTCGCCACCTTCGCCCTGGGGTGATTCTGGGGACCCGACGCCCAGTTCGGGGCGGTCAACGGCGTCATCCGCACCCGCGTAGGGTACACCGGTGGGACCACGGCGAGCCCGACCTACAACAACCTGGGGGACCACTCCGAGTCCATCCAGATCGACTTCGACCCAACGGTCGTGAGCTACGCCCAGCTCCTGGACATCTTCTGGGAGAGCCACAGCCCGGTAAACCCGCCCACCTGCACGCAGTACATGTCGGCGATTCTCTATCACGACGAAGCCCAGCGGCTCCTGGCCGAGGCGACCAAGGTGGAGCAGGAGGCCATCTACGGCACCATCCACACCGAGATCGCCGCGGCGCAGACCTTCTATCGCGCCGAGGACTACCACCAGAAGTGGTACCTGCGAAACAACACCATCCTGTATCGCGACCTGAGCGCCATGTACCCCGCCCCGGCCGACTTCACCGACTCCACCGCCGTGGCCCGCGTCAACGGCGTTGTGGGCCGCCACTACACCGCCGCCCGCCTGGAGGCCGAGATCGCCGGCTTCGGCCTGTCCGAGGAGGCCAACGAGGTCCTGCGCGCCTACGCCCGGGACTGATCGAGCCCGCGCTGACTGGCGTGGTCGGAAAATGGGGACAGGTCCGGAGATGACACCTCTGCTCAGATAATAATCCAACCTCACTATAATCCACCCTGCCCGGCAGAAGCCGTGGTACATTCCTGAGCCGATGGCTCAGACTTACATTCAGGCGCTTTCCAAGCGCCAGCGATTGGGCTGGGTGGGCACGGTCCTCGCCGCGCTCATCATCGTGGGCGCGGGGCTCGCGTTGCGGCCGGCTCCCAAGGCGCCCAAAAAGGGGACCTACACCGTGGACCTGAGTCTCCGGGAGATCGCGCGACCGCTCGGGGTCACGGGCAAGGCCCTCGCCCGGGAGCTGGGGCTCCCCATCCACACCTCGAAGGGCAAGCCCCTTAGAACCTTGGGCGTCACCCAGCCCAAGCTGGACCACGCGGTCCACCATCTGGAGGGGCACCGCCCGACCCCGATCAAGTACTACGTCTACGCCGCGCTGTGCCTTTGGATGCTGGTCTTCCTGCTGGTCCTGGGGCGGCCCGAGGGCGCGACGATAAAGCAGCGACGGACCTGGTATCCCAGGTGGCCGTACGTCGTGGCGCTCGTCGTGGCCGTCGTGGCGGCGGGCATCCTCACCGGCAAGTCTCCCAACCCCATGGAGGGGGCGGTCAAGCTCTTCAAGTCCCTGGTCGGGCTCTACCCGTCGGTGGCGGCGAAGGTGGCGCTGTTCGGCTTCTTCGCGGTGCTGGCCGTGATCGGCAACAAGCTCGTCTGTGGGGTGGCCTGCCCCTTCGGCGCGATTCAAGAGCTGGTGTACAGCCTCCCCGGGCTGAAGAAGGCCCGACCGCTCAAGCCCCCCTTCTGGGTCACCAACACGATCCGGGGGGCGCTGTTCGTGATGGCCCTGCTGCTGATCTTCGGCGTGGTAGGGGGCAAGCCCGGCTACGTGGTCTACCACTTCCTCAACCCCTTCAACCTGTTCAACCTCGACGTGGACTACGCCGTCACCTGGGGCGTAATCGTCGGCTCGGTGTTGATCGGCTTCTTTTTCTATCGCCCCTTTTGCCAGGTCATCTGTCCCTTCGGTTTCCTGTCCTGGCTCCTCGAGCGGATCAGCCTCTTCCGCGTGAGGGTGGATCCAAAGCTGTGCACCGAATGTGGCGCCTGTGCCCGGGCCTGCCCGTCGCCCGCCGCCGATGACCGCGTCAAGGGCAAGGCCCTGCCGGCCGACTGCTTCAGCTGCGCCCGCTGCCTCAAGGTCTGCCCCACCGACGCCATCGGCTACCGCTTCGCATTGTCGGCGAGGTCGGCGAGGTCACCGCGAGGCGACGACGCGTGAGATGGTCTCCCGGCAAGGAGCGATGATTCGAATCCCCAGCGTCACGCCTCCAGAAGTGAGCTGCGCAAGGCAGCCGGGACAAGGCCAGGCCCGGACAAGCCTTCGTGTCACCCTCACCTTGTCATTGACCCGAGCCTCCTATTCTGCTGGTATCGCCTCTCGATGAATCGACATCTGGAAAAGAAAGTCGCCCTGGGAGCCCTGGGGCTGGGGCTGGCAATGGGGTTGGCCGGAGTGGCCTGCAAGGGCCGGTCGTCGACCCGATCCACCAAAGCAGCGACAGCCCGGACGTGCGGGAAGGGTGAGGTCGCCCACGCGCGGGCCTGGCTCGAGTCCTTGTGCAGGTACGATGCCATGGCCTTTCGCAGCCCTTCCCCCCACTGGTGGGGGCTGCGGCTGAGCCCCGCCGGGAACGCCTCGATATCCCAGGTGCCCAGGGGCACGGTCCTGGTGCTCACGCCGCGCGCTCTGTTCATCCAGGGCAAGGCCGCTCCGCACTGGCCCAAGCCCAAGTGGCGACCGCCGGACCTCCGCGCTGGCGAACCGGCGCTGATCACCGCGATCCTCAGGCGGCTTCAGGGCGCAAGCCCCTCCGGGCTGGGCAGCGCAGGCGAGGATGCCATGGGAGAGTTGATGGGGCGGTCGGTCACCGACGACGCCCGCGAGGCGCCCTCCGACCCGTCGCCACCCGCATTGGGCCCCGCAGCCGTCCCCTCTGGCCACAGTCTGCTGACGTTGACCGTGGCGAAGCGGAAGCTCACTGACAAGGTCAAGGTCGCCATCGTGGCGGTGGAGCCGGAGACCCCGGCGGTGCAGGTCGTGCACCTGTTTACCCTCATCAAGCTAGCTGGCTACGATGCCGTTGGGCTCCTGGGCTCACCCACCGTGGCGACACCCAAGCCGCCGCAGGTGCCGGATCCGAGCCTGCGGCGGACGCTTGGCGTCCTGCGAGCCGGTCAGAACAAGTCAGCCGTGGTCGCGGGTTGGCACAAGGCGCTGCGCCAGGAGGAACGCCGTTGGATCCGGGCCGGGTGCAAGGCCATGTCGGCGCTCCGCCGGCAGCGGCGGAAGGCCAAGGCCGTGGACCTCTGCGGCCTGGTGGCAAAACAGATCCCCGCGCTGATGAAGGCGTGCAACTGCGCGGTTGCGCCAAAGCGCCTGCTCACCCTTTGGCACGCGCTGCTCACATTGGACCAGCCCATCGGAGTCAAGGTCGCGCGGTTGAGCCCCGGCCACCCCTCGCCTATCCTCACGAGCGAATCCGAGACCTGGGCCAAAGTCGGCCCGAAGCTGATGAAGAGCGGCAAGGCCACGGACCTGTGGCTCAAGCTTCGCTCCCCTGGTGCCGCTGCGGGCCGCCCAACGCGCAAAACGGGTCCGTAGCGGTTGATGACTCGAGGACGATACCTGCTCGAGGTCGGCTCGGTGTCCACGATCGGCCTGGTGTCCACGATCGGCCTGGTGTCCACGATCGGCCTGGTGCTCGGGGCCGGCTGGTTGACCGCGTGCACCTCGCCGAGCAACAAGCCCCCCCCACACGACAAGGGGGATGCCACCAGCGTCGGGGGCGCGCCGGATCCACAGCGCGCCCACCCGCGCCGCGACGTGGATCAACAGCCTCGTCGCAAGAAACGACGGAAGCGCAGGCGAGGTCGCTGGGGGTTCATCGACAAGGCAGGCAAGGTCGTCATCCCGACGCGCTACCGACGGGTGAGGCGCTTTTCCGGCGGCCTGGCCGCCGTGCGGATTCGACGGGCGAAGTGGGGCTACATCGACAGGACAGGCAAGGTCGCCATCGCCTTGAGATACTCGGGAGCGGGGACGTTTTCAGAGGGCAAGGCCCCTGTGCGGGTCAACGGCAAGTGGGGATTCATCGACCCCTCGGGCAAGGTCGTCGTCCCACCTCGCTACGCCGACGTGGGCCCCTTCTCCGAGGGGCTGGCCGCGGTCAAGCTCGGGAAGAAATGGGGCTACATCGACAAGACAGGCAGGGTGGTCATCGCCGCTCGCCTCACCGCCGCCGACCCGTTCAAAACAGGCCTCGCCCATGTGGAAAGCGGAGCAACGCACCGCTGCATCGGGCGAGACGGCGTCGCCGTGGGACAGGGCGACCCGCCCAAGCCCCACCCGGCCCACCTCATCCCGTCCCAGGTGCGTGACAGGTGGGGGTACCGCGATCTCCGCGGCAACCTTGTCATCCCGGCGCGGTACGAGCGCGCGGCGCGGTTCTACGAGGGCCTCGCCCGGGTACGACTGGACGGTCGTTGGGGATTCATCGACAAGACCGGCAGGCTGGTCATCGCGGCGACCCACGACAAGGCGCGGGACTTCACAGAAGGCCTGGCAGGAGTCTGGCGGGGGTCCCTCACCAAGGGCCGGTGGGGATTCATCGACAAGACCGGCAAGCGGGTCATCGCTCCGCGGTTCCACTGGGTCGGGTGGTTCCACCGCGGCCACGCGCGAGTGGAGATCCACGGCGCGCACCACTACCTGAGCCGCCAGGGACGGGTCGTGAACTTCCCCTACGCGAGCCACCCGTGTACCACCGAGCCGCTCCTGGTTGCCTTCCGGCGCAGCGAGGGCCACTGGGGAGCCACCGACCGCTGGGGCCGCGTCCTCATCCCGACGCGCTTTGACAAGGTGGTCGCGCTTTCGGCAGGGCTCGCCCGGGTGACAAAAGGCGCGCTGGTGGGCCTGGTGGATCGTCGGGGCAAGGTGGTCCTCTCCCCGCGGCCGAGCGACATCCGCGCGCTGTCCGAGGGTCGGTTCGCCGCTCGGGATGCGAAGGGGATGTGGGGCATCATGGACCGCTCCGGCGTGTGGATCGTCGAGCCGCGCTTCCTCCGGATCCGACCCTACTCGGAGGGGCTGGCGGCCGTGAGGCGCCACCGGGCCCCTGGACCGGGATCCCCTCGCGCCAATAGGAGGCCTGCCCCATGACCCCCGCCAACGGGCTCACTAGCCTGCCCATTGTGCTGCTCCCCTTGGCGCTGCTGCTCGGCGCGGGCTGCAAGAAGACGGCGGGGCAGCGCGGGACCCGGTTCGTTGACGCCGACGAGCTGAAGAGGCTCGAGCGCCACTTTTGCGACCTCGGCCAGCGGAACGGCTCCAAACGCTGCGTCCGCCCGGTGCTTCGCGGCCGGCCGGTGGCGGGATCGGGCACGTCTGACTTGCTCGCGGCCCTCACCTCTCCCACACATGCGCGGTGCTTGGCGTCGCTGAAAAGACAGGACCACGCCCTGTGGGAGCGGTATGTGCCACTGTGGCAACTGCCCGATTCCGAGGCCGCTCGGACCACCCGCACGGCCCGCTCCGGTCGCTCTCCCAATGCCACCTCACCTGCCACCCGGGCGCTGGCCATCGAGTGCAAAACGATCCTGTCGGCCGTCCGCAAGGCAGTGGCCCACGAGGACGCGTGCGGTCCCTTCGCGGTGGGCGTGCGCGGACCCCCCGAGACCCTGTCGTGGATCGACCTGGCCCGCGGCCTGTCGCTGGTGCCCCGGGGCTACCTCGCCAGCGGTCGCGCGGCCCTGGCCTTCGCCTCCATTCTGGATGGGCTGCGCTTTGCTCAAGATCTGAGCCGCGGCCCCCAGCACCTGGTCGTGCTGACGACGACCACCGTGATGATGATGATCCTGTCCGCCGAGCTGGAGACCTTCCTCAATGGCCGGGGGACGCTCCCCGTGGGGCTCTTGGCCCGTGTGGAGCGCGAGGTCGGGCTCCTGGAGAAACACGAGCAGCACCCGCAGTCGTACGTGCGGGCCGACCTGGTGAGCTTCGCCCTCTACGAGGCCTTGCCCAAGGTGTTCGGCAGCTCCTGGACCCCCCCGGGAGGCCGGGGCGCCAGATCGCCGACATCGCCGGTCTCGAACGCGGATCGGGACGCCATGGCGCTCGGGCTCGTGGCGCTCGAGGAGGTGCTGGAGCAGCTCGAGGCAACCTGCCCGCGTCGAGCCCCCCCTGATCACTGCGCTCGCGGTCTGCGCGCGCTGGCCCAAAAGATCGCCGGTACCGCGAAGGTCGACGAGAAGAAGCTGCGGGCGCTCGTCGAAGCGGCCCAGGCCAAGGGCGTAAAGAACGAGATCCGCAGGGCGACCCAGGTTCTCCTGAAGACACTGATGCTCTCACTGTACCCGAAGTACCTGAAGTTGCTCGGGGGGCGACGCTTCCGGCTCGCCGCGCTCCGCCTTCACGCACGGTACCGCCGGATCGCGGATGGTCGGGGTGTCTGCCCCGATCTGGCCGCCTTTGGCAAGCCACCCCTCAAGGCCCTCACGCGGGACCCGAGCACCGGGCGCCCCATGCGGATCTCGGGCGATGGCCCGGGCCGGTTCGTGGTGCGCATGTCCGCCCAGGCCGCCTACCCCAAAGATGGGCTGGGGCCGCCCGCGGTGGTGATCAAATGCCAGCACTGATGACAGGTCGGCAAGGTCCAACAGGCTGAAAACCGAGTCCACGCGCTGGCGGCATCCCCGCCGCGCATTCGACTTGCTAACGGGTGTCAGAAAGCTACCCTACCGACATGGTGAAAGCCGGACGAACGCGGGCGCGGGCGAGAACGCGGAGGATCGGGCGCGTTGGGATCGGGCGCGTTGGAATCGGCGCGGTGATTCTGGGCGTCGGGGTCGTGTGTCCCCTGCCCTCGCCCGGAACAGCGAGTTGGACAGCGAGCCGGACGACGACCTGGGTGACGCTGGGCCGAGCGGCTCCGGGGCGGGTGGCGAAGCGGCGGGTGGCGAAGCGGCGGGGTGGAATCTTTCCGTCTCGGCGGCAGTCGGAGTTTTGGCTGAAGAGGTGCCGGCGGGACAAGCGACGGGGGCTGCGCAAGGCCGACGTGCTCGGGGTGGTGCGGCGGGCGCCGATCTCCCTGTTCGCGGCCACGGATGGGAGCGGGCTGTATCGGCTGGCGCTCCTTTCGGACAAGCGGCTGGGGCGACTGCTGCGGAAGGCCAGCAAGCGCAAAAAGGGCGTGCGGCGGCGGGAGCGGCTCGGGGAGGTCTGCTATGCACGAGCCATCCACCACCAGCTGGCGGGCCGGCGACTGGACGGGCGGATCCGGAGGTTGAAGGCGCTGGGCAAGGGAGCGGCCAAAGGGGCGGCGAAGGGAGTGGCGAAGGGGCTGGCGGCGCGGCACCGGCGGGAGGTGGGGCTGGCTCGCGTTTGGCTCGAGCGGGCCCTGCGACACTACCGGGCCATCGTGGGCATGGGGCATGGGAGCATCAAGCGTCAGGCCGGGCCGCTGTTCCAGGTGGCTTCGCTGTCCATGGAGCTGGCCACCCACCCGGACAACCGGCGCCTGGTGAACCAGCGGTTGAAGTACGCCAAGCTGGTCCTGACGAGCTTGGGGTCGCTGGTGAGGCACCACCCGCGGTCGCGGTTCATCGAGCTGGCGCTCCTGGCCAAGGGCGCCATGTACTTCCACCTGGGCCAGTACACAGACGCCATCAAGGTGCTCGAGCAGGTGCGGAGGTGGTACTCCCGGGAGGCTCCCTACGCGATGTACCTGCTGGGCTGGAGCCTGTACCGCGCGAAACAGCACGACAAGGCGCGGGTCCACCTGCGGGCGGCCACCCGGTCGAGCCGGAGCGGCAAGGCGCTGGTGAAGGCCGCCCGGGAGGACCTGGTGCTGGTCACCAGCCACCTGGGCAAGCCCGGCCGGGCCTACAAGTACTTCCGCTCGTCGGTCAAGGGCCGGAACAAGGGGGCCGCCCGGCGCATGTTCCGGCGGCTGGCCCGGGTGTACCTGGCGCGAGGCCTGGGCAAGCCCGCGATCCGGCTCTACCGTTCGTTCGTCGGGCGGTGGCCAAAGCACAAGTCCGTGTGCCTGTGGGTGCGGACGTTGGAGCGTCTGGTGCGGGGCTCGCCGTAGGAGCCGTAGGAGCCGTAGGAGCGGGAGAGCGGGAGAGCGGCAAGAGCGGCGAGAGCGAGAGAGCGGCGAGAGCGGGAGAGCGGCGAGAGCGGGAGAGCGGCAAGAGCGGCGAGAGCGGGAGAGCGGGAGAGCGGCAAGAGCGGCGAGAGCGGCGAGAGCGGCGAGAGCGGGAGAGCGGCAAGAGCGGCGAGAGCGGGAGAGCGGCGAGAGCCAGGGGCTACGGGAAGCCGCCGCCACAGGCGGGGTCCAGGAAGCAGGCCCAGTCGGCGCAGTCGACCTGGCCGTTGCCGTCGTTGTCGATGCCGTCGGTGCAGTCGGTCTCGCCGCCCAGGCTGAAGCAGGCCGGGTCGAGCATGCACATCATGTCGTCGCAGTCGACCTGGCCGTTGCCGTCGTCGTCAACGCCGTTGGTGCAGTCCTCGGTGCCGCCGAAGCCGCAGGCCGGGTCCAAAAAGCACATCATGTCGGCGCAGTCGACCTGGCCGTTGCCGTCGTCGTCAACGCCGTTGGTGCAGTCCTCGGTGGCGCCCATGCCGCAGGCCGGGTCGAGCATGCACATCATGTCGTCGCAGTCTACGAGGCCGTTACCGTCGTCGTCGATGCCGTTGGTGCAGTCCTCGGTGCCGCCGGTGGTGCAGGCCGGGTCGCTGAGGCAGGCCGGGTCCAGGCAGTCGACCATGCCGTTGCCGTCGTCATCCACTCCGTTGGTGCAGTTCTCGGCGCCGGTGGTGCAGGCCGGGTTGGCGGCGCAGTCGCTGTCGGTGCAGTCGATCTGGCCATCGCCGTCGTCGTCGACGCCGTTGTTGCAGATCTCGCCGCCGGGGTTGCACGCCGGGTCGAAGGAACAGTCCGGGTCGTCGCAGTCGGCGAACCCGTCGTCGTCGTCGTCGGTGCCGTTGTCGCAGATCTCGCTGGCCGTGACACAGGACGGGTGGCCGAAGCAGTCCGGGTCATCGCAGTTGTTCAGGCCGTCGCCGTCGTCGTCGATGCCGTTGGTGCAGATCTCCTGGGTGGCGTTGCAGTGCGGATGCGCGGCGCAGTCGTCGTCGTCGCAGTCGATGAGGCCGTCGGCGTCGTCGTCGCCGTGGTTGTCACACACCTCGAGGCCGACGCAGTGTGCCGCATCGAAGCAGTCCTCCACGTCGAAGCAGTCGATGAGACCGTCGTCGTCGTCGTCGGTGCCGTTGTCGCATATCTCCGTGGGCTGCATGCACTGGGACGTGCCCTGGCAGTCCTGGTCGTCACAGTCGATGTATCCGTCGCCGTCGTTGTCGAGGCCGTCGTAGCAGATCTCGCTGCCGCTTCCGTCATCGTCGCCGCACCCCGGCGCCACGCCGATCATCAGGGCGGTGCAGCCCACCACTCCCAGAAAACACTTCAGTGACCTCATTTGGCTCCCTCCTTCGACGCCGGCGCGTCCGGCTTTGATAATTTCGCGCACAACATAACAAAAAGAGGGGGCACTGTTCAACGATCATCCTGGCCTGGGTTTCGGTTCGGGGTTCGATTCGGGGCTCAACCGCGGATGAGGATGAGCAGCATCTTGAACCGCTCCACGGCCTTGACCGCGTGCGGGATCTTGGCGGGCATGAGCACCGTCTCTCCCACGGCGGGGTGGACGGGGCTGCCGTCGATGGTGAGCTCCACCGTGCCGTCGAGGCTCTGGACGTAGGCGTCGAAGGGCGCGGTGTGCTCGCTCAGCTCCTCGCCGGCGTCGAAGGCGAAGACGGTCAGCGTCCCGGCGTCGGACTTGGCCAGGGTGCGGCTCACGACCGCGCCCGGTACGTAGTCGACGAGTTCGGCGAGGCGAACCGGCGCCGCGGGAACCATCGCTCCGCTGTTGATGTCGTCACCGGGCAGGGTCTCTCGCCGGTCCATGGTGCGCTCCGCTGGTCCTGTGTCCTCGGTACAAGGTAGTCATCCAGGCGACGGTTGCAACCCGCCCGTTGGGCCTCTAGACTCGGGAGCCATGGAGCTGCAGCCCATACACCCGGGGATGTTCCTCGTCCCGGGCGCGAACAACGGGCAGTTCCCATTTTCCCACTCCGTGCTCATCGACTCCGACGTGGTGTGCCTCATCGACGCCGGCTGTGGCCTCTCTGGCCTGGAGCAGGTCCAGGAGATCGCCACGCCGGACATGATCCTGGCGAGCCACTCCCACCCGGACCACATCTCGGGCTGCTGGATGTTCGACGACGTGCCCATCCACGCGCCCATCATGAGCGCGGCCAGCTTCGGGAACATGGACGCCATGGCCAAGCGGTTCGCGCCGCCCCACCTGCAGCGGACGTACAAGTCCTTCATCCAGGGCTCCATGGGGTTCGAGAGCTGCCTGGCCTCCGACACCTACGACGCGGGAAAGAGCTTCGACTTCGGGCAAGCCCGCCTGGTGGCCATCCACACCCCGGGCCACACAGACGACCACATGTGCTTCTTCGACACGGCCACGGGGATCCTCATCGCCGGAGACATGGACCTGCGGCTCTTCGGCCCCTGGTACGGCGACCGGGAGAGCGACATACAGCAGCTCCAAGAAGGGATCCGGAGCCTCATGGACCTGGAGCCCCGCATGGTGGTGTCCAGCCGCGAAGGGGTCATCAGCACCGACCTACAGGAGCGGTTCGGGCGGTACCTGGAGGTCGTGACCATGCGACACGGCGCAATCTCCGAGCTGGTCCGCACCGAGCGGTCGATTGAGGAGCTGGTGGACCTGTCGCCCATCTACGGCGGCCACGACTACGCCCCGGCCCTGAGTCGCTACTGGGAGGGCCAGATGATCGAGAAGCACCTGGACCTGCTCATCCTGGACAACCGCGTCCAGCGAACCAGCCGCGGATACGTGGCCAAGGGCTAGAGAGGTATCCGGGCTGCCGCCTACGGGGAAGGCGGGGCGAGCCCGGTGGAGCGATCGATGGTCGTGCGGAGGCCCTTGGATCGTCTCCGGAGCTTGGACTCGATCTCCACCCGACCGAAGCCCACGCAGAACACGGAGCGGAGGTCGATCCCGCCGCCGCGGTCAAAGGAGAGGACCTCGCGCACCTCGAGGCAGGGCTGGTACTTCTTGCCGGCCAGGGCGCGCGAGAAGCCGTATCGGACCACGGTCACGGTGCCGGTGGCCTTGCGGCCGTCCGCAATCGCGTACCTGACCCGGTGGGACGAGCCTGGCTTCGGGGGCCAGGGAAACACCAGCCGCGAGGTCCTGGCGCCCACCCGGCGGCCGCCGAGACCGAACTGCGCCCGGATCCAGGCGCCGTCGGAACGGGCGTCGATGAAGAGCTGGGCCGCCAGACGCCAGGTGGTGGAGTCGATGCGCTCCCGGATGCGGTACACCACGCCCTGGATGTTGCGGGTGATGTCGATGGTGCGCGGGGGCATCTTGCGGGTGGTTCCCTTGTGGATCTTGGTGCGCTCCACCAGGAGGGTCGCCCGCTTCTTACCCTGGGGCAGGAGGAACTCGAGGACCGGCGGGTGGGCCGGGGTTGCTTTGTGCCCCCGCCCCTTGCAGGCGGCACCGATCGGTAGCACGGCGGTGCAGAAGAGTGCCAGGCTCAATCCTGATGGGTAGGCGATCGACGGGGACGTGGTGCGCGTCATGGTTGGTTCATCCGGCCATCGGTGGTTGTTTTCCGTGTCATGAGATTATATTGAACCTGTAATCGATTCACAGGGTCTTGCCAATGTCACTCGATCGCCCCTGCTACCGACATCCGGACCGACCCGCCGAGGCCTACTGCCAGAAGTTCGACCGGTATCTCTGCGCGGAGTGCATCACGTGTAGCGAGCCCAAAAGCCACTGCAAATTCAGGCCCATGTGCATGATCTGGGAGTGGCAGAAACATGGCCTTCCGACAGAGCTTCAGTCAAAGCTTCCGTCAGAGCCTCGGCGGGACGCAGAGGCCACGGACGAGGAAGACGGGGTGGCCGCGAAGTCTGGCTGACCATAGTCCGCGTTTTTTGTTCCACAAGGGTTGCGCTTTGGAGTCAATTGTTAATAAAACTCCATAAGTGTCCCACGTCACAGGAGACTCGATTCTTCCTCACCAGGAGCCCCGTCCTTGAGCGAGCCCGACCAGCAAACCGTGCCGAGTGAAGTCGACTCCGAGTCGGAAGCCGAAGTGCGAGCGCGCGTCGGGCGGCTCCTCGCCGGGCGCGGTGACACGATTGAGCAGCGCAGCCTCATCTCCCTGCTCCAGGCCGTCCAGGGGGACCTGGGCTTTTTGCCCCGGGAGGCCATGCGTGCGGTGGCCGACTTCCTGGGCGTCTCGCCCGCGCGGGTCTATGGCGTCGCCACCTTCTACAATCAGTTCCGGTTCACGCCGCCGGGGCGCCACCAGATCAAGGTGTGCATGGGAACGGCCTGCGCCATCAAGCTGGGGGGCGTGATCCTCGACTCCTGGCGGCGGCGCCTGGGCATAGAGGAAGGAGAGACCTCGGCAGACCGGGAGTACAGCTTGGAGCGCGTGGCCTGCGTGGGGTGCTGTTCCCTGGCGCCGGTGACCGTGGAGGGCGACAATGTCCACGGGGCGATGACGCCCACCAAGGTGGACGGCATCCTGCTGCGGCACCAGATGGCGCGGGAGAATACAGCGGAGGAGGAGGAGCCGGAATGAGCGATCCGGTGTCGCAAAGGTACCAGACGCTGCGGGCGTCGGCGGACGAGGCCTGTGCGTCCCTGAGCGACCCCGACGCGGTCGTGGTGCGGGTGGGCACCGCCACCTGCGGTCGGTCAGCCGGGGCGCTGGAGGTGGAGGCGGCCTTCCGCGAGGCGGCCGACAAGCACGACGTGGAGGCGCAGGTGCTGCAGGTCGGCTGCATGGGCCACTGCTACGCCGAGCCCATGGCCACGTTGACCGCACCCGGGCTGCCGCCCACGGTGTATCATCACCTCAACGACTTCCTCGCCGAGAGCCTGGTCAAGAGCCACCTGCGGGACGCCACGCCCATCTACGACTTCCTGCTGGGTGGCCTCGAGGAGCACGATCTCGTGCCCGCCATGGACTACCTGCCGCGGTACGGCATGGAGCACCGACGGCTCCTGGCGCGGTCGGGCATCGTGGATCCCTGGTCCATCAACCACGCCATCTCCATGGGCTCCTACGAGGGGCTCGCCCGGGCGCTGGTTCGGGATCCGGACGACATCGTCGAAGAAGTGGAGCGCGCGGGGCTGCGGGGCATGGGTGGCGCCGGTTTCCCCATGTGGCGAAAGTGGGCCCTGGCCCGGAAGTTCGACTCGCCGCGGTATCTCATCTGCAACGCCGACGAGGGTGACCCTGGCGCTTTCATGGACCGCACGTTCATCGAGAGCGATCCCCACGCGCTCATCGAGGGGATGATCATCGCTGCCCACGCTTTCGGATCGGACCACGGGTTCATCTACGTGCGGGCGGAGTACCCCCTGGCCGTTCGGGTGCTGCACCACGCCATCGGCGAGGCGCGGGAGCTCGGGCTGCTGGGAGCGGACGTGCTGGACAGCGGGCACGGCTTCGATGTGGAGATCATGCAGGGCGCCGGCGCCTTCGTGTGCGGCGAGTCCACCGCGCTCATGGCGTCCATCGAGGGCCACCGGGGCATGCCGCGGGTGCGGCCGCCGCGATCCGCCGAGGTGGGCCTCTTTGGGCGGCCCACGGTGCTCAACAACGTCAAGACCCTGTCCAGCCTGCCCTATCTGCTGCGGGAGGGCGCGGAGGCCTTCGCCTCGGTGGGCACCCAGCGGTCCAAGGGTACGGCCGTGTTCGCCCTGGCGGGCAAGACCGCGAACGCCGGCCTGGTCGAAGTCCCAATGGGCACGACCTTGAGGGATCTCATCTTCACCATCGGCGGCGGCATCCCGGATGGCAAGGCGTTCAAGGCCGTGCAGATCGGCGGCCCCTCGGGGGGGTGTCTACCCGACGACCAGCTGGATGTGGCCATCGACTTCGACGCCCTGGACGAGGCCGGCGCCATGATGGGCTCCGGGGGCATGGTGCTGTTGGATGAGGACAACTGCATGGTGGAGACCGCGCGGTTCTTCCTCGAGTTCACGCAGCGGGAGTCTTGCGGCAAGTGTACCTTCTGCCGCATCGGTACCAAGCACATGTTGGACCTGCTCACCGACATCGTGGAGGGCCGCGGCACACCCGAGCACCTGGAGAAGCTTGTAAGGCTGTCCGAGGACGTGGAGGCGGGATCCCTGTGCAACCTGGGCAAGACCGCTCCCAACCCCGTGCTCACCACCCTCAAGTACTTCCGAGACGAGTACGAGGCGCACATCAACGAGGCGCGGTGTCCAGCCTGCGAGTGCAACGCTTTGTTCGCGTACTACATCCTGCCCGAAAAGTGCGCCCGGGCGTGTGATGCCTGCGTGGGAAGCTGCCCAGTGGAGGCCATCTTCACCAACCGCAAGCGGCTCAAGGTCATCGACCAGTCCCTTTGTGTGAAGTGCAACGCCTGCTTGACCGCCTGTCCGCCGGACTACGACGCGGTGGTCAAGATCTCGCCGCTGTCCGATCTGCCTCCTCAGGAGCCGCGGCCCGAGCCGGGCAAAGATGGAGAGTAGCATGGCCGAGGTCACCCTCACCATCGACGGCCAGACCGTTTCCGCCCCCGCCGGGGAGAGGCTCTTGTGGGCGGCGGAGCGGGCGGGCATCTACATCCCACACCTGTGCGCGCACCCGGACCGGGAGCCGCCCTTCGGCGCCTGCCGGCTCTGTTACGTGGAGGTGGAGGGGCGGCCCAGGCCAGTGACCGCATGCACGGAGCCCGTGGCCGATGGGATGGTGGTCTCCACGCGGTCGGAGCGGGTGGACCGGCTGGTGCGCTCGGGATTCGAGCTGCTGATGTCGGTGCACGACGTGGACTGCAAGATCTGCCCGGCCAAGCGGGACTGTGGGCTGCGCCTGGTGTCCCGAAAGACGAAGGTCAAGCTGCGCTCGGGGGACCTGCCGAAGCTCGAGCGTGGCCTGGCGGTGGACGAGTCCCACCCGGACTTCGGTCTGAACCCCAACCGCTGTATCCTGTGCGGCTTGTGCGTGTGGGTCTGCGAGGAGCAGGTCGGCGCCGGCGTTCTGAGCTTCGCCAAGCGGGGTCTGGAGACGCGCATCTCCACCTTCGACGGTGCGCCTCTGGGTGACCATGACTGCGGCGCCGACTGCCTGCGCTGTGTAGACATCTGTCCCACGGGTGCGCTGTACCGCAGGGCGGAGTAGCCCGCCGACTCCCTTGTCATCGCCGATTCGCTGCGATACCTCTTAGGGCATGTATTTGATTCCTCAGAACGTGGGGTGGATCGAAGCCGTGGTGGGATCCATGTTCAGCGGCAAGACCACGGAGCTCATCCGACGTCTGCGCCTGGCCAAAATCGCCAAGCAGAAGGTCCTGGTGTTCAAGCCCAAGCTGGACGACCGTTTTGCCGCCACCGAGATCGTGAGCCGAGCGGACGTGCGCCTGGAGTGCCACGCGGTGGAGGTCGCCTCGGAGATCTACGACAAGGTTGGAGAGGCCACGGTGGTGGGCATCGACGAAGCACAGTTCTTCGACATGGAGCTGGTGCGGGTGTGCGAGGCCCTGGCCAACGCGGGCCGGCGAGTCATTGTCGCCGGGTTGGACCAGGATTTCCGGGGGGAGCCCTTCGAGACCGTATCCACCCTCATGGCCGTGGCCGAGTTCGTGGACAAGGTGATGGCCATCTGCGTCAAGTGCGGCAACCCGGCCAACCGCAGCCAACGCATCGTCTCCAGCAGCAAACGCATCGTGGTCGGAGACACGGACGCATACGAAGCCCGGTGCCGCAAGTGCTTCGTACCCGACGCCCCCGGCCCCCTCCAAGCCAACCTCCCCCTCGTCCCCATGAAAAAGGAAACTAGTTAGTTCCCATCCCAGAAGTGGACTTCGGCTGCAACCGCGCCATGCACGCCGTCTGCACACCACCAAATCTGGGGTAGTACACCCGGTACGACCACCAGCTCTGGTAGTGCACATCCGACGCGCCTGT
>Ga0272441_10002935_pt1 | contig 33614 bp, 29 predicted proteins | sample SSMProp6N_FD_193582 | JGI IMG/M metagenome (GOLD analysis project Ga0272441, IMG submission 193582) | Marine sediment archaeal communities from Little Sippewissett salt marsh, Falmouth, MA, United States - SSM-Prop-6N | ecosystem: Environmental > Aquatic > Marine > Wetlands > Sediment ... | reverse complement strand
TCCGACATACGCCATGGCGCCGGGCGTGCTCTTGACGCGCTGATACGCCTGCGGGTTCGACCCCACCGTCTCCACCTTGTCGATCATCTTCTCTTTGTTCATGACGAGCTTGTGGAATGTCTCAAACGTCCCCGACGAGGTGTCCCTCGTGATCGCCACCACCGGGGCGTCCACGCCGCCTAACTGGTTCCAGTTCGTTACCTCCCCCTTGTACACCTTGCGAATCTGCTCGGTCGTCAGCGCCGCCACCGGGTTCGACGCATGCACGATGATACACACGCCGTCCATCGCCACTACGTGAGCGACGGGCAGGACCGCCATCGGCGTCCTGGCCACGGCCGCCTTGAACTCCTTTTCCTTCATGAACCGGCTCATCGTCGCGATGTCACACCGCCCGTCGACCAGGGCGGCGGCGCCGTCGCCGCTGCCGGTCTGCTTGACCGTAATGCTGACGCCGGGGCGCTCCTTCATGAACGCCTCCGCGAAGGCCAGGGCAATGGGGCCGACGGTCGTTGATCCCTCAATCTGGAGCGTTTCGGGGTCCGCCGCCTGAACGGAACCCGCCGTCAGGATAAGGATCGCCGCGACCACGAGACTGCCTGCCTGCCGCTTGCGTGTCATCTTGTGTCTCTCCCACGTTAGGCAACACCTTGGGCGTCCGGGCCAACCCCGGCGCTTGATGTTGTCCTCCTACATACGACGGGTGTGCAATCGCTTAAGAAACTATTAAGACTCTGCGAATTTGCCGTCCCCTCGGCGCTTCCTCCTTCCTCTGTCCGCCACTGACAGGCACAATCCTTCACAAAGGAGACCTTTGCGTTGTGTCAAGATTGGATTAGGATTCCCAAACCCCTATTGTCGGCCCTTGTGAGGATGACGTATGATGCCCGCAAATGGCCCGCAAGCGCGTTATCATCGTCGAAGACGAAGCCGACATGGCCGAACTTGTCGCCATGCGGCTTCGACGCGAGCGCTACGCCGTCGAGGTCGCTCACGACGGCCTCCAGGGCCTCTCCCTCATTCGAGGCAATCCCCCCGACCTCGTGGTTCTCGACATTATGCTTCCGGGCCTGCCGGGCACGGAAGTCATGAAGGAACTGCGAAGCGACCCCGCCACCGCCAGCGTCCCGGTCGTCATGCTTACCGCCAAGAGCGAGGAGTCCGATGTGGTCCTGGGACTCCACCTCGGCGCGGACGACTACGTAACCAAGCCGTTCAGCATGTCGGTGCTGCTGGCCCGGATTGCGGCCGTCCTGCGCCGAATGGAAGGCGCCCCCGCCCAGGAGAAGGGCATGCTCTCCGCGGGCAGTGTTCGCGTGAATCAGGACACGCACCAGGTGCACGCGGACGGGAAGCCGGTGTCCCTAACGCTGACGGAGTTCCGCCTGCTCGTGGCGCTGATTGGCGCGCGCGGTCGGGTGCTCACCCGCAACCGACTGATCGACCGAGGCATGGGCGTCGATGCGGTGGTCACGGATCGGACGATCGACGTGCACCTGGCGGCGCTGCGACGCAAGCTCGGCAAGGCCCGGCGCCATATCCAGACCGTGCGCGGGGTCGGGTACCGGTTCGTGGTCGAAGACGATGAGACGACGTAGCTTCTTCCTGACCCTGTTCGCAGGCAACCTGCTGCTCCTCGGCGTTGTCCTGGCGGTCAGCTACACCATCTCCTACCGCTACCTTAACGAACGATACCGCGAACGTCAGATCCAGCACCAGCGTCGTCTCACCCGTGCCGTCGCCCATGACCTCGAGCGTCTCTGGCCCGGCCCAACGGAGGATCTGTCGCCCGAGCAGCGGCAAGCGGTCCACAGCCACGTTCGCAGCCTTGCCACCGGGCTTGAGCCGGCTCGCCTCACCGTCATCGCCCGCAACGGGGAGGTCCTCGGCGACAGCGAGGCTGACCCCGCGCAAATGCTCCTACACAACACCCCGGACCGCCCGGAGGTGCTGGCGGCCCTCGACGGGCGCGAGGGGCTTGACATCCGCACTAGCGCTACGCTCGACACCAACTTCCGCTACTTCGCCGTTCCGCTCCGCTGCGATGGCGAGGCCCGAGCGGCCGTGCGCCTCGCCATGCCCGTGACCGCCATCGTTGAAGGGCGCGGATTCATCTGGCGCGCCCTGCTCTGGTCGGCCCTGGCGGCGCTCGCTGCCGACCTTGTGCTCGGGCTGCTGGTCAGTTGGATCTGGTCGCTTCCGCTTCGGCAGGTGACGCGAGCGGCCGCCAAGCTGGCCTCCGGCAACCTGGCCGCCCGGGCCAGCCCGCGCGGCTCGGACGAGGTTCACCGTCTTGCGGTGGCCCTCAACCAGATGCGACGCAACCTCGCCGGCCAGATTCAGACGGCGGAAGGCCAGCGGCAGAACCTCGAAACCATCGTCAGCAACCTGCGCTCGGGGGTGATGGCGCTCGACGCCCAGCGTCGGATCGTGCTGATGAACCACACGGCCGTTGAGTTGCTCGCCCCGGGCGAGGCGGACCTCGTCGGCAAGCACGTGCAATCGGTCGTACGGATCGCCGACATCATCGACCTGCTCGACCAGGCCGACGTCGCCGGGTCAGCCAACCGGCAGATTGAGTTCGAGCGCGAAGGCCGCCGGCACACGTACGACGCGTACGCCGCCCTGCTTGCGCGCACGGCCAACCGCGACGCCATCCGCGCGCTGGTCGTCATCCGCGATATTACCGACATCGCCCGCACCGCCCAGATGAAGGCCGAGTTCGTCGCCAACGCCTCGCACGAGCTGCGCACACCTCTGGCGACCCTCCGGGCGGCGGTCGATTCGCTGACGTCCGTCGAGCCCGACGACGCCGACGCCGTTACCAAGTTTGCCGCCATCCTCGACCGCCACGTGCAGCGCCTCGAGAGCATGACCAGCGACCTGCTCGACCTGCACCGCGTCGAGCAGAGCCGCACGCCGCTACATCTCGAAGACGTCGCGCTCGACGACCTCGCCGAGTGGGCTCGCGGGCAGTACAGACCCAAGGCCGAAAACAAGAACGTCGCCTTCACCGTCGAGACCGGCGACGGTGACTTCCTCCTCAGCACGGACCGCACGCTCGTGCAGCTCATTCTCCAAAACCTGCTCGACAACGCCATCAAGTTCACCCCCACGGGCGGGAGGGTCACCTGCCGCTTCGCCCTTCGGGAGAGCAAGGTCTCCCTCGCCATCACCGACACCGGCTGCGGCATCCCCCAGGAAATCCAGGAACGCGTCTTCGAACGCTTCTTCCAGGCCGACCCTGCCCGCAGCGGCGACGGCCGCGTTCGCGGCACCGGCCTCGGGCTCGCCATCGTCAAGCACGCCTGCGAACGCCTCGGCGCGACTGTTCGCCTCGACAGCACCGTCGGTCACGGCACCACGGTCGAGGTCGTGGTGCCCGTGCGGCGATAGGCCGCTCTGCGATCTCCTTGCATCCGCTCGCCCGAATCCCCGATGATGAGAGTGGTATGTTTCCCCAAGAAAGCCACAATGCGGCGCGGCGTTGGACGGCTGCCCTGGCGGCCATGTGTTTGCTCCTGCCCGCCTGTCGCGGCGAACCCTCGGCCGCCCGTGCCGAGCCGCCCGCTGCCCCGTTCACCCCCCCGGACGATACGTCGGACGAAATCGGCGTCCAGTACGGGCCGGCGGAGCTGGCTTGCTGGAAGTCCTCCACGCTGAAGGGCAAGCCCGTGCGCGTGTCGCCCGCGCTGTCGGCCGCCTCGGGCTACGAGCTGAACCACCACCGCGTCACCGTCGTCTATACCGGCCGGGGCAGCGTGCGGGTCAGCCTGCTGCACGCCAAGTCGGCCGACATCCAGGCCGCCCTGAACAACAAGCACAACCAGATCGGCCCGCGAGCCATCGGCAACCGGAAGGAGTCGAGCTTCTTCACGACCGCCCCCGGCGAACGGTTCGCGTGGGTCGCCATTCAGACAACCGGCGACGCGAAGCTCGTGGCCGTACGGCACATCTGCTGGCGCGGCAGGGGCACAATCTACGGCCACGTCCCGGGCTCGTTCGAGTTCGCCGGCGGCAAGCTGCCCTACCGACTGCTCTTCCCCAGGAACTACGACCCGAGAAAGTCCTATCCGCTCGTGATCTCCGTCCACGGTTCGGGCGGCGTGGGCACCGACAACCGCAAGAGCATGGAACGGGTCATTCTCGCTCGTCACCTGTTCTTCCGGTACTACAACCAGCCGCAGTTCGCGTGCTTCAGTCTCGTGCCGCAGATCCCCCCGACCGACGGCATCCCCGGACCCTACTGGCCCAAGGGCCGGCGCGGCGGGCCCTCTCGCGCGCACCCCGACTGGCCCACCGTGAACGAAAAGGGCTGGTACGTCGAGGCCACGCTCGCCCTCATCCGTGCGATGCTGGCCGACAAGTCGCTCAGCATCGATCCTGGCCGCGTGTACTACACGGGCTTCTCTTACGGCGGCAAGGCGTGCTGGGAATTCCTCCGAGCCGCCCCCGACCTGTGGGCGGCTGCCATGTGCGGCTCAGGATGGCCCATCGGGCGGGCTTACTCCGACCCCACGCCCGACCAGTTCGAGCTGCTCAAGGCCGAGGTCGAGCGCCACAAGGGCGTGCCGGTGGCGATCTTCGCCGGCGGGCAGGACCCGATGCGATTCGGCTCCGCCGCCGCCCACAAGGCCCTGCAGGCCATCGGCGGCACGAGCACCTACACGGAATTCCCCAACACCCAGCACATCCAGACTGCCGGCAAGATTTGGGCAGACCCCAAACACGTCGGCTGGATGTTCCAGCAGCGCCGCAAGCCCGCGGCCGCAACCCGGCCTGCGCCAGGCGGCGGTTGATCCAGGGATTCGCGAACCCCTTGACCGGGAGCCGCTCGCGGCGCCGGATGCGCGGGCGCGCTACGCGATGTCGAGGACGATGCGCCGGTAGGCGGTCAGGGGCACAATGGGGCTGTCGTCAGTGACTTGGAGGATGACGTGGATCTGCCGGCCGGCCGCGTCGGACGGCGACGTTCAGTCCAGCTTGCGGATCTTGATGTTGCGGTACCAGACCGGGTCGCCGTGGTCCTGCAGAACGATGTATCCGACCTTGTTCCGACCGTAGCCGGGCCACTGGGCGAACTTGCTGTCCGCCACGCGGCTCTCCCACTCGTCGGACCACAGCTCGTACTCGACGATCCTTTCGCCGTTCATCCAGTGTTCGACGTGCGGGCCCTGCACCTTGATGAGCGTATGGTTCCACTCGCCGACGGGCTTGGTCATGTCCTTCGTCGGGGCGTGCAGGGCGTAGTTCGACCCGGCCGTCGTCAAGGGGTTCCGCCCGTCCGGGTGCACGGCGTTGTTGAGGATCTGGTACTCCGGGCCGGTCATGTACGTTGCGTCGGCGTCCTCGCTGACCCGGAACATGATGCCGCTGTTGCCCGGCCCGGCCACCTTCCACTCGATCGACAGCTCGAAGTCGCCGAACGGCTTGCGAGTGAGGATGTCCCCGCCGCCGTCGCCGCGATGGATGGTCCCCTCCTCGACCCGCCAGCCCTCCGGCACGTCGTCCCGCTGGAAGCCGCGCCACGGGTCCATGCTCGTCCCGTCAAACAGCAGCCGCCAGCCGGCCGCCTGCTCGTCCGCCGTGAGTGTATTCGTATCCGCCATGGTCACTGGTCTCCGTGTAGGCTTGATGTCAGCCGGAGGACTCTAGCGTACAGGCCGGGCGAGGGCAAGGTGTTGCCCGTCCGCGACCCCGCCCTCGGCTCATTGCCAAGCGCAAGGCCAGCCGTAGCCAGGACTTCGTCGTGGTGGTACATTGACGCCTCGATTCAGACCGGTCCAGAGAGAACGATCGGCAGCGGGCCAAGTGGATCAACGCCGCACGCGCCGGCGTTGTCCGGCTCACGGAGAATGCTCCATGCTTTCGAAGGCGTACTTCGTCACCGGCCTGACCCACGTGGACCTCGCCTGGGTCAGGGACAGCACGCACTATGCCGAGTGCATGGAGAACGTGGTCGTGCGGATGCTCGACCTCCTGGAGAGCGATCCGTCGTTCACCTATGTCATCGAGCAGATCGCTCATTACCGGGCGCTGGCTTCGACCCGGCCGGACCTCATCCGCCGACTGGCCGCCTTCGTCCGGGAAGGCCGGGTCGAAGTGGCCGGCGCCATGGCTTCGTCGATCGACATGAACGGCCCGAACGGGGAGTGCATCGTCCGCAACCACCTGTTGGGCAGAAGGTGGGCACGCCGGAACCTAGGCGCCGATGTGCGGGTCGGGGACCTCATCGACACCTTCGGCATCTGCGCCCAATCGCCGCAGATCCATCGACAGTTCGGCATGCCGTACCTGCTGGCCAATCGTCTGGGCGGGGGCATCCACGAGACGATCTTCGACTGCCGCGGTCTGGACGGCAGCACCATCACCATCGCGGGCCGGGATGTCCATGCGGCCTACGTCAGGCCCGGACGCTTCCATATGAACTTCACGCAGGGCAGGACGGAACTGGTCGACCGCTTGTTCGATGAAGCGGCCGCGTCGGAGATCGAGGGCCTGCACCTCGTTATCGTCTATGACGAGAACGAGCGTGTCCCCCTCGGCCATGGCAGGCGCCAGACCGACCGGCGGAACGGCCGGGACGACGCGGCCTGGAAGTCCGGCACGCTTGGCGAGTTCTTCGCGGCTCTGGGCACCACCAACGTCAAGCTGACGACGGTTGACGGCGATCTCAACCCGGGGTTCACCGGGCGGTACAGTCTCCGGCCGGGCGTCCGCCTGCGCAACCGGCGGGTCGAGACCCTGCTGCTGGAGGCGGAGAAGTGGGCCACGCTCCTGGGCGTCGATGGCTGGAAGAACGCCATGGATGGCGCCTGGTGGCTCATGTCCTACGTGCAGAGCCACGACGTCTACACCGGCTCGTTCCCCACCCGCGTGCTGCACGAGGTCAACGGATGGCTCGACTCCGCGGAGCAGACGGCTGACGGGCTGCTTGACCGGGCGCTCGGTCCTGATGTGAGTTGCTGCGCATCGGACGACACGTCCATTGCGGCCACCGTGTACAACGGCCTTCCCTGGCGCCGCCGGGATGTCGCCGCGTTCAACCTGCCGCGGGGATGGAGCGGCCTGAGCCGGGTCGTGGGCGAAGACGGAGAGGAAGCGATCTTCGACGTGTCCGGCGACAGAGCGGAGATCATGGTGGAGACGCCAGCCGTAGGCGCGGCGTCGTATGTCCTGGAAAGGGGCGAGGCCGAGACGCCCGACGCGCCGGCGACAGTCGATCGCGCGTCCATCGAGAACGAGTTCCTTCGGATCGACTGCAGCGCCGAGCGAGGCCTGGAGTGCATCTGGCTGAAGGAGGCCGACGGGCCGATCGCGACCGACTGCGGCGGGCTCCTGATCGCACAGAAGGACGAAGGCACGTTCCAGGTGGAGAGCATCACTTCCGGCGAGGTCCCCGCGCTGGATGGCGTGCTCCGGCTCTGTCCGCCCCGAACCTGTGGGGTCGGTCAACGCATCCGCCTCTCGGGCTCCTTCCCCCGTCTGCCCTGGGCGGGCGAGGGCAACCGGCTTGACTGGGAACTGCACTTGACGCTGCGTCCCGGCCAACCGCGCCTCGATGTGGGGGTCCGGCTCGATTGGCTCGGCGAGGCGACGCGCGTGCGCCTGCACCTGCCGACCCGGATCAACAGCTCCAAGGGGATCTTTGAGGTTCCCTTCGGCACGGTCCGCCGCAAGCCCTACAACGTGCGCAGTTGGTCCTGCCGAGGCGAGTGGCCGGCGCATCGCTTCGTCGCCCTGGAAGACGGCGCGCTCGGCCTGGGCATCGTCAACAACGGCACGATGGGTGTGGAGATCGCCGACGGTGACATCCGGACCTCGCTGTTGCGCGCCCCGGCCACCCCCGCGGGCGCAATGGTTCCCGATGACACGTCTTCCCAGCACGGCCGGCACGAGTTCGCGTTCTGCCTCGTTCCCTACACCGGCGACCTGGCTCGCAGCTCCGTGCTCCAGGCCGCTCAGGAGTGCAACACGCCGCTGCTGGTCCGCGGCGCGAAGGCAATGCAGCAGTCCTTTCTCCGTTTGTCCCCTTCCGCCTGCGTGCTGTCCGCCGTGAAGCGCCCCGAGGACGGTCAAGAAGGTGAGGCCGTCATCCGCATCTACGAATCCCTCGGGGCGGGCGCTACCGCGCATCTGGACGTGGCGGGGCTTCAGCAGGCCTGGCTGTCCAACCTGCTCGAAGAGCGGCTTGATCCCATCCCGCGCCGGGATGAATCGCTGGAGATTCCCCTCAAGCCCTACGAGATCAAGACGCTCCGCGTGCGTCGGTAGTTCGCAGCGCGTGCCCCGCCCGGGCGCCCGGGCGGTCAGTCCACCGGCGGGAAGATCAGGTGGCTGGGGGGCGAGTACCAGTTTACGTAAACCCCCTCGTGCGTCCAATAGGTGTCGATGCCGCGGTAACCCAGCTCGGGGGCGTAGTTGTAGTTGCTTACCTCAAGCAGCCCGTCGGGGCTGCACGATTCCACGTGCCCGTCCGCGAAGGCACCGTTGGCGAGGCCCTCGTGCGCGAGCCAGACGTTGTGCCGCTGCCCGCCGCTGTTGTACCACCGCGACGGCGAGAACGCCTTCCCGCCCTTAAAGGGCGGGAGCTTCAGTTGGAGCGCCCCCCCGACGTTCATCGCCGAGTCCATCAGCATCGCGTAGGTCTGCGAGTCGGGGATCCTGTCCGTCCGGATGCCGTTGAACCTGGCCAGCGGCGGACCCGCGACGTCCTTCTCGAAAGCGCCCTGCGTGCCCTCGGCCGGGTCGACCATCGCGTACCATTGCCGCCCGACCTCGGGGCAGTGGAAGTTCGGGTTGTTGATCAGCTCGTAGCCGTCCTCGTAGAACGTGAACCAGTAAGGAATGGGGTAGCTGTTGTCGTACCGGCTGCTGCAAGCCTGCGGGATCACGCCGTCGAAGTCGGCGGCGTACACCTGGATGGTCATCGCGCCGCTGCGGAGACTGCTCATGCAGACGGACATCCGGGCGAGCTTCTTCGCCTGGTCGAGCGCCGGCATCAGAATCGTCACCAGCAGCGCGATGATGGCGACGACGACGAGTAGTTCGATCAGGGTGAACCCGCCTCGACATGTCCTGGCCGAGATCATTGCCGCCTCCATGATATGCCGAGAGGGGCTCCCGGGGGAGCCCCTCCTTGCCTTGTTCCCGCATCGCCTGTCTATCGCGATGCCTGCTTGTCTGTCGAGCCGCGATGCCGCATTCCGGCATCGCCGGAGCGGCCGCCTTTACCGCCGCCTTCGCCGCAGCACAATCCCGACGCCCCCGAGGCCCAGCAGGACCATCGTCGCCGGCTCCGGGACGTAGGTGATGGTCATCTTCTTGTTCGTGTTGTCGATGTTGTAGCTCCACGTGTTGGTATCGACGCCCGCGGCGAAGGCCAGGTTGTCGGCAACTGCCGTGTTGCTGGTCCACGTCATCACCGTCCAGGTGGTGTTCTCGGCCGGCGTGACACCGCCGTCCAGTTGGACGTCCAGCTTGGCGCCGCTGGTGAACTCCGGATAGCCTCCGTTGCCGTTGGTGAGGGTGATCTTCCGCATGTTGGCCGGGGTGTCGAACGCGGCCTGGTCGAAGATGAATCGCAGCGTGCCGTTGGCTCCCTGCTCGTAGGACGTTCGGTCGCCGCCGCGCTTCGCCTCGATATCGTCGGCGCCGGTGCCGCTCTTGCTGCCGTCGACCACCAGGAGCCCCGTGCCCGAGCCCCCGACGCGAAGGACTGCGCTGACATCGACGTCCGCGGCGTCCGAGACGATCATCGTGGCGTCGCCCGTCGCCCCGTCGCCGAGATACAGGTGCTGGTTCGTCGAAAGACTCCCTCCGCTGATATCGATCTCCCCGGTGCCGTTCAGGCCCACCTGAAGTGTCTTGTTGCTCTTCTCGCCGAGGAAGGACCCCCCGGTGATCTTCAGCACACCCGTGCTGCCTGACAGCCCGCCGAAGGACATGTCAGCCTTGACCGTCAGATCGCCGGCGCCGCTGATGGTCAGATGTCCCTCGCCCGCCGTGCTGTTGTTGTCACCTGCGCCAATGTAGAGCTTCTGGATGTCGTCCACCGCGCTCGTGATGGTTACCGGCGAAGCGGCGCTGTTGTTGACGTGGATCCCAACGTTAATGCTGTCGCCCATCGCATCGTTGGAGGGCACGGCGTCGCCTTCCCAGTTGGCGCCGGTTTCCCACGCGCCCCCGGTCGCGCCGGGCCCGCCGTCCCAGTCGATGACCGTCGTCGCCGCCGCCGGCGGCGCGATGAGTGCGCAGGCCAAGACCGCAATTCCGAGCGTCTGTAGTTCGCCTCGCATCTGTTGCTCCTTCCGTTCCAGACTCTCCCAAGCCCGCAAATGAACCGGGGAGAACGCCTTCCCGACAGAATGGCTCAGCAAGTGCTGCGCCGGCCGCGCCACGCTCCCACGCGGCTCCGCAAATACCAAGGCCGGCAAGCTACCTCTCCACCAGCATGATACACGAGATCGGGGCGTTCTGCAACCCTAAAAATGGCATATATTTCATGTTGACACGAAAGAGATTTCGCGATCATCCCTCGGAACAGGGCACAGCGAGGGATGCCCTGACTTGCGTAGATTGCGCATGCCCGCCTCGATCGCCGATCCGGGCGTCACATCGCCCACAGCGCCCGAGGGATGCCAACCCGGCGAGCGAAACGCATGCGGATTTGCCCGGGGGCGAATCGAATCGTACGGTTCCGGTGAGCCCGCGAACTGAAGACGGGCCGCAGGAAAACCAGAGGCCCTGCGGGGCCACACCCGAGGAGGTGCAGGATGTCTCGTTTGCTCGCTATCGCCGTCATGTCGGTTGCGCTGCTGCCATGCTACGCCCTTGCGGACGACGTCTATCCGCTCGAGCCCTCGCCCAAGGACCTCTACGATCTCGCCCACGCGAAGTACTACACGTGGGGTATCGACACGCCCTGGCCCGAAACCGACATGGCCATCGGCGCGGTCCTGACACTCAAGAACATCCGCAACTGGAACGACAGCCCGAACGACCTGTACATTCACCTGCTCGACGAAGCCCCCCTCGGCGTGGAGACGCATTCCGACACCACCGGCAACGACGATGAGTTCGCCGGCGAGGGCGTCCTGCTCGTGCACTACGAGGACCTGTCGTCGACCGCCCAGACGCTGCAGTACGAGTTCACGCCCGCGCAGATTCAAGCCCTCAACGACTACGGCGCCGACGGGCGGTTCGCCCTCGGGTTCGACCCCGACTGCCACTTCTACAACTGCGGCGTCGAGCTCGACATCATGGGCGCCCCCATTCCGGAGCCCGCGACGATCTTCGTAATCGCGGCCGGCGGCGCGCTCGTCGTCGTCCGACGCCGGCGCCGGAAGTAACGCCCTGTTCTCCCCGGGCTCGTCGCCCTTCCGAGCCCGGGGCTGAGATAGACCACCTTCGCCCAGGTAGCGGCGGTCGGGACGGTTCCCGGCCGCCGTTGCCGCGCGCCGGCGGCCGGTGGCCAACCGCGTCAGGGCACAAGTACGTGACAGTCGAGGTAGCGCACGCCCCAGCGCCGGGCCTGGGCGTGGGTGGGGAACAGCACATCCAGCCGGCCGCCCGTGATGGCCCGGCCCCGGTCCTTGACCTGAGCCCAGCCGTAGCCGGGGACGTGAATCCACGTGCCGAACGGGATGCCCCGGGCAGCCGCGAGCAGCTTCCCGAAGGCTGGAGCCCCGCTGGCTGTCTTGCCGTCGGCGTACTTGCCGCAGCACTTGCGGCACGGGCAGTAGGCCGTCACACGGAAGCGCAGCACCCGCGTGCGGGGGCCGGCGGCGGCCTCGGCGGCCTCACCGACGGCTCGGTCTGCCATCGTCGCCGCCCGGCGTGCGGGCACAGGAGCCGCCGCGGGCGTCGGCCGCGCCGGTGCTTGGGCGGCAGGCGCGGGGGCCATCAGCGGCACCGGCGCGGCCGCTGCCCCGCCCGTCGGGCGGAACACCAGCGCCGCCGCCGTCAGCGCCGCACAGGCCAGGATCACCAGCCCGCCGAACGCGTCGGTCTGTAGAACTCTCCGCATGGGTCCGCTCCTGAGGGAGACTCCGTGGGGTGTGGGCCCCGCTCGTCAGCCGGGGCTGTCACTGCAGGTTTGGTGTGGGGGCTTGCGGCACGGCCGCCCGCGGCCGCCTTGATGTAAGAGTCCTCTTTACGCCCGCCGCCAGGGGCGGGTTCGCAAGTCGGGCAAGAATACGGTGTGCGCCGCGGATGTCCAGGAGAATTCGACAGGAAAATCTGATGGATTTCGTGGCGAGCGTGTCGGGGCCAGCTCGACCCAGGGCGGCAGCCCTTTCGATCGTCAGGAATTCCGCTTGGCAGGCGCTTCGCCGGATGCTAGAAGCTCGGGCGGTGCGACCCCGCCTGTCCCCGCTAGGCGCAGGCCAATGCCCCTGTCGGAGGAAGGCACGATGAACACGGTCCTCTACTGGTTCTCCGGAACGGGCAATTCGCTGCACGTCGCGCGGTTCATCGACACGCTCGCCCCCGGCGACGCGTACGTGTTCGTCGTCATGACGTACGGCGGCGCCCCCGGCTCGGCCGCGGGGATCACGCGAAAGATGCTGCGGCGACGCGGCATCGAACCGGCCGCGATCTACGGCGTCCAGATGGTCGAGAACTACCCGCCGCTCGGCGGCGCCCCGCCGGAAGAGAAGCAGCGGCAGCTGCTCGACGAGGGCGAGCGGCGGATCGGCGAGATCGTCGAATCGCTGAAGGCATCGCCTCGCGGGCACGTGGATCGGGCCCGCCCGCTGTTTCGCCTGCTCGGCCGGCTGGCGTATCCGCTGTTCCGCTGGGGGCTGAAGCGCTCCGACCGCAAGTTCACGGCCGATGATAAGTGCAATTCCTGCGGTGTGTGCGTGAAGGTTTGCCCCATCGAGAACATCGAACTCGCCGACGGCCGGCCGCGCTGGCTCGGCCGTTGCGAGCAGTGCTACGCGTGCTTCCACCTGTGCCCACAAAGCGCGGTGCAGCGCGGTCGCAAGACCGCCGAGCAAGTCCGCTACCATCACCCGGCCGTCACGCCGAAGGACTTCATGTTTCGGGGCGAATAGCCGCCCTACTTGCGCGGGAAGACCTGGCGCAGGCGGGCGTAGAGAGCGAGGGATTCCTCCAGCGTCTCCTGGGCGTCCATGTTGACTAGGAACCGCGTTTCGGGGGAGATCTGGCGCAGTTCGCGGACTTCTCGCTCGTCGGTCCACGCGACGACGAACGGCTTGTCCGGCCACGCCTTCAGGGCCGTCGCCGGGCCGCCCTGATCCGCGAACACGCGCTGCCACGCACGCAGGCCCGGCAGCTTGCGAAACGACGGGAATTGATGCGCCGCGCTCGCGCAGCAGTGAATCGAGATCCCCCCGTACCGCTCGCTCAGCCGCGTCAGCGACGGAAGCGAAAGCGCCTCGAACGTCGCCGGCGAGATCGACCCCACCTCATCCTCGGAAAGCCAGATCCCCAGCTCCGGCGGCGACCACGCCCGCGGGCAGTGGCACATGTTCACGTTTGGAAGCTCCGCCAGATACCGGTCGAGAAACCGCACCAGCAGCCGCTCGCACTTGGCCACCAGGCGCCGCACCGGCTTGGGGGCCGTCGCGCACGCGATGAAGAACTCCTCCTTCCGCCACACCATCGCCGCGATATCGAACGGGCTCTGGACGTCCGGCACGGCGACGGGGACCTCCGGCCCGAGCGCTTCGGCCGCCAGGCGGGCCAGCTCCAGCGTGCGGCGGAGCGTGGGCACGTCGTCGATCTCGGGCTCGGGCAGCGCGTCGGCTTCGTCGGCGGTGTTCACAGCCGGCGTGGCGGCGGCGTTGGTGTCGGTGTCGTACACGTGCAGCGGACAGCCGAACGCGGCCGCGAATATGCCCGTGTTCGCGTGGGTCGAGACGACGTAGGGGACGGAATCATCGCCGATCCGCTCGTGCCATTCGAGCTGCGCCTCGTAGCGGCGCAGAACGTGGTCGCGCCAGTCGGCCACGGGACGGTCGGACAGCGTGAAGTCGCCGAGCGGGCAGCCGCCGGGCTCGGTCGCGTTCATGATGATGGCGTGCCCGTCCGTCTCGCCCGTGAAGAACGCACGCAGGTACGCCATGTTCCGTTCGATGCTCTCTCGCATAGAGGGGAATTCCTTCCTTGCGTTCGCGGCGTGTCTATCCCGAGCGGGCGAGAGAGTCAAGCCGCCGGCCGCGGCCGCCGGAAGGCCGTTGCCGATTGCCTGTTGCCTATTGCCTGCGCCGGGCTAGGATAGCGACCATGAGCGAGCCCTCCGCAGGCCCGATGACCTACAAGCAGGCGGGCGTCGATATCGACGCCGGCGACGAGATGGTCGAGCGGATCCGCCCGTTCGTCGAGCGGACCCGCGACGCCCGCGTCCTCGGCAGCCTCGGCGGTTTTGCCGGGGCATTCCGCCTCGACTTCGAGCAGCGACTCCTCCGCCGCAACTACCGCGACCCGGTCCTCGTCGCGTGCGCGGACGGCGTGGGCACGAAGGTCAAGGTCGCCGCGGCCATGGGGCGCCTCGACACCGTCGGCATCGACTGCGTCGCCATGAACGTCAACGACATGGTCTGCTGCGGCGCGGAGCCGCTGTTCTTTCTCGACTACATCGGCACCGGACGGCTCGGCCCCGAGCCGATGGCCGAGATCGTCAAGGGCGTCGCGGAAGGCTGTGTTCGCGCGGGGTGCGCCCTGCTCGGCGGCGAGACGGCCGAGATGCCGGACGTGTACCGCGCCAAGGATTTCGACCTCGCCGGCTTCGCCGTCGGCGTCGTCGAGCGGCGGCGGATCATCGACGGGGCGAACGTCGAGGTCGGCGACGTGGCGATCGGCCTGGCCTCGGACGGCATTCACTCCAACGGCTTCGGCCTGGCGCGCAAGGTGCTGCTCGGGCGCGGCAGGTACGGCCCCACCTCGCGGCCGCCCGAGCTGGAGGGGGCCTCCGTCGGCGAGACGCTCCTGACGCCGACGCGGGTGTACGTGCGGCCGGTGCTGCGTGTCCTGTCGGGCTACCGCGTGAAGAAGGTGGTCAAGGCGATGGCGCACATTACGGGCGGCGGCCTGCCCGGCAACCTGCCGCGCGTGCTGCCGGAGGGGCTCACGGTACGGATCAAGCGCGACAGTTGGCCGGTGCCGCCGATCTTCGAGCTGATCGCCGCGAAGGGCCCCGTGGACCCGATCGAGATGATGCGCGTGTTCAACATGGGCGTCGGGTTCGTGATGGTGGTGTCGCGGCACTTCGCGCAGGCGATCATCCACCGCCTGCGGCGGATGGGCGAACGGGCGTGGGTGCTGGGCAAGGTCCGCAAGGGCGGTCCGGAACTGGAATGGACGTAGAGGGATTGTCGGTTGACGATTTCCGATTGACGATTGGGCCGCGGATACGGGGTTGGCCGACGGGCGAGAATTCGCGACTCCTGATCCGAGATTCGGAACGCGTGACGGGTGAGTGAGCGGGTGAACATCCTGGTCGTCGGCTCGATCAACATGGACCTGATGGTCCGCACGCCGCACATGCCCGCCCCGGGCGAAACGGTGCACGGCGAGGGGTTCGTGACCACGCCCGGCGGCAAAGGCGCGAACCAGGCTGTGGCGGCCGCGCGGCTGGGGACGGCGGTGACGATGATCGGGCGCGTAGGCGAAGATGCGTTCGGCCGCGAACTGCTTGCGAACCTGAAGGCGGAGGGCGTGGCGTGCGAGGCTGTGCTGCCGACGCCGGAGGTAGCGACGGGCGTGGCAGTGATCGTGGTGGACGCCGCCGGGGAGAACTCGATCGTGATTGCGGGCGGGGCGAACCGGCTCGTGACGCCGGACGACGTGTTCTCGCAGGAGGCGCTATTCGAGCGGGCGGACGCGGCGGTGCTGCAACTGGAGACGCCGCTGCCGACGGTGCGGGCGGCGATCGATCTGGCGCGGCGGCACCGGTGCCGAACGGTGCTGGACCCGGCGCCGGCGCCCAAGCGGCTGCCGGAGGAGTTGTGCCGCGTCGATGTGCTGTCGCCCAACGTCGGCGAGGCCGAGCAACTCACCGGAAATCGCGCCGGCGACGAACGGGCGAACAAGACCATCGCGACGGATCTGATCGCGCTGGGGGCAAGGGCGGCCGTGCTCAAGCTCGGGCCGCGCGGCTCGCTGGTCGTGACGGCCGACGGAAACATCGCGCGGGCGCCGGCGTACAAGGTGGACGTGACGGACACGACGGGCGCGGGCGACGCGTTCACGGCTGCCCTGGCGGTCGCGGCGGCGCGCGGGCAGCCGCTGGCCGACGCATCCCGGTACGCGAACGCCGCGGGCGCACTGGCCTGCACGAAGCTCGGCGCCCAGGCCGCCCTCCCTACCGCCGACGAAGTCCGCATCCTCATGGCCGACCAGGAGGCATAGGCGGCTGGAGTTGACCGTATGCCGATTCGTTTGCCGCACGACAGGCGGATATGGTCCAATGAGTGACGTATGGATTTTGCCCGCAACGAAACCTGGCCAGAGTACCGTCGGCGGCTGATCCGCGAGACGGAGCTGTTCATCGAATGGGGCCTCGCCCACCCGGACGAGGTGATGGGGATCCCGGTCAAGCGCGCGGGCGGCGGCGGCTTCCCCCGAGCGGTCGGGCAGTGGTTCTGGGATGTGGCGCTGACGAACCGCGTGACGGAGCGGATTCGCCGCTGGCGGGGCTTCTTCCGCGGCCGGCGGTGGCGGAGATGACCGGGGGCGCGGACGGCGACCGACCGGCGCGACCTTAGCCACCGGTCACGGTCACCAGGCAGCGGCGCGTCCGCGGGCCGTCAAACTCGCAGAAGAACACGGCTTGCCACGTGCCCAGGACAAGCTGCCCGTCGGCGACCGGCACCGCGGCCGAGCATCCCACCAGCGTGCTCTTGACGTGGGCCGCGGAGTTGCCCTCGCCATGTTGGTAGAAGGGCTGACGCCATGGCACGGCAGCCTCGAGCGACGCGAGGATGTCGTGCGGCACGTCGGGGTCGGCGTTCTCGTTGATGGTGACACCCGCCGTCGTGTGCGGGACGAACACCGTCGCGACGCCGCTGGCCACGCCCGACTTGCGGACGACGGCCGCGACCTGCGAGCTGATGTCGATCATCTCGCTGCGATGGTGCGTTTTGACATCGAAATTGGCCGGCTTCATCGGCGGTCTCCGTGGTTAGCCCGCGGCAGCCGGTGCGTCAACGTCGGCCGGGTCGGGCAGGTTGCAGAGCCTCTCGAGCGCGGTGCAGACGGCATCGGCGTTGGCAAGCGGGATGTCGGGCTCCCACTCGGCGTAGAGGATCAGCCCGCCGGCGGGGTCGTAGAGCCCCTCGAACACCTCGCCGATGTGCTCCTCGATCTGCGATGGCGTGGCGAACGGGAAGAGTTGCCGGTCGAGGTCCTGGTCGAGAGCGACCTTGCCTTTGGCCTCGGCGCGCAGCCCCTCCAGTCCGTTGGCGCCGATCTGCGGATTGAGCACCGTGACGCCGACCTCGATGAGGTCGCCGATGATTTCCAGCACGTGCCCGTCGGTGTGGAAGCGGACCGGCACGCCGCGGTCGCGGCAGGGGCCGATCATCCGCTCGTACGACGGCTTGATCCACCTGCGCCACATGGGCGGGCTGATCGGCAGCGACCGCTGGAGCCCGAGGTCCTCGCCGAGGCCGATCATTTCCGCGCCGAGATCCATCGCCTTGCGGATCACCGTCACATTGTAGTGGTCAAGGATCGCGATCAGGTCGTTCAGCCGCGGATCTCCCATGGCGAAATCCACCATCAGGTTCTCGAACCCGCGCAAGTAGTAGAGCAGCATGTAGAAGAACCCGTGCGGCAGCGGGCTGCCCATCGCCACGTCACCGTGCCGCTTCGCGTCGGTCAATTCGCGAGCGACCGAATCCCAATCCCGTAGGCCGACCCGGTCGTCGATCTCCGGCTCCGGCGGTCGCCACGTCTCCATCGCCGACCAGTCGGCCAGCGGGTGCCCGACAACCTGCCCGGCCAGGCCGGCCTCCACGTTCTCCCACACGTTCCCCCAGCAGTCCGTAGTTCGTCCCAGCAAGTAGAAGGGATTCGGATTGGCGTCGTAGTCCTTCCCGCCGCGGCGGTAGTCGGGGAAGACTTTGGGGTGCGCGAGAACCACCTCCTCGAGCCGCTCGCGGTATCTCATCCACGTGGCCGGCATAATCCCCACGTGGCACGGCGTCCACTGCGGATGATCGAAGTAGATCGCCTTCAGATAGTTCACCGTGCGGCGGTTCTTCCCTTCGTAGCTGATCATCCCTCACCGCCCCCCACCTCCCCGGCCTCCGGCTCCAGAACGCCCCCGGCGTTGCGGATCGCCTCCTGCAAGCATCTCACATCCACCGACCGCACGTTGCCCCCAGGCAGGCACATCGCGGCCGCGTGCCCCGCCGCCTGCCCGATGCACATCACCGTCGGCATGATCCGCAGCGATGAATGCGCCTCAACGTCGGCGGAGATGCTCCGCCCTGCGACCAGGACGTTGGTCAGCCCCTTGGGCGTCAGGCAGCGGTACGGGATCTGGTAGTACCCGCCCGGCGGCATGCCCTGAAGGTTCGTCTGGTTCTGCTTGTCGCCATGGATGTCGATGCCGTACGAGCAGCACGCCACGGCGTCATCGAACCGGCGGCAGGCCTTCCAGTCGTCGTAGCTGAGCACGTAGTCGCCCGTCACCCGCCGGCTTTCGCGGATGCCGATGTGCGGGCCGGTCTTGACCAGCCAGCACTCCTCGTAACCCGGCACGTTCGCCTTCAGCCACGCCACGAAGTTGTCCACGCGCCGCCGCCCCTCCGCCTCTGCGTCGCTCAGGTCGAACGGCTCCACCGTGTTCCGGCCGGAGATCCGGATCGCGTTGAAGTGGACCCATCGCTTCTCGCCCTTGCCGGCTAGGCAACTGACGTTCGTGTTGACGAGCGCCGGACTGTCGTTCGCCCCGGCGACCGCCAGCTTCTTGAGCTCCGCTCCCGAGGGGGCCCGGTCGCCATCGACGTTGCCGACGATGAACTTCGTGGTCATGGGCATCACGCGGCCGTTTCCATCTCCAAACTCGGCCTCAGCGCCGGCCTGCACCGCCAGCAGCGCGTCGCCGGTGCCGTCGATGAACACTTGGCCCGTCACGCGGAGGGGGCCACCGTTGTGGGCGAACGTCGCAGCCGTCACGCGGCCGTCCGCCGCAAGGGCGTCGAACAGCGCTGCGTGAAAGACCACCCGCACGCCCGCCTCGGCGGCAAGTTCATCGAGCACGAGCTTGGCGCACTCATCATCGAAGTGGATGCAACGGCCGTCCCTCGCTCCGCCGCGGGCGATCATCCACTCGCACATCTCGCGGAAAACGCCGGCATTGACCACCTTCCGTGGCGCGTCGTCGGGACCGGGCGACGTCTCATGCGGCATGAACGGGCAAACCATCATCGTCGTCATTCCGCCGCCGAGGCATCCCTCGCGCTCCAGGAGAACCGTCTTCGCGCCTCCTCGGGCCGCCGCCACCGCGGCCGCGAACCCGCCCGGCCCACCGCCGACCACCACCACATCGTATCCGTCCACTGTGTGCATCGATTGCTCCTTGCTTGCCCCCGAAATCCTATCAGACGTTGTGCGAATCGCGAGTGTGGATTTGGGAACCGTGGACGCTGCACGGGAACCGGGCCTCCTCCCCAAGGCGAGAGGCGCACCGCGTTGCGGCGCACCCCTTGCTCCATTGACGCCCGCGATAGGCCCCTCGAGGCGGCGGGAAGCACTTCTAGATTGCCGCAGCCCTCGCGGCGGCCTAGAATTGGCCGGTGCGGCCCCACAGACGCGGCCGCAAATGCACCTCGCGCAACCGTGCTGCACCTGAAGACAAGGAGTGATCTCCATGAAATGGGTCCTGCGAATCACCCTCGGCGTGGTTGTTCTGCTGATCATCGCAGCCGTAGTCGTGTGGCTGATGATCGATTCGATCGCCAAGACCGCTATTGAGGAAGGCGGCACGTACGCCCTCGGCGTCGAGACCACCGTCGCGGACGTGGACGTGTCGATCCTGGGCGGATCGGTAGCGCTCGATGGTCTTCGCATCGCCAACCCGGAAGGTTTCCAGTCCGAACACCTCATGAAGTCGGGCAAGTTCGCCCTGGAGGCCCGCACCGGCAGCCTGTTCAGCGATACCATCGAAGTCAGCAAGTTCGAACTCGACGGACTCGACGTGAACCTGGAGCAGAAGCTCGACGGCAGCAATATCACGAAGGTCATGGAGAACCTCAAGAAGCTGGCCGGCAAGTCGGAGGAAACCAAGCAGGAAGAGGGCCCCGGCAAGAAGATTAGGGTTGAAGTCCTGACCATCAGGAACGTGGTCGCGCACGTGCACGTCCCGGCCCTCACCGGCGGCACGCAGAAGCTGCTGACCATCAACGTGCCGCCGATTGAGCTGAAGGACGTAACCGACGAGAACGCCGAGGGCCTGCTGCTGAGCGAATTCAGCGGGCGGCTCGTGGCGGCCGTGCTCGCGGCCGTCGTCGAGGCGGGCGCGGGCGACATCCCGGCCGCGTTCCGCGCGAACCTCTCGGCCGACATCGCCGGCGCGACGAAGGCCATGGGCGACAAGGCCGAGGCCATCGTCAGCCAGGTTGGCGGGCAGGTGACGGAGATGCTCGACGAAGGGATCCGGGAAGCCGGCGAGGCGACGACGCGGCGTGCGGGCGAATTGCTGGAGGGCATTCTCGGCGGCGACGAGGACTGACGCATGGGGCGCCTGATCGACAGCGTCAAGCGGCGGCTGGAGAACCTGCGCACCGCGCCCGGCGACGAGATGGGGCGCTGGGCGCGGTTTGTCCGCTACCAGATGCAACTGTGGCGGTTCTGCGCGCGGAGGCTGCGCGAGCACAACGCCCTGGCGATGAGCGCTGCGCTGTCGTTCCGGACCCTCTTCGCCCTCGTGCCGACGCTGGTGCTGGCCGTCCTGATTCTCAAATCCGTCGGCAGCATCGACGCGTCGGCCCTGCTGCGGCGGTCGCTGGAAGCGTCGGGGCTGTCTGAGGTGGCCCTCCGCGCCGAGGCCCGCGGGCCGGACCGGCCCGAAGCCGCGCCGCCGGCCCCCGCCGAAGACCGGCGGGCCGAAGGCGCCGCGCCGCCGGCGACGGACGGCCCCACGACAGCGACCGCGCCGGCCGAGGACGCCGACGACGACGGCGAGGAGCGCGTGATCGGCGCGCTCCGGCGGATCGAGCGGCTCGTCGAGGACGTCGAGCAGAAGCTCACGCTGGGCGCGCTGGGCCCCGTGGGCTTCGCCCTGCTCATCTGGGCGGCGCTCGCCCTGATGACCACCATCGAGCGGTCGCTCAACCGCGTCTTCCAGGCGCCGCGGTCTCGGTCGCTGGGGCGGCGGATTCTGCTCTACTGGGCGGCCGTCACGTTCGTGCCCATCGTCCTGGCCACCGTACAGTACGCCGCCGGGCAGGTCACCGACGCCGCCGAGGCCATTCCGGGCGTCTCGTGGATCGTCGCCACGCTCGGCTGGATCGGGCCGGTGCTGGCGGGTGTGTTCCTGCTGGCGGCCATCTATGTGTTCATGCCGAACACCCGCGTTCAGTGGCGGTCGGCGTTCGGCGGGGCGGCCGTCGCCGTCCTCATGTGGCTGCTGGCGAAGTGGGGCTTCACCACCTACGTCACCCAGATCATTCGCCAGCGGAGTCTGTACGGGGCCCTGGGGCTGATTCCGCTGTTTCTCATCTGGATCAACTTGTGCTGGCTGGTGTTCCTGTTCGGGGCGGAGTTGTCGCACACGGCCGCAAACCTCGAGCGGTTCCGTTCGGCGGAGGAGGCGGAAAGGATCGTGCTCGGGCCGTGGGATCTGCTGGCGGCGTCGCTGGCGGTGGTCGGCCCGTACGCGGCGGGCAAGGGACCGGCCGGCAAGGACGCGGTGGTCGAGCGGCTGGGCCTGCCGGAGCAGCCCGTGGAGCAGTTGCTCTCGCGACTGGCGCGGGCCGGGGTGGTCTGTGAAGTCGCCAGCGGCGAACGGGAAGGGCTCGACGGGCAAGGCATCGCGGCGAAGGCCTACGTTCCGGCCCGGCCGGCGGAGGCGATCAGCGTGCGGGAGGTGCTCGACACGGGCTTCGCGGGGCGCGACCTGCCACCGGGCAGCCGCTACGGCGGAGACATCGGACGGTGCATCGGCTCCGTCCGCGAGCGTGCCGACGCGGCGCTTCAGTCGATGACGCTCGCCGACCTCACCGCCTGCGTACGGAAGGACGAAGGCGCCTGAGCCATGGACTGCGGCCGCTGCGACGCCGCTTTGCGTCCGCTGTTGTTCGCCGCGCACGCGGGTGGCACCTCCGCCCGCCGCGCGGTAATGTACCCGCCATACACACCCGACCAACGCAGGGGAACGCCATGACACGACGCGCTATGCCTTTGCCGGCCCTGGCTCCGATACTTTCCGTCGTTGTGTTCCTTGCTGGCTGCACAAGTGAGACACCCAGCTCTGGCGATGCCGCGCCCCAGGCGGTCGGCGCTTCTCATCAAGACAGGCGCCCTCGGCCACTCGAGGTAGCGCTCGCTCCACCCGCAGATGTTTCCGCGGCCGGGCAAGTTTCGTTCTTCGGCATCACGGACCGGGCGGATTGCGTGGTCTTCGTGGTTGAACGGTCCTCCACGATGGTTGTCGAGGGAAGGTTCGACATTGTCAGATACAGATTGACTCAGGCCATCGGTGACCTTGGCGATAGGCAGTCGTTCCATGTTGTGTTCTTCGGCGCACCGACACCTATCGAGTTCGCGCCGCGCAAGCTTGTACTCGCGACGCAGGAGACAAAGGCCTCTGCGGCTGATTTCATCGAGCATCAGGTCGCAGAGGGCACCACCGTGGCGCTACCGGCGCTCGCTCGCGCGATCGAGGTGCTTGAAATAGATGAAAAGGACAAACGAACGATTGTCTACCTTGTCAAGGCATGGGATTTCGAGTGGCCGGGGGAAGTGCAGAACAGGTACGAGGACCACACGGGCAACGAGGCGGTAGTGGCGTTCCTCCGCGAGAAGAACCGAGCGACGGGCGCGGCCCTGGACGGCAAGCCGCCCGAGACCCGCCTGGCTACCGTCCACACGATCCTGATCGGCTGGGGGCACCCCCGGGCTATCAATGTCCTCAAGCAAATCGCGGCCGAGAACGGGGGCGAGTTCCGGCACGTTCAGTTCAACGAGTAACGGCGCGGCCTATGGCGTGCGGCGATTGCGGCGCCGCTGTGGATCCCGGCTACTCTGTGTCCCTCGGCGCCCCGTTGTGATGCGAAAACCAAAGCGGTGCGGCCGGCCCCGCACTCCAAGGGCCCTATCGCCGCGCCTCGACTGTGCTATGGAGTGCGGCGGCTGCGACGCCGCTTTGGATCCCACTCTCCTCCGCCGATATCGTAGTCGTCGTGGACCTTCACGCGGTCCATCGGCAGCGAGTAGATTGTGCTGACCTGCGCCGGGCGAGCCGTTTGCTCGAACCATGCGGCCGAACACCACGGATACCGGTTCGCGACCGCGACGAGGCCGTGCTTGACCGGGTTCTGGTGCACGTAGTCGAGCTGCGCCAGATAGGACTTCTGATACGTCAGCCGCGTCTCCCAGACGTTGTGCCAGACCTTGCGATTCTCGGCTTGGTCGAGGCGGTTGACCCATTTTGCCGTTTTCTCATGGAGCAGCCCGAGCATCCGGGTGAGGCTGCCGGCTGAATTCTGCTTCGCCGGCAAATGCCCGACGAAATGATAGTGGTTCGCGAAGACGGCCCAGGCCTCCAACGTCCAGCCGAAGTCCCGGGCGACCGCCAGCAGGCCACGGTGCAGGATCTTCAGGCGTTGCCTCCCGCGGAAGTGCGAGCGCTTCAGATAGGTCCCGGCCGTGACGATGAACGTGCCGGCCTCGGAGAGCCGGTGCGCAGGCGCATGCGGCCAGGGAATCACGCGCTTCTTGGGCCCTTGTAGCCTGGCTTCTGGAGCTTCGCCGAGCGTGCTCTCACTGTCTGCCATCAGGGATTCCCCAGATCGATGCAAAGAGGCGTCACAGCCGCTGCACTCCATAGCACAACCGACGCGCGGCGACAAGCCATTTGAGTGCGACACCGGCACCGCTCTTGTTCCCCCACGACAACAGCGCCGAGGGACACAGAGCAGCAGGAATCCAGAGCGGCGTCACAGCCGCCGCACTCCATAGCACCGAGCACCGACGCGGCCACGATTTCTTTTGCCCATTTCCGGCCGGTTGCCGATACAATGGGCAAGTCGTATCGAGCACGCCGCCTTGCGGCTGCCCTTCGGGCAGGCCGGATGAGCGGGTGCGGTCAGGGCGCCTGAGGAAACGTCGGGCGCACTGGGAACGGGCCGGTCCCATTGGGGACGCCCGAGTTCCCGACTGCCCGGCGCGGCATACCCACACGGGGCTGCACTCCACGCAACTCCCGCCGCGGACGAGGGTATTTCTGTAGTGGGAGCGCGGGCCGCGCTTGGTCCGCAGGCCTTCCGAACGGAAGGCCGTTGGAGAGTGCGTAGTGAGTGAAGTTCAGTTCAGCGATTTCCCGTTCGCGGAATCGGTCCATCAGAGCATCCGGGCGGCCGGTTTCGAAACACCGACGCCCATCCAGGCCGCGTGCCTCCCGCCCATCCTCGACGGCCGCGACGTGATCGGCGTGGCCCAGACGGGCACGGGCAAGACAGCCGCCTTCGCCCTGCCGATCATTCAGCGGCTGACGGGCCGGCCCGAGATGGGCGCGGTCGTGCTGGCGCCCACGCGCGAACTCGCCGGGCAGATTGCAGACGTGTTCCGCCAGCTCGGCGAGCCAGGCGGCATCCGGCTGGCGACGACGGTCGGCGGCACGCCGCTCGACGACGACTACAAGGCGCTGGCCTCGTGGCCGAACGTGCTGGTCGCGACGCCGGGGCGGCTGATCGACCATATCGAGAACCGCAAGGTCTCGTTCGCGGAGGTCGAGGTGCTCGCCGTCGATGAGGCGGACCGCATGCACGACATGGGGTTCATCCCGCAGATCCGGCGGATTCTGGCCGAGATGCCGCAGAAGCGCCAGACGCTGATGTTCACCGCGACGATGCCCGCCGACGTCGAGCGGATCGCCCGGAAGCACATGCGCGACCCACAGCGGATCCAGGTCGGGGTGTGCGCGCCGGCGCACCGCGCCCGGCAAGAGCTGTATGAGATGGCGGAGGAGGCCAAGGGTCCCCTGCTGCTCAAGCTCCTGCACCAAACCACCGGGCGCGTGCTGGTGTTCGTACGGACCAAGCGAGGCGTGGATCGGCTGGCCCGCCGCATCGGCGGACGGGGCCTGCGCAGCTCGCGGATTCACGGCGACCTGGAGCAGGACCAGCGCGACCAGGCGGTGGCCGCGTTCCGCGACGGAACCTGCCGCGTACTGGTGGCGACGGACATCGCCGCCCGTGGCTGGGACATCAGCGACATCGAGCACGTGATCAACTACGACTTCCCGCACCACGCGGAGGACTACGTCCACCGCATCGGGCGCACGGCCCGGGTCGAGGCGAGCGGCCTGGCGACGAGTTTCGTCACGCCGAAGGACCGGCGCTTCCTCAGCAGCGTTCGCCGAATGATCGGCGACAAGCTCCCGGAGCCCGTTCGGCTCGACAGCTACGACCCGGGCGAAGAGGAGCCGCAAGGGAGACGATCGCGCCGCCGGTCGCGCGGGGGCAATTTCCGGCGCAGCCGTTCCCGCGGCCGAGGGCGAAGCTCGCGGAAACGAGAGGCCCAGCCCGCTACGGCGAGGTAACGCTGCCCAACACGGCTGCACCGGCCGCCCCCGATGCGGCGGCGCAGTGGGCAGCGAAGCCGTCGAGCCGGGCGGCCGCGAGCATCGCGTGCGACACGGCCCGCCACGCCTCGGCCGGTAGGCCAAACTTGCCGGCGGGAACCGTCGACGACGGGCACATGAGGTCGCGGATGCGGGCGGCAAGGTGGATGCTCGCCGCCCCGCGCCCGGCGAGCACCACATCGTGCGGGCGCTCCGTGAGCCCGGCGATCGCCCGCGCGACCGCCCGGGCGACGGATTCCGCCATGGTCGCCAGTAGGCTCTCGCCTTCGCAGCCGCCCTTGCGCGCCATCATCCACACCCGGGCAAGGTAATCGCTGCCCCACCGCCCCGGCTCGGCGCCTCTCGGTACGGGCGCCCGGAAGAAGCGCTCGGCAAGCAACTCGTTTAGCAGGGCCGCGTTCACCTCGCCCCGTGCCGCGGAAGCGCCCTCCGCGTCGTCGTGCTCGTACAGCTCGCGCGCCAGCGCTTCGAGCGGCCCGACGCCCGGGCCTACGTCGAAGGCGACGACCTCGCACGCCGCCGCCGCCGACCCCACGAACGTAAGCGACGCCATATCGCCCAAGTGGACCAGCACTCGCGACCAGCGCTCATCCCGCAGCATCCGCCAATCCGGCCAGGCGCAAACGGCCGTGCCATTGCCTCCGGCCGCGAGGTCGCTATCGGCGAACCGGGCCGCGACCGGAACGCCCGCCTCCTGCGCGAGCGCCGCCGGGCGACCCAACTCCACCCCCGGCGCCACGGGCACGCCCGAAGAGCCGATGCTCGCGACCGGCCCCGTGTCGGCAAGGTCCCTGGCGACGACGCCCAGCGCGCACCCGACGTCCCTATCGAGTTCGGCGAGAGCGGAGAGGGTCAGCTTGCCCGCGCGGGCAGCTTCGATCCGGCCGGTCAACCCGGGGGACACTTCGCGCCTCGCGTACCCGGTCAGCCGCGGCCGCATCTGCTGATCGTTTCCGCGCACGGCGATCCGCGCGGCGTTCACGCGCCCGCCGTCCACGTACAGCCCGATGAAGTTTCGTTCGGCGGCCTTCGGCATGCCGTGTCCTCAGACCCAGAGCATAGCCGCACCAACCGCCCGCGCCCACACGCCCGAACGAGATGACGCATGGAATTCGGCCGTGCAGCGTGTATGATGCGCCCTTGGGCCCGGGTTTGCCGGGCCGGTTGGCGTTGCGGGGCTCTCGCCGTCCGCGTGCGGTCGAGCCGGCAGCACCCGAGAAGGATGAACCCGACGTGCAACTTCCCCGTCGCGCTCGAGGCGATGAACTACTCAAGCCCGGAGAACTGAGCCGGCTGCTTGCGCGTCTCCGGAAACTCGCCCCCCGCCACGACCTGGCTACCGTCATCGCCTGCGCGTTCGACCGTCGCACTCGGATGCTGCCGTTCCTCTATGCCGACACCCACATGGCCCCCGCCGGCGCCCGGGCGGTCGGCTCGGCCATGGTGGAGGCGGGCTTCCCCAAGACGCGAATCGTCCTTCAGCAGTGGAACCGGAACTTCCGGCCCTCCCGGATGCGCCTCGACGGCCGCCTGCCCGACATCTTCATGATCTCCAGCATGCAAATTCACTGGGCCCCCTGCCGCGAGCTCATCCGCGACGTCTGCCGCATCGAGCCCGACCGCCGGCCGCTCGTCATCGTCGGCGGGCCCAAGGTCATCTATGAGCCGTGGGATGTCTTCGGCCCCGACGCCGACGACCCGTGGTCGGCCGACGTGGCCGTCACCGGCGAGGAGTTCGTCCTGCTCAGCCTGCTCGAGGCCGTGCTGTCGGAACGGGCCGGGGGCGAATCGGTCCGTAGCGCGTTCCTGCGGGCGCGGGACAAAGGCGCCCTCGATGGCATTCTCGGGCTGGTCTATGCCCGCGGCCGGGAGGGATCGCCCGAGGAACTCGTCGATACGGGCATCCAGCGGCTCCTGGGCGATCTCGACGAGTTACCGCACCCCGTGCATGGGTACGGCCTGCTGGAGCAGCCGAGTTCGAGGGATACGCTGGCCTCACGACCGCTTGCGGCCAACAAGATCAGCCGCCGCACGCCCATCGCCTCCCTCGTGCTGACGCTGGGGTGCAAGTTCGGCTGCGAGTACTGCCCCATTCCGGCGTACAACCAGCGGCAGTACCGATGCAAGAGCGGCGAGCGGGTGGCCGAGGAAATCGCCCGGCTGTACCGCACGTACCGGCTGCGGTTCTGCTTCGGCGCGGATGATAACTTCTTCAATGATCCGGAGCGTACGCTGGAGATCGGCGAGGCGCTCTTGAGGCGGGCGGAGGGCGGCTCGCGGCCGCACCGCAAAACCCGCCTCGCCACGGAGGCGACGATCCACGACACGCTCCGCATGAAGGAGCACCTGCCGATGCTCCGGCGGGCGGGGCTGTACGCCCTGTGGCTGGGCGTCGAGGACATGAGTGGCAACCTCGTCCGCAAAGGCCAAAGCGCCAACGAGACCGTGGAGGCGTTCCGCCTGCTGCGTGAGAACGGCATCCTGCCCGTGCCCATGATGATGCACCACGATGAGCAGCCGCTGATCTCGCGCAACGGAAATGCCGGGCTGCTCAACCAGCTTGGCGTGCTCCGCAAGGCCGGTGCCCTGTATATGCAGATCACCATGCTTACCCCCTCGCCCGGGTCGAAGCTGTACGTCGGCACGTACACCTCGGGGCTGGCGTACCGGCGCGTCGATGGCGTGCCCGTCGAGCCGCACATCGTCGACGGCAACCATGTCGTCGCGTCGAACCACCCCAAGCCGTGGACGCGGCAGCTCAACCTGATCCTCGGCTACCTCTACTTCTACAACCCGCTGCGGATGCTCTGGGCGTTCGTCCGCCCCAAGACGCGGATTCCGTTCGCCGACCTCGACTTCCCGCCCGCCCCCGGCCGGCCCGCGAAGCGAAAGCCCCTGCGCAGCCGACTGCGGCGGAAGTTCCGCACGCGACTCGGGGATGCGGCCGTGCAGGTGTTCGGCATGTGGGGCCTGACGCGGACCATCCCGCGGGCGTTTCGCTGGTTTCTGCGGCTGCGGCGCGGACGGATCGAGCGCACCACCGCGCCGCCAATGAGCCGCGTGCCGATGCGAAGCCCGGACGGCGGCCCGGCCGCCCACGCCCTGCCCGGCACGCCGGGCCCATCCAGCGCCGAGGCCTGAAGAACGGGATTTCAGGCATTCTGGGGATCGCAGGGACCGCAGCCCCAAAGGCTCTCACCCCCGGAATCCCGTTCCCTCGCTCCGGACAGCCCGGCTTGACTGGGGAGGCCGGCGGGCCTAAAGTCCGCCTCTGACCCCAAACGAGGAAGCGCAATGAGAGTTCTTTCGGGCATCCAGCCGTCGGGCAAGCTGCACATCGGCAACTACTTCGGCGCTATCCGCCAGTACGTCGAACTCCAGGAGGAAGGGAACCAGTGCTTCTACTTCCTCGCAAACTACCACGCGCTCACGAGCCTTCAGGACAAGGCCCTGCTGGAGGAGCTTACGCGGCACTTGGCCACCGGCTACCTCGCGCTGGGCATCGACCCTGACCGCAGCGTGTTCTTCGTCCAGTCCGACGTGGCGCAGACGGCCGAACTGTGCTGGATTCTCAACACGGTTTGCCCCGTGAGCCTGATGGAGAAGGGCACGAGCTACAAGGACAAGGTGGCCAAGGGACTGCCGGCGAACATGGGGCTGTTCGACTATCCCGTGCTCCAGGCGGCCGACATCGTCATCTACGACGCGGACCTGGTGCCCGTCGGGCAGGATCAGAAACAGCACGTAGAGATGACGCGCGACATTGCGGGCAAGTTCAACCGGACGTACGAGGCGGATGTGCTCGTGTTGCCCGAGGCGCGGATCGTACCGGAGGTCGCGGTCGTGCCGGGCATCGACGGGCAGAAGATGTCCATGAGCTCTGACAACACGATCGAAATCTTCCAGACGCCCAAGCAGACGAAGAAGCGGTGCATGCAGATCGTCACCGACTCGACGCCGCTGGAGGCCCCCAAGCAGCCCGAGCAGTGCAACGTCTTCTCGCTGCTCAAGCTGTTCGCCTCACCCGAAGAGACGGACGAGATCGCCGGTAAGTACCGCGCGGGGGGCTACGGCTATGGACAGGCCAAGACGCGCCTCGCCGAGCTGATCAACGAGCGGTTCGCCAAGGCCCGCGAGGAGTACGCCGCCCTGGAGAGGGACCCCAACTATGTGCGGGACGTGCTCCGAGAGGGCGGCCGCAAGGCCCGCGAAGTCGCCGAGGCCACCATGGAACGCGTCCGCGCCGCCTGCGGGATCGTGAAGCACTCCTAGCAGGGATCCAGGGGATTCAGGGGATGCGACGAGAGCAATCGCTTGATCAGCGATTCAGCCGATCAGTGGACTCATCGGCTGCTCCAACCGACCAAGTGACAAACGGACCAGCCGACAGACTGACCAGGTGGCCAGCGGACCCACCGATCACCTGAATCACCGAATCACGGATCGTCCAGCGTGCACCCCCTGTATCCCTGCCCGCCTTGCTGCTATTCTCTGAAGGCCATGGAAGACTACCGCGTCCAGCTCGACGTCTACAACGGGCCGCTCGACCTTCTGCTCTACCTCATCCAGCGCGAAGAGGTCGATATCTACGACATCCCCATCGCCCGAATCACCGAGCAGTACCTGGGCTACGTCGATCTGCTCAAGCGGCTCGACCCGAACCTCGCCGGCGAGTTTCTCGTCCTCGCCGCCACCCTTATGGAGATCAAGACCCGCATGCTCCTGCCGCCCGCCGAGCAGGGCGAGGACGAGGAGGGGCTCACCCTCGACCCCCGGGCCGAACTCGTCCGGCAGTTGCTCGAGTACAAGGCGTTCAAGGACGCGGCCGGCGAGCTTTCCGACGCGGCGACCGAGCAGGCGCTGCGATTCCCCCGCCGCCCGGCCGTGCCCGACGATCTCGAAGAGCCCGAGGTGGACCTCGACAACGTCCAGATCTGGGACCTGTTCGACGCGTTCAGCAAGCTGATGGAGTCGATCGGGCATCGGCCGACGCATCACGAGGTGATCTACGACGATACCCCCGTGGAGCTTCACGCAGCCGATCTGCTCGACAGGCTCGGCCGCGAGGGGGCCCTGACCTTCCGGCAGGTATTCGAGGGGCGCGACGCGCTGACGGAGATCATCGGGCTGTTCCTGGCGCTGCTGGAACTCATCCGGCAGCGCAAGATCACAGCCCTCCAAACCGAGAACTTCGGAGAGATCCGCATCGACCTCGGGCCCGGTGACGGTGACGAAGCTGGTGTTTGGGGGGGCAGCCCCTCAGGGGACGACGCCGAATCGGAGCCGGAATCTGCGATCCGCGACCGCGAGGGAGCGGGACCGCCCACCGACGAGCCACATGATCAAGAGGACGAATCATGACGCCGGAAGAGGACCTCAAGCGTCTAGGCATCAACCTGCCCGAGGCCGCCAAGGCCGTCGGGGCGTACGTGCCGGCCGTGCGCACGGGCAACCTGGTCTTCACGGCCGGGCAGATTCCGCTGCGCGACGGCGAGATCGCCTGCGCCGGCAAGGTGCCCGGCGACGTGTCGCTGGAGTCGGCGCAGACGGCCGCGCGTCAGTGTGTGCGGAACGCCCTGGCCGCGCTGCGCGGCGAGCTGGGCACGCTCGATGCCGTGCGGCGCGTCGTCCGCATGAACGTGTACGTGGCGTCGTCGGACGGCTTCACGGGTCAGGCGCAGGTGGCGAACGCGGCGAGCGAGCTGCTGACGGAGGTCTTCGGCCACGCCGGCCGGCATACGCGCTGCGCCGTGGGCGTCGCGGAACTGCCGCTCGGCGCGCCCGTCGAACTCGACCTCATCGTCGAGACGACTTGATCATGGGAATCACAAAGGTCACGAAGGCAACCAAGCCATTGCTGGGGGGCGCCCCTTCGGGGGGCGATGAAGAACGGCAAGATCAGAAAGGGGCAGCGGAGAAGGGCGAATGGCCGGAAGGGCTGGCGGCGCTGGCGCCGGAGTACCTGAAGGTGCTCCCAAAGGACCGTTTCACGGAGGAGGCGCTGAAGTACCGCCACACGGCCGACGGGTACGTCCTCTACGGCGTCGGCGAGAACATGACCGACGATGGCGGCAAGGACCAGGACGACGGCGCCGACGACATCGTGGTTCGGGTAGGGAGCGATTGAGGGGGTGCCGTGGTTCGCGTCGCTTGGCGACGCAACCACGCAGTCGGGCCACAGGCAACGTGGTTGCTTCGTCACGATATGCATCGCGACTGCGCAAACCACGCCACCCACGCGCTTAGCGTTGGGCGCCCGCCTCCATCGCGACTGATCCGCCGGCGCGGAAGGTACGGCCGGTGGATTCGCCGGGCGGTCCGGGCGCGCGGCCGGTGCCGCGAACCGTCGGCGCGGCCGGCAGCGGCGGCGCCGGGCAGCACTTCTGCCCGATTCGTAGGTCCTTCGCCTCCCCCGTCGTCACCACGGCCACGCTGTACTGCGGGTGCACGTCTCGCACTCGCAGCCGCGCCAGCACCGAGCCCGCCGACGTGCCGATCACGTCGCCCGTGTCCGGATCGACAATCGGCTCGCCGAGCTGCATGACCTCGTACTCGGCCCCCGCCCGGACGGCCCGGTTCCTGCCGCCGTTGATGATGACGTTCCGCGGCCCGCGAACCTGGGCAATCTTCGGCTGCCACGGCCGGGCCGCGACCACGTCGGCGATCTCCTGCACCGACTTGTTGATGACCTTCGCCGTCACCCGCCCCAACGGCGTCTTGTGGAACACGCTGCCGCCGAACGCCACGTCCTGGTAAGCGACTTTGACGTTCATGTCCTTCGCGCGCACGGATTCGGTGATCGACTCCGACGCGACGATCTCGCCCGACTCGACCTCGACCACGTACAGCGTGACGCTCATCACCGCGCGATGGCCGGTGCCGAACAGGTCCAGCCGGTCCTTCCACGTGAAGAAGCTGCTGTCCGTCGAGACGTGCCCGAAATCCGTGATCGTGCCCTTGATGAGGTACTCGACGTTCTTGAGCCGCCCAAGCTTCGCCCGCCGCTGCTCGCGCGTCGCCCCCGTCTGCTGGAAGCGGAGTTCCTTGAGCACCGCGTCGAGTTCCGGCCGCTCGATGACCGTGAACCGCTCCGTCGCCACCAGCCGGTCCACGAGGATGTCCTTCACGCCCTCACCGACGTTCCATCCGCGCGGGCTGCCGGCTCGGTTCTCGAACTTCATCACGGCGATCGTCGGACGGACGAGATCCGGCGAGGCACTGGACCACATGCGGTACTCGTAGCTTTCGCACCCGGCCGCCAGCAGGACGCCGACGGCCGCGACAAGAGGCAGTCGTCTCATGTTCACACCCTCGATTGCGCGCAGCGGAAGACGCCACGCCACGGGTCTTATCGGCGGGAACGGGACGGGCAGTTAAGGCAGGATCCGTGAGCAGAAGGCCGGGGAAAGCACAGAGGACACAGAACGGAGTGCCACGGGTTGCTGGTCAAACCGTGGAGCACGGCTTGCGAGCAACCCGTGGCACCCGTGCACTTGGGTACGGCTATTCATCGGCGGTCGGCCGGGAAGTCGGCTCATCGAGGCCGAGGAGGTGCGGGGTGGTGTCGAGTTCGGGCTTCGCTCCGGCCGGCCGACCGCGGGACGGGTCGGTCTCGTTGGGAATCTCGAAGTCCACGGGATCCGCCTCACCTTCCGGCGAAACGTACACGCTGAGCCGCGGGTAGTAGGAGATGTCGATGGTTCGCCAAGCGTCGGGCTTCAGCCGTTCCCGCCGCAGGACGCGTTCCTGGTTGGGCACACGCTCCCACCCGCCGAACTGGTTGACGAAATACCAAAGCTCCACGCGCCAGATCATGTCGCCCTTGGCCGCGTAG
>Ga0272441_10002934_pt1 | contig 33620 bp, 28 predicted proteins | sample SSMProp6N_FD_193582 | JGI IMG/M metagenome (GOLD analysis project Ga0272441, IMG submission 193582) | Marine sediment archaeal communities from Little Sippewissett salt marsh, Falmouth, MA, United States - SSM-Prop-6N | ecosystem: Environmental > Aquatic > Marine > Wetlands > Sediment ... | reverse complement strand
TTCAAGCAGGCCGCAACTCCAGTTGTTTGGGGAACTGATATCAAGATCCAGGACCAGGTTACAGCTTGCGTCGAAATAACCGTCACCTACAAGATCGACGGGACCGGCACGATTGACGTTCACTGTCACACTGCCAAGGTCACCGCAGCTAAACGCGGGCGGAAAGCTGATGTCGAAGTCCAGCTGAAGCTCGCACTCGCTCCACCCCGCATCGACCTCAAACTTACCGTCGCCGCCGATGTTGACGAGGACCGAGGGCGTTTCAAGCAGGCCGCAGCTAAACGCGGGCGGAAAGCTGATGTCGAAGTCCAGCTGAAGCTCGCACTCGCTCCACCCCGCATCGACCTCAAACTTACCGTCGCCGCCGATGTTGACGAGGACCGAGGGCGTTTCAAGCAGGCTGCAACTAAACGCGGGCGGAAAGCTGATGTCGAAGTCCAGCTGAAGCTCGCACTCGCTCCACCCCGCATCGACCTCAAACTTACCGTCGCCGCCTACTTTTATTAGCCTGGAAACGCCGAGCTGCGGCGCGATGTCCCCACAACTGAAGGATGGAAAGCCAATGTCAAACTCAAGGTTCAGGTTGCAGCTCTGGTCAAACGCGCCACTGACGTCAAACGTCTCATCGGTGCCCCTGTTGACGGTAATGTTGACGGTGCCCAAATCGCCGCAAGAGAAGGGCTCGGGAAAACTAGGCCACGGAAGACTGATATTGATGTTTAGATCCAGCTCACAGATGCCACTGCCGGCGTTGCGATCGAAATCTACGGTGATTTTACCCGTATTGATCGTCGCATCAGCCGATACAGTGAAGGGTAAACAAGGGATATCTACATCGACATCAAGATCCAGTGCACAAGTGCCGGATCGAAGACCCAGATCCACATCGATCGCTGCGGTCGTATCAACGATTTCGATGTTACCCGTAGATTCGAAATCGAACGGCATACACGGAACGTGAAGAGTGAAATAGTAACTGTATACCAGTTCACAGCAATCGTCGGTTGCCCGGTGGATGCTCCAGTTGGCGTAGGGCTCCAAACCCACTTCACCGATAATAATGTCCTTGGTAAGGGTATACGTCCAACACCGGCAGATGTCTGGAAGCATGATGTCCGGGATCACAACCTCGGGTTCCCGAGGAACAAGCGTGGGATCCGTGAACGAGGGAATACTGCAGAACGGAAACTCGTCGGGAATGAACCCCGACGTATCGATGTCGATCGTGATCGCCGTACAATCGCCTGTCATTTCAAACGGTGGTCGCATAGTGTCTACTCACAGTCGTCGCAAACAATTTCATCGCCCGGGATCTTGGCCCGGATCACAACTACATGGTTGTCGGGATCAGGTACGATTTCAACACCATCCATGCCGACAAGCATAAAGCCACCTTGATCTCCCGCCCGTAGGCCGTTGATGCGCAGCAGTACGTCGGGACATAATAGTAGCGAAGGATCAAGCGTTTCACAAGATATTCCTGCGCCGGCGCCCTTTTCGGCAGCTATCCGGATGCGGTCATTAGGGGTGTCCACAGAGATACTGCAATTGTGACCCTCTTCCAGGTAGATGATGCCCGAGAGCTCGTCATTACCCACGCCCTCAGCCTGCACGCTTACTACTCGGTGCTTGTCCTGGAAGCCGATGAGCGCCGGCTCAACCCGGGGTAGTGAATTTAATGCGTAAGTGCCGGGCGTGTTCTGCGCCAGATCCGCGACGCCCTCACCGAATGTACACGTGACATGATGCACCAGCGAATTGTGTACAGTCGAAGCAAAAGGGAAGGCCGCGTTTTCGGGCACGGAAAAAACGAACGTCGGGTAAACTACTGCCCCATCATATCGAAACGTGAAATTAACTAACCGGGGGCTTCCGCCACCTGGATCTATGATCTGCACGGAGATCAGACGCACGGGCGTAACCGCGTGAAAATAACTCACCCCCCGCAGATCAACGATAGCCGAATCCGGGACTTCGACCGTGTCCGCCATCAGATCACTATCCTCAATGAACGGGTACTTCCGATAGTGGTTTGCGTTCAACCATTGTGTCTGTCTGGCCATTACTTTGTCTTCCTACGATATATTGCCAGGCCCTTAAGGAATATCGCCAGGCCCTCAGCAAGCTGTGGCGGTCGTACGAAATCGTCAACCTGGCCCATCACATCACTAAAGCCCCGCACGGCCCGCGGGAAGTTCAAACGCGGCAGATTCTGTAGCCCCACGTTGTCTATTGATGTGATACCTATGGCGTTGATCATCGACGCCGTAGAAGGCGTTGTTAGCCATATACTGCCTGAACCGTCTTCCGCCCGAATGCATATCTCCTCATGGGGGCCCGGAGCCGGTGGCGTAGGCGGTACCGGTGGTGGCCCACAGGGGTCACAACCCGGCTTTGGTCTCAGCGGCAGCTCCCCATTCTCGTCAGGAAGCTTCCGGGCCTTCTGCGCCGAACAGATGTCATCGAGATCGAACCCGTAGCCACTGACCGCCACCGTAAAGGTGTCGTACTGGCTGATCGTGAACAGACTTCCGGGCATACGTTCCACACAAAGTTCCTCGATCATCGGACAATCGTCCCCACATTCATCGGGCAGGGGTCCCGGTTCGCCCAAGATATCGATCCGCAGAATATGGCGTCCCGACTCTATGCGGCTTGTCACCAGTACCCCGTTGCGCCCCTCAACCTTAACCGCACCGGTGATCAGGGTATCGTCGTCGGGTATGATTCCCCGTACGCCCTCCTGGTTAAGTGGAATATAGGCAGTGGGACAAAGCGGCGTCGCAGCGGCTTCGAACGTACGCGTCTCCCGACCCCTGAACAAGCCCACTAGGCCATCACCAAAGGTCAAAATCCCAATCTGCCGAGCATAGGCATCATCCTGGTAAACATAAGCCACCCGCTCATCGAAATCCACCTCAGCCACACCGTGCACGGCGTTCGTCACTGTGTCCGCAAAATATATCTTGGCCTCGGTGAGCTCGATCCGAGACATGTACAGACTATTTTCCAGATCGATGGGATACATGTGTGCATCGATCAGAAAGTCTGTGGGCAGTATCTGCCCATCCGCATCAGTAAGCGTCGCTTCATCGGCGAAGGGATACCGGCGTCGACTGTGTTGATTTCTGTATTCTCCAAGCAGTATAGGCATTATTCAAACCTCAGGGTTATCCGTCCGTCTTCGTCGGGACATACGCCATTGATTCTTCGCATCGGCGGCACACCGCAAATATCAGCCGTTGACAACTCGTTACACGGCCCCAAAAACGCTTGTCTAAGTTCGGGGCTTAACTGGATAACGATCTTCTGCGGATCGGACTCATCGCGTTCGATGGTAAGCCCTCCGCCCGCCGTCATGCGAACGAGCCGGTCTGCGATTTGGTCGGCGCGGCCACCCAACTTCACGAAATATGTAACCGGAATCTCGTCGATTATCCGCAAAGCGCGGGCAGCTACGCCGCTCTGTTCCGGGCCGCTAAACCTGTAATCCTCAGTGCCTACGGCACGATGGTTACCGAAAACAATCCAGCCCGATACGTTGTTAACGAGTCCCGTCAAAGGGTACGCTGCATGTGGTCGCACAGCGCTGCGCAGATACGTGCCAACCATGAGTCCGCTTGCCGACGAACTGATTCCTACGGTTACTACCGAGGAGGTGACCCGCACCGAGCTCACGTATGTGTCTTCATATGTCGGTGGCACCATAAGACCCATATCGACAATAATGTCGTCGGGCAGTTGGTGACCGCCGTCTGAGACCTTGGTCGCGACCTCCTGGAGTGGATACGCCCGGCCCTCGTTTTCGTTGTACCACTGAATATATGAATCGCTTCTCATTAGTCAACCTTCAAATGATCTTCTATCACCACTGTATTGGGCGGCGTGCTTTGCACCTCCACAGTTAAACGTGGATCTCCCTCCCATACCGGGTCTTGCGGGAACTTGGCATATGCAAGCACGTAGATGATCGCCGAATATCCACGCGGCACAGTGGGAATCGCGCTCAAGTTCCCGAGGGCGGGAAGCTGGTCGCCTTCGCCGTTGTATTCCCAGGTCGCCTGGCGTATCCTATAGCTACCTGGCGTAAAGAGGTTCAGGTCTGCGCTCTGAAGCACACAGTCATACTCCGTATTGTTTCGGAACTTGAGCATGATCGTTACCCAATGCGCGGCCCCGGATCGTATGTCCGGATCTCCGCCCCAGTCCGCGCCGCCGTAGCCTGTGGCCTCCATAGCCGGCTTGTGATAGCGTCCCGAGACAATCGTATTGAAGTGTTTGACTCCCCTGGTATACGAGTGATCCTCGGCTGGCTGCGGGGGTTCAGTGCAACCCCCCGTGCCTGCCGCTGACGGGCCATCATGGGCATATCGCAGCTCGCAGTAGATCGTCTTTGCCCGATCCAGCAGGTTTTCCAGGGCCTTTGCCACGTTAACGTAGTCATCACAGGTGCAGCAGGCCTCACATGTGCCCTGGATTTCGAGCATCTCGCTGTCTACATGGGGCACAATCACATAGCAGTTGTCCGGTCCAGGGGCAATTCGAATGTCGCCATTCTCGTCGGGAACCAGCTCCATGAAGTTGCGGTAGATGGTTGAGCCCCCGTGTTGACACGGCGCTACGCCCTCTCCGGCGCCGCCTACAGCCGTGATTACGATCTCTGTGGTATCAAGCTCGTCCTCGGGCGTGTTAACGACCTGGTCGATGTTGTACCCACTCATGAACTTCACGTGTCCGGAGATGGGACCCGGAACATCGGGTTCCGGCGGGTCCGGAAGCTCCGTGTAAAGCTCAAAGCTTTTGACCGAGGGGATCAACGGATTCAATACGTGGGAAGCCACCGGCAAACGGTTTTGGAACTCATCCGTCCCCACGATACCGGACACAAAGGCCAGAAACGCTTCGGTGGGCAATACGAGCTTGGCAATGACACCGTCCGCCAGACCCTGTAGCGTTACCACCTGATAGAACTGGCTGGTCGTCCACCCGCCGGTGTTGACCGCGGCGTTGATTACCGTATTAAGGTACTGATCGACAAATAGCAAGGTATAGAGGCCACCGCCCGATGCCGCGATCTGTCGCAGGTAGAGATCGGTTACCGTCTCCGGGACCTCGATCAGCGCATCGGCCATCAGATCGGTAGGGATCGTCGCGCCGATACCGTGGGCGGGATCTGCCGTATACGCCAGTCCTAGTGCGTCCTCTCTGAAAGGATAGGCAATCTTTGTATTGGATGTTAGATATTCCGAACCGTGTGCCATTATCCGTACCCCGTGCCGACTGTCAATACGAAGCTGTTCACAAAATTGGTAATCCGTTCGTGGAGCTGATGCGCATAGCCCTCCAGGTTACTAATCGTGGCCTCCAGTATCTTCAGCGACTCGGTCAGAAATTCGAGTTCGGGGCAATCACAGCATGGCGTTGAACACAGGTCTGAGATCACAAGTCGGTTACCCTCTGCCCGGACCTCGACACACTGGCCGTCACCGGTAACAATCGCGTCCTCCAGCGGAATGCCATTGATCGTTCGCACGATATTGGTCTGGCCGATTTCCTCTTCGCATTCGCATTCTTCATTCAACCCCGTTCCGTCGATCGCATCGATCCGGATTGTATTGTATGCTGGCAGGTATGTCAACTGGATATTAGTACCGTTCAATAGCTTCACGTGACCATAAATGAAGTCCGATTCGCTACCCTCATTAACGGTACGCAGCGAACGCACGGCCCGAAGTGCGGGACGCACGGTGCTCGGCTCGAACTCCGCTGCATCTAAGGTAAAACTATACAGGCCCTCTGCCAGGTCGTTAGACAGGTTACTCAAATTCCCAAGCACGATCTGGCCTCGCACATCGTCGTAATCCCCGGTGCCTATCACCGCATAGGCATCATACGGGTTATGGGAAGAAAGGTCCACACTCAGTACCGTAATCTGGTTGTCGCTACCATCCGAAAGCACAAACGTCAACAGGTTGCCGATCATGGCCAATTGAGATAGGTAAACCTGAGGAATGGTACCCGCCATCGTGAGGATGAAATCCACAATCAGATAATTCGGCAGTACAACGTCTTCGACGAGGTTGCCATCGCTGTCGACCGGCACCTTGCGCATGTCTTCTTTGAACGGGTAAGCCCGTAAGGAGTTCTGGTTCAGCCATTCTTGGTTTATGGTCGGCGGCATACTATTACTCCTTTACACCACGCTGACCAGGCTCCAGCGGATATTGATAAACCCGATACTGCCCGTATACTCGGGGTTGCCGCCCACAAGGTCGGCACGCGTCACCCGGATCCCTACGAGGCTTCCCGGCTTAACTACTGGTTCGCCCCAAGCAGCATTCCAATACTCCAGGTCTGCTTCCACTGGAAACGGATTTCCCAGGATCTGTGCAATCTTTCGGTCTTCGTCTGTAGCCGGAGATTCAGCGGAATTGTTGTGGATAAGCATCGGGTCGTATGCTGTGTAAATTGGATGTGCGCCACCCGCATCATACTTACCGAACGGGATCTCTGCGTGGATCGGGTCGCTCATGGTTATCAAGCCCTCAGACAATGAACCTGAAATCGGATTATCCAGTACGTTCCACGCCGGATCAGTATTCACCGGGTTAAAGTCGGGGAGCACCGAATATTCGAAATCGATACCTGCATAGAGTTTTGAACCACCACCCGCCCAAGCAATGTTCTCTTCGCCGAAAACGGTCATGTAGACGATGACCTTAAACATGGGCACAGACGGCGAGCCGGCGCCGATCGTATGCGGTACACGGAATTTGGCAACAAAACCCGTGGGCGTATTGGCCGCGCTGCCGGTCGACCAGCCCAACAGTCGAACGTACGGAAACATACCGATGAGCTCCTGCTTAGCGTTGTTTAGCGCCACTTCCTCGAACTCACCACCGTAGGACATATTACCCACACTGAGTGCCACTGTTCCCTGACCCGTCGGGTGACCAACACCCTGGGAGATATTGATCGAACCGTCAGGGGAGATAATCTTTTCGACTACGGGCCCCTTGCGCAGCTTCTGGCCGTCCACGGCTTTCATCACTCGGTAACCCGCAAGCCCGGCCTCTTCTTCTTCCAGGGCCAAATCTACGTCCAGGGCCAAATCGCCGGTTGTCGCCGGCTCGTTGGTACCACATTGCAGTACCCGAATCGGCGATCCCTCTGCGGGCCGCAACGACGTAACCAATCCGGCTTCGCCGAGTGACATTTTGACAAAGTGCAGCAACATGTTATGCACGTACTCCGGAGAACCCGGATCATCGACGTCAACCCAGTCCACAGGCCATGGCACGTTGTCATACAAATTGCTGTACCAGTAAATACCGGTGTGGCCCAATCGATAAGTCGGATCGCTGGGAAACAGATCATAGGAGTCGAGCTCAATGCCGTTCAACACCAGCGCCGCGGTAGTCACTGGTACTGGTGGATAATGCTGTGACAGCGACTGGTGCATACCAACCGAGTATACGAACTCGGCTGTTGGTGCCTCATCATTGAATTGCGCCGTCCAGTAATCCGCAACGGCGACGGCATCGGACGACGCTGCTGTCCCGTCCGAGTCGTAGGGGATAGCCATGATCCGCAGATTATTGTACAGGTCTGTTGGCGTCCAATATGCAACGTTATTCCAGAACGAAGCGGTAGGTACCAACGCCTTATGATACTGGTCATAGACCAGGAGCCCGACGTCGCCCGTTACAAGATCTCCCGCACCATCGGAAACCTTGGCAACCGTAGCGTTAGCCACCGTATCGGACACGGTTGTGGCCGTGGGCACGAGAATCATAAGATAACCCGTCGTCGTATCCAGTGCCACGTCGACGCCGCTGATTTCCGCGGCAAGTGTAGCATCCATGAGGTTTGCAAACGTCACATCCGGATCGGTATCAATACCGACCGGGATATTACTTCCCGTCACACTGCTATCGTTATCGAACTCAAAAACAGTCGTATCGATAGTCACCGTCTCCCCGTCCGCCGCATTACCGGTATACGCCAGGCGATGAATCTCCCCGCACTTGACGGTCAACTCGTCCCAGAACCGGTTGTCGCCGGCATCATGCGGTCCAGACATAATGATGAACGAGAAGCCGTTATCCGTTGCCGGATAATCAACAAAGTACTGGCGGAGGTGCCGGGCCAGCCAACCCTGGGTAGCGGTAGGCACGTCCAGAACCCACGTACGTTTATCCTCTGAGTCCCCAGACTCGCCGGGGTCCATGTAGTACGGATCATCCCAGTCGGTGCCCGCAGCGTTTTCCAGAATAGCGCGTACGCCCTTCGTCCCAATGTCCACAGGGCTTTCGAACGTCCATACGTCCTCTGCGCCCGTACCCTCTGCGCTGTCACTGGATTGCCAGTGTAGATAGCAGTTGTCCCAATCCGTTGGGGGACTCGTAGATCCCAATGTTTCGTTAGGGTCTGAAGAGTTTGAGAGCCAGAACGTGTATTGGGTGTCCGACAGCCCCGCCCAGTTACCGACAATTACCAAGCGTGGGATGCGGTCATTGCCCTCGGCCGCGGCTTCTGTCTCAAAGCCGTTAACAGCGTGGGTATCAACGGGTGTCATCCCCGACACGACCTGCGTTCCAGCAGGCTGCGCATACAGCGGATATGCCCGGTGGACGTGGGCCTCAGCCATGTCCTTATATTGTGGGCTGAGCATGATGTAGCCCCCGTAACCGAGATTGTCTGGATCCTCGATTATGTACCCCAGATATATTGCAGGACCAGCGGGGTTGGCCGTGATCTTACCGGCTTCAATCGGCGAAAGGTAATACGGCCCATTAGTAAACAATTCCCCTTCTTCCAGCATCTCCGACAAATCCCAGCCTGCGCCTGAAGTAGCAAGAGCCTCCTTGCCGTAAAGCACAACCGTGCCCGTGCCCTCACTAATCGAGACCAGAAGACCTAACGCGTATGCCGAGTTCGCGGCTGCGAAGGCGTCGACCGCCGAAGGGGTGGCCTGTGCCTTGGCATACTGGCCGAGGCTCTCCTCCAAATATACGAAGTCGCCTACGGCAGGCGCATTATCACCCTCGCTTACCAGTGGCACATTGGTCACGCGCACCGATTCAAAGGTACCAAGTCCGGCAAGCTCCTGCAGCCGGGCATACAGATAGTTGGTACGCTCAACCAGTTCATAGATAGGGCGGTTGAGGATTTCTTCCTCAACGTTCTCGTTATTTTGGAACCCATGTACAGCTACCCAAAGTGCCATGATTCGTACTCCTTCTTAGAAATAGCTGATCTGCCAGAAGAGAGCGAGCTCAAAGCCCGTCAGCTTCTGGGGATAGCTGGTGTCCTTAAGCGTAACTCGTGCAAACGGCAGATACTGTATGTTGCTTCCGCTGACAATTCGTGTGAGAATGAGTGCATGATAGAAATAGTCGCCGTCGTCCAATTCGTCGGCATACGGGGATGATGTGGGAAAACCATACTCCAACCGGGAGCCACTGTGTGCTGTCAGCGTCACCGCGTTACCGTCATAGTAATCCGCACTGCCGTCCACCGAGTAAGCGGGACCGGCCGATAGCGGAGCAATAAGCACGTTCCCGGTTACACCCGGATCCGAAAGTTCCTCAGAGATCGAATCCCAGGTCTGGACCCGTGATGTTGGCGGCTCGACGAGAGCTGCGCCGGGACTAGCCACTTCACCATAGACAAAGCCCAGGTAACCAGGTATATAGGCGGTATCGCCACCGAGAAGTCTGGCCATAATGTCAGCGGCCGCATACGTGATTACATTTCGGCGTTCAAAAAGCAATCGCCGCTCACCCGAACGTGGGTTGATAAGGTACCCGGTCACGGAGCCCCTGGCCCACTGCCTGAGATCATCTTTCTTACGCATGTTCTGCTCCTTAGTCTCTACATTGCGATATCCAACGCAATTTCGGCGGCCGGTCCTTGTATGTCAATCTCACCTTAGACGGCCCACCGGGTTGCGCCGAACTCTGTATCGTCAGTGCGGGGTGCGCCTCAATCGCGCTGGTCAACTCCGCCAAATTGTATTCTTCCGGCCCAATGTCTCTGTGCTCAACAACGAACATCATTACATGTGCCGGTAACACGCTCTGTAACAAATTGAGCAAACCCACGGGATCCCGATCTTCGGGCGGCCCCGTCAGCTTACTGCGCTCTACCACGACAATGAACGCGTTCGCGCTCAGAAAGTAGCGCATCATGTATTCCAACGGAGATACGCGTCCGTAGACTGCGCCCTCAACTGGTAATACTATATCATCAAGATACTCCTCAAAACAAGTCTCACTTGACAGATTCTTTGATTCCAGGTAAGCCCAGAAATCGGCCCAGAACGTGTCGATATCTTCCTCGTTACCGTACAAATCGAACTTCAACTTGGGATTACCATTGGCATCAAAACCCGTGTTCACGATATTCGATAGCTCCCAGCTCGCCCCCACGCCAAACTGGAGCGGTGCCCGGAACAGATAACGATTAAGAAACAGGCTCTGTACATCGTCCCTCAAACGCTCCCCGTACTCACTGACCGCCTCCAGTTTCAGGGGGTTCAAAGTCTCGTACAGGCGCACTGTCTCGGTCAGGAAATCGCCAGAATGGAGTACGGCCCCAGGCACCACGGCCGCACGCAGGGTCGCGGTGTCGGGCACCGCGTAGACCTCTTTATCGGTAATGACCTTGATAAGTTCGTCTTCCTCAAGAATAATGTCGACCGTCTCGTCGGTGTGAAGTACCGTTGGCTCGCCCAGCAGGGCCCCGATCCCAGCTTTCAATAGACTGAGCGGGGTTCCCTGGTTGTAAAGATCCCACAGACCGTTCACCATGCCTTGGTAGAATTCGGTTGAAAGTGTATGCAAACCCAGCACATAACCCAGGTATTCGTACACCCATTCTTCATCAATCAGCACATCATGCCCCCAAAGCAAGATTTCCTCGTCGTCATCGCCGTTCGTATCGACAACCGTACGGCGGGGAAAGGCATCAAGCCCAAACGGTTCATTGTTCCGCAGGAAGAAGATAGTATTCTCCCGCACTATGAAATCGATACCGCGTATCAGCACAACGTTGGGCGCCAGGATGTTGTCGGTGATACACGTTATCACGTCAGCGACACCCTCCAACGGATAACTGACAGCGGACGCAAACTCGGCATGACCCCCGATCTCCAGAACCTGGTCTTGTACGAAGCCACTTCCGGTCTGCGGCCCGATAACCGGCGCAGGGTCCATACCGAGTTTAAGCAACGCTGCCCGTCCTGTACCTGCTTCTGAACGGCGGATAACCATGGGTTTCCAACGTTCTCGATGGAAGACGGGAACGTTGTTACGGTCCCGAAGATTCAGGCTCTCAATGAAGTTCAGATACAGCTGTGCCGAGAGTAACCCCTGGCCGTACTGCAGATTCCGCGCCAGCTCCGGATTCTCGTAAATACGCAACCAAAATGTACCCAGCCAATTGGTGAGCAGGCTACCATCCTTGACGAAGTTTGTGACTGGTGCGCTTACTGTTTTCATTCAGCTACCGCCTCGACGTGAATGCTCGCTAATTCTGCGGCAAAGACCGCGGTCTCGGGCGCCAAAAGAACCTGTGGGTCGGCCACGGATTCCAGATCCAAGCTATCGCCCTGTAAGCTGTGAATTGCCCCCGATGCATCGCGAATGGTGCCCTGTAGCGCCATCCCCGTTGTTCCCAGGTCGATGCGTGTCGCACCGTCAGCGTGTAAGATCGCCGACAGCTAGGAACGTGTCAGGCGCCGTGTGAAACTTCTGCTGTTAATGTAGTTATACAGGTTCAACTGCATTTGTTCAGCGTCTACGGGATACCTTATATCGTAATAGGCGCGGACATCCACACCGACGAGGCAGATGAGGGGACAACGCGCAATGTAATCGCCTTCGACATTACGGACCGCGTCCATGTCCAAGTAGGTCTGAATATCCAGCAGGCCTCCGGTCGTATAGAGCTCGACCTTGAACACGTGTGTGCTGGTGCTTTGCGGCACTTCCTGAACGGTCACCGTAGATTTTTGGAAAACAGAGAACGCGGTTTCAATCACAGCGTTATCCGGATCGATGTCGTGGAACGTATACTCTAGATCCTGGCCATCCCGCACGTCAAGGAAGGGATATGACCCAATCGCAGGGATACTTCCAAACGCCAACTCGGGGCTCACAGATGATTCGATTTCAGAGATTGAGCGAATTGCATAGAACCCCGGAGCCTCGTCGGCCGCAATCTCGAACTGGTATGTATTGGGCGCAACCAGCGTCCCGGTTTTCTGCAGCGTCACAACGTTGGGCGACGTAAACGTACGCATGTACACGTCCACGCGGCTACCCACCGCTGTGCCCATCGGGTTGTGTTTGTCGCGGAGCTGGGTTCGATCACCATAGCCCTGGCTACTAATTGACTGAATCCGTACCGCCGTATCCTCGAAATACTCCCGGAGTTTGGCATCGATAGACGTCCTGCTTTCAAGCGCACGGTAAGATACTGCCGCCGGCAGACGGGCGAGTACTTCTTGAATAGACTCCTCGTCAACACCACCGCTAAAGTCGCTGTACGCCTCTCCGGCAACGAAGCCAAACAGGGTGTTACCGGCGTCCAAGGCGGTTCCCTGGGAAATACTATACTGCGCGCCCTCGGTCTCAGCAATTAAATCGATCACAAAATAGTAGTACGTCCCGTCGTCAGACCGGTAAAGCTGGATATCGCCAGCCGTTGTATCGGGGTCCAGGCGCACGGTGTACGGACGCGTTGTTAGGAAGACAAGCCCATCGAGTGTGATGAAACGGAAGTTCTCGGCCAACACATAGTCCCGGGCAGCGTCGACGCGCACCATCACGGGGCCTGTAGCTTTATTGCCGGTATTTCGCTCGACGCCGAAATTCGCCAATATGGCGTCCACGTCGGAGGGGTCCGCCGTCTCGTCGGTGCTTAGCGTTACGAGCGACATTTTGTTCTGCAGCTCTGTCAAACGATCAGTATTCAACGCGTACACAGACGCCGCCGGCCGTATAAGCAGATCGCGGAGAACTGTACCCCGGCGCAGATCCAGCGATGGATAAGCTGCCCGGGTCAGATCCACGAGAACCGCCTCAGCCGCGTCGAACTGCTCTTGAGTTACGTTCTCTAGTGTGATGTCTTCTGCCATGGTTTTACCTCGGTGCTGTTGTCGGAACAATGAACTCCAGGCTGTCTCCGGCCCGGCTTGTTATCCGTATGCGCAAGTAGACGGTGCTACGCGCAAAATCAATGTCGTAATCCAGGAGCTGGGCGTTATCCAGTTGTTCATCCTCCGGCATTGTACCGTAAACCTCCTCCTGGGCGTCGTCTTTACGCAGCTGCCGTACGACCTGGTTGTTCGATATCGCGAATGCGTTCTGCAGCCGCCCACGGTTCTGAATCACGCCGGCCATCAGCATGCGTACCAACTCGCTGCCATTCTCCTGGTCAAAGTGGGTTGTCTCGATAATCTGCAAAATCAAAGACGCGTAACGCTGCACCAGCTTCTGGATACCGGTCACGATCTTAGCCATCTGCGTTACGCTGCTGACGGTGACCTGCTGAAGCTCTACAGGCCGGGCAATGGACTGAAGCAGCTCTATGTCGACCTGCCGCCCGCTGTAATCCACTTTATAGGGAATGTGCTGCGCCATTATGATCCCGCATTCTTCTTGGTCTCAACCACCTGCTTCAGACTCTGCGTACGCAGGCGATGGAAATTCAATCGCATGTACTCGAACCGATCGTGGTCAAGCGGTACACGTACACGATGACTACTCCACGCCGAGAATATCATTCTGACGTCCCGTCGGCATCCCGCCAAAAATGCAATCTTCAGTCGGACGCTCTCCAACAAGAGGAGATTGGATGTACGTGCAGTGTACAGGCCTTCCCATTCGGCATTCTCTGCCTGGCTATCGAAAATATCTGTCGACAATTGCCCTACATTACTCAACGGCGTTGTAAACCATTTTTGACGCTCTTCGTTATTGAGCGCCGGCGACCGTTTTTCCCGGTAATCGTCCAAGTAGTTTATGGCTGCTTCGAATGACATAACTCACCGCCTTATAATGACTTGCGCCTGGCCAGATCCTGAATCTGCAGCGCAATCTGTTGACTGCGTTGACTGATCAGGGCCGGCGTCACGCCCAACCGCTTAGCGATCACCTGATTCGAAAGCGTGGGCTTGCCATGTTTTCCGGTCTTCCAGTCGTATATCAGTTTATCACGATGGGTAAGAGAATCATACACCATCTCCTCAGCTGTGCCAAGAATATCTGACGTCACCGTTCCGGGTAACGACGCGCCCTCTGCGTCGCCTTCGATAAACACCGCTTCGGGAACAGCCGGTTTAACCTGCTTCTGAATGTTCTCAATCCGGCGAACAGAGAGTCCTGTTTCATCCGCAAGCTCCTCCAATGAGGGCTCGTGGTCTAATCGATCAGCCATCTCTTCACGTATCCGGTTGACTTCGGCGGCCTGCCGAATGGCCACTTCCGATGCCTGGATTGGACGTAACGACTGTCCGTACCTGGACAGGGGTTGCAGCTGGGTGACAACCCACGAACGCAGCTTAGCGCCCTGTGCCGGATCGTACGACTTGACGGCCTTAGCCGCCAGGACCATGGCCTTACTGCGCAGTAGGGGCTTGGGACCCGAATAGCGCTGAACCTCGGCATTGATCGTAGGCTCCAACGCCTTAACGGTCGATGCCATGTTCTCGGGTGTAGGCTCGTTCTTCCAGGTTTCGTATTCTGGTAAACTCATGATCTATTCCTCTAGTTTGTGTACACCGGATTACACATACCGTTTTTCGCCACGTCCATGAATCCCTCCGCAGGGCGGGCGTACCGCCCGGTGATTTCGGTGCTGGCAGTACTACGTTGGCAGTCGATCTCGTGTACCACCCCAGTGATATACATGTCAAAAACTACCTCACCAGCGCCCGCAGCACTCGTCTTTTTCACCGAACAAACGTGGCCCGGGCAAACCCAACCGCCGGGCACGTTACTGTTCGTAGAGGTCATCAGGAGCCGGGTATGTACCGACGCTTCTACCCCCTGGCGGAACTTCGTTAAGAACGTCTGCCAAGCACAGTAATACAATGCCCCACGGAAAATGTCAAATACATATTCATAGGAGATACCGCTCTCCGCGGCCGGTGTCGTACCGTACGCCGTATTGGCGGCTGTCTTAAGCTTGCCCGTGGGTTCGACCTTAGGCGGCGACGTATACTCACCGACATACGAGGCTGCGCGTGCCTCCAGGGCCTTCAGCCAGTGTGGACTTTCCAACATAACCAGGCCACCTTCGACTTCGCCGTTGGGCACAAACAAAACACCATCCATATTGAATTCTTTATCCGACGCTACGGGTACGAAAGACGTATAGTCGCCCCCAAGTGCTGGCGCCTTGTGGCGGATGATTGTGCCGCTAAGCGGACCAGGATCAGCGCCGGGGAACACGACATCGGAAATATCAGTGTCCACGAACGTGATACTTGGTTCGTTCCAGGGTGTAAAGGGAACGAGTTTTAACTTATTCTCCCAATAAGTGGGAATAACGGATACGTACCACTGTGGACATATGTGCTTGGAGATCACATCCCAAAGGTTGGTGTCGAGTGCGCTGACCACGTAATCGCCTACGGCACTGACGACAATTTCATTCAGACCCAGGGTCGGATCCGTACCCAGGCAGAGCTCAAGGGGCCAGTTCGAGTACCCGCAGTTGTTGTGGTAGTCTGGGCTCCATTCCAGATGAGCTATCAGCTGGTCTGCTGCCTCGTGCAATTTGTCAATAAAATCCTTAATCATTGCCGATGCAGTAGCCGCACCCGGGTCGGCGCCGGTATAACAGTCAACTTGCGTCAGCGTTGTCTCATCGATCGCAGTCGATAGGTATTTGTCTAGCGCATCATACAGTGCCGCAAGGATATCCGTACTACTCAGGTCATTGGGTGCAAAATCCAAGTTTTCGATAAAGCTACCGAGATACATTCCCGCGTAGTCGCAGAGGCACAATGGATGCTGTATTTCAACCTCCAGGGCAAATGCCCCCGTTGCCTTAACACTCACAATCCCAGCACTGGTTACAATCCAGTCCTTCAAATCCAGCTCCTGCTCTAACCCATCACGCTTGTGGACTTCGAGAGAGAGATTGGCCGTTGCCTTATCGTTCGCCAACTTCTGTAGATCCTTGTGCCAACCCGCGATCTCGCTCAATGTTGCCGACGTTGCCGGCGCCATGGGCTCAGCGGGCGTATGCACGGGATCCACGACAATACGCACAGTCGGGATAGCGTTCTCCTGAAGAATGATAACCAGACTGGAGACACACCACTCCCGGCCGCCGGTTTCAAACCGTACGTTATCAAATACATATACGCGATCTTCGTTACTATCCGCCATCTGCCACCCGTAGTTTCTCACACTGAAACGTGTAGGCTAACGCCGCGCTTCCGAATTTCAATCCGATCTCCGCGGCATTCAGCCAGATGTCATGCAATTCCGTTATCGTAGCGGCATGCGGACCGGTCGCCCCAAATATGCGGTCCGAGTAACCGGGATAAGCCAAGACGCGCTCCAGCTCTCCAGCCCGTACAGCAAGGTTATAGGGCACTGCCACGGTCGTCTCGTATGTGATTTTGTACCGCCCGGTAAGTTCGTTCGACGGCAATTCAAAATAGGCTTTAAGGTAACCCGGCAGCAGGTCAATCGCCTGCGTCTCTGTGGGGTTTACGCCACGGACAACGTCGAGTGTGACCTCTGTTCCCCGCGAATGGTCCACACGCAGACTGCGTGCCGTAACGTCTCTGAAGGTCCATTTGTGATTACCGGCTACCGACATTTGGGTCGGCTGATTTCCCGCGACCACGCGATACTTGGGAACAATGTCGCAACCGGTTGATTTGTCAACGGTTATGTAGACAGGCATATCGCACGCCTTGGCCAACAGCTCAGCGTTCGCGGTATACGTGATCCGCGGATCCAGGACGAGGGTGTAGTCCTCCAGCTCTGGGGAATGCAAAATCTGCATCACTGCCGCAGCTGCGTAGTTTTGCCCCGTTGCATCCAGGCCCTGCGGTATCAACAGATTCTTGATACGCTGAAGGTGTGAGTCCAGGGTCACGGGCCGGAATGCCGGCGGAATGTATATCTGGCCAAAACTCCCATCGAAGAAGGTGTTTTGGCTGTTTAATATTAGCGTCCGTACGTGGTTTATCATCCCTGTACCTCCACAGCCAAGAAACTCAATTCGAAATTCTGTAAATTGTGATGGGCATCTGACGTACGGGATATCATACCTGTAAGGAAACCCGTGAGACTCGTGCTTCCGATCAGGATCTCCGAATAATTCAAGCCCGTCGGCGCGGCAGACAAACGGTTATCCTTGTAGCCTGTGATAAAACGCTCGAACACATTCGAATGCGTAGTGCCATCGGATTCGATTATGAAGCCAGTATACGTGAGGCTGATCATACTTGACGCCGGATCATGGCCAAATGCGTATGTATGTACCGCATCCTGGAAGCATTGAACCAGGTGGTATTTCTCTCGCTGACCAAATGATAGAGCGGTAACGATCATAGGATCCGCGTAGTCGGTTGTCGACCGCAGCTCTGTCGTGTCAGGCAGTCGCAGATACGCGCCCGAGCCCAGCCCCGTATGGATATCGAACCGAACGAAACATCCCCGGGCTTTTTTATCGTTACCAAAGACGTACATGCTATTTCCTCCGTAGGTTGTCAACTCGTCCAAAGGTAGCGCCGCTCTTGTCCAGGACGTGCAGAGTACCCGTTAATGAGATCGGCGGATAACCCTTGGCTCCCTGTTCGTCGTCGCGGACCTTATCGCCCTGTCGCTTCTCCATCGTTGCAAGCTGACCGCCTGGTATCATGGGAAATCGTTCAGCCGTTTCAGCAGCGCCCATCGGCAATTCCTGCGCTTCGACCATTTGAGACCCTGGGGCTCCCTCGTAGAGGCCAAGGCTCTTCATTGGATCAAACTGACCCACAGCCAATTGTTCAATCATTTTGCCCGCGTACGTGTTAAAACGATAAGGCGCCATTTCCTCGGCTGTGGCCTGCATCTCTTCGCCGAGAGGGCCCTTTTCCTGTTGGACAAACTGTAAAGTCTCTCCGGCTCGTGCGACAGCCTGAAGTGCCGGAAGCACGTGACCAAACTTCCGTTGCGAACCCGTAGCCATCGTAACACGCTGCATCTGCTGAACGACGTCTCGCTGTGATTTTAATTCCTGTTCAAATTCCTTAGTGCCGGGCCCCGCTTCAATTGCCCACATTAGACGCTCTTTCTCCCTCTCGCTGAGGCTTCCTGCCCCTTCGACAAGCGCCATCGCTTCCTCCGCAGCGGCCACGGTTTCCAGCCTTGGCCCAAACTCCTCACCGGCCACGGCCAATGCTTCAAGACCCCCGCGGATTTGCTGTGATTCAGTCAAAATATCGCCCCCACTCATCTGCATCACACCGCCGCGTTCGAAACGCTCCATGGACATTCGACGACCGCGTTCAACGCGATCCAGTGTCTCGTGCTGCGAATCCAAAACTCCTCGTGCCCGGCGTAAATCCTCCACCGCATAACGCCCCTCGGCTTCAGCCGCTTCCCGCTGTGGGCCCTCCAACTCACCCAAGATCCCCTGCCCACGACGAAGAGCCTCGGCCTTAAGCTCTGTAGCACGGCTTGTCTCGCCCTTACGTTCAGCGCGGGCAGCCTGTCGCTGAAGCTTGCGCACCTCACGAATTTCGCGCCGTGTCTCCTGGTCGGCGCCCCCACGAAGCACATCTCGGAGACCCGCTTGCATTGCTGCCATCTCTTCCTGCTCTTCACGTTCTGCTTCGCTGACTGGTACCGCTCGCTCGGCTTGTGCACGAGTCAACGCCGTTCGTTGGGCCGTTTGTATATCTTCACGCCAATCGGCAAAACGCGCACCACCGAGATAGTGTTGTACTTGACGCATAGCCCGCTGAGGCGTTTCCCCGCGCTCAATAGCCCGCTGGTATACATCTTGAACCTGTTCAGCCGCCCATTCTGGAGCGTTCCGCTCCCGGAGTACAGCCAAAGTAGCTTCCCTTTGAATCCGGCTGGCTTCCTCGGGGTCCAGGCGCGCCGTCATACCGGTAAGCTGTTCGATTTGCCGGGTAGACAGTCTCATCTGCTGTTGGGTAGCCTCTGACATACGCTGAGCCACCTCACGGCCTTGCCCGGCCATGAGCATACCCATCGCTCTTCGCGCAGTTCCCGCGTCGGTATACCCCTGCATCAGTTGTCGAACAATCGGGTCATCGGTCATTTGTCGACCAATTGCCGCTTCGCCGTACGCCTCTTCGTAGACCTGTTCAGCCATCGTCTTTACGCGGCCGGTATCACTTGTTGCCACGGCTTCCTCGAACCGCGCAAATTGCTCTTCACTAATGAAATTCTGGCTCCGCAGGTAGGCCATATGCTGTATGTCACGGCCCATTGGCGACGCCATTCCAATCTGCGTAAGCGCTATCTGCTGGCGCATAGCCTGTTGTATCGGCATATTAGTCGCGCCCGAAACCGCCGCCGCCGTTTCGGCGAGCAGTGTGGCAGCCGGCATTTGACCGTAGCCCCCACCGGTCATGCCAATTGCACGCTCTTCCTCCCCAATTCCAATTGAGGCCTGTAGCTTCTCTTGGGCTTCTCCTACCATTTGCACCATCGTTCGATTGTTGATCGGTATACCCTGGCCCGCAAGCAGTGCCGTTGATGCCTGTATCTCACGGAAGCTCTGCAACAACGCCTGGGAATTTACGCGGGGCCATTGCTTCTGTGTCAACGTGTCGAGGGTACGCATGGCCTCATCAAAATCATCTGAGCCAACCACGTCCATAACAGATCGAATGACACGATTCATCTCCCCAACGGCTGCGACTTTGGCCCGGGGATCCACGTCGACGCCGCGCATACCCTGCGGGATAACTTCTCCACCGGGGCCCACGACGTCCGCCCCGCGCTGTGCCATTTGCACAGTCAGCTTGGCAATGTCCTCGTCTCGTAGTCCTTGTGTGAAGTAGGCATCCTGTGTCAGACCCATCGGCCGGATAGCGTACATTAGCTCACGGTTCATCTCGGCCGTGTGTCGTGCAATTTCCGTCTGCGCCTCAATGTCCATAGGATGCGCAGGCATCCCCGGTATCACACCCAGGGCGTGGCGCCGGCCAAACATGTAATCCTGGGCCGCCAGCGGATTACCGCCCATAACGCGCTGTACCGCCGGCATGTTGACCATGGCCTCTGTAAGAGCCCGACCAACCTGATTTTGTCCGGCGTTGGTCATACTCATCTGAAAATCCTGGGGCGTCATACCTATCATTTCGGGAATGCCCATGGTTGTACCAATCTGACCCAAGGTACCACCCACCTGACCCCCAAGCTGCCACACTTGTTGCTCACGAGCTGTTTGATACAACGGCGTTGTAACCCGAGCAGCGTAGTACGCAGACCAAGGATCAATGCCGGGCCCCATACGGGGCATCATCTGCGGATCCTGCATGCCAAACACGTGGGTGCCGATCGTTGGACCAATCATGCCCAATATGGCATCGATCTGATCGAGACCGGTAATCCGCGGCGGCTGCTGTACGGCACGATATAGGAACGGCACAGAGGAATCGCCATCGGCCGCTCGTGGGCCACCATCCTGGACCAACTGCATCAGTTGTTCAATATTTACCTGATTCTGTTGTGGTGGCATGTTACTGCTCGTCCTTTGATTTCAACGTTCTACGCTTCATTTCCTGGTAACGTTCAATCGCCTTCTCACGTTCGGCATTGAGCATCTCCTGTCCACGACGCCCCTGTGTCGTGTACGGTATACGCGCCAGGGCGTCGAAATACATCAAGTTAACCTGTTGGCTCCCTTTCTCGATATCGGACTCTGTGTGTCCATACAAACCACCCCACGCGGACATGTATGCCAGGTCCGCTGCCAACCAGATCCTCGACTCTATGACCTGCTCCCGCAATCTCAGCGTCTGCGCCGAATGCCGGTATTCGTTTGGAACTATGGGTCTATGCGCTGCCCGCAGAAGAGTCGCTACACGGAGGTAGATCCCGCGGGATTCCAAAAATCCTGGTCGTTGGCATTGTTAACCATAGTCCAGTACTTACGTTCGAATAACTGCAGTTCGTGGTAGATCGCCGAAACAAGACCCTCGTTCTTACTCTCCCATAGGGCAACTTGCTCCAACCAACCCGCGGGGGTGATTTTATCTTCACCCTCGACCGTACGTACTAATGGCTCCTTGAGCGGCGGAAATGCGTCGCCGTTCAATTCGGCCACTTGCGCGGCCAGGAGCATGTTACGCAACCGCGTAGAGTAATCCAATGGGCTCGTAACTTTCTCTTCTCGACACTCCCGATTCACCTGCGTAATAATTGCCTGGCTTTCCTTTTGGCTCCGACAACGAAACGTGCCCGTTACACGATCATTGAAGATCGTAAACGGCAACGTAAAACGGTCGCCGCTTATCAGCGTGTCCAGGAATGCATCTCGTTCTCGCTGCGTTAGTGTTATCGCCTCGGGCAACGCCGCGTAGCAGCTGCCTGACGGGTCACGGGCAGCTTTTTCGTCCTCGGCCGTACGCCGCACATTCTCGTTCAGCTCTTGGCCGGGCTCTCCGCTGGCTGCCTTGTTGATCATAGTGTCGTTCTCGGCCTCTTTCGGCACCGGGGCAACTATGTCGCCCTTCGTTTCTTCGCGTGCTTCGCTCTTACCGAAATCAGCCACGTCAGCGGAAGAGAGATTAACGTTACCACGCTCCAGATCCTGCTGCAGCTTTTCGTTCAATCCCACTTTCTTCATAGTGTGACTCCTCCTAACTCTTTGTCACTTCGTATTCATGGAAGGAGACCTTTTCAAGACCTCCCGATTTGTTGGTCAATTTGTCGCGCTTTTTCGCGACGCTCGTATCCGGTATTACGTTGTTCTCGTCGATAAGCCGCACGTACGGCTCACCGTCGTATTGCTCTTTCCCGGGCCACGGGAACGTATCTTCGATATCATATTCAATCCACTTCTCTGATTCGGCCTGAATAAACTGATACTTAGCCCGCAACAAATACGACCATGCGGCCTCATACACATAGAATTCGGTAGCCTGATATACTTCTGTCGCAGACAGTGTACCATATTCTTCCGATGAGCGGTAGGTGAATTTGATGTCGTTCCGTACCGCTGGATCGAAGGGTTCTAACCATTCGTCTTTTTCTTGAAACATCTCGTAAATGTCTTCAATCCGGGTCTTCAGCGTAGTGTAAGGGGCACTGTTAATGTCTGCTTCCTGCAAAGGCACCCATGCTTTTGAGTCCCGAATCACTGCAACACCCCGGCCTCCAATCAGATAGGCATTCTGCCCCGTCAAGAAGGCGGTATGACGCTGTACAAAGACACCGGCACTCTGACCGGTAGTGATCGACGTGCTGTTATCGGCGTTCGATATGAATTGCCGAACAGCGATGTAGAGATTCGCCTTTGCCGGTCCGCCGTTCGGGTCTTTGCCTTCGATAAAGATGTTGCGTGACGCCGTCGTGTGAACCGTTTTGCCGTGAAGGAAGACCCGGGAATCTTCGGCCTTCAGGACAATACCTTTACTGATTACCCCTTCGCCCTGGACGCCCTCGTAGAGCGCGCTTTCGTCGGAGGACTTGCTTTCGAGAAGGATGCCGCCACCGCCAAAGGCGTCGGCACCCTTCCGGCCCTCGGAGACCATATGAAGATTCGTGTTGGCCTTGATCCGAACGTCTTTGTCACGCGCCGTCAAGTCCATGCTCTTTCGTGCTTTCGCTATGATGTCATGCCCCGCAAGTTGGACAATACTCTTACCGCTCCGGACCTCGATTTGACCCGGACAACTCAAAATGATATTTCCGCCCCGGAGAAGGATTTCAGAGCCCCAGGAATCGCGCATAATGATACTTCCATCGGGCTCGATGTTGAGATAGGCTTGCTTCAGATCATATTCCTGGAACTTTTCCTCGGCTTTACCCAGCTTGTCGTACTCCTCATCTGGCGTCTGCATCTCCTGTTCCTCAGGCAGGTAGTAATCCTTGTGCCCGGTCGATTGACTCTGGTCGTGGAGACGCAAATATGCCTGGCGGTTACGCCACGCCATGGCATCACGCATTTCTAGGTTGTGCCCGTACGGGTATTCTTCGGCAAACTCGAAAGACTTCTTTTCACTCGGTTCAACCCCGTCGCCTTCCATTTTGTCACCCTCGGGATCCCACGGTTGGCGTTTCATCTTCGGGATCGGAATACGGTCCCAGCGCTGCAACGAAAGGCCTCCGGCGCTTCGTACATCTAAGCGGCCCGAAGAATCCATGTGTGTCTCCAACAGGCCCTGATCTCTACTGTCATCGCTGTAGCGCTCGGGATTCTTTCCCGGATCGGGTTTGGCGACAAATAGATGCGCCAAGTCGCCCAAATGGCCAATATAAATCTGAAAGCGTTTCTTGGACGCCAGGTCTTCCTCAATCAACGCGTAGCGTGATTCTACGCTCTCTTCGATAAATTCGGTCCCACCTGAATCTTCGGTAATTTTCGAGCCATAATCGTTCCAGGCTGATTTCTCGCACTGGTAGGAGGTAGCGTTCATCTGTCGGGTAACATAACCACCATCATTGTAGACCTGGTCTTCACCCTGGGCATGGATGTGACGATAGTAGCCCGAGACAATGCGTACGATATCGTCGATAAGCGAGACCTCGATCTTGGCTCTATCAGAGGCTTTTAAGGCTGCCATGAGGTTGAGAATGGCCACACCTACGCCCTGCTCATTAACCCAAGCCCGATTACCGGGCATCAGATCGTTTGGTCGACCAACGTGTGAATTAACCCCCGTCGTGTCGTTCTGGTTCTCATGTGGTAGGCGGTAGGCTTTTTCCGTACCCGCGGAGGCGCTGGGTTCCAGATCCAGCTGATGCATATGCAGTTCAGCAATCTTCTTGGATTTGTTGATGGGCGGGCCCAGGTCCGCGGCAGGCAGCACACATACAATGACCCCAAAGTTTGCTCCCCTGAAGGGCACATAGGCCAGGACACGAGAGCCCTCAACAGGAATCACGCAATCGTTAACACCCAAGTAGTAGCAGCTGAGTTCATTGGCTATCACACAGGCGATCTGGCCCGTACCCGAGGCGCGAAGTACGACGTCGTAGGTACCGGCGCCGGCACGCACGACGCGGCCAACATGAAAAGCCCCCTGCTCCGTGACACCGAGTGTTCTATCTACAGATTCCTGCGCAACGTTCGCCGTCTGGATACCCAGGCGGCCGGCTTTGTCGCCGGTATTAAGCTGCCGATTCTTAAAAGCATCCAAAAACCAGGGCATAGTCGTAGGCTCCAGCAAAAACCCCAGCCCAGATAACGCGTATCCAGGCTGGGGTAAATATTCAAAGCATAGCGCGTTTCGTTTTCGGCCCAGCTCAGTATTTCAGTTGTATTTACGGCTATACGTTAGGGTTTGAGTAATTCCCGAGTTCCATGTATGCGAACCGCCATGTGAAGTTCTCAACCAGTCGGACATCATTCACCGCCATCTGGAAACCGATGGCTGTCACGACAACACCCGACATCGTGATCTTGACACCCTTCGACAAGGCTTGGATCCCCTGTGCCGCAGGACATGCGCCACCAGCGGCGTTCAGCACCATTGTGGCACCGCCGTCACAAATGTCGTACGCCTCGTCAGGGAAGAAGCCCTGGTTTCCGGGCTGATCCGCATCATGGTCACCGATCACGCGTCCAAGCGCACCCTGGCCAGCGGGACGACCTTTGGACCAGTACAATGCGTTGGAGCCGATTTCAAACAGCTCCTGCACCTGCTGGGTGTAATTCACCCGCCAGTTCTGGACCAGGTACCCGATAGGGTTATTGACTCCACCGAAGGTCAGTGATGAATCTTCCGTAGAGAACACCCCACGTGGCTTTGGGTTTCGCTTGTAGCCAAAGACATCAGAGTCGAATGCCATAATGTATCTCCTGTTACGAGATGCCGGCGGCGCTGACCGCCGGCATCGTCAAACTCGTTATACCACCAGGTACAACTGCAGTACATTCAGCGGGTACGGCAGCTGCACGTTCACCTCAGCCAGGACGTGATCCTGCAACGTTGGATGCTGCTCCACGCGCACGATTTCCGTACCTGCGAGGATGACCTGCGGTCCAAGCAACCCCACGTTCGTGAAGGAGCCAAGATACATCAGACCATCCGCGATCTGTGTATTGAGAACCTCCAGCAGTTCAGGCGTCACGTTGTACCGGCCAATGAACGGGGACAGCCTTGCGGCAAAGTAGTAGCTGATGCTATCCAGGTTCTTCGTGACACTCAGCTCGGTTGTGTTGAGGTTACCGCCGCTGGTTGCCGTTGAGACCTGGTGCCGGACATAAACTTCGCCACCGGCGATGTCCTGCATGATGATCAGCGTCCCGCCTTCAGCCATCTCGTTCAGCTGTTCACGATTGAACGTGCTGTACACCAGTGGCAGGTCGTCGAATCCATTGACTGCGATGTTCGTAAGCCCCTGTTGCGGCGGAACAGAGCTGCAGAGTCCCGCGATAGCGGCCGCCGCGAATTCCGAGGTCTGCTGAACGCCGTAGGCGCCAAGCTGATCCGGGAATACGTGGTAGATACGCCGATTGGCGAACCCTGCCGAAACCGCGGCCACGGCCGTAGCCATTTCCGCAACTGAGTAATCGTGCCATACTTCCACCTTGGTAGGAATCGTGATCGGCACGCTCGGCCCCGTTTCCAGCTTTAGAGCCGTGTTGGAAACGAGCTCAGCCACCGTGTATTCCTCGTACGTGGCGTCGCCCCATGGATCTGTCGAGAAGTTGATACGAACCTTGTCGCCAACCACAACATCGTCCAGAACCATCGTATACGGCGAGGGATCGCCCGCATCGTCGACGAACTGGACCAGGGTATACTGAGACCCCGCCACCACCGGATCGTCCTCTACGAGGGCGTAGAACTCTTCGCTGGCCGGGTTGCTGGCCAGGTTGTATATCGCACGCTCAGTCGCCATATCTGTACCGACGAAGGCGATGCGCCAACGCTTATTCTCTTCGCCACTCATGTCGTTGATGTGCGCCTCAACCGAGTTGAGAACCTGCAGATCGCGTGACAGCGGTGCGAAACCGTAGATGTCGTCGCTGAGCGACGCCTTGTCGAGCACCCCGAGATAACCGGAGTGGTCGTCCGAGACCACCGCCATGTAGTACACAGCCCGGTCACCACTGTTGCTCAGCGCATTGTAAACGCCCTGTGCCAGTGGGTTATCCGGGGTAATGGTACCCAGCGTAGTTTCGACGTCGCCGATATCGCTGATCGAGTGGATCGTGTCGCTGTACGTCGGCAGCAATGCGCGGTACTCGACGTAAAGATCGCCCTTGTAAACCGACAGGAACGGCATTGATCCGTCGCCCTCGGTCCAGGTTGCATCCTGTACAGCAATATCCTGGTTGACAGAGATCTCGTCTGCTGTCGCTTCCCAATTGTAATCTGGAGGTGATTGCTGATTCTTGGGATCGATCTCAGCCGATGCCTGCACCAGGTAGAACCATACGCCGACATTGTCGGGCTCGCCGTTTGTGCTACCGTCAGCCGCGTAACCTGTTACAACTTCCTCTGGGAAGTCGTCGGCCAAAACCAACGTTTTGATCGCCGCATCGGAGGCCGCAGAAGCCACGATGTAAAATACATCGCCCTTAAGCAGACCACCGTTTGTAACGAAGCCGGCTTCGGTGTTGTTGTTGGCGCTGAAGGCCAGGGTCGCACCATAACCACCCAGGCTTACCGCTACGGTGTCATTCACGACCTCGTAGCTACCCTGGTCGATACCCGCCGAATCGGAGATCTTGATCTGCGGACGTGCCGCATTCAGTTTGATCACCCAGTACTCGCCAACGGCGTAGCTCAGTGGCCCACCGGACTCGGTAATGTAGGCCGTAAGCCCACGCCCACCCAACGTAATGTCGTTGCTGGCGCCCGTACCCGGGAACTGAACGCTCAACTGATCGTCGCCCGTGAGCGAGAGCAGCTCGAACTCGGCCGCTGTGATGCTGCCGGCGCTGACACAACGAAGAATGTATTCGTCGTCGATGTCGCCGCCTGTCCAGTCATCCCAGTTAATCGAGAGATTGAGCGTTGCGCCCGAGGTCACTTGCAGGCCGTCAATCGCGTTGACGGTGCGGTCAAATGCCCCGCCGCGGACTACCTCAGCGATGTAAGTAGTGTCACTTGGACCCTCATACACGCCGCCCGACTCCATCACAGCCGTATCGACGGCCGAGAACGGCGCCTCGATATCTGTGTTGAAGGTATAGGTGTCGGCAAACTGGAATTCGGCGTCTGCGTCCCCGCTACCCTTATCGAAGTTGATGTACAGGTTCCGACCAATGTAGAGCTGTCCGTCATCTGCACCTGCATCCTCGATTGGCACGTTTTCACGGTAGTACGTGCCCGCAGCATTGCGGACTGTCGCCTCTGCCGTACCCTTAACGCCCGGCACCGTGATTTCGACGATATACGTGTCGGCAACCACGCCATTGACAAGTTCACCAGTATACTTCTGGTAGACCGCATCAAGCGCGTGGACCTTGGTGTTCAACCCGTCCATATCGCGCTGATTGTCGCTCCCCGCAACCACGATATCCGCGCCGGAAGCCAGGTTTGTACCCGTCTGGTCCGCAGCATTGGTCTCCTTCGCCGATGGATCGGCCACGGATGCAAGACTCTGGTCGGCTTCAAAGCCCACGATTCGAGTCTCACCCATGAAGGTCTGTGCGCCAACTGTCACTTGATAGCGCAGCCGGTCACCGACCACGACACCACGGCTCTTGAAATGTGCCGAATGCGCGTACCCGTTACCCGTTTTGAAAACATAGGGGTTCGGGGTCATACGAATGCGGTAACAGTCGGGAACCATCGAAATGGCCGCGGCCGTTGCCATGCTTGCGCCGGAGTCGTCTGTGACACCGGTCACAGCTTCTGCACCAGCCGGCTGTGTGCCGAGATCGAAGTACGTAGCCACGTCGCTGTCTGCGGCAAGGTCATCGTACAGATCCTTGATATCGTACGAACCGTCTGAGTTGATACGCAGTTCCCTGTTGACATCGTCCCATACGACTGAGTTTGAACCAGCCGCCAGGTCGATCTTGACATCGAGCGGCGTAGCGTCGTCGATATCCCAGTTCACGAGCGTCTTAATCTGCGTCCAGTCGATTGTGAGTGTAAAGGATTGCGTTGCACTGGCAACAGTGGCAATCAGCGGTGCTCGGATTGTATCATCCGTGCCCGAATCGAGATCCAGCTGCAGCCCATCCGGCCCCTCCGTCAGTACGCCAGCCTGAAGCGGGTTGTTCGTGGCCAAAATTTCCACGTTGCCGCTCAGCGCTTCCGAGGTAACGTACCGAAATCGGCCGTCCTGGGTTGTAAGATCCGATTCATAACCACTGTCTTCCCATTCGCTGCCCGTCCATCCCCCGTAAGGGATGAAGTAGTAGTCTTCCGGGAGATCCACACCACCGACAAACCAACCCGCGGAATCCATTGTCACGCTGTCGGTACCTGCGCCCTCTTTGGCCTCACCGATAACCGGCGCTGCGCGGAGTTTGTTGCGCTCTGCGGCGCTGACCACGTTCAGCGGATTCGCGTCGGCCGCCGGAATCTGGAGATACTCGGCCCACACGTTGTCCATGTAGAGCTTCACGTATTCGAGATCGACGGTCGATTCAGCCGGTTGGCTGGGGTAAGAGTAGTCGGTATCGTTGTCTTTATCATACGCGCCCAGCCCAATCAGGGCTTTCTCCGCATCCACCGCATACCGGAAAAGCTGGTAGTTGGGGCCGAAGACGAACGCGTTGAGATTCTCCACAACAGCCTGTGGGAGAACCCGGAATTCTTGGAACACCTGAACTTGCGGTAAGATGTATGACATCCTAGTTACTCCTTATTTGTCTATTCCATTCTCAACCATTACAATATACCATGGTTGATCAACCCCTGTCTAGCCCTAAGTACAATTCTTTTTAGCTTCGGGCTCTCCCGTTTAACCGACCATGTGTCTTGGAATGAGAAGGATGCGGTAACGACACTGTGGTAGCGCTCCTTCGACTCTTTGTCGAGCTGCAGTGGCGAAAGGGACATAATCTCAAATGTCTGAAAATTGAAGTCCTGTTTGATCACCCAGCTTACCCCGTCCAGGTAGTCTAGGGTTGCCCCTGCCAGCGTCGCCGCCTCTCCTTTGTTTGAACCTACGTGTACCCATGAAACGGTACCTTTACCATTTCGTGAAAAGCGATATTCGCCTTCTTCTAAATCCATACTCATTCGACTATCGTGCCGGCCCGTGATCGACTTGTAGTTGATCGTGCTCAACTTGATGTAGATCGCCGGTCGGAGTTCGGGCGCTTCGTCTTCCCACCTGTGCTCCGTATCGATCCAGATCTTAGTCTTGGTCTTGTCCGGATCCCATACTGCACAAGTATCTATTGGTAGGTTATCACGGTCGCTGTAGAATTGTCGAGTCAATTCTAAAAAAATCCCGTACAGAACCATAGGGGTTTTACGGATGTGGCAGAGCAGTTTCACCTTCTCGGCAACGCCCTCGTCCATCAGCCGTTTGTCCTCAACCGGCAGCGGGGTATTCGAAGCAAGTCTGGCAGTTGGATCTGTCATCGTTTTCTCTACGGCAATACACAATCTTCGTCTTCTAATCCAGTACCCAATCGGTACGCCGGGTCTGAAACCGGCAGCTCCCGCGCACGCAGATTCTGTACCACGGGAATCCTCCGAATCTCCGTAAGATGCTGAACACCGTCGATAACATACCGTTTATCCGTCGCGATATCAATAGCAATGTCCTGATCTTTTGCGTAGGGAAATCCAATAAGCCGAATATTCCAGACGTAAATCTGTTGTGTCCCCGTCCCGTCGGGTTTCTGCTCGGTATCCCGATTAGTGGGGCTGAAAGTCATCCAGACCGTATAAGGGCCGTGGTAAGGGGGAACCCGGCCGGTTCCCAGGCATTCCCGACAGTTGCTGCTGACGTTGTCGCCGGTAATGGGGTCAACGCAGTTCGTACAGCGAGCGCCCGATGTAGATCGGATCCAAAGTCGTCCCTGGATGCCGGAAAGCGTATCCTGTTGCAAGACCTCCCGTCGCATGATGTCCCGGACCAACAGGTATTCCCGACGCCCCAGGTCACCGTACGGGGTCTTGATATGGGAATAGTAGGTGCCCTTGGGCGTGGTCAAGGTAACTCGGAAAAAGAGGACGAGATCCTTGTTGACGATCCGCTTCGTGGTTTCGACCCAGGCAAACATATTGAGGACAGGCGGAGAAATGACGCTCCACGGCCCTTCGGCCGTGGGTCCTTCTTCTACCCGAAACGCCCATGGCAAAGGATCTGAGAACCCCTGGGAGATCTCCCACATGAATGTGAACCCTTTGGCATAGCTTGGTAGAATGTGAACTTCTGTAAACGACTGATTCATTAGAATCGTCTGCGTCCATCCCCGAGTCCGCTGCGAACCACACCCCAGCCTTCTTCCATGTTGACAGCACGCTTGGTATGCGCAACCCAGTCAGTGTATTTCTTCCAGAGCCGGTCTGCCGCGGCATCGTATTCGGCAAATTTTTCCTGGTCGGCTACGGCGCCGCCGGGAACACTATACTTCAGAGAATTGCGACGAAAACGGTGGCCGGCAATGTAGAGGAGGTTTGCTGCCGTACCCGTGAGCAGACCACTACGATATGGAAAAGTCGCAGTCGTGTGATTGTGATGTATCATAAACGGTGGCGTGTCGTTCCACTTGTCGACAGCCAACGTCTTGGCCGTACGGATCTCCTCGGGCGTAAACTCAAAATCGTCGATGAGGAGATTCGCTTCCGGGTCAGCGTCACGAAGCCAAATGCGTACATCCAGCTCGGATATAACCCCTTCATTCCCTTGGGGTTCCGACATAGCTGTACTCCTCGCTGGGGTTAGACGCGATAACCATAACCACCGCGGTAACTATACGGAGATGGTGACCAGCGACGCGGATACCCGACGCCATAGCCCCTGCCACCGTAACCGCCTCGACCGTAACCACCTCGACCGTAACCGCTCTGCTGAGGCGCGTATTGTTCCTGCATCTGTCGCAGTTGCTGTTGGTACTGCATCCACGCTTCCCGTTGCTGCATCTGCTGCTCATACGCCTTCTGCCGTTGTGCCAACTGGTACTTGAAAAGTTCCGGCCGCGACATACCGGCAATGCGCGCCCGCTCAGCCTCCTGCTGCTGCTGCCGCCCCGCCTGCGCCACTTCCAGTTCACGGGCCTTCATACGCCGTTGGCGAGCAATATCTTCGCCCGCACGCCCCTGTTGGCGACGATGGACGGTTTCCGCATAGGTTTCACCGCCGGGTATCAGGTGCCTGAACGCACCCGCAATCGGGTCCATCCATTTCCACCCAGCCGCTTCTTTTTCCTGTGCGCCCTTTTCAAATGCATCTGGATGCTTTGCCGCCAATTCGAGACGTGCCGCGACTTTCATCAGCCAGCGTACTTCTTCCGGATCTTCCACGCCGTGGGCGGCCGCGAACTTCACAAAGCCCTCTACCCAGCTCGTTGCTGTCTTTTCGTCGAGCATTGTCCTTGCTCCTTAGTAAACAGGGCCAGGGCTTTGACACCCTGGCCCTGTAACATTCTCCTTCACCGGTTCGTTCAACCAGGGTTACTGATTGAAACGGGCCAGAGCCACTGCGGCCACGTTACCGAACGCGAAACCACCCAGCCAGTAGCTGAACATTTCGATGAAGTACGCTTCCTTCTTCATGTACATCGTCCAATCGGTCAAGTAGAAGCACTTGCCCAGAAATTCCGGTGCAGCGAAGAAGTACACGTAGTTGTCCGGTACCAGATCGTCCTTGATTGTGAAGATGGCCTTCACGCCCAGGAACGTGTCCGTCGTGAGACCGTTACGGAAGAATTCTTCCGCCAGGTCGCCACCGACGTGGTCACGAGTAAGCTTCAACCAATCCTGTGCGGTCACATCGTTCATCAGAGCGATGTAGTTGCGCAGGCGATACTTCCCGTTGGAGTTACCGCGGGGCAGCATCTTCTTGGCTTCCGCGAAGGATTCCCTGTTCAGGGGATCAGTGAGGTCAATCCACTGGACCTTGCCAGTGACATTGTTCGGCTGGCCCTGACCAACGGCATCGTTCACGATCGAGTTGACCGTGTCTACGAACTTGCTGTCGATCTCGGCCAACGCGTCCTTGATGGAGTTGTCGGTCAAGATCTTGCGGATGTCCTGACGGTACGTCCGCAGTTCGTCGATGTCCTTCACGAATTTCGGTGTCAGCACACGTGCGAACGGGATGAGGTATCTCGAACCCACAATGTACTCGCCATCCGGGATTGTCTGGAGCGGTACCCACTTCGCAGCGGGGGAATCCGGTTCCAGTTCCCAGATGATCTGGAGGCGCTCGTCGAGAGCCCTGTCCAGCATGTCATCCGTCGCCTTTTCAGGCGGCAGAATCTTGAATGCGAAGGATTCTTCACGGATCTGCGTACGGGTGTAATCCGTAGCAGCGTCCTGTGCCTTCTTCACTTCGCCTCTGTCCAGGTGCTCCAGGATCCGCGCATTGATGACTGACGTAGGAACATTCTGTTCACTCATTGTCGTATCTCCCTTGGTATCGAAAGGTGACACCTAACCCGAAGGTTAGGTAGCCAGCTTCGGGATCCACATTGTACGCGCTGTCAGCACGGAGATGTTTGCACCTGTGCGATAGCCCGTCACAGCAACGGCATCGTTCACCCAGCGGTTCGTTACCACCTTGGTAACCTGCGCCACGCAATTTTTGCCAGTTGTATGAAGGGTCAGCTCACCGCCTGCGCCCGGCTTCAGAAGATCACCCACGCTGTAAGACTGCGCGATGTCAAATTCCGAAGTTTCGAACTCGAACGGCATGCCGCAGGCCAGCCCCGTGATGCGGGGTACGCCTCCACCGACGCCCTGACCGACCGAGCCAGCCATACCAGCCACCAGATCGTCCTGCGGCATCAACGCGAAGTAGATGTATGCAGTCGGATCAGCGTCCTGGGATGCTGTTGCCAGCTTGAATTCGGTCCCGTCTTGGTAGATCAAGGAACCACGTACGATTCCCGTCTCCCCAGAGGCCATCGACAATGTCTTGTCGATTTGCTGGAGGGAAGGGTACGCGCCCTTAAGTACGTTGAACCATCCCATTTTGATTCTCCTTGTTAGTGGTCTTCCTATTTAGTCGACCATACCGGGGTTCCGGGTATCAGCACGGGCATCGCCATACAGCGCAAGTTTCTCGAAGGGATCGAGATCCTTACCCGATGCATTGACCTCTGCGATCTTGCCGAGCTCGTCGGTGGGAAGCGCGTTGGCCAATTTTTCAACCAGGTCCCAAACCTGAGTTCCTGCTTCGTCGGAAGCGATCTTGTCCACGAACTCGTTAACTGTGTCGCGGGCAATCAGCCCCCTGTTCGCAAGGACGCCAGCTACCTGGTGAGCCCTTTTGATTGTATTGTCCTTGATTTCGTTCTGTTTGTCAAGCAAA
>Ga0272441_10002933_pt1 | contig 33620 bp, 31 predicted proteins | sample SSMProp6N_FD_193582 | JGI IMG/M metagenome (GOLD analysis project Ga0272441, IMG submission 193582) | Marine sediment archaeal communities from Little Sippewissett salt marsh, Falmouth, MA, United States - SSM-Prop-6N | ecosystem: Environmental > Aquatic > Marine > Wetlands > Sediment ... | reverse complement strand
TGGTCTCTGGAGATGAGAGGTCTGGACAATGTCGAACGGGCCTTGAACAGGGCCTGTGATTCGGAGACATCGAAGCTGGAGAGTGCACTGGGATTCCTGGCCACAACGGGAAGCGCCAGCCCCTTTATCGGACTGTTCGGTACGGTGTGGGGCATCATGAACGCATTCAGAGGGATCGGCATCAAGGGATCGGCTACCCTCGCCGTTGTCGCTCCGGGGATTTCCGAGGCCCTCATAGCAACGGCTGCGGGACTCGCCGCCGCAATCCCCGCCGTCATATTCTACAATTACTACCTCAATAAAATCAAGACGATCTCAGTGGAGACGGACAGTTTCGCATCGGAATTCCTCAACATCGTAGAACGGTATTATGTAAAGAGTATGCAGGCATGAGAAATTCGAGAAGACGGAGAAATGCAGACAACAAACCGGTTTCGGAGATCAACGTGACACCCCTCGTTGATGTCATACTGGTGCTTCTCATAATCTTTATGGTGACGGCTCCGATGCTGCAGATGGGTATAGATGTCAATCTTCCCAGGGTCAAGGCAAAAACGGTCGACGTGGGGGAGGAAAAACTCATACTGACCATCAATAGCAAGCAGGATATCTTTATCAACCGCTACAAGACTTCCATCGATGACCTGAAGATCAAGCTGGAAAACATCTTCACAAACAGGATTGACAGGGAACTCTTCATGCGGGCCGATGAGAAGGTCCCCTATGGGTTTGTCGTAAAGGTCATGTCCGAGGTCAGGAAGGCAGGCGTTGACAAGTTGGGAATGATCACCGAACCACCCAAGGGATAAGGCATGATTTTTCCAAAATCAGGGAAGAAGCTCCGTGATGACGGCATGAAATTGAACAATATGGTTGTGTTTTCATTTCTGCTGCATGCGCTGATTCTTTCCATTATCTTTTTTTCACCATCCTGGCCAACCCCGAAGTGGACCTTCGGACCGGTGTATACCGTAGATCTTGTAAGCCCGCCATCGAATTCAGTCAACCTCAAGTCAACCAGCGCCATTTCCAAAAGGACGACGATCAAGAGTTCGAAGGAACATACCATCATAATGAAAAAGTCTGTCGATAAGATATCGACGATCCCGATAACAGAGATCAAAACCAGGAAAAAAGAGGCCTCCGACAGTGTCGACAGGGCCATAGAGGGAATAAAGAAGAAGGTACTGTCTACGACGGAAGAGACACCCCGTCCCCCATCACCGGGTGGTGTCGAGATGAACATGCGCATGAAGGTATACTATTCACTCATATGGTCGCGAATACGGGAGCAATGGGTGCTTCCCCAGGGAATTCTGCCCGGTGATGACCTTGAGGCCATTATCGATGCAAAGATACTGAGAAACGGAAAACTGACCGACTGGAGTTTTGAAAAGAAGTCAGGCAACAAATACTTCGACGAGTCGGTTATGAAGGCCATCAAGAAGGCGAGCCCCTTTCCACCCCTGCCGGAATGGCTCGATCAAGGCATGATCGAGCTGGGGATACGATTCCATTCGTCAGAACTGCAATAGACCCGTTGCAAGAAAGATAGGACACGTTATGCTGCGTAAAACAGTTGGTTTGATGATGATTATACTGATACTTCTCTGGAGTTCGACGGTATGGAGCAAGGTCTATATAGACATAAACGCCCCCGGCTTTCAGAAGTATCCCATCGCGATTACCGATTTCAAAAACATCGGTACCACTGACGACAGGGAGAATCTGTCAGTCTGGTTTTCCTACCAGCTGTCCCACTATCTCAAACTGACGGGTTTTTTCAATATCATCAACAAGGGTGCCTTCCTGGAGGACCCCGAACAGGCCGGTATAACGATTGAAGGCGTAAACTTTTCCGACTGGTCAAGTATCGGTGCCGATTTCCTCGTCAAGGGCGGTTTTGACAGTGATGCAAAGGCCTTGTCCGCGGAGTTCCGCATCTTTGATGTGGTAGAGGGAAGGCTGATTGTCGGCAAGCGGTATGAGGATACCATGGAGAAACGAAAGCTCATGGTCCTCAAGTTCATCGACGAGATTCTCCTTGCACTGACCGGGGAACGGGGTGTCTTTGATACGCGAATCGCCTTTGTGGCCAAAGATCGTGATGTGTCGGAGATATACACTATCAATTTCGACGGTACCAGTCTGATCAAGAGAACCAGGCTTGAATCGCTGACCATGTTTCCCCAGTGGTCACCCGATGGAAAACAGATCTTTTTTACCTCCTATTTGAATGGGAACCCCGATGCCTATATCATGAACCTTGCTACAAAGAGAGTGAGGGAAGTGACCAGTTTCCGGGGACTGAATATGGCATCTTCCTGGTCTCCCGACGGCAGTAAGTTGCTCCTGGTCCTGAGCAGGGACGGGAATGAAGAAATCTATGTTAAGGACACCGGCAACGGCAGGCTTCGGCGTCTAACGAACAATCCCGCTATCGATGTATCTCCCACATGGTCTCCCGACGGTTCAATGATCGCCTTCGTATCCAACCGATCCGGGTCGCCTCAGATATTTACCATGGATTCGGACGGAAGGGGTGTTAGCAGACTGACCTATGAAGGTTCCTATAACACGTCTCCCAGCTGGTCGCCTCGGGGGAAGCGGATAGCCTACGAGGGAGCGACCAACGGGCGGTTTCAGATATTTTCCATTGATGACGATGGAGGCAACTTCGTGCAGTTGACTTTCGAGAGGGGAGGTGGTGAATCTCCGTCATGGTCACCCGGAGGAATGTATATAACGTTTGTTTCGGCAATTGGCGGCAAAAAAAAGATTTGCATAATAAATTCAAATGGATTAAACTTACGAGTAATGGGTTCGCCAGGGGGGTCCTTTTCACTGGATAGTCCATCCTGGTCCCCCCGCTTAAAATTGTATTGACCTTAGGTGTTGTGTTGTGGTTAATTCTAAAAAGTATTCATCAAATTTTTAAAGGAGGAGATGTAATGAAGAGAAATGTTTGGATCGTCGGCTCATTAGCAATTGTTTGCGCTTTTGTGTTCATGTTTGCAGCCGGATGTGCGAAAACTCCTGTAGTGAAAGAAGAGGTTGCTCTCCAAGAAGGAGAATCTGTCATTGCTACGGCTGAGACTGCTCCTGCAAAAGTTGAGGAAATGGTTCAGCCCAAGGAAGAGGCCAAAAAGGTCGTGGAAGACACGAGCATGAAGGAAAAAGAACTCTGGGAACAGTTATTGGCCGAGGCCTCGAACTTCAAAAACAAGGACATTTATTTCGCCTTTGACAGGTATGATCTCAATGCAAAGTCGCGGGATAATCTGACAAAAGTGGCGGATTGGCTTCTCATGCATACCGAATTTGAGGTAACGATCGAAGGGCACTGTGACGAACGAGGTACGACGGAATACAACCTGGCTCTCGGAGAGCGACGGGCGGAGGCTGCCAAGGCATTTATCGTCAATCTCGGGGTAGATATAGGCAAGGTATCAACCATCAGTTATGGCGAGGAACTCCCCGTAGATCCGGCACACAATGAAGCAGCGTGGTCGAAGAACAGGAGAGATCATTTTCTCGTATATCCCTCTAAGAAATAATGATGAGCCTAAGACCCCTGCATAAACTGCTTATTCCGGTAACGGTATTGCTCTTTTTGAGTGTGTCGGGGTGTGCGACCAAAGAAGATCTCGATCGGTTTTATCTCACGCTGGATAAGAAGATCAGCGATAATGTGGAAGATACAAACCGGACCCTATCGAGGGTCAAAAAGGATTTTGAGCGCTTTAAAGGTGATGACTTTTCCCGCTTTCAGGAAGAGACATCTTCTGCCCTTTCAGTGCTTCAGGAATCGGTTGAAAAGAGCGGGCAGTTCAACAAATCCATACGGAGGAGTCAGGCCGGTTTTGGTGAAGATGTCAACAATCTGAGAACTGAAGTCCAGACCCTGCGAGGGGCTGTGGAAGAACTGAAGATGGGGGTGAAAACCCTCGAATCGGGGCCTGCGGGAAAAGGTACATCGACTGACATCGACGACAAACTGAACGGTATTGTAGTGAGGCTTGACTACCTTGAACAGGTTCTTGAGGTAGAGAAAAGGGAAGCCCCCGGTGCTGAAAGTGCAAAGGGTACTGTTCCCGCGGAAAAGGCCGATAAAGAGAAGACCTATTCCGACGCTTACGGGGCCTTTAAAAATGGTGAATATGACACGGCGCGAGTACGATTTCAGGAATTTCTGAAGGCATTCCCGGATTCGGAGTATTCCGATAATGCGCAATTCTGGGTGGGAGAGTGTTATTATTTCGAAGGTAAGTATGAAAAGGCTATCCTCGAATATGAAAAGGTAATCAAGAACTATTCCAAGGGGAACAAGGTGCCCAACGCCCTCTTGAAACAGGCCTTTTCATTTCTAAAGCTGGGAGATCAGGCGAGTACCAAGCTGCTGTTACAGAGGGTGATCAAAGATTACCCTGGCACGACTCCGGCGAGGATAGCACGACAACGGCTGGTCAATATAAAATAGCACAAGACAGCTGGCGGAGCTGACAGCCCGTCAGCTGTCTTTCTTTACGGGACATCACAACATCCCGGCGGATGGTGGCATTACTTCAAAAATCGGGGTTCAATCCCTGCAGGAATGGGCAGGTCAAAGAGGGATGGGTCTCCGTCCCGAGTAATTTCCGGATCAATATATCTGACAGAGGCGAATATCATTCCCGAATCGTCTTCTATGGTGATCTTCAACCTCCCGGGGTGGGTTATACCTCCGGACGTAATATAATCAAAAAAGGAAACGGTATAGAGACGACTGCCACCCGCCTCGAACAGTGCAATCTCTGCTATGTCATCATGTTCATTAAACCATAGGGATTGCATGGTAGTTCCGCCGGACAGCATATCAAGACGATCCCGCCTTCCTTCACGGTAACCCTTCAATGTGAGGTCGTCGGTAGGTGCCAGGGGCGGTATTCCCAGCAGAATACTCACGGTGTGATCAACCGGCATGGGTATGTGAAAAAAGCGGGCGAGATTTCCCTTGGTCGCGGGGCTCACATAATAGGTGCCCTTTCCCGGAAGCAATACCCTGATCAGTCCTTCACCGACGGACATGAAGAAATCCGATGGACCGAAGAGGGGGATTGCATCTATCCTCAGCGAAGCGGGTCTCCGAGCGAGGAGGGCAACCTTGCGGACATATCTCCCCCTCGGGTGATCAATGGAGATATGGGCCATGGTTTTGAGGGTGTCCCGTTCGTTGTGAGGCGCGAACCGTGATACGAGACTGTCAATCCGTTCCCGGGACAGCTCTTCTTTTTCCATTGCCCCGGGAATCGTCCAGTGGGCGCATCCCCAGAGAAACAGTATGGATGCCGCCAGCACAGAAAGGCATGCCGTCCTCAGTAGTGAAGCATTCCGGTAAAATCGCAGAAATGCCATAGTATCTAGTCGCCCTTCAACTGATCGATTTTATGCCGAAGGATATCTTTCTTGAGCGGCCCCAATCTGAGCGCCCTCAGGTACATCCTGCGGGCCCTTTCCGTCATGCCTGCCTTTCGATAGGCATCACCCAGGTGTTCGGTGATGGTGGGGTCTTCCGGGAGAATGCCGGATGCCTTTTCAAGGTACTCTATGGCAAGTTCCAGCCTGCCGGTCTTGAAATAGAGCCAGCCCAGACTGTCGGTGATAAAACCATTGTCGGGTTCCAGGGCAACTGCCTTTTGTATCAGTATTTCAGCCTCATCGAGGTGTATCCCCCTGTCCACGTAACCATATCCGATGAAATTCAGTGCCTCGGCATTGTTCTCATCGATCTTCAGAATCTCTCTCATTTCCTTTACACTATCTGTAAAACGATTTGTTTTTTCATACAAAAGACCGAGTTTATAGTGGAGATCGATGTCGTCGGGAAAACGTTCGAGGGCCTCCTGCAGCACCTTCTCAGCCCTGCCCGGTTCGCCCTTTGCATCATAGAGTGAGGCAAGGAGTCCGTAGAGATCGGCCTCATCACCTGCGACGGCAATGGTTTTGCTGATCAGGTCTATTGCCTCCGGTATGCGGTGTTCTCCCTTGAGGATAAGGGCCATACGGGTGCGTGCGCTCGTGTAGAGGTCGGAGTCCCGCGGTACGGCCTTGAATGCCTCAAATGCCGGTGCCCGCTGTCCATCCTTTTCATATGCGGAGGCGAGAAAGTACCGTGTACGACCGTCGCGTGGAAATTTTGCCAGCACGGCCTCAAATTCCTTAATTGCCTTTTGATACTCGTCTCCTCCAAAGAGGTATGCCAAGCCGAGGGAATACCTGGCTTCCATATGGGACCCGTTCACTTTCAGTATCTGCAGGAATTCTTCCACCGCTTCACTGTATCTGTCCTGCCGGAACAGTGTCTTCCCCAGATAGAGGCGCGCGTTTACACTTGAGGGATGCTCGTTGACAAAGGAACTGAAATAATGAACCGCCCCGGCATCATCTTTTCTGATTTCATACAGGTGTGCCAGATCCGTCAGGGCCGGTTCGAAGGATGGCTTTATGGCCAGTGATTTCTTGAAGAACATTTCCGCATCGTCAAAAGACTTCATGTCGCTGTATATCTTGGCGAGATAGTAGGTCCCCATGAGGTTGTCGTCCTCGATTTTCAGCAGGTCTTTCAATGTGGCGATGGCGGCACTGTATTCCTTCTGTTCTCTGTAGAGGAGACCGAGGAAGAGATAGGCCTCAAGTTTCCCCGCATCCAGTGCAATGACGCTGTTGTACGAGGCTATGGCAAGATCATATTGCTTCAGCTTGCTGTATGTCCCTGCCAGGAGCAGGTGGGCGTCGATATAATCGGGATCCACGGTGAGGGCCCTTTTGAGAAGCGACAGTGCCTCATCGGTGTTCTTCTTTCTCAGATAGAGTGTCGCCAGCTCTGTCAGGAGATAGGGCGAACGTGAATCAAGGGAGAGGGCTCGATTGTATTCATCTATGGCCCCGTCAAGATCTCCTCTCAGGATGGCCTGCACACCGAGTGAGTAATGATAGTATGCGGTGGAGGCCGACGGTTGTGCAGGTGGCTGTCTGTGTGCCGGCGGCAGGTGAGTACATGCCATCGTAGAAAGAAGACATATAAGTAGTATAATACGAATAATATTCATGGTTTCATAACTTTCACTATCTGCTTCAGGATACCCGTTGCACCAGGGAAGAAACGGGGATGATGGTAATCCCCGCCGACTTCATTCGGTGTACTGTCTGTTCCATGGCCTCCAAGGTACTCTCGTAGGGATGGCCGATAAGAATCAGGGTATGCCATCGATCTCTGGTCTGTATGATGTCTGTGAGTATGTTGACGGTGTCACGATACCGGCCGTCGTTGTCTATGAAGACATCTCTCGACGCATACCCTATCCCCGTCTTTTTTGCAACGCGCCGTCCCATGGAATGATTGGTCGTACAGCTGTCGATGAAAAAGAGGTTCCTCTTTTTCAGCTCACCAAAGACAACCGTCAGCTTTTCCTCCCGTTCCATGAAGTGGGACCCCATGTGATTGTTGACTCCCCGAATGCCCGGAACGGCCTCTATATGTTCCTCAATGAGGTCAATGAGTGCTCCCCTGGTCATGTGGGTGAAGAGTGCACCATCGCCCGGGTTCTTTTCGGGGTATTTGTGGGGTTCCATGGGGAGGTGGAGCATAATCTCCAACCCGTTGCACGTTGCCTCATCGGCAGCCTGTCTCGAATAGGGACAGCGGGGGAGTATGGAAAGCGTCACGGGAATGTCCATGTCGACCAGTCTGCGTACCGGAGCGAGATCATACCCGATGTCATCGATAATGAAAGCTATGCAGTGTTTCCCCGTAACGGTCGCTTCACTGTCGTTGTCGATCCCTCTTCCCAGAGACAGCATGGAAAAGGAGGCAGTCGCGAAGGACAGAACAAGGATACCAAGGAGACATGTCACCAGTCTTTGTCTGAGGGGAGCATTCGATCTCTTTTGTACCTCCAATGAATTCCCTTACCCCTTTTTCATTTTACTGAACAGTTCCCAGCTCTTCAATATGTCGATGGCGCGGCTCAGCTGATTGTCCTGTTTCAATTCGTCAGATTTTTTCTCCGGCCCTTTCCCTTCTTCCGCTTCGTTCTCCCCGGCTATATGTCCTTTGAGGTCCTTTTCCCTGATCTGCCGTGGTTTCTTCTCCAGTGCATCGGGTCGGACATGTTCGATTTCGATATCCGGACTGATTCCCTTGGCCTGAATCAGCCGTCCACTGGGCGTGTAATATTTCCCTGTCGTCAATTTCAGGGCCGCACCGGTGTTCAGCGGGATGACCACCTGCATGGAGGCCTTGCCGAAGGTCTGTGTCCCCAGCAGTATGGCCCGTTCATTGTCCTGCAGGGCCCCTGACACGATTTCCGATGCGCTGGCGCTGGCTCCGTTTATTAATACGATTATGGGACAATCCGGTTCATTTCCATCATTGCGAGCCTTATAGACCGCCTCTGATTTCTTGGTCTTTCCCCTTGTGGAAACGATGATCCCCGATTTCAGGAATGCATCGGATACCTGTATGGATTGTTCGAGGACACCTCCCGGGTTGTTTCTCAAGTCCAGTATCATGCCCTTGAGCGGGTCTGTCTTTTTTGCGATGGTCTGCAGGGCCTTGTTGAGTTCCGCTGTCGTGGTTTCCTGGAAACTCGATATTCTTACATATCCGATAGTGTCATCGAAGATTTTGTGTTTGACACTGGTGATCTTGATTATGGCACGTGTAATGACAAAGTCTTTCGGCTTGTCCAGATCCTTTCGTCTGACCGTGATGGTCACCTTCGTTCCCGCCTTGCCGCGCAGTTTATGGACGGCATCCTCCAGTGTAAAACCCTTTGTTGATTTTCCGTCGATTCCGACAATCTCGTCGCCCGATTTGACTCCCGCCGTGAATGCCGGTGTATCTTCAATGGGCGATACCACGGTAATGACGTCATTGAGCATGGTGATTTCGATTCCCAGTCCACCAAAGGTCCCCTTCGTATTGATTCTCAGATCCTTGTATGTCTCTGCCGACATATAGGTGCTATGAGGATCGAGGGTCTTTATCATGCCGGTGATTGCACCGTCTATGATGACTTCGGGATCTACCTCTTCCACATAGTTTGTCTCGATGAGATCGAGGATTTCATTGAAGAGCTTCAGATTCTTATAGGTGTCATTACCTGCCGAAAAGGCTTGTTTCCTCTCGTATAACCCGGGCACTACCAGGAGGGTGACAAGGAGTATCACGATGAAGAAAAGGATTCCCTTTTTAATAAGTGTGGTTCTCATGGAGGCCTCCGCATCTATTCTTACACATTATTTCCCACCATAACACTTTTCATGCAGTGATTTCCATAACTTTTTGAAGGGTGTCTTGTAATTTTCGGCGCCGTCTGTCATCGAAGCGAGGGGTGTCCACTGCAACGATATCTGCAGTGGTGGAGGGATGAATAATCCCTGGCCTACCGGTACTTTCCTTCGGCGGCGGACGGGGGATTACTGAAGAAGGCCCCTAACCGGGACACAAGTGAGGCCCAGCCCGTGCTGCGTCGGAGTATTGTCCGGATCGCATCGATACACTCCCGCGTGGCCTCTTCACCTTCATGTATCAGATCCTTTGCCTGCAGGTAATCGGACCAGTGCAGTGTACCCACACGGGGCCGTATGACGATATCGGCCTTTTTGAGGGTGTGATTCATGAGGTGATGGGACATGATATCCGTTGCACGGCTGTACACGGCCAGTGCCGTCTGAAAATCTTCCCGGTAGGCAATATCATGCGCCACGGTGACGGCGATGACAATCCCCGCACCCGCTTCGCGAGCGGCATCAATGGGTACGGAAGACACGATGCCACCATCGGAGAGGAGTCTGTCCCCGCTCTTCATCGGTTCTATGGCACCGGGAACGGCGCAGCTTGCCATAACGGCCTGACGGAGCGATCCGTCGGAAAAGACGATTTCCTTACCACTCATGAGATCGGTGGCAACGGCCCTGAAGGGAATAGGCGTATCACGAACAGTGATATCGGGGATGAAGTGGTTGATCATGGATTGGAAATTGTCGGACGAAAGGATGCCGGGTTTGAATATCATCTGGGCGAGATAAAAATGATTCTTCAGATAGTGCTGTACCCGTTTCGTGATTCCTCCACTCTCCTTTTTATGGGCCTCCGATATGGCCTGGATTGCCGACGATTGAAATTCGTCGCTGTTCAGATATTCATCAGCCATCGTAATGAGTTGATCGGGTGTGATGCCGCTGGCGTAGGCCCCGCCGATCAGGGCGCCCACACTGGTCCCCGTGATGATATCGATGGGTATCGATTCCTCTTCCAGTGCCTTCAGGACCCCTATGTGGGCGAACCCCCTGGCACCGCCGCCACCAAGGGCGAGACCGAGGGACATTTTCTTATGCTTCATAATCTGTCGGTATGGTGCGGTTGGCGGCCTCCCTGTGCCGGAAGCGTGTCATTACGTTACACCGTGAGTGTCTTTCCCAGGGAAAAGGCCTTCCCCAGGCAGTCACCGAACCCATAGTATCTCTTATCCCCCGGTTCGAATATCAGGGGCCTCATCTTATTGACGTCCGGATTTCCATTTTCATCGAGATAATCCCTGTCAACCTTTATATCGACAATTTCGCCGATGAACTGGGTATGCAGTCCGATCTCATAGGTGTGAATCACTTTACATTCGAGTACCAGGGGAAATTCCTTTACATAGGGCGCATCCACCCTGTCAGCCTTGACCGGTGTGAGACCCGTAGCTGTAAATTTGTCCCCCTTCCTTCCCGATGCAATACCAAAATAATCGGCTTCTTTAACGTATTGTTCCCCGGGAATACTGATTGTATATACCTTCTTTTCCATGAGGTTCCCATAGGTGTAGGTGGCCTTTCGAAGGGAGATGGTCACACAGGGGGGTACGGAGCAGCATATCCCTCCCCAGGCGGCTGTCATGACATTGGGTTTGCCGTTGGTATCATAGGTACCGACCACAAATACGGGTGTGGGGTATGCCAGTGTCTGGGGACCTACCGATGTTTTCATGGTGAGACTCCTTCGGATCTATTATGGTGCGTATTCTAGGATGGACGGTGTGAAATGTCAAATATCTGTTGGCACAAGGCCCCTCGTTACTGGTACAATGCGATGCGAGGCATGACGACATGTACAGAGGGAATGTCTCGTGTTATGGTAATGGTACCTGTCCCTGGGAGGAGTCCTATGTGTGGCCGCTTTGTCATGGTAAGCGATCTGTCTGATATCGTCGAGGAGTTCGCTATAGACAAGATCTCTGCAACTGTGGAAAAATCCTTCAATATAGCACCGGGAGCGAAGGTTGCCGTTGTGATTCGTGATGACCTGACCCGGTTGGTCTCCCTGCAATGGGGACTGATACCATCATGGACACGCGACAGGGCCGGGAGGAAAGGGCTGATAAACGCACGGGCTGAGACCGTTACCAGTAAACCGAGTTTCAGGGGTGCCTTCACGGATCGACGATGTCTGATCATTGCCGACGGGTATTATGAATGGAAGAGGGGCGAAAAGGGACGGGCAAAAACGCCCTTTTACATACACTCGAAGTCTCGAAAACCCTTTGGCTTTGCAGGAATTTACGAACGATGGGCATCTCCCGGAGAAAAACAGATGCTGTCCTGTGCCATCATAACGACGGAACCGAACGAATTGATCAGTCCGATCCATAACAGGATGCCCGCGATCATACCCAGGGAACAGCACCGGCAATGGCTCGATCCCGCCCTGTCAGGGGGGGCGGTACTCTCTGATCTCATGCGACCCATTTCTCCAGGGGACATGGTTGCCCATCCCGTTTCAACGAAGGTAAACTCCCCCACCATTGATATGCCCGACTGCATAGAACCCGTCAGTGACCAGGGTCTGGTGATGATATAACCGGCAAGAGGGAGTTCGAAGCTGAAAGACTTTGACTTTTTCCCTGAGATACAATATAAATCACTGTTTACCGACAGGACGCATTACGATACTATCGAAATGCAGTCGGAAGAGATAGGAACAGGTAATGCAGATACAGGACATTTTCCATCGCTATGAAACAGATCTCGCCATGGTGGAGAAATTCATCGAGAAACAACACCAGTCGTATGTCCATCTGATCCCGGAGATAACCGGTTATCTCATCAACAGTGGCGGGAAACGGCTGCGTCCCTTGTTGCTGATGATTTCTTCCGATCTGTGCGGCTATAGAGGCGAACGGCGCTATGCCATGGCGGCGATCCTCGAGTTTATTCATACGGCATCGCTGCTCCATGATGATGTTGTTGATCACGCCATCATCAGGCGGGGGAAGACATCGGCCAATACCATCTGGGGAAATTCCGCAACGGTCCTCGTCGGTGATTATCTCTATTCAAAGGCCTTCAAGGTACTGGCCGACGATGAAGACCCCGCCGTACAGAAACTCCTGGCGACCACGACGACGACCATGACAGAAGGTGAAATAATCCAGCTGACACGGATGGGTAAAATCAATACCAGCGAAAAGGAATACCTTTCCGTCATAGAAAAGAAGACGGCCATACTGATTTCGGCGGCATGTGCCGTTGGGGCCATACTGGCGAAGGATTCGGAGTCGCGCATCGAGGGCTTGACGAGATTCGGGATGAGGCTGGGTATGGCCTATCAACTGACCGATGATGCCCTCGACTATGTGGCAGAGGAAGAGGAATTCGGCAAGGCCATCGGGATGGACATCAAGGAGGGAAAGACAACACTCCCCCTCATACGGACACTGAAGAAGTGTTCCACTGCCGAAAGGGAACTGATAGAAAAGGCCCTGGTACGTGAAGACGACATCGGCGAAGATGAAATTACCGAGATTGTTTCCCTCATTAATCGATACCGGGGTATCGAGTATGCCATGGAAAAGGCACGAAACTATATCGCCGAGGCAAAGAAATTCCTCGATCCCTTTGAGGACGCAGTACCGAAAAAGGCCCTGTTGGCGATCTCCGATTATATCATCGAGCGGAAACTCTAGCGACTGTCTGCCATGACAGACCGTCCGAACGTACCTCCCGGTGTGCCTTCCTTTATCAATACCTGAATCAGGGAAGGAGAGACCGGGGCATCATGATTGTCACTCTGTCATGATCTGCCGCACTCTTTACCGCTGTCCATGGAATATCCCCGTTGCACCCTCGCCGTTAGTTTTATACATGCCCCAGGCGCCGCCGATACCCTTGGCCGTATCAACTGCCGCACTGTCCCCGCCGTAAAGGGACCCATTGGCCATCTTGACATCCGGCGTTGTTCCTTTGAGTTCCCATGTTCCTTCAGTGATGGAGAATGTGCCATCGCTCTTGAGAGGTATCGTCACGGGATGAGGAATAAAAATAGAGGCGTTATAAGCGTTTGATGTGTCTTCGACATTTATCGATAATTCACTGATGGTGTCTGTATCGAAATTTATTATGCATGAAAAACTTCCCGACATCCCGACTCCACCACCTGCGGTCCAGTATGTCCCTTCCGCACCGCCCGTATAGGTTGCAGAACCCGACAGCAGAGCAATTTCAGACGATGGAGTATTCACACCATGAATATAATGTGCCTTGTGGTTTATCTGGTATGAAATGCCGTCGACGACAATGGTGTTGCTGAGACGCCAGTCGCCCCATTCGAGCCATGTCTGGCCGCTGTTCTCGTAACTGCCCAGTTGGTGATGCGTGATGGGATAGTTGTTTCCGAGGCTGCCCGTATTCTTCGAACCGGAATTAAAGACGGCCCACTTCGCATAGGGATCGCCCATGGCTCCCTGTTCATCACCTCCCCGGATGTAATCGGTATCGGTATTTTTGTGTCCCCGGGCCCAGACACTGGAATCACTGTCGAAGTCCTGTCGCGTCTGACTGACAAAAATTTCTTCCAGCGATCCCTGGGAGGCATTGGTGAGCATTGCCGAAAGGTAGCCCACACTGTCTCCCGTGGCATTGGTACCGGGGTCCTGGACTGGGTCTTCCTGCGTTTCCACTGTCTGCGCAGTCTGCTGCTGCGTGATATCGGTGGTATTGATGGTTGCTGAAGTAATATCGTCAGTGGTTGTCCCGCTTCCCGATGCGCCGGCATCGCCGGTGTCGTCCTGGGCTGTACCTCCGTCCTGATCGTTACCCGTTCCATCATCCTGATTGTCGTCCGTTCCATCATCCTGGTCATCACCCTGCTGTTCGTCGTTTGTTCCTCCCGCAGTGTCATCCGTCCCCGATTCCCCTCCTGTATCGTCCTGGGGGGGTGGCGGGGCCTCCGTATCGGATTCGAACTGACGCGCCACACCCGGCGGTGTCCGCTGCACCTGTCCCGAACCTCTCGTTGTGGTGGAAAGCATCTGTCCGGGAGCCACTGTCTGGGTCTGCCTGTCGACGGTGGAGGTGACACTGACCTGACCATCGAAACCATAGACGGTGGTCGTCGGGCCATTTGTTTCGTTCTGGACAAAACGGATCCATCCCGTCTCTGATGCATCGGCTAGGTAGACCGGCCTCGACGCAAGATTTTTTCTCTCTTCCTCTGTCACCTCAATGCCGAATTTGGTCCCCCTGACACCGACGACGGCCGTCTTCGTCTGCACGGTCATGGTGGCCTTGCTGTACCGGAACATCTTGAGGGCGTAGAACATGACCTTCCCCTGTGCCATGGAGAAGAGCGATTGCTTCTCGCCCCGCTCCAGATCGGCGACGACCTCTTCCACGCCGATCTCGGCATTAGATCCCATGGTGATGACGTTTTCATCGATAAATTTCAGGCGGCAGCGGGTGTCGTCCAGGGTGAATATCCTGTCTTTTTCATATATCCTGTCACCCGGCAGGGCGAAATAGGCACCGGTTATACCACCATGGACGACGATCACCGAACCGGTCAGTGTCTGTATGGAACCGACGCGTCTGTCCTCTGATGCAATGAAGGCCTTTTCGATGACCGTGGTCTGTAACGTATCGGGAAGTACATCCGCCGTGACGCCGGCACCCCGTTCTAGGGCGTTCGCCTGCGGCGGAAGGATCATCTGAGACCCGCCGATAATGATCGACAGTGTCAATGCCAGTATAAGAAGGTGACGTTTCATAAAGAGGACTCCTTACGGTTTAAGCATGTGAATTTCATCTGTACAACTCCCCGCCGTCAGAAGGCGTATCCTAGACTCAGCGTATAGGTCGCCTTTTCATATTCGTAGAGGGAGGCATTCGAGTTGTTGTCCGTATAGTGTATGGCACAGGATACGGAAAGATCTTTCGGTAACTCCTGGCTTATTACCGCCGTGATGCTGTCCTGCAGGTCTTCACGAGGGTAATTGTAGAAGGTGGGCTTTTCCTTGTAGTCCTTTCGCGACCATCGGTAACTGACAAAGACATTTGTCCTTGTCGGGAGACTGAGCAGATAAGACAGTGCGCAATAATATGAATCGTATGAATATTTCCTGCCGTCGGCATTCCGGTCTTCCCATCCCACCGTTGCCGACAGCGTATGCATCCTGTCGGCGAGATAGAGAGACGGTGTTACCTCATAGCGATAGGTACTATTGTCCAGTGATGCGTTGTTCCTCTTGTAATAGAATTCCTTGTTATAGGAGTATTGACCTTTTACACTGACATACTGATTGAAAAAATGCTCATAGCTGGGGTCTATGTGAAAGACGTGTGACAGGCGTTCGCTTTCGTAATACTGTTCCCTGTAGCCGACGGGGAGTTTGACGATGTCTTTTCTCCCCGTCCACCAGGGACCGGTGGCGATGTCGACCATGAAATAGTTGAATTGCGAGTGGCTGAGATAGGCGCTGTTGTAGAGCGACATGTCGGTGTTCCACATGATACCCTGCCGCGTTCCACAATCATAGAGGTAATTGCCGGATAGACTGGTTACGAGCGCCTCGTCGCGAATCTGTTTCGATTCGTCTGCCAGTGTCAGTGTGCCGCCGATGACGCTCAGATCCCGGTTACCGGGACCTGAGCTGGCGTTTGTATCATACATGATGCCCTGTGAAAGGCGTACGTTCCAGAATGCCTTCCGGGTCCTCTCTTCTATGGCGGTAAGAAACCTCTCGATGTTCCGCTGGACTGCTTCAGGAGGATTGGCCTGCTGTACCGTTGTGATTTCTTCACGTGCCTTTTCATACTGACCTATCTGAAAATAGATCGTGGCACGTTCAAGCCGGACACGGTGCAGATCCGGGTTGACCGCCAGCATCGCCTTGAATTTCGTCATGGCCAGTTCCATCTGACCCGTCTTCATGGCACTGGTACCGATCCACCACATGATATCCATTGTCTCGACCCTGTCTGCCACTTCAGCGAAGAGGGGGAGCGCCTTGCCGAATTCACTGTCATAATAGAGCGTCAGGGCTCGGGCCAGCTTCCTGTCCAGTTCTTCGATCTCACGGGGAGTCATGCCGCGCAGCTGTTCCACGGCGGCCTCATCTACGATGTTCGTTTCGCTTTGAAGGGCGTACTCACTGGACTGGGTCATGGAACTGGTCTGCTGGGCCGTGGCTGTGGAATGCAGTAAAAGGGCAAAGCAGAATGATATGATCATGAATAATGAGCGGAATATTGACCCCATAGGCGGTCCTCCAGATGATGCAGGTATGATAGTAACTACACGTTATCTCCATCCACTTAACACATTTCAATATGACAGGGTATCGCGATTGGGTATACCTGCTGATATAAAAATGTATGTAAATTATATTAATACAGATTGGGGTATACTAATATAAAGTATTGGAATAGATGTCAAGTGAAAATCTTTTCATTATGGATACTTGAAGGAGAGTTCCCTTGGTTTTAAGAGAATTTATAGAGATGATGCATGGATATATAATGACTGACGATGTCAGGGACCAGATACCGTACAGATTGCCCGTTTGCCGTCCTCGTTCTGATATCTGTCGATGATATTGCCAGCAGTGTTACTCCTCTGAAGTATATATGAAATCCTGTGGGACCCGTAAATGTATGAGACAGATAATCGTATTGGAACTGGGCGGACAAATCTTTCGGTAGGATTCCATTCAGGTCTTTCACTATAAAGCCGGGCCTGGTCATGACGACAAAATTACAGAGCAGAAGCAAATGCTCCCAGTCCTTCCATGTCTCTATGGTATGAAAGGCGTCCTGTCCCATGATAAAGTAGAGTTCCGGTTTTGCCGGCGGGGTATCAAGAAAGTGTCTGATCGTCTCCACCGAGTAGGATTTCCCGGCCCGTTTGTCTTCAATGTCTGAGATCGCAAAAGAGGTGTTCCCCGCCACGGCACGGCGGATCATCTCATGACGGTGATGGAAGGGAGTTATGTCTCCCTCCGATTTATGTGGGGGATGTGCCGCTGGTATGAAAATTATCCTGTCCAGCCCAAGATCTTCACAAATCTCCTGGGCGCATCGCAGGTGTCCCAGATGAATGGGATCGAAGGTTCCTCCGAATAATCCCCACTTCATGTCCGTATCTGTCCGTCGCCGTATATGATAAACTTTCTGGTTGTCAGCTCCTCCAGTCCCATGGGACCGAAGGCATGCAGTTTTGTGGTGCTGATGCCGATCTCTGCGCCGAGACCGAGCTCGAAGCCGTCGCTGAACCGTGTCGAGGCATTCACGAGGACCGTCGACGAATTGACCTCTCTGAGAAAGCGCTGCGAGTTTCCATAATCACTGGTGACGATCGATTCGGTGTGCAGGGAGCCATACTGTTCGATATGGGCAATGGCACCGTCGATGTCATCGACGACGCGGACGGCGAGAGTGAGATCGAGATACTCTTCATACCAGTCGTCTTCCGTTGCCGCATCACAGTCAGGAACAAGTAAGCGGGTCTTGTCGCATCCCCTGATGGTGACCCCTGCCTCGTGCAGTTGTGATGCCACAAGGGGCAGAAATGCCTCGGCGATGTCTCGGTGGACCAGGAGGGTCTCCAGGGCGTTGCAGACCCCTGGCCTCTGTGTCTTGCCGTTCATGCATATGGCGGCGGCCATAGCCGGATCTGCCGTGGCATCGACAAAGAGGTGACAGACCCCCTTATAGTGCTTGAGAACGGGAATCTTCGATGTGTTGACCACGGCCCTGATGAGTGTCTCTCCCCCCCGGGGGATGATCAGGTCGATGTATTCTTCGAGGGTCAGCATTTCCGTTACCGCCTGGCGGTCCGTCGTCGGTATAACCTGGATGGCGGCGTCGGGGATTTCTGTTTCACTGAGGACCTCCCGGAGGATCCGTGCAATGGCCAGGTTAGAATTGATCGCTTCCGATCCTCCCCGCAATATGACGGCGTTTCCCGACTTCATACAGAGTGCTGCCGCATCTGCCGTCACATTGGGTCGGGACTCGTAGATAATCCCTATGACACCAAGGGGTATTCTCATCTTTCCCACACGGAGTCCATTGGGCCGTCTCCGCATGGAGGTGATTTCTCCCACCGGATCGGGGAGGGCGGCAACCTCGGCGAGTCCCGCGGCCATTCCCTCGATGGTGGCATCGGTGAGTGTCAGCCTGTCTATCATCGCACTGGAAAGACCCTTTTCCCTGGCGGCATCGAGGTCCTTTGCATTTTCCTCCTTCAGAAAGGAGCTGTTCGTGACGAGCAATTCCGACATCCCTACGAGGGCCCTATCCTTTACGTCTGATGATATGTTGGCCAGAACGGCGGCCGCCGCTCTCGCTTTTTTGGCTATTGTGACAATCTCACTCATACTCATTCCTTGATCATTCATAATGATTTATATGTTATTGCACCGGGCAGGTCATACTTTTCCGTTGAACAATTTGAATTTATAGTATATCTTTTCTCCTGTCAAGATTAAGAATAGGTATCAAAATACCCTTCTGCATGACTCTTTATTGATTTCCGGTGGGGAGAGGGGTATTTATTTGTTTTTACATGAAAGGCTATTGAGGATGGCGGATATTTCGGTTAGGGCTGGCAAATGTGTCTATGAGATGATTCAGGACGGTAGTTTTGATCTAGATCGAGTCACTACCTGTGTGGGACCGGGGACCGGTCCCACGTGGCTCGTTGCCAGTGGTTTTGATCGTACCATGCTGCATACGGGAGTGCTGGGGAAGAAGACACCCGTTCTTCTGGCCGGTTCCTCAGCCGGTGCCTTGCGTTTTGCCGCCTGGATTCAGCCTGAACCGGAAAAGAGCTATGACAATCTTATCGAATCCTATATTACGATGACCGTCACGAGGAAAGATACGGCAAAGACCATTCTTCGGTCCCTTTCGGATGTAATCAACAGTATCATGGAAGACGATGCCATCCCCTTCGCACTGGCGAGTAAAAAATACCGCATGGCTATTACCGCCGTACGTGCAAAGAATATGGCTGCCTCTGAGGCACGAGCGGTCCAGGGTATCGCACTCGTGCTGGGCTTCCTGCTTAATGCGGTAAATCCGGCGTGGCTGAACCTCTTTTTCCAGAGGGTGATATTTCATAACAGTCCCATTCCCCCCAAGTTCTGTCTGAGAAGCGGATTCAAGGGAAAACCGATTCTGCTCACCGAGGCAAATATGAAACATGCGCTGCTTGCATCGTCGTCGGTGCCTATGGCGATTTCCGGTGTACGCGATATTTACGGCGCCCCAAATGGAACTTACCGGGATGGTGCCGTCACCGATTACCACCTGAACCAGCAGTATGGTGTGCACGACGGGGATGTTGTCCTGCTCTTTCAACATCAGGAACGAATCATTCCCGGGTGGCTGGATAAGAAACTTATATACCGGCGTGTTCCAACGGAAAAGCTCGAACATGTATTAATGATTTATCCCACGGAAAAGTTTGTCAAAAGTCTTCCGGGGGGAAAGGTGCCACAACGCAAAGACTTCAGGACCTTTGTCGACAAGCCCTCTACACGGATAAAAAACTGGCGGGAGGTTGTCGACAGGTCGGCCCATCTGGGAGAAGAATTTCTGGAACTGATTGCCAGTAACAAACTTCGCGATGTCGTGGAACAGATGTAACATCCGTTGAAGGGGATACCTGTTGGGGCCCCTGACGGCCCCTATCCGGTTGTGTCGTTCCATGGGGTAATGCATGATGGAGTTTTTTCACCATATGGGAAAGGTACTCGTAATTATCGGCATCGTGATCGCCGGGCTGGGACTCCTTCTGTGGATGACGGGAGGAAAAATTCCGTGGATCGGTCATCTTCCCGGTGATATATCCATAAAAGGGGAATACGGTACCTTCTATTTTCCCGCGGCAACCTGTCTCCTCTTGAGTGTTGTCCTCTCTCTTATCCTTTATTTCTTTCGCGGCAGATAAGATCCTGGAACTCCCGGCCCGTCGAATGTGCGGGTATGCATGCAGCGGCAATACGGGTTGCTAGGGGATATTGTACAGGTCTGCACCCTCGGGGGGTGTAAAGGTAAAGATAGTTTCGGAGATACCGGTGTTGGTTATGACGTCTTGAAAGGTCAATTCCGTGGTGTTTTCATACATATCTATGAAGGTACAGCCGATAATAAAGTAACTGTCTCTGTCTATGGTAAGAAGCAGCCGTGTTATGCCCGCTTCGTAGCGGTGTGGTACCAGTGTAAGCAGGTAATTCCCCTGCTCATCTCTACTGTCAGGTGTCGAAAAGGCCACGTCGAAGTCATCCTTCAGATTTCCGATTCCACTGAGAAATCGTATGGTTGTTTTTGATGTAAGCAGGGCCTTTGTATCTTGGACATATACCGTATGTTCCTCCGGCATATACAACCATGCCTTTCGAGGATTGAGGATCAGTTTTTTCAGGGCAGGTTTCGTGTAATCCCAGAACATCCTGCGCGGCTTTTTGAGATAGAGCGTTCCCTCTTCCGTTACCCTCTTGTTTATGGACTGTATCGTGGCCGTCTGTGTAAAGTGTCCGGTGAAATCCTCCGTCTCGTCATAGGTCCGCTGGACCTGCGCTATCAATTCGTCAAGTGTCATTGTCTCTGCCGACAGGGGGCTATCGACGGTACAGAGTACCACTGACAGGAGTATCACCAGGCAATGCCAGAGTTTGTGTGTATGCATCTTTCACGCTCTGCAGGCTCCGCTCTATGAGCGGCGGTTATGAATCAAAATATGTTTTGCGCCATGTCACATAGAGGAGACGAATTCCATTATCATCGAGCAGGGGAGATGTCTCCCCGGATCCACCGCTTAAGGTATTAAAAAAGCACGGTTTAATATGTAACCATCTGTAATTATTGTAAATACAATGTTTGCCCTAAACGTAGGCAATACGGTATAAAATGCCGTGAACAGGATACTTACCTATCTTATGAACAGGGTTGTCAACAGTCCTGTCAACAGCTCTGTGGATTTCCTTTTTACTATAGAATTTTAACTCTCCAGCCGAAGGGATCTTCCCTCTCTCCGTACTGTATCTCCAGTATCTCGCGGTACAGTCTTTCCGTCAGAGGGCCCGCCTTGTCTTCATTGATGCAGTATTCTGAACCCTTGTAATAGATGTGTCCCACCGGTGAAATGACGGCGGCTGTCCCCGATGCGAAGACTTCACGCAGGGTTCCTGCGCTGTGAGACTGGAGAATTTCGTCCATTGAGAGGGGCCGTTCCCGGACCGTGATACCCCATGATGTTGCCATTTCAATGACAGACCTGCGGGTAACGCCGGGCAGGATGCTTCCCGAGAGGGGGGGCGTGACGAGTTCATCACCGATGACAAAGAAGATATTGCTCGTTCCCACCTCTTCTACGTATTTTCTTTCCTTGGCATCGAGCCACAGGACCTGCGTGTAGCCCATTTTAGCTGCCTCCTCGCAGGCATAGAAACTGGCGGCATAGTTACCCCCTGCCTTGCAGTTTCCGATTCCGCCCGCTGCCGCCCTCACATATTTTTCGCTGACATAGATCTTTGTGGGGCTGAATCCCTGCGGATAGTAGGCACCGACGGGACTGAGAATGATGAAAAAGATATATCCGTTCGAGATGTGAAGGCCCACGGCCGGTTCCGTTGCAATCATCGTCGGTCGTATATAGAGCGATGTCCCACTGCTGTGGGGTACCCAGTCTTTATCGAGTGTTACCAGTTGCTGTAAGGCATCCATGAACAGTGTCTCGTCGATCTGAGGCATGCAGAGCCGTTCGGCTGACTGATTCATCCTCTGTATATTTGCTTCGGGCCTGAAGAGATAGATGGAATTATCACTGCCCCGGTAGGCCTTCAGTCCCTCGAATATTTCCTGTGCGTAGTGAAAGCACATTGCGGCAGGGTCCAGGTGCAGTTCCCGGTATGGTTCGACCGAGGCATTGCTCCATCCCGATTCCTTCGTATATTTCATAATGAAAAAGTGGTCCGTAAAAATTGTCCCGAATCCCAGATTATTTTCATCAACCGGTTTGGTTTTCATCTTTTCAGGTGCAATGTGTGTAATCTTGATCTCCATCGTTAATCCTTCTCCTTACAGTTATCTCATCAAACAGCACATCCGGTATGCCGGGACCGGGTGCCTCTGCCAGAATCCTTTTCTCCTGACCCGTTTCAGCCGGGTCTGGCAGTTACAACCACATCGAACATTCATTCACGACAGTCTATTCAGGTGAAAAGGGGTGGTTCCCTGTGTTCGCTCAGTCAATGGTAGAACTATTCACGGTGAACAGATACAGTGTTTTCCTTAGCACTAAATCATTTTTCTATCAAGGCTTCTGTATTGTATAGCCTCAGAAACATGGTATGATTGGATGTCTTTTTCACTGTCCAGATCTGCTATCGTCCGGGCCACCTTCAGGACCTTCGTATAGGCCCTGGCGCTGAGAGACAGTTTTTCCATGGCCATTTCGATCATGCGACGGGAATCCTCATGAAGGGGACATAACTCCCTGATCTGTCTGTTTGTCATCACGGCGTTGCAGTGAGTATCGTTGCCGAACCGTTTCCGTTGTATCTGTTTGGCGCTCACAATGCGTTTCCTGATTGTGTCCGACGTTTCTCCACTGCCGCGTGTTGTCAGGTCTCTGTAGCCGATGGAGGGTACCTCGATATGTATATCGATTCGGTCGAGCAGGGGGCCGGATATCTTCGCCCTGTAATGCCGTATCTGGGTAGCCGTACACCTGCATGTGTGCCGATGATCTGTAGCGTACCCGCAGGGACAGGGATTCATTGCCGCGACTAGCATGAACCGTGCCGGATAGGCGATGGTAAGCGACGAACGGGCGATGGTAACTGTTCCCTCTTCCATTGGTTGCCGAAGTACTTCCAGCACATGTCTCTTGAATTCGGGGAGTTCGTCGAGAAAGAGGACGCCGTGGTGGGCGAGGCTGATTTCTCCCGGTTTGGGAATATGACCCCCTCCTACGAGTCCCGCATCGGAGATGGAGTGATGGGGGGCGCGAAAGGGGCGTGTCGCAATGACTGATGTCTTGTTGTCGAGCAGTCCCGCGGCAGAATATATCTTCGTCGTTTCAATGGCCTCTTCGAAGGTGAGATCCGGCAGGATCGACAGAAGTCGCCGGGCCAGCATCGTCTTGCCGGCACCGGGAGGTCCGATCATGATGATATTGTGACCACCGGCGGCAGCGACCTCCAGGGCTCGTTTCGCCTGTGCCTGTCCCCCCACGTCATCAAAATCGCCGGGACGGGACCTGCTTTGTGTGTAGAGTTCAAAGGCGTTTATCTGGAGGGGAGGGATGGTCCTGATGCCGTTGAGAAATTCTACCACATCATGGAGATAGTCGACGGCAATGACGTCCATTCCTTCCACCATGGCCGCCTCCGGTGCGTTTTCACGCGGCACTATGATACCCGTCAATCCCGATTGCTGTGACTGCAGAGCGGCGGACAGTGCTCCATGAACGGCCTTGACACGTCCGTCCAGTGAGAGTTCCCCCAGCAGCATGTAGTCGACGAGTCTCTCCCCTGTGACGATGTTCTCCGCCGCCAGTATTGCACAGGCAATGGGAAGATCAAAACGGGTACCCTCTTTTTTGATATCCGCCGGGGCGAGATTGACCGTTACCCGGTGTCTGGGAAAACTATAGCCCGAATTTTTGATGGCCGATTTGATTCTGTCTTTGCTCTCCCTGACGGCCGTGTCGGGAAGACCGACAGTGGAGAACTGCGGGAGACCCGAAGAAACGTCGACCTCGACATCGACGGGATAGGAATCTATACCCAGTATGGAACTGCTTATTGTCTTGACGATCACGGCAGTATCCCCGGTATTTTGTCCGTGATTTTATGGGATAATATCATTTAAGGCAAGGTTTTTTCCTCCTCGTGCATGATGTGTGTTGACTGCTTGTGTTTGCTGTGATAGACATGCACATGTGTGATCACTGATTTTTTCTGATTTCCTCGAAGTAGTACCGTCTGACCCGCTTATACTGAAGATATGGTTAATGATATGGCTCAATTTACTCATCTGGATGAAAAGAACAAATCGAGAATGGTCGATGTTACGCAAAAGGAACCGACCCTCAGGGAGGCTGTCGCCGTAGGAAGGGTACGCATGCGGAGAGAGACCATTGAGGCAATCGAAGCCGACAATATGGCAAAGGGAGATGTCTTTGGTGTCGCAAAGATCGCCGGCATCATGGCGGCAAAGAAGACCAGCGATATCATTCCCATGTGTCATCCCCTGGAACTGACGGGCGTTGATATATCCTTTTCGTCCGACAGAAAGACGGGTGAAGTGACCATCAGGGCAGCCGTGAGAAGCGTGGGAAGAACAGGTGTCGAGATGGAGGCACTGACCGCCGTCAGCGCTGCGGGTCTTGCCATATATGACATGTGCAAATCCGTCGATAGGGAAATGACACTGACGGACATCAAACTGATGAAAAAAAGTGGCGGCAAGAGCGGACTCTTTGAACGCAAAGGGTCTGAGTGATCGGTCGTCTCCGGGAGTTGTGATGCAGGAGTCTGCATACAGGGCGCGAGTAAGCTTTCTGGTTCCACTCATTCTGGATACCCTTTTACTTTGTGTCCTCGTGCTGATTTCTCTTTTCAGGGGGACCTTTCCGGCAGAGACGATTATCCTCGTGATCATATTGCTGCCGCTTACGTACCTCCTCCTTGAATCACTGGTTCGCCTGGTATCGGTGGGAGAGACAGGAATCAGGATACAGAAACTCTTCAGAAACAAGACACTCCAATGGGAAGATATAACCAATGTCGATGTTATGATTATACGAAAGAAGATCTATCTCCTTCTGACGACAACAAAGGGATTCCATATTCTCACAAATACATTCGGTAATTTTACGACCCTCGTGCAAGATATCACCGGTCACCTGCGTGACGATGTGGTTGAACAGAGGGTCCTGGAGGTGGCTGAAAGATCGGTAGTGAGAAGAGCAGACGTTGTGGCGGCATGGATTGCCGTCGCGATGCTGGCAATTATCATCTACCTGAAGTTTTTGTGAGGGGGCTGAGTTATGAAGGCAGAACTCTTTTTACAGGGGATAGAACTGTTTAAATCCCTTGCCGCCGACGATATGAAGCGGTTAGCCATGATGCTCAGAAGGAGGACCCTGAAAAAAGGAGAGGTGCTCTTTCGTAAGGGGGATGAGGGAACCACCTTTTATATTGTGCGTACGGGCAGCATCAAGATTGTCCTGCCATCCCGGATGGGCGACGAGGTGGCACCGGCGATATTTTCGGAGGGAGATTTTTTTGGCGAAATGGCCCTGCTCGATGGGATGACTCGCTCCGCCGATGCCGTTGCCCTGGAAGAAACAGAGGTGCTTGCCCTGAATCGCCGGGATTTTCTTGCCTTTCTCAGGAGCAATGAAGGTGCCATACAGGCTGTCTTTTCCTATCTTTCGATGCGCCTGAGAAGGACCGATGATCTCCTTGAGGATGCTCATTTTCTTAATATATCGACTCGATTCGCACGAAGGCTTGTTGACCTGACCAGGAAATATGGTCGCCGGAAAGAGGATGGAAGTGTGGAGATTGAACTGGGCCTGAATCAGAGTGATCTTGCCAGCATGGTCGGTGCAACGAGGGAAAGTATCAACAAGGAATTGAGGGTGTTACGTGAACGGGGAGACGTTACGATGAAGGGGAATAAGATCTCCATTCTCAACATGGAGCGCCTTGAACGACGTGCCCACCTGTAGTATAGTATAACGTATATCATGCCGAAGGCATGAATGTCTTCATTGCCCTTACCCGGTGATGTTGCATAGAGATGTACCGAGGCCTGTGCCAGCGAGTCCATACCGGGCAGAAGCCCTGTGATGGGCATGGGGAGCCGCGGTCTGTTTCGTGTGCCGGGACGAGACATGACCGGCAGGGTCCGAACCGGGAGAGCTTTCAGAATAACCAGAATGAAAAGGGGTATAGGGATGGCTGATCAGGAAGGTGTGACATCGTCGTTTCCGATAGTGGCAGATATTGTGGAAGATAAGCTGGAGGAGATTGTGACACTTCTTGGGTCCGGCGAAGGGTGCAAGAGCCGACTATACGATGATGTCCTGTCCCTGATAGAACGGGGACTCATACGCATCGCGCTGAGACGTTCCAACAATATAAAGATGACAGCCGCAGACTTTCTCGGTATCAGCAGAAATACTCTCCACAACAAGATGGTGAAACTCAAGATAAACAACCATAGAGAATAGGCGGGGCTATCCCCGGTCCAGCCTTCTCAGTCCTGCCCTGTGTGCCGTCTCCACCGCATGCTCGAATTCCTCCGTGAAGATCCGTCTGTTTATAGAGGCGTCGTCTCCTGCCCTGCCGCAGGGATGATACTGATCCATGATGTTGATGTATGTGCCGGCGGATATGGAGGTGGCGAGAAAACGCATAATTTCCTCGACGTCGCTTGTGCCGCCGGGCATGACGAGGTGCCGCACCAGCAGACCTCTCGTGGCTATCCCTCCTGTGTCGATGGTAAGGTCGCCGACCTGACGGTGCATTTCTGCAATGGCCCCTATCGTTCTGTCTCTGTAGTCGGGTGCATTGCAGTATCGCAGGGAACGTTCGTCGTTCCAGAATTTGAAATCGGGCATATAGATGTCGAAGATACCGTCGAGCAGTTTCAGTGTCTCCACGCGCTCGTAACCGCTTGTGTTATAGACCAGCGGTACGGTGAGTCCCCTGTTGCATGCCACCACCAATCCCTCCAGTATCTGTGGTACCACATGGGTGGGTGTGACGAAGTTTATGTTGTGACACCCGCTTTCTTGCAGTGCGATCATCATAGCCGCAAGATCGGAGGCGTTGACCTCCACGCCGTGACCTCCGTGGCTGATGTCATAGTTCTGACAGAATGAACAGAGCAGGTTGCAACAGCTGAAGAAAATGGTCCCCGAGCCGAATCGTCCCACCAGGGGAGATTCCTCTCCAAAATGGGGAGCGTAGCTTGCAACCCGTGCCAGCCGGTCGGTGTGACAGTATCCCCGTTCGCCCGCACTACGATCGACACCGCATTCCCTCGGACAGAGGCGGCAGTGCTTTATCACGGTCAGTGCCTGCTCGGCACGCCTCTGCAATTCACCTGATGTGTACAATGACAGATACGAGGGGTTACCCATGGCAGTTTTTGCGGACTCTGTTCTCCCGACGGTTATACTTTTTCTTCAGTATGCCAGAGAGGGTCTCCCCTGTAAAGACCTTACTCCCCGGCACGGCCGCATTCCCGACACGGTGGAGACATGTTATGCATGGCGATAGATACAGCGAAGCGGGCGTATCTCAGTGGGCCCATACTGAAGTATTTCTGTCTTACTCGTAGTTTTTACAGGTTGTTCCCCGTGATGACCAGATGAGGAATAATACCAGAAGTGCGAGGGCAGTGATGATGAAACCGCAGGTAAAATATACCGTCTCAAGGTTGAAGGTTCCCTTGATCCAGCTGACGACATAGACTGCCAGTGAACTGACCCCGAAGGTAAGGATGAATTTTATGCCATAGCTGGTACTTCTCCATCGATTGGGTGTGTACTTGGCCACCAGACTGTTTTCTATGGGCTGCATGCCCAGGGCGAAGAATACATAGAGGGAGGCAGAGATGACAAGGAGCTGCTGATCAATGATGCCCATGGAGATGACGAAGGGGATGCTGGTGGCATGGAAGCCGAAGTAGAGCCACCGCAGGTCATACCGGTCTGCCAGTTTGCCTGCCACGAGCTGTCCCACAGTGGATATGATATAAACGAATGAAACGAGGAGTGTGGCCGCCATGGTCTTGGCGCCCTGGAGGTTACTGAGATCGAAGCCCTTCAGATAATTCCACAGGAAACCGGCCTTGAATTCAAGGTATGCCGGCAGAATGATGCTGTTCATTCGGTAGGCAAACCCGGCAAGGGTCATGGCAGCACAGAGAATCAGGAAATATTTGACGTAGTGGTTGTTGTTGGTCGATCCCGTTGCCCGGTTTGCCGGTATACCCTCGATGGGTGTTTCATCGATGTTGACCAGTGCCGTTATGACTCCGCAGATGATACTGATAATGCCCACCAGGAGAAAGGTCACTTCCCACCCAACGAGCCAGTTGAGGAGTCCCGCTATGAAGGGTGCGCTGACCAGACCCAGATTTCCCGCCATGCCGTTGATGCCCAGTGCCGAACCCCGGTTTCTCATGCCGACGGATATGAGTCCCAGCCCCGCCGGATGTGAGATGCTGGAGAAAAAGCCGATGATGGCGAGGGTGAATATGAGGGCATCCGGGGAGTCTGAGAAAGACGTCAGGATTGAACCTATGCCAGTTCCGATAAAGAATATAACCAGGCTCTTGCTGCTTCCATACCGGTCGGCAAAGAAGCCCCAGGGAAGTGCACCCACGCCATAGAGGAGATACATGAGAAAACTCAATTTCAGGACATCGGTGAGCTCGATGTTGAGTGCAAGTACCAGTGGTATGGCCAGTGCCGGGAAGAGGAGTTCATAGAAATGGGTAAAATAATGAGCTATACAGGTGAATATAATAATCTTTTTCTCGTTTTGCATGCCATGTACTCACTCGCAGGAATGGTCTCGGGATGTGTCTGGTTCAATCCGGTGTCACGTCTTTAGCGGTCATCATCTTCCCCGCGAAATAGAGGGACCACTTGTATCGAGCGAGTCACCATATATGGGTGATCGAAAAATAGCAAGGTGTTTTTTACCGAACAGCCTATCCCTCCAGGACATATTGGAAGCGTGCCACTATATGTAATTGTGTCAGGTTAAACTCTGCCGGTAGCGGTGTGAAGGGAGATGCGGCGGTAACAGCATGAGAGGATTCGCTGTCCAGGGTTTCATGACCCGATGAGATAATGACTCTGGACTCGACAAGTCTCCCATCTTCCCGGATGGAAAATCTCATGACGGTAGTTCCCTCCTCCCTTCGTTTACAGGCACTCCCGGGATATGACCACCTCTCTCTGATCCGCTTTCTGACAGTCAGTAAATATGCCGCGTAGGGCGTATCACGGCTGTCGAGATCGACCGTGTCCTCATCACTTCGATTTGCAGTATAGAGTACCTGTTCCGGCGATGGGGCCGGGAATAACTCCCCCTGTTCCATTGCTTCCTGAGGCCCTGCCTGTTCCTGCAGATCGACGGTAATGATGGAGTCCCTGTCGATGGAACTGCCAATATCCATCAGTCCCGTCAGTGCTAGGACGACAATATGACCGGCAAGAGAAATCGCGATGGTAACAATGAAGAGTTGTCTGGTCGTCATACGTTGGATATCTACCCTATCGTGCCTGAAATATCAAGAAAATCAAAAGGTATATCCATGAGAACACCAGGTGACGTCATGGAAGAAACCCCTGTGGCGGACACGAAGAATTTCTCATGCATATTTCATGCTACTTCAATGCTTGACACGGGCGCAAAAAGTCTCTTTGATCGAATCTGAGCATTTCGGGAAAGAGATGATTGCAACGGATGACATAAGAAAATGTAACTCTTTGAGTGCGGCACCACGAGTGTTTAATTCTTAGTCATGTACTGTAATCATACCCGAAATGGTCTTAGCGCGAGGAAAACTGATTTGCCGCGAGTCCATCGTATTTGCAACCTGTTCAAAATTCCTTTATAGTACACGGAAAGGGGAGGGTAACTGCAGTGGGAACTGTGCAATACTTTAACGCGATGAAGGTCAGAGTTCCCTGGGACAATATTTACATCCGTCTCGGGTACCGGGAGCAGAGCACCCGCATGGATGAAACCACGCGGGAGGAGACAGAAAAGAGTATCGCCTACGCCCTTTCCTTTATCAACATGCGAGGCGCGGGGAGACGCGTGTCCCTGTCGGAAAAGGGGGACGACCGTGTCTCCCTCGCAACGGCTGACGTCTTCGTCAGCCGAAATCTTTCGAAATATGTCGGTGACTGCCGGGAGGTACTTGTCATGGGCGCCACTGCCGGTGAGCTCATCATGGAGGCGATTCGTCAAGATATCGATGCCGATAATCTGACGCGCGGCAGCATACTGGACGCGGTGGCCAGTGAAATGACCGATGGTGCCCTTGACTGGATGTGCGATTATTTCAATTATCAACTGAAACGGGAAAACAAGAAGGTCAGCCGGAGCCGTTACTCTGCCGGTTACGGGGACCTGGGGCTGGAACATCAGCAGACAATGTTCAAGATGCTGCGATTGGATCAGATCGGTCTATCGATAACCGATAGCCATATGCTCATACCCGAAAAATCGGTTACGGCAATAGCGAGAATCATGGATGTCTGAGGCGTAGAAAATGAAGATACAGGAACTGATCAATGAGAGAGTGGTTGTACTGGACGGGGCCATGGGGACGGAACTGCAGGCGCGGGGTATGCCGTCGGGTGTGAATCCCGAGTCCTGGTGCACGGAGCATCCCCATATTGTGCGGGGCATCCATGAAGCCTATCTCGAGGCCGGTGCGGATATCATCTATTCATGTACCTTTGGCGGTAATAGACTGAAGCTTTCTCAATATGGGTTTTCCGATACAGCGGAAATAAACAGAAAACTCGCGACCATTGCGCGGGAGGCCTGCCGTGGAAGGGGGCTCGTGGCGGGAGATATCGGACCAACGGGACATTTCATTGAACCCTTCGGTGATCTCGGATTTGATGAGGCCGTCGAGATTTTCAGGGAGCAGATAGGTGGTCTCCTGGCGGGGGGTGTCGATCTCTTTATCATCGAGACGATGATGGATATCCAGGAGGCACGGGCGGCCCTCATTGCCGTCAGGGAACTGACGGATATCTTTACCATGGTCACCATGACCTATGAGCAGGACGGCCTGACACTGAACGGAACGGACCCGGTGGCAGCGGTGGTGACGCTGCAGAGTCTCGGTGCCGATGCGGTGGGGTGCAACTGCTCCACGGGACCGATAGAGATGAAGGCCTTGATTGAGGCAATGAAGCCCTGTGCCACTGTCCCTGTTGTAGCGAAACCGAATGCGGGGATGCCGGAACTGATCGACGGACATACCGTCTTCCCGATGAAACCCGAGAGATATGCCGCCCGGATGAAGGACCTTGTTCATGCCGGAGGAAATCTTGTGGGGGGGTGCTGCGGTACGACGCCCGAGCACATCAAGATACTGAAAGGCGTCCTGGCGGCGGAACAATCACAGCCACCTCATCGTAGGGCGATCAGTGCCGTCAGTTCTCCGCGAAAGGCGCTCATATTCAGTGGAAACAGACCTGTAACGCTCATTGGAGAGCGGATAAACCCCACGGGGAAAAAGCAACTGCAGGGGGAACTGCGCCGGGGGCGGATGACCTGCATCCAGAATATGGTGGGAGAGCAGACCCGTGAGGGGGCCGACCTTCTCGACATAAACGTGGGAGTTGCCGGTATCGATCAGGAACAAACCATGGCACAGGTCGTGAAATTGCTTGCCACGACGAGCGATCTCCCCATCGTCATCGATTCCACCAATCTCGGGGCCATAGAACGTGCATTGCGCCTCTATCCCGGACGGGTGCTTCTCAACTCCATATCGGGTGAAAGAGAGAAGATGGATCAATTTCTGCCGGTGGCGGCGAAATATGGTGCCATGTTTATTCTCCTCCCCCTGGACGACAGCGGTGTGCCTGACAGTGCCGAAGGAAGGATCGATATCATCGGACAGGTCTTCGAAGGGGCCGAAACATTTGGGTTTACCAAGGAGGATATCGTTGTTGACGGCCTCGTCATGGCGCTCTCTTCCAATCCCGGAGCCCCGGGCGAGACACTGAAGGTGGTGGAGTGGTGTTCCAGTGAATTCGGTTCACTGACCGTTCTCGGCCTTTCCAATGTCTCCTTCGGCATGCCGGATCGAACATGGCTCAATGCAGCCTTTCTGGCCATGGCCATGTCAAAGGGGGTCAGTATGGTGATCGCCAATCCGGCGGCTCAAGAACTGATGGATATCAAGGTTGCCGCCGATGCCCTGCTTAAGCGGGATCGGGATGCATCGCGCTATATCGCCCGGTTTTCACAGTCGACACGGGGTGCATCGGGTGCGGCGCAGAAGAGCGTGATGTCCCCGATGGAAGCGGTGACTGCGGCAATCATGGAGGGAAACCGGGAGGATATAGAAACCCTTCTGACGAGGGCCGTGGCATCGGGTGTAACGGCAGACAGCCTGCTCCATGAATGCATGATCCCTGCCATTACCGAGGTGGGTGAATTGTTTGACCGGAGAGAATACTTCCTTCCCCAGCTCCTTGCGGGGGCGGAGACAATGAAGCGGGGCGTTGCCCTTCTCGATCCCTATCTGAGAGAGGAGAACAGGGAAACGGAAAAGAAGGGATCGATCCTGATGGCGACAGTGAAAGGGGATATACACGATATAGGCAAGAACATTGTATGTCTCATGCTGGACAATCACGGATTCAATGTCATTGACCTGGGAAAGGACGTATCGGCTGAACGGATTGTGGAAGAGATCAAAAAATCGCGTCCCTTTCTGGTGGGACTGTCTGCCCTCATGACCACGACCATGGTACAGATGAGGGAAATTATCGAAGGGGCCCGAGACGAAGGCATTGACTGCAGTTTTATGATCGGAGGGGCCGTTGTCAATGAGGGGTACGCGTCGTCCATTGGGGCCCATTACGCAAAAGATGGCGTGGATGCCGTGCGTGTGGCCGGGTCTCTTCGACAGAATGAGTGACGGCGAGGCGGCAATCTGACAGGGGGGTGTCTACGGAGGTGTTCTGTGCGTATTCTTTAGTGACGTGCTGCCATCCGGGACTAGAAAGATCTGATTTATCGTGAAACAGGAACTACATGGTGAGAGGTTGAAAGTGGAAGAATCAATCAGGGTGGGAGTAATCGGTTATGGTAACATCGGCAGGGGTGTTGAATATGCAGTGGCGCAGAATCCCGACATGAGGCTGGTTGGGATATTTACGCGGAGAGACCCCTTCGAGGTGGCATCCCGATACGCGGATTCCCGGGTCTATAATGTTTCAGAGGTGGAAAAATTCGTTGATGACATAGACGTAGTCATTCTCTGTGGAGGATCGGCAACGGATCTGCCCGAGCAGGGTCCCCGATTCGCGCGGCTCTTCAACACCGTCGACAGTTACGATACCCATGCGAAGATTCCCGAATATTTCGATGCTGTCAATAGCGCGGCACAAGAGGCGGGTACCGTCAGTGTCATCTCGACGGGGTGGGATCCCGGTCTCTTCTCCCTGATGCGGGTTGTCGAAGAGGCCGTCCTGCCCGAGGGTGAGAGTTACACCTTCTGGGGGCCCGGTGTCAGCCAGG
>Ga0272441_10002932_pt1 | contig 33627 bp, 35 predicted proteins | sample SSMProp6N_FD_193582 | JGI IMG/M metagenome (GOLD analysis project Ga0272441, IMG submission 193582) | Marine sediment archaeal communities from Little Sippewissett salt marsh, Falmouth, MA, United States - SSM-Prop-6N | ecosystem: Environmental > Aquatic > Marine > Wetlands > Sediment ... | reverse complement strand
GTGGAGCTGGTAAAGAAGTGGCACCGGGGTGCCGGTGAACGTATTACCTGCAGGATCGGGCCCCACGCCGCGGACACCTGTTCTCCGGAGCTGCTGAAAAAAGCCAGGGCAGCGGCCGATGATCTGAGGGTGGGTATCCATATCAATGTGGCCCAGTCCCCGGAGGAGGTGTCCCGCATCAATGACCTGACGGGCAAGGGGTCGGTGGAGTTCCTGGCCGATCTGGGGTTCCTCGACGACAAGGTGCTGGCCGCCCATCTGGTCTACATCTCCGACAGTGAGATAGAAATTCTCAAAGAGTCAGGCAGCTACATGGCACACTGCCCGGGAGTCATGGCCAGGCGGGTGCGTTTCGCGCCGGTGGGGAAAATATATGGGGCGGGCGTCAGGGTAGCCCTGGGAAACGGTTGGATGAATATGGATCCCTGGGACAACATGCGCATGGCCATTGCCGGCGCCAGAATCACCACGGGTGATGTCGACGTCCTGAGCCCCTATCAGGTTCTACGGATGGCGACCAGCAGCGCCGCCGAAGCGCTGGGTTTGGGAAATGAAATCGGATCCCTGGAACCGGGCAAGAAAGCCGACATTATTCTCATCGATATGGCATCTCCCCATTTTTATCCCCATCACGAGCGTTTCGATCTGATCGCCACTCTCGTCTACAACGCCACCGGCAATGATGTCAGCACCGTCATCGTCGACGGCAAGATCCTCATGGAGGACCGCGAGCTCATTTCCCTGGACCTGGAAGAGGTCATGCACGAGGCCGAGACAGCCTCCCAGCGGCTGTGGCGGCGGGTGGTCCGAGAACGGAAAGCCTGACCGCGGCGGCCGGAAACGCTGAGCCTGCGGCCGCTCTCACTGCACCAGCGCGTAGTTGAGGATCCCGAAGGGACCGACGTTGAAATCGATCAATACGCTGATGGTTTCCGAGCCGGCCCGCACCGTCCACTCCTCCCGCCAGGCGTCTTTTCCGGATTTTCCGTTTTCGAGCACCCGGGTATCGACGATCACGGGTTGTAAGCTGCGGTTGGCAGCATGCCTGACCCGGGCCAGGGCCGCGGAACGCACCTCCGGAAACAGATCGTACTGCACCTCCATGTTGGCGCGGGTGGCGCCCATGACCCCGGGAATGTAGCGGGGCTCCTGGCGCTTGCGGGCCGCAAACCAGAGGTTGTAGGTGCGGGTTGTCCCTCTGCGGGTGACCCGGAAACGGTGCCTCCAGACGCCCGCGGCGGGATGCTTGAGGCCGGCGAGGATTTCCACCGGCTCGACGATATGCACCTCCGTATCAAAGGGCATGAAGCTTTCCGCCTGGCCCAAACCCAGCATTTTGTCCATTATCATCGCGTGGATCTGCAGCTGTTTCTGGATGTATCCGGAGGCGATGTAAGCGCTGAAAAAGGGATTGGCGGCAATGTCCTCGCTGCCGGCCACCAGGGTATCCCGGGGGGAGACGTTTTTAAAGCGCACCGGCTGGGCGGAGCGGTCCCGTGTTCCCAGGTAGAAGCCGTAGCCCAGGTTGAGCCACAGAGCCGCGGGCTTGCGCCGGACCGCGTCCGTGGCGTCGACGTTCAGCAGGCTGTGATAGCAGCGGATGTCCAGCTGCAAGCTGTTGTAGCCCCTCTTCAGGCACAGGCCGGCGCCGGCCATCACGCCCAGGTAGGTGTTGCGGATGTCCGCTTCCCGCCTGGCTTCCCGGTCGTAATCGAAGAGGGGAAGGTAATCCACCTCATAGTGCCAGGTACCGATGCCGTAGCGCAGATCCGGCCCGGCGAAGAGCTGCAGGTTGGTCCGCCCCTTCGGTACGATCACCTTGGCCAGCAGCACCGCCTCGAGATACTTCTGGGTACTCCGGTTTTCCATTGTCCAGTCGGTGTAGTCCTTGAAGCCGCTTTCGGTGAACATCAGCTCGGGCTGGAGGGCCAGCAGGGGGGTGAACCTGATCTCCGCAAAGGCGCCGAGGGACGGGTGGACGCTGGGCCGGCGAGTAGCGTTGTTGAAATCCAGGTAATTGCCGTAGTCGCTGCCGTAGTCGTAGGTGTGTCCCAGGCTGAAGCGGGGTCCGATGAAGATTTCCAGGGCCGTGAGGGGTACGGCAGCCGCCAGCAGCAAAATAGCAATCCATTTTTTCATGGCATCCTCCATCTCCCATGGAAGGATTTACTTTTTTTTATTTTCTCTTTGAGCTGCGCGAGTCCGGGTGGGTACTACTATTTTAATCAATCAGCGGGCGTGATTCCAGTTGAATCCTTATTAGAATACCGACAGTTTCAGAGCCATCGGTTTGACCGCCATGATGATGTCATCCAGGGAGGCTTTGATTTCCGAGGCGGAGACCACCGTCTGTCCCGTGGCCACGGCCACGAGCTTCGCATCCACGATGATCTTCGTTCCTACTGAGGCTACGCTGCCGACGACAACGTAATCGGCCGCCAGCAGCTTCCCGACTTCGATCTGGCTGCCGGCGTCGGAGATTGACGATTGCGAAAACTCGATCTCCTTGAGCACGGCATCGATCTGGTTCCGTTCAAAAACCTGAAAGCTGCCGGTGTTGGCCAGTGAGCTGCTCAAGAGGTCCGTAACAACCGAAACGTCCTGCTCGGACACCCCCTTGGCCTGGAAGGGAAGGACCGCCAGGCGTTTTCCGGCGACAGCTTCAGCGCTTTTTGTTTTGCTCTTGGCGGCGGCAGCGGGCATTTCACCGACCAGCGGCGGAAATTCCTCTGAAATATTGCGGCTTGAGGCCATGGGAGTCCCGTGCTTGTCGACCAGCGGGTATATCAATGTCGCGGGGTCAGCCGGGGCAAGGAAGACCTTCTCCCATTGTGCGAAGGCAGGGAATTCCCTTAGCTGATCCAGGAGCTGCTGATACTCTTCCTGGGTGAGGTTCCTGATTTTCAAGGTGATCATGCCGATGCCGTTGCTGTTCTCATCTGCCAGTACATAGACAAATTTGTAGGGAAAAACCGTGATCGCACCGGGTTCCACTCTAACCGGTATACCAAGTTCTGTTTCCAACTGTGTTCTATGATCATTTATAGCTTCCCAGTTCTGGACTATCGTCGTAAAGGTGTATTCACCGGCGTTGATGTCTTGGACATAGGTATTTCCCCTGCGCGGATCGATCCGGATCATTTTCGATTTTTCCCCGCCAGCCAGGCGGATGGAATAGTCCAGTTTCTTCAACAACCTGTCCTTGTTATCACCGACCATCAACAAGTTGAAGTTTTTATCCGTTTCTTTGATCTTTGTTTCCGCAGGGATGACCAGAAGGGTGGAGGACGGTGATTCGGGTGCGGGGATGCCCGGACCAGCTGTCGCGCAGGAAAGAATCCCTCCTGACAAAATTACCAGGATCAGAGCCACTGATAAGCACCATGCGCGATTGCCAGACGAATACTTTTCCATTATGTGACCTCCAGCGGGTTGTCTTTGATCTCGTATAAGTAGAACACAAACAATTTTAAGCATTTTTTTCCTTCACACAAGTACAAAAATATTTTTTCAGCTGTGTGCTGCGCAGCCCGGCAAGGGGCTGGGCTTTACGATCCGGGCGCGGCTGATCTCGGTGAAGGGGATTCCTCGGGTGGCAAGGCTCTTCACAAGCAGAAGCTCCCGGGAGGCGCGCCGGTAGTACGAGCGGAGGCGAGGGCAATTCCCGCTGCAATGTGCCCACCGATAGCAGCCGCCAGAATACCGGCGGGAATAAAGAGCCCGAATAACCCCGGGAAGATCCCGGCCCGCCCGGGCGCTCACGGATAGGTGGTTGATAGCTATCAATTCAATGTTAAGCTGATCAATATTCAGCGGTAATTTTAGTTTTATCCAAGTTCCTGCTCGTTTCCGGCGAACCTGCCTGCAGAGAAGAATAAATAGAAATTTTTTTTATTTTTTTTAACTTTTAAACCTATCTAAATTAATAATAATCAGATATTATCAAGATTCAAAACTTGACAGCAGCCGGGGTACAGCCTCGCGGGGACGCAGAATGAAGCTAACAGAGCTTATAGCAAAAACCTATGATTGTGAAAGTTTCGAGAGCCGGGCGGTTGATCCCGCGCTCCTGCGGGAGCTCTGGGAAGCGGTGCGCCTGACTTCCTCGGCCGCCAATACTCAGCCCTGGGAAGTCTATCTGGTTCTGGATGCGGGGATCAAGGAAAAGCTGGATGGCTTTGTCCTGGACGCGATGCTGCGGAGCGGAGCGGGGGGGAACCCGGTATCCCGGGCGCCTGTGGCTCTGGTTGTCGCCTTCGACCGCAAACGCTCGGCCGCCAGGTTCGGGCAGGTCGGGGAGACTCTCTTCGCCATACAGGACACGGCAGCGGCGATCGCCCATCTGCGGCTCGCAGCCGCCGAGCTGGGCCTGGGGACCCGCTGGATCCGGGAAGTGGATCTGGAACAGACCGCCGCCGCCTTGAGATGCCGTCCCGGCATCCTCCCGGTGGCATTGATCACCCTGGGATATCCGCTAAAGGAAGGGGAGGAACCCCCCCTGCTGAAGGCCGCCGACTGGCTGCACACACTCAAGGGATAATCATGGAGCTTTTCGAGGCCATTGTTTCCAGGCGAAGTATCCGAAAATTTCAGGACCGGCGGGTGGAGTTCCCTCTGATCGAACAGGTTCTCGAGGCGGGAAGAGCCGCGCCTTCCGGGGGCAATATGCAGCCCTGGGAGTTCATCCTGGTCAGTAATCCTGTGCTTATCCAAAGCATCACCGAAACGACCTTTCTGGGCTTCAACAAAAAGGGAGGCCGCAACCAGAGCTGGCTTGCCGCTTCTCCCCTGATGATCGTTGTGTGCACTGATTTTAAACGGACCGTAGCCCGCTACGGGGAGCCGGGCCGGCGGATCGCCCTCATGGATACGGCGGCCGCCGTCCAGAACATGCTCCTGGCAGCCACGGCTGTGGGGCTGGCGAGCTGCTGGGTGAGCGGTTTCGACCCGGAGCCGCTTGTTCGGCTTCTGGAATTGCCGCTTTTCTGCGAGCCCGTGGCGCTTCTGCCCCTGGGATATCCCGAAAGCGTGCCCTCCTGTCCGCCCAAGCTGAGAGTAACGGATATTCTCCACTACGAACGCTACGGCGGGGTTAAAAACGAGGCCCCGGCGCTGCCGGAAGGCGGGGAGTAAAGAAAAAAACCGGTAACGGAGGTAAATATGTCGGAAATACTGTATCTGGTCCCCGGCGTGGGGATGCCGGAGGAAGAGAAGAAAAGAAGAGAGCAGCTGGCGAACTCTTTTCTCACCCACAATGGGAACCGTGTTGTTGTCGATGACGTGCCCACCGGACCCTCATCCATCGAATCTTCGGTGGAGGAGTTTATGAGCGTACCGGGAATCCTGACCAAGCTCTTGGAGGTCCAGGACCGCTACGATGCCATGATCATCGGTTGCGCCGGCGACCCCGGACTGGCGCCCGCCAGGGAGCTGGCCCGTATACCGGTGCTCGGGCCCATCGAATCTTCCCTGGCCGTGGCCGGGATGCTGGGAGAGAACTTTGCCATCATCACCGTGCTGGATTCCATCGTACCCGCCATCTGGCACACCCTGCGCGCCTATGGCCTGGAGCACAAATGCGCTTCAGTCCGGGTCGTGGACTGCCCGGTACTCGACCTGGCGAAAAAAAAGGATCAGGTCCTGGCGGCCTTTCAGGAGGAAGCGGAGAAAGCCGTAAAGCAGGACCGGGCCGCTAGCCTTGTGCTGGGCTGCATGTCGATGGCTTTTCTGCTGGTGGACGAGCTCGTGGCGGGAAAGGTCGAGGTACCCGTGATCAATCCGGCAAAGGTTTCCGTGAAAGCCGCGGAAATGCTCGTGTCTCTGAAACTGAGCCAGAGCCGGGCGACCTATCCGGAACCCAATATCGAAAAATTGAAAAAGTCGGTGTTCAAGAATCTTTAATTTCAGGGGGTAAAACATGAGTCACAGGATGTTAAGGGTATGCGCTCTCATGATTCTGATCCTGGCGTTCACTGTTCTGAGCGCCGGTGCCCAGAATGTGACGATGGTCAAGGCCGATATATCGGTGACCGAATCGTCCACCGAATGCAGAGTCGAATATGCTCTTAAAAACGGCGGCCAGGAGCTGAAGGAATTCCCGATCTCCTCGATCCTTTTCCAGGATACGGGAATCACCGGTCTCCGGGTCAACGACAGCTCGGGCAAGTTGAACGTTACGGGCGCAGCCGCGGACGGCAAGTACACGGCCATGGTTGCTCCGGCCAAGGCCATTCCGGCCGGCGGGGAGTACAGCTTTACCGTAGCCTACAGCGTTCAGGATTCCGTAAAGGCGAAGGGGGACACAAGCGTTCTGACGGTGCCTTTGCTGCACCTGCCCTTCAAATCAGTCATCGGGACCGAACCCGCGTTCCAGGTCCAGGCGAAGCTGCCTGAGGGAAGCGGGCTGATCCGCACCTCGCCCCGGATCATCAGCACGGACACCAGCAACGCCAGGCCGGTGGTTACCACCAGCTCAGCCGTGCTGGTCTCTTTCTTTCACGCGGAGTACACAGACGGCAGCCCCGGCTTCTTTACGCCGGAGACCACGGCGATCATCCTCTTTTTCCTGGCCATCGTGGTGATGATCGTGCTCTGGTGGTACTACAACTTCGTGTATCTGAAGAAGAAGAGTGAAGGAGGAAAATAGTATGTGGCCTTTTAACTATAATTTTTCCGTTTGGGGCACTGTCGTTCTGTACGTTCTGCTGACGGCGGGCTACATCGTCTGGATGCTGGCGATGAACGCCAAAGAAAAGCGCAACGGCTCTAAGGGAGGTGCATAGTATGTTGGTCGAAAGCTGGTTTACCATAGTCTTGATCGTGTACCTGGGATTCACCCTGATCATCGGGTACTTCGCCCGGCGGCAGATCAAAAATCCCGGTGATTACTGGATCGCCGGCGGCAAGCTGGGCTGGCTGGTCGGCGGCGCGAGCATCGGCGCCACCCAGATGAGCTCGGGTCTCTTCATCGGGACCATCGGCCTCACCTACAACGTCGGCTGGACCTTCTTTTGGGTGGTTTTCTGCTTTCCCCTGGCCTACTGGGGGCTGGCCTGGCTGGTGGCGCCGAAGTTCAAGCGCTTCGGCAAGTTCACGCTGCCCGACTTCATCGGCGCCAGATACTACGGAAACGTGCCGCGCACCGTGGCCTCGATTCTCATCATCCCCTGCTTCCTGGTCTACATCGTCGCCCAGCTCAAAGCCGGGGGCATGATCCTGAACCTGGTCTACGGGATTCCCGAGGTGACGGGTGCGGTGATCTTCTTCATCATCATCATTGCCTACACGGCCGTCGGCGGGCTGATTGCCGTGGCCTATACCGATTTCATCCAGATGATCATCATGCTGGCCGGGGCTTTCGTGGCCGTACCCCTGGTACTGCGCAACCTGGGAGGCATCAACGAAACCTTCGCTATCGCCACCCAGATCCGTCCAGGCCTGACCGACTGGGGCGGGATTCCGCCGATTATCCTGGTGGGTCTCTTCTTCGCCTTTTTCATCGGCTCCTTCGGGCGTCCGGAGATCCTGACCCGCTTCTACGCCATGAAGGATGAGAAAACCATCCGCAAGGGAATCCTCTGGGTCTTCGTTCTGATTTTTGTAGCCCACTTCATGTGCTTCATTCTGGCCATGTCCATCCGGGGGCTTACACCCAATCTGCCCCGCGCTGATGTTGCAATGCCCGCCCTGGCCGCCTTCTTCCTGCCCGGAGTGCTGGGCAGTCTGCTGCTGGCGGCCATTATTGCGGCCATGATGTCCACGGTGGACTCGGTGCTGCTGGTGGCCAGCTCGGCCTTTGCTCATGACATCTATTCCCAGGTCATCAATCCCAAGGCCACGGAGAAAACCAAGCTGCGGATCGCGGCGGTGGCCACAATTCTGGTGGGTGTGCTGGCGCTGATCATGTACATGGGAGGATTCGGCAAGATGACCCTGATCCAGCTCATCGTGGCCTTGTTCAGCGCCCTGATCGGCTCGACCTTTACATCGGTGGTCCTTTTGGGCTGCCTCTGGAAACGGGCCACCAAGATGGGCGCCGTCACCGGCATGATCGGGGGATTCGTATTGACCTGGATCTGGCACTTCGCTAATTCGCCCCTGGGGTTGAATCCGGTTATCCCCGGAGTGATTCTTTCGGCTCTGCTGACGGTCGTGGTCAGCCTGCTGACCCCGCCGCCGCCCAAAGAGGCTTTAGCGCCCTTTTTCAAATCGGAGCGGACCGGAGGCTGAGCGGTTTCTTAAAACATAAGTCAAATATGAAGTATCCGGCGGGTGGCTGCGGCCCCCCGTCGGATACGATTACAGACCGGTAGGAGGCAAACGTGGGAAAGATTTCTCAACTCAAGACATGCGTTATCGAGACGCCCATCATCACGGATATCAAAACGACCTACGGGTCCTGGACCAACCAGCCCCATGTGATCGTCCGGCTGACCACGGATGACGGCTGCGAGGGATTGGGAGAGGCAGCGACGCTCGGTTTTTTCACCGGCGAGACACCCGCGGTGGTACAGGCGGTGATCGAGGGAGAGCTGGCGGAGGCGATACTGGGCGTGGATCCCCTGGACCGGGAGGCGGTTTTCGCGGCCATGGAACGCAAGCTGCCCAAGAATTCAAGCGCCAAGGCGGCGGTGGATATGGCACTCCATGACCTGGCAGGCCGGATCCTCGGGATCCCGGTGTGCCAGGTCCTGGGGGGCGGGCTGCGGGATACGATCAGCTGCGCCACGGCGGTGGGTATCCACGATGCCGATACAATGCAGGAGGAAGCCGCCGGCTGGATCGCCCGGGGCTTCCGAACCCTGAAGATCAAAATCGGCGCCGGCGCCGAGAAGGACGAGGAGGCGTTGCGCCTGATCCGGGAAGCGGCCGGCGCGGAAGCCAGGATCAGGGTGGACGCCAATCAGGGCTACACGCCGGGCGAGGCGATACGGGTGGCGAAAAGACTGGAGAAATACGACATTCAGTATATGGAGCAGCCGGTTCCGTCCTGGGACGTGGCTGGATTGGCCCGGGTGCGCCGCTCGACGGCGATCCCCGTGGCCGCCGACGAAAGCCTCTACTCCGCGCATGATGCTCTCAATCTCATCCGCGCCGAGGCCGTCGATGTTTTCGTGATCAAGATGATCAAAACCGGGGGACTGGGCGAGGCCAAGAAAATTTCCCGCCTGGCGGAAGCGGCGGGAATTCGCTGCGTGACGGTGAGCCCCCTGGAAACACGGTTGGGTACGGCCGCCGGGGCGCAGTGGGCGGCCTCGCTGAGGCACAGCGACTACGATCACGAGCTGGTGGGCCCCCTGTTCATCAAGGACGATCCCTTCACGGGTATAAAGATTACCGGGAACGCCGTGGAGGTTTCCAGGGAGCCGGGTCTGGGAGTAAGTTTTTCCGGCGAGGATCTCTTCGCGTCGTCATGAGGTTTTCCGCGGCTCCGACCCGCAGATAATGCAAGCAACCATTTAGGAGGAGTAAGTAAAGATGGGAATCGACAAGAAATATTCAGGCTACAAGGCGTTTCAGTTTTTAGAGGCCGGCAAGGATTATCGAGCCTTCAAGCTGGCCAAAGGAATAGACCGGGTGGAGCCCTACCGGGTCCCTTTAAGCGATGCGGAGGAGGCCAGGGTCAAAGATGTCGCGGCCAAATATCCGGTGATCTCCCTGCACGAGCATCCCGTTCTCTGGACGGAAAACATGGAGGAGATCTTCGACTACAACCGCGAGGGCCGGCATTTCGCCGCTTACGAGGCCCTGAGCTGCTCCTGCCTGGACGCGGTGTTTGACAACATGATGGACGGCGTCTGCACCATCACCTCCAAGGGGGGCTGGAAATGGACGGACGTGATCCACGATCTGGGCATCCGCCTGGGAGATCTGGCCCACCAGGAGTTTGTTATCCGCTGCGAGAAGGTGGCGGACATCCACCGCGCCCATGATGAGGGTAAGATCGCCCTGGTGCCCTCCCTGGAGTCCTGCACCATGATCGAGAACGAGCTGGACCGCCTCGAGATCCTCTACGGCTTCGGGGTGCGGCTCATGGGCCTGGTCTACAGCGAGTCCAATTTAGTAGGCTCCGGCCTCAAGGAACAGGGAGATGGGGGCCTGACCTTCTTCGGCCGCCAGGTGGTGGAGAGGATGAATAAGATCGGCCTGGCCATCGACGTGTCTCACTGCGGCGAAAAGACCTCCATGGACGCAGTTTTGGCCTCCAGCAAGCCCATCTTTATCACCCATGCCGGGGCCCGGACCCTGTGGGATACCAAGCGGCTCAAGTCCGACGAGGTGATCAAGGCCTGCGCCGACAAGGGCGGGGTCATCGGCATCGAGGCCGCCCCGCACACCACCATCACGAAGAAGAACGAGGAGCATAACATCGAGAGCTTCATGGAGCATTTCGAGTATGTAAAAGACCTCACCAGCATCGACAATGTCAGTTTCGGGCCGGACACCCTTTACGGCGACCATGTGGGCCTGCACCATGCCTTCGCGGCCCACCTTTCCATCAAGCAGGCCTTCACCATGCACAAGGAAGTGCCCTACGTGAAGGGTCTTGAGAACCCCACCGAGGCCTCCTGGAACATCATCCGCTGGCTGGTCAAGCACGGCTACTCAAATGAGGATATCGCCAAGGCCGTCGGCGGCAACACCCTGAGGGTTTTGGAACAGGTCTGGTAGACCGGTACCAAAAGTAAACTGCATCCCCAGAGGAGGAGACATGAAGCTTTTCGAGGGCGCCCTGCTGCGCGTCGATCTAACGGAAGGAACCCTGAAGTTCGAGGATTTCAGCGCCTACAAGCCCTATCTGGGCGGGAGGGCGGTGAACCAGCTCATCCTGTTGCGTGAAACCCCCCGGAGCGTAGCGCCCTTCGATCCCGCCAATGTCCTGGCCGTGGGCGCGGGAATTCTCGCCGGTACCGAGGCCCCCGGCGCCTGCCGGGTCAGTGTGGATTCCCGCAATGCCCTGACCGACGGGATAGGCTCCGGCAATGCCGGCGGCTACTTCGGACCGGAGATGCGCTTTGCCGGCATCAACAATATCATCCTCAAAGGCCGCTGCCCCTCCCTCTCCTACCTTTATATCGAGGACGGGGAAGCGCGGATCGTCCCCGAGGAAGCCCTGCGGGGAAAAACCATCTCCGAGACGGAGCGATTTCTCCGGGACAGGCACGGCGAGGTAAAGACCTTGACCATCGGGCCGGCGGGGGAAAACCGCGTCCGGGCCGCAGCCATCATCGTGGACGGGGCCCGGGCGGTGGGGCGCTGCGGCCTCGGCGCCGTCATGGGCGCCAAGAATCTGAAGGCCATTGCCGTCAAGGGTTCGGGCAGCGTGGAGCCGGCCCGGCCAGAGGCCTTTGACCGGCTGGTCGAGGAGCTCAACAGCAAACTGGCCGCCAATCCCTTCAACCAGCTGCGGATGAAGTACGGCGTTTACTGCTATCCCCCCTGGGACAAGGAAAGCCCCTACCGCAACTTTTCCGGCCGCGTTCCCCCGCCGGAGAGCCGGGAAAAGCTGCTCCCGGACGAGTTTTACGCTTACAAGCAGGGGGAGCAGGGCTGCTACGCCTGTCCGATCCGCTGTTGGTCCACCCACGAGTTTCAGGACTCAGACGGCCCGGTGCATGTGGAAGCCTTCCAGGGAAACGATCCCCATAATTTCGGTGCCAAGCTCGACCTCCCGAACCCCCGGCACGTTTTAAAAGCCCACGCCCTCTGCAACGAGCTGGGGCTGGACGTGGATAACGCCAGCGGCGTGATCGCCTGGGCGACGGACTGCTTTGAGCAGGGATTGATCGGTACGGAAGACACCGGGGGCCTCTCCTTGCGCTGGGGGGACGCCGGTATGGTCTTCCGCCTGCTCGAGGACCTGGCCTACCGCCGTGGTTTCGGCGATCTTTTGGCCGAGGGCTCCGTGAAGGCGGCCCGAAAGCTGGGTAAAGGGACCGAAGAACGAAGCGTTCATGTAAAGGGCCAGGAGTTGATGGAATGCCTCTGGGTGTCTCCGAGTTGGGCCCTGGGTACGGTGGTCTCGCCTCGCGGCGGGACGCATACCCGTGGGGCGGCCCTGGAGGGGCGCTTCCAGGGCGTGGAGGAAGCTGTCTGCCGGCGCTATTTCGGCATCCCCGACATCGGCGCGCCCACTGATTATGAGAACAAGGAGCGGTTGGTTTATTTTTTCGAGCGGCTCGAGGCTTTTCTCGACTGTATCGGTGTCTGCATGTTCACCAACAGCCTGCGGTTGGACATGCTGCTGCCTGAGGACTACGCCCGGCTGCTGTCCGCGGCCAGCGGCGAGGACTTCGACCTCGACGGTATCCTCCTGGCCGGCGAACGAACCCACAACATCGAGAAGCTTTTCAATGTGCTGCACACCGATTGGGGACGGCAGGAGGACCTGCCGCCGGAAAGGTTCGTGAAGGTCGCTTTGGACGGGGAGCACGCCATTGATCCGGTAAAATGGGAAAAAATGCTGGATCGGTATTACGCTCTCCACGGTTGGGACGATCAGGGCCGGCCGACAGCGGAAATTCTTCATCGCCTGGGGCTGGAGGAAGCGGCCGCACTGGTGGAGGGCCCGGACCCGGCGACGTCGTGAGCACCTCGAGCTCCCGATCCCTGTCCGCCGCGGCCCTGGCCAGGATTTTGCCGGCTTATCTGGCGATAGTCCTGCTCTACATCAACATCTTCGCCCTCCCGCCCATCACCGTCGCTTTGATGGCCGAGACGGGGATCGGCCATTTCCAGGCCGGATTGCTCATGACCGTCTACACCGTGGTTTACTGTCTGGGCAACATCTTCACGGGAATCTTGAGCGACCGCTTCGGACCCAGCCGGGTCATGTTCGGCGGGCTCGTGGCGGGCTTCCTGGGCGCACTGCTGTTCACCTTTACGCGTGGCTATTCAGTCATGCTTGCTTCCCGTGTCTGCCTGGGCCTTGCTGCTGCGGCCATGACCTCTCCCTGCCTGGTCTACCTCTACGGCTGGCTGCCCCCGGAAAGGCGCGCCCTGGGTGTGAGTGGCCAGCTGGCCTCCCTGACCCTGGGCGCGGCACTGGCATTTCTGCTCACGCCGCTGTTGATCACGGCCCTTCCCTGGCGGGTCCTGCTGCGATTCTACGCCCTGACCGGCATGGCGGTGCTGGTCATTTTCCGGTTGGTCACCCGCGACCCCCCCGGGGAGCGGGAAAAAACGGCGGGACCGGAAAAGCGGATTGGAGAGGTTTTTCGAAACCCGGCGCTGCTGCTGCTGTCCGGGGTACTTTTTATCTCTCTCTTCCAGATCAGCGGGACCATGACCTGGCTGGCTCCCTGGCTGGAAGAAAAATGCGGCCTGACTCCCCTGCGGATCGGGCTGGGAGCGGCGGCCTTTTCGCTGATCGGCATTCCCTCAACCCTGGTCGGGGGCGCCCTGGCGACGCGTTTCGGGCCCGGGGGCGTGAGGAAAACCGTGCGCCTGAGCATGATCGGGATGCTGGTTTCCGCGAGTACCGGTGCCTTTATCTTTCTGGAGAAGCCGGGCATGTTTCCCCTGGTCCTGGCCGTTATTATTCTGGCCCGTTGGGGCTCCTTCATGTCGGTGGGCCCGCTGCTGGCGCTGGTCCCCCGGCTGGTGCGGCCGGAACTGGCGGGGAAGGCCGCCGGGCTGGTCAACTCCGTAGCCATGTCCGGGGGTTTCGCGGCTTCCCTGCTGGCGGGACTGGCTATTGAGAAAACCGGGCAGTATCATTTGGTCTGGCTCGGCTTCGCCGGCGCCTTGCTGGCGTCGGCCATCGGGCTGCACCCGCTGCTGGCCAGGGCTCTTTCGGTGAGCGGAGCGGCAGGTAAAACAGAAAAAACTGGAGGAGCGATATGAAAACTCTCATCAAGGCCAAGCAGATCATCACCGGTACCGACGCGGCGCCGATCGACGGAGGGGTGATGCTGATCGAGGACGGGGTCATCCGGCGGGTCGGCGGCGCCGAGGCCGGCGCCGGGAAGGAACCGGCGGACCGGGTCGAGGACCTTTCCGATTTCTTCCTGGTGCCGGGCTTTATCGACAGCCACACCCATCTTTCCATCGTGCCCGCCGAGGGCAACCAGCTGGCACAGCTTCGCCTGCCACCAGGAGAGGCCGTCCTGAGGAGCATTCCCAACATAGACCGCAATCTGCGCTCCGGAGTCACCACGGCGCGCATCATGGGGCAGGAGCATTATATCGACTTTGATATGAAGCGGGCCGTGGCCCGGGGATTGATCCAGGGCCCGCGGCTCTTGACCAGCGGCATCGGCCTGGTGGCCTCCAACGGTCATGGCGTCGGCCTGACCGTGACCGACGGGGTGGATGAGGTGAGGCGTCGTGCCCGTCAGAACCTGGCCCGGGGGGCAGATTTTATCAAGCTTTTCGTCACCGGCGGGGTGAGCAGCGAGGGGACCTCCCTGGATGTTTGCAGTTACACACAAGACGAGGTGGCCGCGGCGGTGGAAGAGGCCGGGCGGGCCGGAACCTATGTGGCCGCCCACGCCCACGGCGGACGCGGGGTGGACCTCTGCATTCAGGAAGGGGTGCGCTGTATCGAGCACGGGGCCTTTTTAAGCCCGAAGCAGGTGAAGGCCATCAAGAAACAAGAGATGTGGATTGTGGGCACCTTCACCATCCTCTATCACCCTGAGGGAATCGAGAAAACCGATTTCAATGTTCCCAGCATCCGCGATAAGGTTTTGTGGGCCCGGGAGGTGGTGGCCGAGAACTTCGCCCGTGTATTGAGCTCCGGGGCCAATGTGGCCGTGGGCACCGACAGCCTGCACGGTATGATCGCCTATGAGATGGAGTGCCTGGTGCGCTTCGGCGCCTCTACCCTGCGGGCTCTGCAGGCGGCCACCCGGGATGCGGCCCGGGCCTGCCGCGTCGAAGACCGGCTTGGAACCCTGGAGCCGGGCAAGCTGGCCGATTTCGTGGCTTTGCAGGCGGATCCCCTTAAAGACATCCGCAACACCGCCAAAGTGGCGGCGGTCTACAAGGAAGGGGAGAAGGTGTCCTGCTGCTGCGGGTGTTCCTAACCTTCAGGGCCTTCGGGGGCGAATCCCGGACTGTCGCCTGCTGCCCGAACCCGCGCCGGCAGGGCCTTTAAAAAGGTTTCCGGGTCGGCGGGGCTGAGCAGGAGCTCCTCTCCCGATGCTTCGCGGAGGATCACGAAAGCCCCCCTTGTCTTTCCCGAGAATCCGGTGATGTTCAGGGTATGCCCGCTGGTTGTTTTCGACTGCACGATCGGGACGGTACAGAATTTCACGAAGCGGCTGTACTGCCTGTTGGCTTTAAGCCAGCCTTTCAAATCGAGCCGTCCCTCGGCTGTCGCGGCCGGCGCCATGCGTTCGGTAATCAGTGCGTCCGCCTCCGCTTCCCCGACCACCCTGGCGCCGCTGATCTCGGTGAAAGCGATTCGTCGGCTGGCAAGGCTCTTCACGAGCAGAAGCTCCCGGGAGTCGAGCCGGTAGTAGGAACGGGGAGCGAGCACGGTCGCCAGCAGCAGCAGTACGATAAGAGTCCCGAAGCCGGCCAGGAGGGCTCCCGCCGTTCTCTGGCCGCCGAGAGTCGCCACCAAAATACCGGCAGGAATGAAGAGCCCGAACACAGCCAGGAAGATCCCGGCCCGCCCGAGCGCTCTGCGTGTCCTGAAAATCCTGTGCTCTTCCACTGCCGTTTCCCCCGTGCCGGTAGTTTCTACGCTTTACAGGTGCGTGTCAACGAAGGCGGAACAGGACGGGCGGTCTCGAAATACGGCCTTATAGAATGGTTTTAGTCATAATCAATGTTTGACATTGACGGGAGTTCACTTTATAATATTGCATCCTTCTCTGAAATATACAGCCATCCGCTGTATTTGGGGAATGGTGCAGCTCACCTGCTATATATCTATACACTTAGGAGGACACTATGAAAAAAGCGCTGTTTATCCTGTTTTGTTTTCTTCTGGTCTTTGTGCTTTCATGCGCGAAGGAAGAACAGGCAGCGGAAGTAGAGACCCCGGCAGGGGGTGTGGGGACGGCGGCTGAAATGCAGTCTTCGTTCAACAACGAAGAACACCCCATCAGCGAACCCCTGAAGCTCGGATTTGACATGGGCTTCGTTCCCTACCATTACTTCAGCGATTCAGGCGAAGCACTGGGATTCGGGATCGAAGTCTCGGAAGAAGTAGCCCGCCGTCTGGGCCGTCCGGGTATGGATATTGTGGACGTGAACTGGTCAGGCATTTTCGCCGGGATGTTCGCGGGTCAGTATGAGGCGATCCTGTTCAGCATCAATATCACCCAGGAACGGGCGGACATGATGGACTTCACCGAGCCCTTTATGGCCTCTCCGCAGATGTTGATCGCACGAGAGGGCGAAGTTGGCAAGTTCGGCTCTCCCGGTGAATTGAAGGGTTATAAGCTCGCCGTCAGCTCGGGCTCGGTTGTTGATACCTGGGCTTTGGAAGCCAGCAAGGAATACGGTTTTGAAGTGGTTCGCTACGATAAAATCGATGATGCCGTCATGGCTCTCCTGCTGAAGAAGATTGATGTTGTGGGGCTGAACGTCTCCACGGCCGACAGCTTTATCAAGGAAAAAGAGGGTCTCGGCAGGGCGTTTACCATTTCCATGCCAGCCGATTATGCTCTCGGCTACCAGGCGATGGGATTTGCCACCCGCAAGGATGATCCTTTCCGGTACGAGCTGGAAAAGGTCCTGGAGGGAATGAAGATGGACGGAACTCTGCAGGCATTGATGGAGCCCTACTTCGGCAAGCCCCAGCCGAACGACTATGCGAACATGGTTTTCGTCGGTTACGGATGTCCGGGCATCAGGGCGTATGAGCCAGATGCCTACCATAAGCCAATACTGCCATAAATAAGTAAGCAAGCAAGCTGCCGGGAAGCTGATAAAGCGTCCTGTCATCGCTTCCCGGCAGCAATTTTTCACCGAACACAGTCTATGGATATTGCGGGAATCGGCCACTACTTTTTCAATATCGGCATCATCGCTAAATCACTGGGCTATCTGGCTTCCGGCCTGTTGATGACCCTGAAAGTCGCTCTGGTGGTCATTGCCTTCGGTTCTTCCACGGGCCTGGTGCTTGCTTTGCTGGCAACGCTGCAGATCCGCTATGTCGGCAGGTTTTTAAAGCTGCTCATCAGAATCTATGTCGATTTGCTCAGAGCCAGCCCCTATCTGGTGCTGCTCTCTTTAGTCTATTTCGGCTTGCCCTTTGCCGGCGTTAATTTATCAACTTTTTGGGCAACAGTGCTGACCTTCAGCGCCTGCCTTTCGGCATTCGTGGAAGAAAACGTCCGGGCCGGCATAGAAGCCGTGGACAGTGGGCAGGTTGAGGCCTCGAGATCGCTGGGGCTGAGTGCTCTGCAGACCATGTTCAGCGTTGTTCTGCCCCAGGCGTTGCGCATATCCATCCCGACTTTGACGAACAGAACAGTGGCTATAACCAAAGCTTTGTCGATGGCTTCGGCTATAGCGCTTCCCGATCTGCTGAAACAGGCCAGGCATGCGCAGGGGATATTCGCCAATCCGTCTCCCCTGATTGCCGCCGCGGTGATCTATATTCTTCTGTTTATTCCGTTTGTAAGGCTGATCATGTTCCTGGAAAGAAAATGGAGCCATGACTAGCAGGCAGGCCTAGGGGGAAATATTGCAGGGTTTTGCGGAAAACTTTTTCAATATCGAAGTTATCTCCAGATCGTCTCATTTGATTTTCATCGGTTTGATAACCACTTTCAAGCTGGTCGGGCTTTCGGTACTGATAGCCATGGCTTTGGGATTGCTGTTGGCCGTGATCCGTAATGCCAAGCGCCGCTGGTTGAATGTAATTATAATCACCTACACGGACATATTACGCTCCTGTCCGATCATCGTACTGCTTATGCTTATTTATTATGCACTGCCCTTCATCAATATCAAACTGCCGGCGCTTGGGGCGGCAATTCTGGCCATCAGCTTGAACGGCAGCGCCTATTACGCGGAAATCTTTCGTGCGGGCATTGAAGCGATCTCCAAGGGACAGCAGGAGGCTTCCCGCTCCCTTGGTTTGACCTATGTTCAAACAATGTCTAATGTTATATTACCGCAGGCTTTGCGGGTTGTGCTTCCGCCGCTGACCACGAACACCCTCGAGCTGATCAAAGGGAGTGCCGTCGCCTCCACAGTCGCCTTGTCGGATCTTCTGCGGCAGGCCATGCAAGCCCAGAGTATGACGATGAACGCAACTCCCTTGGTAGCGGCTCTGATAATCTACTGGATTCTCTTGATTCCGCTCGTACAGCTTATCCATTATTTTGAAGGAAGGTTGAAAGCGAATTATTAACAGTCCATGAACGCAGCTGGCTACGGTGCCTTCGGGATAGGGGGTGCGCCTGTGTTTCCCCGCATCCCTGTTGAGCAATTAGGCGGCTCTGTTAAAAGGTTTGGTTAAGGATAGTGTTATGAAGCAAGGTGAGAAACCGCGCGATACAGTCGAGCTGGCGAGTGCACTGGTGGGCATCGAAAGTTTCGAGCATGAACAGAAGGCTGCACTTTTCACTGCGGATTACCTGAGGGAAGCGGGTTTTGATGTTCATTTGGATGAAGTAAAACCCCAGCGGCCGAATGTGATCGCCCAGATCGAGAACAACAGTCAGGGACCGGCATTGATGTACTGCGGCCATCTGGATACTGTCCCGCCTGCTGATGCCGGACAGCTCGAGCCGCGCCTGGACGGGGGAAAACTTTTCGGCCGGGGCAGTGCGGATATGAAGGGCGGAGTGGCAGCCATGCTCAGCGCTCTGTGCTATCTTGCGGAACACCGGACGGAATGGTCGGGGAAGCTCATGTTTCTGGGAACAATGGGCGAGGAAACGGGCCTGCAGGGGATGAGCCATTTCGTCAGGAAAAGAATTAATGAGCACAGAGTCGATGCCTGTATTGTCGGCGAGCCCACCGCAATGAATATCGGAGTCGCTCATAAGGGCATGGCCTGGCTCCGGCTGGCAACCAAAGGAAAGGAAGCACACGGCAGCAAGCCCGAACAGGGCGTTAACGCCATCTACCATATGTCCCTGATCGTCCAGGCGCTGGAAGAGAGCCTGAAAGATCGCTTGCAGCAGCGCACCCACCCGATGCTGGGTTCCCCCAGTGTAAACGTAGCCATTGTTCAGGGCGGCACACGTGCGAATGTCGTGCCGAAGGCCTGTGCGATAGAGATTGACCGGCGGGTCCTGCCCGGCGAGGAAATCGAGGCCGTGCTTGAGGAAATCAGAGCTGTCATAGATCCTTTGCGGAGAAAGCATCCGTTGCTTGATTATGAGCTCAAGGTGAAAAACTACAACGGGCCCTTTGCAATGGATTCAACGGCCGGCATAGTTCGAACGGTTTCAGACGCCGCTTGTTTCTGTTCGGGAAAACGGCCGGCTGTTGTGGGATTGTCATACGGAACCGATGCCAGTGAGATTGCAGCTGTGGATGTCCCGGCGGTCGTCTATGGGCCGGGTTTGCCGGAACAGGCCCATACGAAAGGGGAATATATCGATATTGCGGAGTTAAAGCTGGCTGCTCAAGTATACCGTCAAATCGCCCTTCTATTCTGCCCGAAGCAGGATGCGGGCGAATAAGGGAGGTTGGAAAGCAATGCGCGATGTTCTTGTTGAAATAAAAGACCTGCACAAATACTTTGGGAAACTTGAAGTTCTCAAGGGAATCAATATGCGTATAACAAAGAAGGATGTGGTTTGCCTGTTGGGCCCTTCCGGGGGCGGAAAGAGTACACTCCTTCGTTGTGTAAACCGCCTTGAAGAACCGACCAGGGGTAATATCTACATCGATGGCGAAGAAATCACCGCTCACGGAGTAGATCTGAACAGGATGCGCAGCGAAGTCGGCATGGTGTTTCAGCATTTCAATCTTTTTCCTCATTTATCAGCCCTGGACAACTGTGCCCTGGCCCTGATAAAGGTGAGAAAGATGAATCGAGAGGCGGCGGAGGAAAAGGCTCTGGCGATGCTTAAGCAGGTCGGTTTAGAGAACAAAGCCAAGAGCAAGCCCAAACAACTCTCTGGAGGGCAGCAGCAGCGGGTGGCCATAGCCAGGGCGCTGGCAATGGATCCAAAGCTGATGCTTTTTGATGAGCCAACCTCCGCGCTTGATCCCGAGTTGATCGGAGAGGTGTTGGATACGATGATCAACCTTGCCTACAATGGGATGACCATGCTCGTGGTCACGCACGAGATGGGTTTCGCCCGTAAAGCGGCCAGCAGGGTGTGCATGCTGGACCACGGGTTGATCCTGGAGGAAAACACCCCGGAGAAGCTGTTTACCGCTCCGGAACATCCGCGGACAAAGGAATTCCTGAGTAAAATTCTATAACTCTGCAGAAAAGATGAGATCCCCGTTTTGAAAGGATCAGGCCAGGCGGAACGCTTGCAAACAAAAAAAGCACCCCCGGGACAGGGGTGCCTCTAAGTCCTTGGAACACAAGCTGTTAGGCCTTGCTGTGGACTGGACTTGAACCAGCACAGGCTAACGCCCACTAGCCCCTCAAGCTAGCGTGTCTACCAATTCCACCACCACAGCATAAAAGATCCGGGCAGCCACCGCCCTTGCTTTCAGTGAGGAATTTATCCTAATCCTGCGCTTAAGTCAATAGACACTCTTCCTCTCTCTCCCGGCGGCAGCCCGGGGGAGAGGAAAAAGCAGACTCGAAAATTGCCGTTCTGTATGATATAATCACGCATGAACGCCTCGGACCAGTTCAACCTGAGCCTGGCCAAAATTCGCAAGCAAAGACTTCCCATAGAGGATCATCTCAAGGCGATCCGCTCTTCTTTTTGCAGGAGTCTCGACGTCATTCCGGAGACGGCCCGGCAGGAGCTCTTCGATTTTTACCAGGACAGGCTGGAGTCAACGGAAGGCCGGGATATTCATGTTTGGGCGGAGCATCTGCTCGATATCATCGATCTCTTCGACCGTTCTTATGACGACGAGCGAAACCCCCTGGACGAGGAGGAATGGGATCTCATCCAGGACGTGGTATCCGACTGCGCTGGTATCATGGATGAAGATGTCCTCCTCTACGTAATGCAGCGGATCGTAGACCGGGGCCGTCTGGGCTGAGCAGTCGATTCAGCTCTGGATCGAGCCGCTGTCCAGAAAACGGGATACGTAGCGCTCCTGTTCCCGGGTATCGAAGGCGGTGCGCCGCTCCTTGATGTAGAGGATTGCCTCTCTTCCGCCCAGGCCGAGCAGTCGGCCTGTCGCCGCAGCCAGAACCATGCCGGTGCGGCCGATGCCGGCGAAGCAATGCACACAGACCGGTACACCCCGGGCAATGCTGTTTTGAATCTCGCCGATCAGGAAGGAAAAGGCGGTATCGTCCCGGGGAACGTCGAAGTTGTCGATGGGAAAGCTGATCCACTGCAGGCCTTCCCTGCCGCAGGCGGCTGCGAAGAAAGCGGGCATTTCCGTAAGGGAGACCAGGCAGCGAACGCCGAGATCGTACAGCTCCTTCAGGTCTGAGCGGGCATAGTCCTCCAGGTGGGCATGGATACCGCCGGGCAGGGCCGCGCCCGCCAGTTTGTCGGGAATGATCCAGGAAAAATTATGGACGGCCACTTTCAAGCCGCCTGCGGCTAGGCATTGTTATCTTCCCGGGGGGAGTCGCCGCCGGAGTTGAATCCGCTGCGGCGGAGGCGGTCCTTGAGCCGCTTATTGTAGATGCGCATAGTATCGGTCATGATCTCCTCGAAATGAGCCTGCCGCCCCTCGATGTCCTGCCTGGAGACCCCAAATTTTTTCACTGCCACGTCGCTAAAGATGTCCATCAGTGTTTTGGTTTTTGCCATTGCCTCTCCCCCATCATGGTAGCATACCTCGCTCTTTCCCGCCAGCCGCCGCCCCGGGAGTGGCTGGCGGGGCAGGAGAAGTGAAGCACAGCGACAAAATGTGGCAGAATCGGCACCTTCCCCCTATAATCATTGGCGGAGGTAGGCATGCCTGACATCAGTCTGTATGATGATGAGACCTGGAAGGCCTGCGCCGTGTGCGGGGCCCGGGCTATTGGTGAAGTGTTCGGCCGGCCGATCTGCCGGGAATGCTGCCGCCGGGAGACGCGCAAGGAGGAAGCCGCGGAAGTGGACCCCTATGAGCGCGACTTCAAGGGCGAGGATAATCTGATCTTCGCCTGTGAGCAGCTGCTGCACAACTATGAGAGGCACCGCAAGGCCGAGCAGTGAACGTCAACAGAAAAGAGATCGTCGCCGACTGGCTTCCCCGCTATACCGGCATGCCCCTGGAACAGTTCGGGAAGCTGGTGCTGCTGACCAATTTCAGCAACTACCTGGCCGTATTTTCCAGCCGTTTCGGCTGCGAGGTCTGCGGCCGGGGAGGGCCCATGCAAGCCGCCACCGCCCCGGGAGGCATCACCATGATCAACTTCGGGATCGGCTCCGCCAACGCGGCCACCGTCATGGATCTCTTGAGCGCGGTCAAGCCCCAGGCGGTGCTCTTCCTGGGCAAGTGCGGGGGTTTGAAGAAGAGTGTGGAGATCGGGCACTTCGTGCTGCCCCTGGCGGCGATCCGGGGGGAGGGGACCGGGCTGGACTACTATCCCATCGAGGTGCCGGCCCTGCCTTCTTTTCGGCTGCACGATTTCGTGGCCCACGAGATAACCCGCCGGGGCCAGGACTACCGCACCGGGGTGGTCTACACCACCAACCGGCGGGTTTGGGAATGGGACCGGGAGTTCAAAGCCTACCTGCGCCGGATCCGGGCCATTGGCATCGACATGGAAACCGCCACCCTTTTTCTGACCGGACATTTCAATGAGATCCCCCGGGGGGCCCTGCTCTTGGTATCCGACACCCCCATGATCCCTGAGGGCGTAAAGACAGCGGAGTCCGACCAGGCCGTGACCCGTCGCTTCACCCAGCTGCACCTGGAGATCGGTATAGCGGTCATGGAGCAGCTCTCCGCAGGCGCCGCCGAAGTGAAGCATCTGCGCTACTGATTGCACTGCGGGAATCCGCCGCCGTCCCGCCGGCTTGCCGGAAGGCGGGGACGGGCGTACGGTTGCAATTCCCCGTCGATTCAGTTAATTTGCAGCTATCGTTTTATTTTGGAGGAAATATGGCATTCAACTTAAAAGGTCGCTCTTTGCTGACCCTGAAGGATTACAGCCCCGAGGAAATAAACTACCTGCTGGATCTCTCCGTGCAGTTGAAGAAGGAGCGCCTGAGCGGGAATATCAGCCAGCGCTTTCTGGGCAAGTCCCTGGCTTTGCTTTTCGAGAAGCGCTCCACCCGCACCCGCTGCGCTTTCGAGACAGCCTTCGGCGAGGAGGGCGGGCACCCGGTCTTTCTGTCCAGCGCGGACATCCAGCTGGGCGTCAAGGAATCCATCGAGGACACCGCCCGGGTTCTGGGGCGTATGTTCGACGCCATCCAGTTCCGCGGGTTCAAGCAGGAGATGGTGGAGAAGCTGGCGGAGTACTCCGGCGTGCCGGTCTACAACGGCCTGACCGATACCTTCCATCCCACACAAATTCTGGCGGACCTGATGACCGTGGCCGAGGTGTTCGGCACTTTACCCGGCAGGAAGCTGGTCTTCGTGGGCGACGGCCGCAACAACATGGCCCGTTCCCTGCTGATCGGCTGCGCCAAGGTCGGCGTTCATTTCAGCATTGTGGCTCCGGAAAGCCTGCACATTGAGCCGGAAACCCTAACCTACGGCCAAGAGCTCGGCAGGGAGAGCGGCGCCGCCATCGAGGTCACCACCGATGTGGCCGCGGGAGTCAAGGGCGCGGACGTGATCTACACCGATGTCTGGATGTCCATGGGCGAGGAGGACAAGCAGAAAGAGCGCCTGGCCATTCTCAAACCCTACCAGGTGGACGGCAAGATGATGGCCCAAACGGGCAAGAGCTCGACCATCTTCATGCATTGCCTGCCCGCCGTGAAGGGCAACGAGGTAACCACCGAGGTGATCGAGAGCAAGGTCTCCAAGGTCTGGGACGAGGCGGAGAATCGCAAGCATACGATCAAGGCGGTGATGCTGGCGACCATCTAAAAAAGCGCTTGATTTTGTATCAGAAACAACTATGATACAAGATAGTGAAAAAATCGGGAGGTCCTGGAAATGAAAAGAGCTGTGCTGATCCTGGCCCTTTTCCTGCTGGGTGTGTTCTATGCGGCCGCTCAAGACCAGGATGAGAGCTATTACGCCAAATCTGTTCCAATAGCCAAGATACTGAGCCACCGGGACGGATTTAAAGTCATCTATCTCAAGAGCAGCATGGAAATGGATTCCTTCTACGTGCCCCGCGCCTGGCTCAAGGCCGGCGGAAAGGGTGAGATAGTCTTCGGCAGCGGCCCCTCCTATCCCTATTTTACGGTCTTCTGGCGGGATGGGGAGTTTGATTTTATACGGCTGAACGTGGATGAGAATACCAGCGCCCTGACCTGGGGCACCCTGCGCTACCAGGACATCAGCCCGTCGGTTTTCGATATCGATACATTGGAGCTGGAATTCTAGCGCCCATGGCAAATATCAATAAAATCTCGGAAGCCATCCGCGGGGAAGGTCTCGGCGGATGGCTTTTTTTAAATTTCCAGCACCGCGACAGGATCGCCGATCTCACCCTGGGAATTCCTGAGAAAGCGGTCAATACCCGGCCCTGGATTTGCCTGCTCCTCCCCGACGGAGGCGTTGTAAAGATCGTCCATGCCATCGAGAGCTCGATCCTGGACCACCTGCCGGGGGAGAAGCGCGTCTATGTGTCCCGGGATGAGCTGAGAGCGGCACTGCGGGAAGCCGCCCCGCCTCAGGGCCGCACGGCGGTCCAGGTTTCCCGGAACATCGCCGCGGTCAGCACCCTGGACCACGGGCATGCCGCGCTGCTGGAGTCCTGCGGTTATAGCCTGACAACTTCGGCTGGACTGATCCAGCGTACCCTGGGCCTTCTGGACGCGCGGGCCCTGGCCAGCCACCAGCGGGCCTCAGATGCGCTCTACGAGGTGGTGCAGCGGATCTGGGCGCGTGTCGAAACGGAGATGACCCGGGGAGAGACGATCCGGGAAGGCGAGGTCCAGGACTGGATCCTCGCCCTGTTCGAGGAGAAAGGACTGGTCACCGAGGGGCGGCCCATTGTCGCCGTAGGAGGTAACAGCGGGGATCCCCACTACTCGTTCGGGGGGCAAGGCCAGCCTCTGACGCCCGAAGCGGTGCTGCAGCTGGATATTTGGGCCCGTGAGTCGGAGCCCGGTTCAGTTTTCGCCGATATCTCCTGGATCGGTTTTCTGGGGGAGCATATTCCGGAGCGGGAGCAGGCGGTTTTCGCCGCGGTGGTCAGGGCCCGGGAAGCCGGCCTGGAGGCCATAGCTGATGCCCGGCAGTCAGGAAAGCCTGTGAGCGGTGCCGAGGTGGACCGTAAAGTGCGTACCGTGTTGATCGAGGCCGGCTATACCGACTATATCAGGCACCGCACCGGCCACGCCATCGACACCCGGGTGCACGGCTACGGTGCCAATCTCGATTCCGTGGAGTTTCCCGACGAGCGCCTGCTTCTGGAGGGATCCTGCTTCTCCATCGAGCCTGGGCTCTATTTGCCCGAGTTCGGGATGCGCACCGAGATCGATGTCACCATCCACGGCGGACGTCCGGTGGTGTCCGGACCCGGCCGCCAGACCGAGCTGCTCCGATTTTGCTCGATGGGCGCGCAGGGCGGGAAGAGCGCCCAGGGCAACTAGGCCGCGGGATGTTCACGGTTCCTGATCCGGTCAAAGATTTCATCCACCGCTACTCCCGGTTTTTGATTTTAGGACATCTGGATCCGGATGGGGACTGTGTGGCTTCCCAGCTCGCCCTGGCCCTGTTTCTGAAAAGGATGGGAAAAGAGACCCTGCTGCTCTCCGCCGGGCCCTTCGACCGCCCGGAGATCGCTCCCTATACCGAGTTTTTCCAGTCCCGGCTCGATCCCGCAGACCAGGCCGCGGCCGGATCGGGCGCAGCGGCGGTGGTGCTGGACTGCTCCTCGCCCGAGCGGGTGGGAGCATTGTACGAGAGCGTCAGCTCCCTGCCCCTGCTGGTTATCGATCATCACGCCTCGGGCGACGAGTTCGGCTCGGAGCGCTGGGTGGAGAGCGAAGCTCCGGCGGTGACTTTCATGGTTCAGCTGCTGATCGAAGCCCTGGGAGAGAAGCCGAACCGCGAAGAGGCGAAGCTGCTGCTTTTCGGTCTCTGCACGGATACCGGTTTCTTCCGCCACCTGGAGAAGCACTGCCCCCGGGTCTTCGCCGCCGTTGCCCGGCTCACGGCCGCCGGCGCCAATCCCCGGGAAGCCTACCGGATGATCTACTCGGGCGGCGGGCTGGGCAAATTGAAGCTTCTGGCCCGCACCCTGCTGCGGGCCGAGCCCTGCCTGGACGGCAGGGTGATTGTCACCTGCCAGACCCTGAAAGATTTCCGCAGTCCGAGGGGCGAGGCGGTCCAGGGCTCCGACGATCTCTACCGCCTGCTCCAGAACGTGCGCGGCGCCGAGTTGGTGGTCCTGATCCGGGAGGAGGATGACGGCCGCTGCACCGTGGGCCTGCGCTCTGCGGACAGCTTCGACGCGGGGGTCTTCGCCAAGTCCTGCGGCGGCGGCGGGCACGCCCGGGCTGCCGGTTATCCGGAAGCCGGCAGCGTTGCGGAGGTCAGAAAGCGGCTCATCGACCGCCTGCGGCAGCTTCGGTCCTGGACCTGATTCCCGCCCCTTGTAAATATATGTAAACAAGCGGCTTTGATCCCGCGGAAACTCCCTGCCCGGCTGGCATGCCTTTTGCTTAGAGAGAGTAAAAGGAGGTGCCATGAACAGGGTAGAGCAAACGTCCGCTCTGAACACCCGGGTGCTGGACTACCAGCGCACGGGTGCCGGGCTCCAGGAGCTCATTGACCGGCTCTCCCCCCGCATCTATCACTACCCGCGGCACCGGCCCGGGCTGGACGAGGATGACTGCGGGGAGTTTTATGTCTATTTCTATCCCCGTCTGATCCGCACCTTAAATAATTTCCGCGAGCAGGGCAAACCCTTCGACCATTACCTGAACTCCGTCCTGCGCTGGCAGCTGCGAAGCTACCTGCGCCGGAAAAACAGCGACAAATACCGGCAGGCCCTGGCCTGCCGGCCCGATTTCTGGGACACCCCGGAGCCGGAGGAAAATCCGCCCGCCCCGGGCCCGCTGTGGCCGGGGGAGCATTTACCGGTGATGAACCTGGAGCACCTCCTGAAAAGCGACAGCGACCGCCGCCGTTTTCTGCTGCTGCTGATCAAGAACATGCAGCTGTTGGACGCCCGGGAGCTGGAGGCCGGGGCTTCTCTGTGCGGCCTGTCGCCTGAGGAGCTGGCGCGGGTCACTGCCGAGCTGCGAAAACGGCTGTCCGTTAAGGAGGAGCGGCTGGAAACCCTGCGCACCCGCCGCAACCGGGCCTTCTTCAAGCTGAGCCTTCTGGAAGCGGAGCTGGCCGCCGCGGCGGAGGCGGCGGAGAAGCGGCGCCTGCTCGCCGCTGTTGCCAGGGCCAGAGCGGCATTGCGCCTGGCCCAGCAGCGGCTGGCCCGCACCCCCCGCTGTCCCACCAACCGGGACCTGGCCGAGGTGCTGGGCCTGCCCAAGGGCACCGTGGATACCGCGCTGTATTGGTTGAAAAAGAGGCTGGCTTGCGTTTATGCTCAACACACGGAGGATGCGAAGCGCTATGCTTGAAAACAGAGAGTTCGTGCTGGCCACCAACAATTCCCACAAGCTGCGGGAGGTTCGCCGTCTTTTTCCCGGCTTTTCAGTGCTCTGCCCTGAGGACCTGGGGGTAAATTTCTCCTATGCCGAGGGAGACGAGAGCTACCTGGCCAACGCCCTGGGCAAGGCGCGGGCCCTCTACGCCCTTATCCGGCGGCCGGTACTGGCCGACGATTCCGGGCTGAGCGTGCCCGCCCTGGGCGGGGCACCGGGCCTGCATTCCGCCCGCTACGGGTCAGAAGAGCTGGGGCGCTCTCTCACGGACCGGGAGAAGATCGACTTCCTGCTCGAGAACATGGCGGACCGGGAGGAGCGCGGCTGCTTTTTTGTCTGCTGCATGGTTTTGCTGGTAAAGGAGGAGCGCTTCCTGGTGGTTCAGGAGGCCGCCTACGGGACCCTGGCGCGAACCCCCGCCGGGAGCGGGGGCTTCGGCTACGATCCAATATTCCGGGTTCCCCAGGCGGGGAAAGCCATGGCGGAGCTCACGGACGCGGAAAAGGACCTGTTCTCCCACCGCGGCCGGGCGGCCCGGCGCCTGCTGGCTTTGCTCAGCGGTTCATGATCTCGATGCTGACGTCGCCCCGGGCGTAGCTTTGGCAGGCCAAGCGCATATCCTCTCCCGCTTCCAGGGCGGCCAGGCGGAGCTTCTCCTCCTCTCCCCGGGGATTCAGGTTTTCCGCCCCTTCGAGAATCCGGATCAGGCAGCGCCCGCATTGGGCCCGGCCGCCGCACACGGTCTGGATCGGCACGCTTTGCCGGAGCAAAAGGTTGAGTAAAGAGATCACCGGGCTGGCGGGAATCTCCTGCATCAACCGGGGGATGCGGATAATGCCCTTCACTGCAGGTAGATGATCACCCCAACCTGGGAGGCGTTGCCGATGCCCAGGTCGATGCTGAACTCCGGCTCGTTGATCTCCACCAGCAGGCTGTACTCGGCGTAGAAGCTCAGGTAGTCCAGGATAAAGAGCTCAGCCCCCAGCACCCCCCCGGCATAGAGGTCCAGGTCGTTGGTGGTGCCCGTCTGGATGCGGGTGCCCCCCAAAAGGCCCGCGTAGGGCGAGACCTTGCGAGGCAGAAAATGGTACTCCAGGCACGCGCCCACCCCCAGGAAGAAATCGCTGGTGTCCAGATCGGAATCGTTGACATAGGTCACATCCAGCAGGCCCCGCAGGGCCAGCTTCTCCTTGAGCCACAGCTTCAGCCCCAGACCGCCCTGGACATTGTCCTCGTAGTCGCCCACGGTGACCAGGGGCGCGCCCAGATTGAAGATCAGTCCCAGCTTGTGGCTGGCCAGGGCCTGCTGTACCTTGCCCTCCTGATTTTCCTGGGCGCCCAGGCAGGGGAGCAGCAGAAAAGCCGCAAGCAGGCCAAGCAGGATCCTCTTGGTCATGATCCACCTCCTGTCGTCATACTCCAATTCCAGCATAGTGGGTTCACATCTTCCCTGCAACCGTATTGCAGCGGCCCCGGGCGGCGGGTCGAACCGGGCCTCCCCGCGCCAGGGTCAAGAGTATGGCTTTCCCTACCGAAAATCTTGAAGGGACTGAACAGGAGGGTGACGTGATTGAAAATAGGGGGCAGGCGTCCGGAACTGCGGACACCAGCCCGGACGAGCTCCTCGATCTCATCACGGAGATCCGCGAGGTCTTCCAGAACCACTTCGACCGTACCTGGTTCGCCATCATCATCGACGATCTTCCCATAGATTTTCAGACCATCCGGCTTATCCGTGAGCTCGTGTCCCTCCACTCCCTGCACGCCGGGGACGAGTACCTGATCACCCAGGGTGTGGAGGAGCTGGAAAGCTTCATCATTCATATACGCAGATACCTGCTGCCCTATCTCAAGGAGCGGCTGGGCGTTTCCTGGCTGACCCCCGCCCGGATGGTCGAAGACCGCTCCCAGTATCTCATCCGGCGCCTTGTGGCCTACGCCTTTCCCTATAACCTGGAGCGGCTGAACAACCTCACCGGCCGCCTGCGGGAGTGCCTGCAGTTCAACCAGCCCCTAAGTCTCTCGTATCGACAGCTGTAGAAACTGCGGGGAAAACCTGCTACCCTGTTAGGCGGCATCATGGAAAAAGCAAGCAGCGAAAATCGCCGGGCGCAAGCCCTGTCAGAGCGCCTGATCGAAGGGCTCGCCCGGGTGATCCGGGGCAAGCGGGAGGTCCTGGAGTACCTGGTCACCGGCCTGCTGGCCGGGGGGCACGTCCTCCTGGAGGATGTGCCCGGCCTGGGCAAGACCACCCTGGCCAAGACCGTGGCCCGGCTGATCGCCAAGACCCCCCGGGGCGGGGCGGTGGTTTTCCGGCGCATCCAGTTCACCCCCGACCTGCTTCCTTACGACATCACCGGCGTGGATATCTTCGATCCCGGCAACCGGCGCTTCGTTTTCCGCCCCGGTCCGGTGTTCAGCAATATACTGCTGGCGGACGAGATCAACCGCACCACCCCCAAGGTGCAGTCCGCACTCCTGGAGGTCATGGAAGAAGCCCAGGTCACGGTGGGCAACAAGACTCACCGCCTGGACAGCCTCTTTTTCGTCATCGCCACCCAGAACCCGGTGGAAACCGAGGGCATCTACCCTTTGCCCCTGGCCCAGCTGGACCGCTTCCTCATGAAGCTGGCCATCGGCTACCCTCAAGCGGCGGAGGAGCTTTCCATTCTCCAGGACGACCCCTCCGCAAAGATCATGCCGGCCCTCAAACCGGTGTGCGGCAAGGCGGAGATCGTCGCCGCCCGGAAAAGCGCGGAAGGCGTCTACTGCGACGAGCGCCTGATGCGGGCGGCAGTGGCGGTGTCCGTGGCGACCCGCCGCCACCGGGGCATCGAGCTGGGCTGCTCTCCCCGGGCCAGCCTCATGCTGGTCAAGGCCGCCAGGGCCTATGCCCTGGTCAAGGGCAGGGACTACTGCATCGATCAGGACCTGGTCGACCTCGCCCCCCTGGTCATGGCCCACCGCCTGCGCTTCAAGGACCTGCGCATCGACCCGGGCAAACTGCTGCGGGAGATGACCCTCAATGAGCTGGCCCGCATCGACTACTAAACGCAGCCGTATTTTCCCCCTCACCTGGCGGGGCATCCTCTTCAGCATCGTTTCCGCAAGTTTGCTGTTCTTCGGTATCCTGCGCATCGAGCTGGCGGCCCTGTTGTGGGGCAGCGCCTTTTTTCTGCTCGTTCTCTACACCCTGGGGGGCAACCATTTCTGCCGCTGGCTGATCCGCCGGCATCTTGCAACGAGGCTCGAAGCAGTGGACTGCACCCTGCCCGCCCGGGGGCTTTTCCCGGCTCCGGCCCCGCCCCCGGCGGGCGGCGGGACGGAAGCCGCGGGCAGCGAGGCGGCGAGCGCCGTGGTCCGGGTGGAGCTGCCCGCCCGCCTGCCTCCCGGCCTGAGGGCGGCGTTCACCCTGACCCTGAGCTGGCAGGAGCGCAAACCGATCCGCCTGCGGGCGCCTCTGAGTCCCGGGCGCAACGAACATCGCCTGGGCTTCCGGGCGGACAAACGCGGGCTCTACAAGAGCCGCCGGGCCGGGCTGGTGGTCACGGACCTCCTGGGGTATACCCGCAGCGTCTTCGAGGTGCCCCTGACGGAACAGGTACGGGTTCTGCCGGCCCTGCGACCGGCCCCCGAGTGGAACGACCTCGGCGAGGAAGGCGGCGAGGAAGTGGAAAAGCTTGTCAGGCTGAAACGAAGCCAGGAGCTTTTGGAAGTGCGCCCCTATTTACCCGGGGACGATCTCCGCAAGATCAACTGGAAGCTCTTCGCCCACCTCGACGAGCTGTTCATCCGTTTGGGAGAGGAAACACCGCCGCCGGAATCCAGGTTTCTGGTTCTGCTGGACACGAGCCCCGTCAGCGGCCTGCCCGCGGAGCTGGCCGCCGATTACCTGGACGGCCTGGTGGAAGCCTGCGCCGCGGCCGCCAACCTGCTGCTGCTCCGGGGCGTGCACCTGACCTTTACCCGCTGCGGGGGGGTGAGCCTCCGTAATTTCGGCCTGGAGACCCGGGAGCAGCTGCTCGCCGATCTGGCGGAGGCCTGGTGGAGCCCCGCGGAGGACCTGCTCCTGCCGGCCCGCAAGTCCATGCAGGTGCTGGTCTTCTCCACCCCCGCCTCACTCGGCCTGGATAGTATCCTCAAAACCCTGCGTTCCCGGAACTGGGGGGTGAGCCTGTTTTTGAAGCGCCTGGTTCATACGCCCTCGGCCCAGGAGGCCGGACGCTGGGAGAGGCTGCTCTTCAGACCCCGGGAGCCCGCCGCGGGTGAGCGGCGGGGGCTGGAAGCGGAGGTGGAGGCCTTTAACGTGAACCTGTCCCAGTCGCGGAGCCGCTACCGCCGGACGCCCTGGAGGGTGAGTTATGTGGCCGAAGTCTAGACCCACCCGGGGACTGCTGCTCTTTGCCCTGCGCAACCTCCTGCTCTATTTCCTGCTCGTCAATGCCTATCTTCATCTCAAGGAGGAGCTGAGCCTGCTTTTCCTCAGCATGGCTTTTGCGGCGGCCCTGCTTGTGGCCCTGGTCACCGTAGCTTTTAGGCTGCGCTTCTATGCGGCCCTAACCGCCGCTTTGCTTTCACCCTTCCTCCTGAGGGGCCTCTTGTTCCTGATCTTCACCCTGCAGCGCCGGGCTGCCCCGGGTCCGGACACGGATTTCCTCTATTTCCTTTTCGATAAGGATTTTATTCCCGCCCTGCTGCCCTATGTTCTCATCTGGACCTTCAATTTCTGGTCGTTGCGCCGGCCCGCCTTCCTCTACCTGGAAGCCGGGTTCAACGCCCTGCTGATTTTGATAATTTTCTGGTCCCAGGCCCGCTACCGTATCACCCTCTATCCCCATCCGTCGCTGTTCGCCGCCGCCCTGTTGCTGTTTTTGCTCGTCGAGGTGCTCGTTCTGCTCCTGTCCGCGGACATCGGCAGTGCGGCGGACCTGAGTGTCCGTCCCCGCATCGCCGCGGGCGGCTCTGACTGGCCGGGCCGTACGGAAGCGCGTTCCTGGCTGCATTTCCTCTGGCTTGTCCTTCCCCTGCTCCTGGTCCTGCTCTTCTTTCTCCTGGGCCGCTTCAACCAGGGCGCGGTGCGACGGGGCAGCGGGCTGATGAAGCCCACCTTGTTCCGCTTCGATTTTTCCGAGCTGGTCAAGCTGGAAAGCGAGATCGAGCTGTCCGATGACCTGGTGCTCCTCTTCCGCAAACAGGGGCCCGCCGAACGCATCCTGCTCAGGCGCTTCATCCTCTCCGGCTACGATGCGGACCGGGGTTTTTACCGCGTCAGCAAGAGGGGCCTGGAAGACCTGCCGGTCACGGTGCCGGACGCGCCGGAGGAGTTTCATGACCCCGGCTACGCCTCCCGATTCGACGTGCGCCAGGAGTATTTCTTCATCAACCTGGACCCCACCTCCCTGATAGGCATGAACTACCCGACCCGTGTTATCCCACTGTCCAACTATGAGGGCTCCTCCTTCCAGCGCATCTACCAGGTCTTTTCCCGGGTCAGCGGGGCCGCGCCGGAAGAGCTGGAAAACCCGGGTTCAAGGCAGTTGAGCCGGGAACAGCGGCGGTATTACACCGACTACGCCGGGGATGATAAGGTCCGCGACCTGGCGGTGGAGATCACGGCCGCCGCGGAGGTCACGGACCGCTACGGGAGGGTATTGGCCATCCGCGATTATCTGAAGGAGAATTACTTCTACTCCCTCAAGCCCGGCCTGGCGGAGGACGGCAACCAGCTCAGCCATTTCCTTTTCCGGAGCGGCAAGGGCTACTGCTCCTATTTTGCCTTTGCCATGGCCCTGCTCTGCCGCAGCCTGGACATTCCGGCCCGGGTGGCGGTGGGCTTCTACGTGGACCCCTCCCTGGAGGTGATGAATTTATACGAGGTCAGGGC
>Ga0272441_10002931_pt1 | contig 33629 bp, 22 predicted proteins | sample SSMProp6N_FD_193582 | JGI IMG/M metagenome (GOLD analysis project Ga0272441, IMG submission 193582) | Marine sediment archaeal communities from Little Sippewissett salt marsh, Falmouth, MA, United States - SSM-Prop-6N | ecosystem: Environmental > Aquatic > Marine > Wetlands > Sediment ... | reverse complement strand
TTCCTCCTCGGGGCTTTCCGGAGCTTCCGGTATGAAATTCTTCTCCATCATGAACTCCGTGAGTTTTCTGGACCTCTGGATGATTTTCTTTGCATTTTCGTACAGCTCATCGTAGCTCTTTTCGAGGCCGGCGATTCCCGCCTTCTGCGCTTCCATGCCGACGGCAGCCGCCATTTTCGGGAAGATCTCCCAATCCTCCATGCCGGGCAGGATCTTTTCCGAGCCGAGCTGTCCGGCCACGGATCCGGCCAGGGCGTCTGCCGCGGCGAAGCACATGTCATCCGTGATGGTCCGTGCCCGAACATCCAGCACGCCGCGGAAGATACCGGGAAAGCAGAGGGAGTTGTTCACCTGGTTTGGGAAATCCGAACGTCCGGTGGCCACCACCTCGGCTCCGCCCTCTTTCGCCTCCCATGGCCAAACTTCAGGTACGGGATTGGCGCAGGCAAACACCACGGCCCGGGGCGCCATCCGGCTGATCCACTCCGGCCGGATCGTTCCCGGGCCCGGCTTGGACAGGGCGATCAGAACATCCGCGCCGGCCAGTGCCTCGGCGATGCCGCCGCTCAAGCCCGCGGAGTTGGTGCTGTTGCAGAGCTTCCATTTCTCCACCTGCTCGAAACGCCGGCGCTCCAGGTCTTCCCGGTGTGTTCCCAGTATCCCTTTGGAGTCCACCACCAGACACCTGCCCGGATCCGCCCCTCTGGCGAAGATCAACCGGGCGCAGGCGATGTTGGCGGATCCACTGCCCACGAATACGATTTTCACCTGCCCGAGCTGTTTTTCCACCACCCTCAGGGCATTCGTCAAACCGGCCAGTGTCACCGTAGCCGTACCCTGCTGATCGTCGTGCCAGACCGGGATCTCCGCCTGCTCGCGGAGGGTCTCCAGGATGCGGAAGCACTTGGGCTGGGAAAGATCCTCCAAATTGATGCCGCCGAAACTGGGCTGCAGCAGCAGCACGGTCCGGATGATCTCATCCGGATCGTGGGTGTCCAGAGTAATGGCCACGCAATCCACACCGCCGAGGTACTTGAACAGAAGAGCTTTACCCTCCATTACCGGCAGGCCCGCCTTGGGTCCGATGTCGCCCAGACCCAGGACCCGGGATCCGTCACTGATCACGGCGATGGTGTTCCACTTGCTGGTGTATTCGTAAACCTTGTCGGGGTCCCGCTTGATCTCCAGACAGGGTGCGGCGACGCCCGGAGTATACCAGTAGGCAAAGTCATCGGCATTGCGAACGGGGCAGCGCAGAGTCGTTTCCATCTTCCCCCTGTAGAAGGAGTGCAACCTCATGGATTCCGCCTGCGGACGGTTGGCACGTTCCAGATCCGCGTTCTGCCCGGATTTCTGTTCTTCAGCACACATCTTCATCCCCCATGAAAACGACAATAACGTCCTGGCAACAATACGAGTCTACCTCCTGCTCGACTGTCAGGTCCATGGGCTGCCCGACAGATACAACCGAAGGCGCTTTTTCTATTCCCCGAACATCAACCCGGGGAATAGAAGCTGTCCAGAAGTGTAACGCCTTCCTGCACCGCGGCAGCCGAACGATCCAGCGCCTGCTGTTCCTGCGCGGTCAGATCGACTTCCAGGATCTGTTCGGCCCCGCCTGCGCCGATGATCGTGGGAACCCCTAAAAAGATGTCCCGGTATCCGTACTGTCCCCGGAGATAAACCGAGGCGGCCAGCAGACGCTTCTCGTCTTTGATCACAGCCTCGACCATCTTGGCCACCGAAGCGCCTGGGGCGTAGTATGCGCTGCCGGTCTTCAAATAGCCGACGATCTCCCCCCCGCCGGTACGGGTTCGCGCAGCCAGCTGCTCGATGGCCCCATCATCCAACAGCTCGGTTATGGGTACGCCGCCCACCGAGGTATAGCGGGGCAGCGGAACCATGCTGTCCCCGTGACCGCCCAGCACCATGGCCATCACATCCCCGGGCCACACCTCCAGAGCCTCGGCTATGAAGTAGCAGAAGCGGGTGGAATCGAGCACCCCCGCCTGGCCGATCACTTTTTTCAGGGCGAAGCCGGTTTCCCGCAGGGCGACCATGCAGATCACATCCAGCGGGTTGGTAACCACGATCACCACCGCCTCCGGGGCGTAGCGGGCAATGGCCTGGGAGGCCTTCTTGGCGATGTCCACGTTGGTCTTCAGCAGCTCCATCCGGTCCATGCCCGGCTTGCGGGCGATGCCCGCGGTCATCACGACCACCTCCGAGCCTGCGATCTGCCGGTAGTCGGTTGCTCCGACGATTTTGCCGTGATAACCCCTGAGCGGGGCGGTGTGCAGAAAATCCAAAGCCTTGCTCTCCGGCAGCCCTTCCACCACATCCACCATCACCACGTCGGCCATGTTCTTCTCGGCAATGTAGTAGACCGTGGTCGCCCCTACATTCCCGCTTCCGATCACCGCAACTTTCTTCATTTACCGCCTCCCGAGGCCAGGATCTTCTCCAGCTGCCCGGCGGAGCTCCCGAGCTGTTCGTGCTCTTGCTCCGTGAGTCGCGGCGTAATCACCCGCTCGATTCCATTTCGTCCGATCACGGCGGGAAGGCTCATGGCCACGCCGCTGATCCCGTACTCGCCGTCGAACAGCAGAGATACACAGGTGATCCGGCGCAGGTCCATGTGGATCGCGTCCACCAGATCCGCGATGGCCGCCGAAGGCGCATAGAAGGCGCTGGAACGCTGAGCCATGTTCACGATCAGATCGCCGGCCCGGCGGGTCTGTTCCACGATTTTCCGCTGCTGCTCTTCGCTTAGAAGGGAGGTCAGGGGCAGTCCGGAAACACTGCAGTAACGCAGCATCACGATCATCGCATCCGAGTGGCGGCCGATCACCGTAGCGCTGATGTTCTCCGGCGACAGGCCCAGCTCCTGAGCGGCGAAGTAGCGCACCCGGGTGACATCCAGGCATCCGCCGATTCCCATGACCCTGGACCGATCCAGCCCGGAGCGCTTCACGAACTCCGTGGTAATCAGATCCACCGGCTCGGTGGCGACCAGGAACTTGGCCTGCGGGGCGAGCCGGGCAAGCTCCGGAGCCAGTTCCGAAACGATCGGCCGGTTCGCTTCGAACAGGTCCTCTCTCTTCATGCCCGGGGTTCGAACCGACCCGGCTGTCAGTATCACCGTTTCGGTCTCCCCAACCACTTCCAGGGATTGAGCTTCCCATATCCGGTTGCGGTACTTGCGGATCGGGGCGGCTTCCATCATGTCCAGCCCCTTGCCCTTGGCAAGCCCGTCCCGGATGTCGTACAGGGCGACATCGGTGATGCCCCGTTCGGCGATGAAGAAAGCGGTGTTCGCTCCTACATTGCCGCTGCCGATGACGGTTACGTAGTGCATCCTCTTCTCCTCTCTCGATCACTCCAACAACGAAAAGTATTGAGTTTAAGTCCGCGAATACGAACCCAGGAAAAAACACCGCAGGATTTTGTCTGCATACCTCAGAAAACCGCTCAGTCGGAATTATAAACACCATGCGCAGGGGTGTGCAAGAGATCGACATTGACTACGTGTAGATGCTCTGTCCTCTCTGTGTTATGATGAGCAATTCAGTAGGATTTTCCAAGGCATGCTCCTGGCCGTACGGACAACTGCGAATCAGAAATGGGAAGTGGAATCCCGCTTATCAACAACTCAGGGAGGCAATGAAGGGAGAGCAGCATTGTGATGAACCAACGATTCTTTCTGATGGCAATCGCCTGTATTCTGTTCCTGTCCGTGTCCGTATCCAGCACTTTCGGGGACTGGCCCCAGTGGCGGGGTCCGGATCGCAACGGCATCTCCGCCGAATCCGACTGGGATCCGGCGGCACTCGCCAAGGGACCGCGTATCCTGTGGCGTACCAACGTAGGCCTGGGCTACTCCGGTGTTGCCGTCAAGACAGACCGTCTGTACACGATGGGCAACACCAGGGGCCGGGATGTCGTAACCTGCCTGGATGCCGGTACGGGCAGGCAGATCTGGAGCCACTCCTATGCTGCCAAGTCGATGCAGTACCCCGGACCCCGGACCACCCCCACGATCGACGGAGATACCGTCTATACCTTGAGCTCGGACGGACAGCTGATCTGCCTGTCGGCGGATCGGGGTACGGTGCGGTGGCGCAAAAACATCGTGGCGGATTTCGGCGCCCAGCCCCCGACCTGGGGCTTCGCCGGCTCCCCGGTCATCGAAGGGAACCTGCTGCTGGTGAACGCCGGCCCCGCAGGTTTGGCCCTCGACAAACGAAACGGGAAACTGGTCTGGAGCAGCGGCGCCGGCACCGGGGGATACGCCACCCCGGTGCTGTATACCCGAAACGCAAAGCGCTACGCCGCGATCTTCGCGAGGAGAGCGCTCTACGCAGTGGAGGTTCAAACCGGCAGGCAGGCCTGGTCCTATCCCTGGGTCACCGGCAACGACGTCAATGCCGCCGATCCCCTGGTATTCGAGGATCGGGTGTTCATCTCCTCCAACTACGGCGCCGGAAGTGCTCTGATAGATTTCTCCGGCAGGCAGCCCAAGCCGCTGTGGAAAAACCCGAGCATGAACAGCCACTTCTCCAGCTTCGTGCTGATCGACGGCTACATCTACGGAAACGACGGCTTCGCCGGACGCAGAAACGGCGTGTTCCGCTGTCTGGATGCCGGAACGGGCCGGGAGATGTGGTCGGAGAGCCTCGGGTTCGGATCCCTGATCGCCGCAGACGGCAAGCTCATTCTCCTCACCGAGCAGGGGGATCTGTATATCGCAGAGGCAACCCCCTCAGGGTACCGGGAGATCTCCCGGGCACGGTCGATCATCCCCGGCAGCTGCTGGACTCCCCCGGTTCTCTGCGAAGGCAGGATATTCCTGCGCAACCATCGCGGAGAGCTTGTCTGTTTGGACGTGAGCTGATAAAATTCAGTACTGCGTTTGCTTGAATCATGAGGGGCGTACTCAAACAGATCACCCGAAGGATTTCAAAAAACTTCCGGCTCATCAGCTGGGCGATCGTCCTGGCTGTGACCGGAGCGGGCATCGTTGGGCTCGCCTGGTGGCTCACCTATGATCCGACCACCCGCTTTCTGGCCTCGATACCCGGAATGGATGGCTCCCCTTCACGAACCGAACAGTCCAGTCGGAGGATCAGGATAGGGGAGTTTTTCCGCTTGTTCGAATCCGCAGCCGCGAAGCTGCCCGGTTCCTGGCCTCGCTTTCGGGGATCCCGATCAGACAACATCTCGAAAGATGAGGCCCGCCTTGCCGATTCGTGGGCACCGGAGGGACCGGAAATCCTGTGGAGGGTTGGCCTTGGAGAAGGCCACGCCGCCCCCGCCGTACTGAACGGCCGGGTCTACGTGCTGGACTACGATGAGCAAACAAACGCCGACGCCCTGCGCTGCTTCTCCCTGGCCGACGGCAAAGAACTGTGGCGCAGATGGTACGCGGTTCAGGTAAAACGGAATCACGGAATGTCCCGGACCGTGCCGGCCGTCAACGACCGATATGTCGTATCCATCGGCCCCCGCTGCCACGCGATGTGCCTGGATTCCAGTGACGGAGCCTTCAAATGGGGCATCGATCTGGAGCGGGAGTACGGCACTCAAATACCCCTCTGGTACACCGCTCAATGCCCCCTGCTGGACGACAACACGGCGGTGATTGCCCCCTGCGGAGACCAGGCGCTCATGATCGGCGTGGACTGCGAATCAGGGCAGGTCCTCTGGCAGACTCCGAATCCCGAAGGGCTCCAGATGTCCCACTCCTCGATCATGACCATGACCTTGAACGATAGAAGAATGTACGTGTACGCAGGTATCGGCGGCGTCGTGGGAGTTTCCGCCGAACAGGCGGATCGTGGAGCCCTGCTCTGGCAGACCGATGCCTGGAGCCCCAGAGTCGTGGCGCCCTCTCCGGTGATTCTGGAGGACGGACGGATCTTCCTCACCGCCGGCTACGGTGCGGGGAGCATGATGATTCAGGTCCGTGAGCGGGGAGGAGAATACGCGGTGCAGCCGCTCTATTCCTACCGTCCCCGGGAAGGTTTGGCCTGCGAACAGCAGACTCCCATTCTCTACGACGGCCACCTGTTCGGGATCCTGCCCAAGGACGGGGGCGAGCTGCGCAATCAGTTCGTCTGCTATCACCCGGAGGGCAGGATCGTCTGGACCAGCGGCCCGAACAACCGCTACGGACTGGGACCGTTCATGGCAGCGGACGGCAAGTTCTTCATCCTGGGAGAGGACGGTGTATTAACCATGATCCGGGCCACTACCACGGGATTCGAGCCCCTGGATCGGGCCAAAGTGCTGGAGGGGCGCGATCCCTGGGGACCGCTGGCACTGGCCGGGGGCAGAATGCTGCTGAGGGATTCGACGGAAATGGTCTGCATCGACCTGAGGGAGGAAAATTGAGCCGCTCCGTGTTGATCCTGGTCGTGCTCCTGGCCGCTCTTCCCGCCGTTTCCTCGAACGCGGGAGGCAGGCATTTTGAGACCAAAGATCGGGCCACGGAACTCCACAATCCGGGTCTCGACTCCTCCGAATCGACCCAGCTCCCTGAATCACCGGCATCGCCCTACGTCGAGCTGGAGCCGATCCGGATCGATGCGGAGCGCCTCTACGGGATCGCCTCGGATCGGGAAGATCGCATCTTGGTGAGCGCCGATCGAAGGATCCTGGTATTCGGAAAGGCCGGCGAATCCCTGGGGGGATTCGAGCTGGAGGAACCGGCCCGCTGCCTGACCGTGGGGCCCGAAGGACTGCTGTACCTCGGCATGAGCGATCACGTTCAGGTGTACGACCCGGCCGGAAGCCGGGTGACGATCTGGGCCGGCCTGGGCGATGAAGCGCTGGTCACCTCGATCTTCGCGAGCCGGGAGGAGGTTTTCGTGGCGGATGCGGGCAATCACATGGTCCTGCGCTTCGATCACGGCGGCAGGCTGCTCGACTACATCCGCGGAGATGGCTCGGCCGGAGCGAAACTCATCATTCCCAGTCCCTACTTCGACCTGCTGGTCACCTCCGAGGGAACCCTGTTGTTGACCAATCCGGGCCGCCATCGCGTGCACAGCTACACCACCGAAGGCGAATACCTCGGTTTCTGGGGCCGCAGCGCTCCGGATATCGAGGCGTTCTGCGGCTGCTGCAACCCGACCCATATCGCCCTCACCCCCGCTGGATCGATCGTGACCAGCGAAAAGGGAATACCCCGGGTGAAAGTGTACGACTCCCGGGGAGTCTTCCAGGCTCTGGTTGCCGGACCCGATGATTTCACCGAGGGCACGAGGGGATTGGATCTGGCCGTGGACAGCCGCGGTCGGGTGATCGTGTTGGACCCGATGTCCGGGGCTGTCAGGATCTTTGCAGAGGAGTCGCCCCGGTGAAGGATCGCAGGCGTTTTCTTCGGGATCTGGGCTGGGGCACGATGGCCGCGGGCTTGGCCGGGGTGTGTGCTTTTCTCCTGGCCAGGCGGGATCGATCCGGGGCGGCCGTTCATCCGGCGGTAGACCGCCGGGCCCATATCTGCAGCAATCACTGGATCTGCAGCGGCTGTTCCCGTCTTGCCGACTGCCCTCTGCCCCAGGCGCTGTCGGCCAGGGCACACGGGGTGAAGCAGGGCGGCGGCTCGAGAAGCGGGGCCAAACCCAAGGGAAGCGATGGCGGCTGAACCGGGCGAACAGAAACTCTCACGGCGGGAGTTCTTCTCCAGGAGCCTGCGCTGGCTCACCGTGGCCGTGCTGGGCGGGGGAGCGGGCGTTGCGGCCACCCGATCCCAGCAGGTCGACATGGTATGGCAGATCGATCCGGACATCTGCGTGCAGTGCGGGAACTGCGAGACGGAGTGCGTCCTGACTCCCTCGGCTGTCAAATGCGTCCACGCCTACGAGGTCTGCGGATACTGCGACCTGTGCAGCGCCTATCTGCGCCCCGATGCCCGGACCCGGGATACCGCCGCGGAGCACCGGCTCTGCCCGGTCGGAGCGATCAAGCGCACCTACATCGAAGACCCCTACTACGAGTACACGATCGACGAATCCCTCTGCATCGCCTGCGGAGAGTGCGTGAAAGCCTGCGCCGCCTTCGGTAACGGTTCGCTGTTTCTGCAGGTGCGGCACGACCGCTGCCTGAACTGCAACCAATGCTCGATCGCCCGCAACTGTCCCTCCGGGGCGTTCAAACGCGTGCCGGCGGACGCTCCCTACCTGCTCAAGGGCAAATGGCGAAGCCCGGAGGAGGGGGACGGATGATCGGTATCCCTCCCACATCGCCGCCGCCCCGGGAAGCCCGGCGGCCGGGATCGGCCGGGATCCGTCCACTGGTATCGGCCGGCACCCGTCGGCTGGTTCTGGTTCTGCTTCTCGGCGCGGTGCTGATCCCGGGATCGATCCACGCCCAGGACCGGTTTCCCCGCCCGGAGTTCCAGAGCGACTACGAGGCTCCGGGGACTTCGATCCCCAAGCCCCGGGAGGGCCTCTACGAGTACCTGGACACCGCTGTGCTGCTGATCTGCCTGATCCTGTCCACCCTGTTCGCCCTGAAGGTGCGTTCCAGAACCGCCATCTTCCTGCTCATGCTGTTCTCCCTGGGCTACTTCGGATTCTGGCGCCAGGGCTGCGTCTGCCCCATCGGGGCCATCCAGAACGTGGTATTGGTGTTCAGCGATCCGGGGTATCGCATCCCCCTGGTGGTGATCGCCTTCTTCACCCTGCCCCTGCTGTTCACACTGTTTTTCGGACGGACTTTCTGCGCCGCCGTGTGCCCGCTGGGAGCGATCCAGGACCTGGTGGTGCTGCGTCCGATCCGCATCCCCGGCTGGCTGTCCCGGCCGCTGAGCATGATCCCCTACGCGTACCTGGGAGCGGCGGTGCTCGCCGCGGCCACGGGAGCCGGATTCCTCATCTGCCGCTTCGATCCCTTCGTGGGCATCTTCCGCAGAGCCGCCCATCTGCCCATGGTGCTGTTCGGAGCCGGAATCCTGCTGCTGGGAACCGTGATTCCCCGCCCCTACTGCCGCTTCCTCTGTCCCTACAGCGTGCTGCTGCGCTGGGTCTCCCGCTTTTCCAAGTGGCACCTGCGCATCAGCCCGGAGCGCTGCATCCAGTGCCGCCTGTGCGAGGGGAGCTGTCCCTTCGATGTGATCCAAAAACCCACGGATCAGCCTATCCCGGAGCCAAAGGCCGCCGGCATTCGCCGCCTGCTGATTCTGCTGATCCTGCTGCCCGTGCTGATCTCTGCAGGCGGCTTTCTGGGCTCCCGCCTCACCATCCCGCTCTCCCGGCTGCACGAAACGGTCCGGCTTGCCGAGAGGGTTCTCCAGGAGGAGCGGGGGGAGATCACGGAAACGACTCTGGACAGCGACACCTTCCGGGAGGGAGAGCGCACGATCCCGGAGCTGGTGGAGGAGGCCCTGTGGATCCGCCGGCAGATGCGGATCGGCGCCATCGGGGTGGGCGCATTCCTGGGGCTGGCCTTCGGACTCACCCTGATCGGCCTGTCGGTGCGGCGAAAGCGGGATGAGTACCAGCCGGATAAAGCCGCCTGCTTCAGCTGCGGTCGCTGCATCGAGTCCTGCGTCATGGAGCGGGCGAGACGAGCGGAGTCCGGACAGGCGGAACCTGTTCGACCAGTCCAGCCGGTGCAGAACACACACCCATTGCGAAAATCACCGAACCAGCGCAAAACGCAGGAGTTGGAAGCATGAAGCCGGAACAGCAAGACTCGGGCACCGTCTTCAGGGATCATCTGTTTCGACCGATCGCCGTGGTTGCGGCGGTCTTCTCCCTGGTGCTCTGCACCTTGCTGATCCTCAACTACCTGCAGCTCCAGCGGACCGATCCGTTGGACAATCCGGCCCTGGAGCGGCTCATCACCCGCCTTTCGGAAAATCCCGAGGATGCGGAGCTGCGGGAGCAGATCCGGGCTCTGGATCTGCTGGCCCGCCGTGCCTATTTCAGCCGGCTCTGGCAGATCCGTACGGCGGCGTTGATGCTCCTGATCAGCGTTGCCGTTCTCCTGCTCAGCCTGAAGGCTCTAACCAGGGGACGGCAGAAGCTCCCCGAAGAGAACAGAAAGCTGCCTGCCTGGCGGAGCGCCTTCCTGGCTCGCATCGGCTTGATCACCGCCGGAGCCGTGATTCTGGTCGGGGGCATGGTGACCGCGGGATTGAGTCACAGCGCCCTGAGCGGGGAATATCGGCAAGCGTCTGCGTCCGGCCCGGAAGGCTCGGCGGCTGCAGGGCGCGCTGAGGGCGGCGGGGCAGCCGCGGCGGTCGAAACGGCGGAGCAGACCGAGACCAAGGAGAACATCCTGGACAGCGAGGCGCTTCGAAGCAACTGGCCCGGCTTCAGGGGATCCGGGGGAATCGGCATCGCCTACGTGGAGGAGGCCCCGACCCTGTGGGACGGCACCACCGGGCAGGGGGTCCTCTGGAAGACGGAGATTCCCAAACCCGGATTCAACTCCCCGGTTATCTGGGACGATCGGATCTTTCTCTCCGGAGCGGACGAGCAGATCCAGGAGGTGTACTGTCTGGACCGAAACACCGGGGCGATGCTCTGGCGGCAGACGGTCGCGGATGTGCCCGGTTCTCCGGCGGAGCCTCCCGATGTGACCCCGGACACCGGGTACGCGGCCCCCACCATGGCTACGGACGGAACCAGTGTGTTCGCCATCTTCGCCACCGGGGACGTGGCCGGATTCGATCTGGAGGGCAACCGCCTCTGGCAGCGCAACCTCGGCCTGCCGGAAAATCACTACGGCCACTCCTCCTCTCTTGCGATCTACAGGGATCTGTTGATCGTTCAGTACGACCACGACGGAGGATCCCGGCTGCTGGCCCTGGACACGAGCACGGGTGAAACGGTGTGGGAGACCCCGCGGCAGGTGCTGACCACCTGGTCCTCCCCGATCGTGGTCTACACGGGCAGGCGGCCGGAGATCATCCTCAACGCCAATCCCTTCGTGGGCTCCTACGATCCGGACACGGGCCGGGAGCTGTGGCAGGTGGAATGCATGTACGGGGAAGTCGGCTCCTCCCCGACCTACCTGGAGGGATTGGTCTACGCGGCCAACCAGTTCGCCCAACTGGTGGCCATCGACGTGGATACGCGGGAGATCCTCTGGGAGGTCTACGACGATCTGCCCGACGCCTCCAGCCTCCTGGCCGTGGAAGGGTGCTTGTACGTGCCCACGAGTTTCGGTTACCTCAGCTGTCTGGATGCGGCGACCGGGGAGATTTACTGGGCTCATGACTACGGGGGAGACTCCTACTCATCCCCGATCTATGCGGCCGGCAGGGTGTACTGGATGGACAAAAGCGGGGTGATGCATATCCTGCAGGCGGGCGAGGAGTTCGTTCCGGTCTCCGATCCCCCGCTCGGGGAACCCTCCTGGGCCGTGCCGGCCTTTGCGGACGGCCGGATCTATATCCGGGGGGAGCAGCACCTGTACGGCATCGGGGAGTAGCATGCAAGAACAACCGGATCGACCCGAGCAGCAGCAAAACCACAACCCCGGGGCGGGCGGGATCGACGGGGCAGCGTTCGTGGATCGCCTGGTCGCAGCCAAGGGAACCACCCGCCGCGCCCTGGTTCCGATCCTGCAGGCGGTGCAGAGGCACTACCACTATCTGCCGGAGGGGATCCTTCGCAGGATCAGCGAAAAAACAGAGATCACCCCCGCCGATATTGCCGGGGTTTCCACGTTCTTCTCTCAGTTCCGTCACCGCCCGGCCGGCGCCCACAGGATCAAGGTCTGCGTAGGCACCGCCTGCCATATAAAAGGGGCGGATCGGGTGTTTGATGCGTTCAAGCACCATCTGCGCATCCCCGAGCAGGAGGATACGGATACCGATCGCCTGTTCACCGTGGAGAAGGTCGCCTGCATCGGCTGCTGCATGCTGGCTCCGGCCATTCAGATCGACGATCTGAAGTACGGCTTCCTGGACAGGGAAAAGGTTCCGGCGGTGTTGACGGATTTTCTCAAAAGCCAGGTGCGGGTTTCCGGCGCTAAAGGTGAATCGAAACGATTCGGGCGGGAGCGTGAAGACAAAGGGGAAATCCGGCTCTGCGTGTGCTCCAGCTGCAGCGCCGCCGGGGCGGGAAAGGTATATGAGGAGATCCAACGCCGGGTCGGGTCACTCCGGCTGCCCGCCCGGGTCAAAACCGTGGGTTGTACCGGGGTCTCCTACGAGGCTCCCCTGGTAGAGGTTGCCCTTGCCGGCGGCCGGGTGTTCCGCTACGGCCGGGTGGGCCCCTCTCAGGTGTCGGGGATCCTGGCCCGTCACTTCAAGCCCCGGGGTATCGGCAAACGCGTGGCCGCTGCCGGGTACAGGATGCTGGAGAACCTGCTGACCGACGAGGTGTGGGAGCCTGTTACCCGCTACAGCGTGGACCCGGAAAGCGGGTCTGATTCCCTGTTCTGGGGCAAACAGCTGCACATCGTGACCGAGCACTGCGGATCCCTCGATCCGCTGGATCTCCAGTCATACCGTGGACACGAGGGCTTCGATGCTCTTGAAACCTGCCTGCACAGATCCCCGAGTGAGGTCATCAACCTGATCCGCTCCAGCGGTTTGCGCGGCCGGGGCGGGGCGGGCTACGCAACGGCCGACAAGTGGGAGAGCGTGCGTACAGCGGATTCGGGCGGACCGCGTGCCCTCGCGAAATCTTCCTCCGGAGCGCGTGGGTCCGCGAAATCTTCCTCCGGGCCGGGCTCCTCTGGATCGAGGGACCGGCAGAAGTACATCGTCTGCAACGGGGACGAGGGCGACCCCGGGGCGTTCATGGACCGGATGATCCTGGAGTCCTTCCCGTACCGGGTGATCGAGGGCATGGCCATCGCCGCCCTTGCCGTGGGCGCCAAGCGGGGCTTCCTCTATATCCGGGCGGAGTACCCCCTGGCCATCGATCGGGTCGGCGCCGCCATCGATCTGTGCAGACAGCGGGGAATCCTGGGACAGGACCTGATGGGATCCGGAAAATCCCTGGAGATAGAGGTGGTGGACGGGGCCGGCGCCTTCGTGGCCGGAGAGGAGACGGCCCTCATGGCGGCGATCGAAGGGCGCCGGGCCGTTCCCCGCTACCGTCCCCCCTACCCGAGCGATCAGGGGCTTTGGGGCAGTCCCACCCTGATCAACAACGTGGAGACCTTCGCCAATGTTCCCTGGATCGTTCGAAACGGACCCGAATCCTTCTCCGCCCTGGGAACCCGGGGCAGCCGGGGGACCAAGACCTTCGCTTTGGCCGGCAAGGTCAATCGGGGGGGACTGATCGAAGTTCCCATGGGCCTGACCATCCGCCAGATCGTGGAGGAGATCGGCGGAGGCATCCAGGACGGATACCAGCTGAAGGCGGTCCAGGTGGGAGGACCTTCGGGCGGCTGCGTCCCCGCCGCCCTGGCGGACACCCCGATCGACTACGAGGCGCTTCAGGCAGCCGGCGCGATCATGGGCTCCGGCGGAATGGTCGTCCTGGACCAGAGGGACTGCATGGTGGACCTGGCCCGCTACTTCATGACCTTCACCCAGAACGAGTCCTGCGGCAAGTGCACCTGCTGCCGCATCGGCACCAAGGGCATGCTGGAGATCCTGGAGCGCCTCTGCAGAGGAGAGGCAGGCTTGGAGGAAATCGACAGACTCGAGGAGCTGGCCCACATCGTGCAGAGAGGCAGCCTGTGCGGCCTGGGCAGAACCGCCCCGAATCCGGTTTTATCGACCCTGAAGCACTTCAGGGACGAGTACGAGGACCATGCCCGCGGAAGGTGCCCGGCGGGCAAATGCAAGGCCCTGATCGTGTACGAGATCACCGATACCTGCATCGGCTGTACCCGCTGCGCCCAGCGCTGCCCCGCCGATGCGATCAGTGGTGAGCCCTACCAGAAACACACGATCGATCCCGAGAAATGCGTGCGCTGCGGCACCTGCCGGGACGTGTGTCCCACGGATTCGGTGCAGGTGCGCTAGAGAGAGGCTGAGACGTGCCCAAGATGCAGATCGATGGAATCGAGGTGCAGGTGAACAGGGGGCAAACCGTTCTCGAGGCGGCGGAGAGCCTCGGCATCCCGATCCCCACCCTGTGCAGTTTGGACGGCTCCGGGCCCTTCACATCCTGCATGCTCTGCGTGGTGGAGGAAACCGCCACGGGAAAGCTGCTTCCCGCCTGTTCCGCCCCGGCTGTTGACGGCATGGACGTTCAGACGGACACCGCATCGGTTCGGGCGGCCCGGCGAGCCGCTCTGGAGCTGTTGCTGGCCGAACACGTCGGCGATTGCCAGGCGCCCTGCACCCTGGCCTGCCCGCTCGAAATCGACATCCCGGGGGAGATCCGGCTGCTGGAGCAGGGAAGAATCCCGGAAGCCGTGCGCAGGATCCGCACCGCCACCACCCTTCCCGGCCTGGCGTGCCTTCTCTGCCCCGCTCCCTGCCAGAAGGCCTGTCGCCGCGGCAGGCACGACCAGCCCGTGGCCATCCGCCTGTTGATGCGCCATGTCGTTGAGGCCGAGCACGGGGCGGAACGGGCGATGCTGCCGGCGGTGCCGGCGCCGGGTGCGCAGACACCCGCAAAAACGGTGGCGGTGATCGGTGCCGGACCGGCCGGGCTTTCCGCCGCCTATCACCTCGCCCTGCTGGGCCACGGCTGCACCCTCTTCGAAGCTCAAAGCGCCCCCGGCGGCTCTCTGCGCGACTCTGCCGCCGGTGATGCCGCCGCAGGTCAGGACACGCAGCAGCTCGTGGAACGGGAAGTGGCCCGGGAGATGCAGATCCTGCAGGACCTCGGTGTTCGTGTCGAGTTGAACACACCGGTCCCTGAGGCCCAAACCTTCGAGAAAATCATGGGCACATACGATGCGGTGATCGCGGCCGAAGGACCGGGCATCGCTCCGCTTCTGGACAAGGCCTCCATCCGCATCCCCGAGGGCAGCGCGGGAGCATCCGGGGCATCCCGCTTTCAGAGCTCGAACGCCAAGGTGTTCGCGACGGGAAGCCTGCTGAGGCCCGGGTGCTCCTTCATCCAGGCCCTTGCTCAGGGAAAATCAGCGGCGGCCTGCACCCACCGGTACCTCCTGGGCCAGACGGTCACCGGGACGCACAAGCGCTTTCAGTCCCACATCGGCAGGCTCCGGGAGGGGGAGATCGAAGAGTTCCTCAAAGACGCCGCGGATATTCCCCGAATCGCTCCCAGGGACGCTGGGGCCGATCCGCAGGCCGGCTACAGCGGCGAAGAAGCACAGGCTGAAGCATCCCGCTGTCTCCAATGCGACTGCGCGGCCAAAGACAGCTGCCGCCTTAGGATCTATGCGGAACAGTACGAAGCGCGGGGGCGCCGTTTTCGAATCGGAGAACGCCGACCGTTCCGACGCATCCTCCAGCACCCCGAAATCGTGTACGAGCCGGGCAAGTGCATCAAGTGCGGCATCTGCGTGCGCATCACCGCCCGGGAGAACGAGCGGCTGGGGCTTGCCTTCCTCAACAGGGGGTACGATCTTGAGGTAGGGACACCCTTCGGGGAACTGCTCTCCCGGGCACTGGAACAATCTGCCGAGCGTTGCGTGCGCTCATGCCCCACCGGCGCATTGGCTTTCAGACGGCGTACCCTCAAGAATCCGGGTACCGGAAGGACCGAAACATGAACCGTAGAACCATGAGTCACTGTAGAACAACCATCCTGCGGATCATCCCGGCGCTGCTGATGGGTCTGTTGATCGCCGGGACCGCGGCGGCGGAGGATGCCGCGGCCGCCTGGCCGATCTACCGGGGCAATCCCTCCCTCTCCGGCCTGGCTTCGGGAACCCTCCCCGAGCGGTTGAGGCTGCTGTGGACCTACCGGAGTGAGGATCAGATTCGCTCCTCCCCGGTCGCGGGCCGGGACACGGTGTTCATCGGCTCATACGACGGAAAGGTGTACGCCCTGGACCTTGCAACCGGAACCGAGCGGTGGAGCTTCGACACGGGAAGCGCCGTGGAAGCTCCGGCCCTGCTGGTCGAAGACACCCTCTACGTCGGCTCCCTGGAGGGCACCCTCTACGCACTGCGCGCAAAGAACGGCAGGCAGCGGTGGAGTTACGCCACCGAGAACAGGATCATGGGCTCGGCCAACTGGGCCCGCACCCGGGATGGAGAGCGAATCCTGGTGGGCGGCTACGACAATCGCCTGCACTGCCTGGATGCGGGCAGCGGCAAGGTCGCCTGGACCTTCCTCACGGATCACTACATCAACGGCGCCCCGGCGATCTACAGCTCCGGAGCTCAGCCCCTGGCCGTGTTCGGGGGCTGCGATATGCTGCTGCACCTCGTGTCCGTGGAAAACGGCCTGGAGCTCACGGCGGTGCAGGCGGGTTCCTTCATCGCCGCCTCGGCGGCGGTGTCCGGCTACCAGGCCTTCTTCGGCAACTACGACGGCGCCCTGCTCTATGTCGACCTCTCCCAGTCGCGGATCCTCTGGGAGTACGCCGATGAACAGGTGCGGGCACCCTTCTTCTCCTCCCCTGCTGTGAACGACGATCGGGTGGTGGCCGGCTCCCGGGACGGGAGACTGCACTGCGTGGACAGGAGCAGCGGAAAACCGCTGTGGACCTTTGCCACCGGCGGGGAGGTCGACAGCTCTCCGGTCATATGCGGGGACAAGGTCGTCTTCGGCTCCGCGGACGGACGGATCTACCTGCTCAGCCTGTCCGACGGCAAAGAGCTGTGGTCCTACGAGATCGGGGCGGGCATCACCGGCTCTCCCGCGGTTGTCGGAGACAGTGTGATCATCGGCGCCGAGGATGGGCTGGTGTACGCCTTCGGACCATCGCCATGAGGATCGCCTATATCGTGCCCAGCTCGGGCGGTTCCTTCTACTGCGGCAACTGCATCCGGGACCTGAACCTGATCGAGGGCTTGAAGCAGCTGGGTGAGGAGGTCGTGGTCGTGCCCATGTACCTGCCCTTAGACGAGTCCGAGCTGCAGGCGGACACGCAGGTGTTCTACGGGGCGGTGGGTCTGTACCTGCGGCAGCGGCTGCCCTGGCTGCGACGGGCGCCGGATTGGATCGACAGGGCCCTGGACTCCGGTCCGCTGCTGAACATCGCCGCCGGCCTTGCCGGATCGACCCGGGCTTCCGGACTGGGAGAGATGACCCTCTCCATGCTGCGGGGCGAAACCGGAGGGCAGGCGCAGGAGCTGGAACAGCTGGTCACGGCGCTCAAAGACGAGGTGAAACCGGAGGTGGTTCACCTGTCCAACGCCCTGCTGCTGGGAACGGTACGGCGGGTCAAGGCGGAGACCTCCGCCGCCGTGGTCTGTACCCTTGAGGACGAGGATACCTGGATCGATGCCCTGGACCCGGAGCAGGCTCGGGAGGCGCGCCGGCTGATGGTCGAAGCGTCGGCGCATGTGGAGATCGTGCTCCCGGTGAGCAGGTACTACGCCGAGTTCTTCAGCAGCTACGCGCCCCTCAAGGCCAAGCGTACCGAGGTGATCCCCGTGGGCCTGGATATCGGCGACACCGCTCCCGAGACAGCATTCGGCGGTCCGCCCACTGTCGGCTTTCTGTCCCGGATGTGCGCGGAATCTGGACTGGAAATCCTGGTCGACGCCGTGGCGGAGGTGAGAAGGGACCCGGCTCTGGGAGAATTGAGGCTGTGGATCACCGGGGGAAGCACGGGGGATGACAGGGCCTTCCTGCGCCGCCTCCGCGGCAGGATCCGCAAAGCCGATATGGACAGGGATGCTCACTTCTTTGATGATTTCAGCACATCCTCCAGAAAGCGCTTTATCCGGGGATTGACTCTGCTGTCCGTGCCTTCTACAAGACCCACGGCCTTCGGCCTGTACCTGTTGGAGGCCATGGCCGCCGGTGTGCCGGTGGTACAGCCGGAAATCGGATCCTATCCGGAAATCATTCAGGCCACGGGCGGGGGAATCCTGTACCGGCCCAACGATTCCCCCACCCTGGCCTCCAGTCTGCGCTCCCTGCTGCTCGACCGGGAGAAAATGGCGGCGCTGTCAACGAGCGGCCGGAGAGCCGTGGAGAAAACATACAGTCTGGAGGCCGTTGCACGGAAACTGGCGACTGTCTATCGAAAGAGCATGGAGCTGCGATGATCGAATTGAAAGAGATCTCCAAGAGCTACCCTCAGCCCGGGGGCGGTGAAATCCCGATCCTGCGGGAAATCTCGCTGAAGGTACAGGCCGGCGAGTCCCTGGTGGTCACCGGCCCCTCGGGTTCGGGCAAGAGCACCCTGCTGAACATCATCGGCGCCCTGGACCGGCCCTCCTCCGGAACCGTCAGGTTCGACGGTCAGGAACTTTCCGATCTGAACGAACGGCAGCTGGCCCGCCTGCGCAACCGGCACATCGGCTTCGTGTTCCAGCTTCATCACCTGCTTCCCCAGTGTACGGTCCTGGAGAACGTGCTCCTGCCCACCCTGCCGTTGCGGGACGAATCCGCCCGGGCTGGATCTGCAGAGAGGGCGAGTATGCTGCTGGAGAAGGTCGGATTGGCCGAACGCAGTCATCACCGGCCCGGGCAGCTCTCCGGCGGCGAGTGCCAGCGGGTCGCCGTGGCCCGTTCCCTGATCAACGCACCGGCTCTGGTCCTGGCCGACGAACCCACCGGCTCCCTGGACGGGGAGAACGCGGAGCAGCTGGCCGAGCTGCTGATCCATCTGAACAAGAGTGAAGGCACCACCCTGATCGTGGTGACCCACTCGGAGCGTCTGGCCGGAAGGATGGCCCGGTGCTTCGGTCTCCGGGATGGAAGGCTCACACAGGTGTAGCGGCACGGATGAACGGCGACATGCGACCCTGGAAATTGATCACTCGCAATCTCGTCTTCTTCCGAAGGACCCACCTGGCCGTGCTCCTGGCAACGGCGGTCTGCACAGCCGTGCTGGTCGGCGCCCTGGTGGTGGGGGATTCGGTCCCCTACAGCCTCAAGCGGATCGCCGAAACCCGGCTGGGCTCCAGCGAGTACGCTGTCGTCTCCAGGACCCGCACCTTTCGCTCCGGGCTGGCGGATCAACTGTCCGTCCGGCTCGGCGTTCCCGTAGCTCCGGTGCTCAACATCTCCGGTCTGGCCGTTCAATCCGAGCGCGACCTCAGGATCGGCGGGGTCGAGATCCTGGGAGTGGACCGGCGCTTCTGGGCGCTCGGCGCACAGAACGCGGAGGAAGAGCCGGAACTGGCGATCAGTACCACATCCGTTTTCGACCTCGGTCCGGGACAGGCGGTGATCAACGCCCGGCTGGCCCGAAGGCTCGATGCGAAGGTGGGCGAGCGGATCCTGATCCGCCTGCGGCGTCCCGATGTCATCCCCGCGGAGATGCCCTTCGCCCTGGAGCGGGAGCGTACAAGAGCCGCCCGGGTGGAAGTCGTCGGCATCGCCGGGGAGGAGCAGTTCGGCCGCTTCAGCTTGAGCGCGAACCAGGTTTCTCCCTTCAACCTCTTCGTTTCCATCGACTGGCTCTCTCAAATCCTGGATCTGGCAGAGGAATCCGAACCGGGCACGAACCACCGGGATCGCCCCAGGGCCAATATCCTGCTAATACCGGAGGGCAGCGGAATGCAGACCCAAGGCATCGGCTCCGAGCTGCAGGCAGTTTGGCAGCTTGGCGACATCGGCCTGACCCTCGAGACTCTACCGGAATCCGGCGGGGTGGAGCTGCGCTCTCAGCGCGTATTCCTGGAGCAGGCCCTGAGTCAAGCCGCCCTGGCCATAGGAGAGAGGCCCGCCGAGGTTTTCACCTACCTGGTCAACAGAATCAGCTCCGTTCAAGAGAACCAGAACGAACCCCGATCCACCCCCTATTCGTTCGTCTCCGCACCGGGGCCGTCGATCCTCCCGCCGGACATGAAGGATGAGCAGATCCTGATCAACGACTGGCTGGCCGAAGATCTCCAGCTGTCCGCGGGGGATCGCTTGGAGCTGGAGTACTTCGTGCTCGGCGCGAAGCAGGAGCTGAGTCAGGCCGTTTCGACCTTCACGGTGCGGGCGATCACGCCCATCACCGGACCGGCGGGGGATCGGGACCTGATGCCGGATTTTCCCGGGATCGCCGAAGTGGAGAGCAGCTTCGACTGGGAGCCGGGCATCCCCGTGGATCTGGGCAGGATCCGCGACAAGGATGAGCGTTACTGGGAGCGCTACCGGGGCACGCCCAAGGCCTTCGTGACCCTGGCCGCGGCCCGCAGCATGTGGGAGAACCGCTTCGGCGATCTCACGGCGGTTCGCTACTCCGCGGGCGGAGGCGGCGCTCAGGCGCAGGAATCGATCGCCGGCCGGCTCCTCGATGCCCTGGATCCGGAGGCCGTTGACATCCGGGTACTCCCCGTAAAGGAGGAGGGGCTGCGAGCCGGCTCCGGAGCCGTGGATTTCGGGCAGCTGTTTCTGGGTTTGAGTTTCTTCCTCCTGGCCGCGGCAGTGCTCCTGACCGCCCTGCTGTACGCCCTGGGCATCGAGCAGCGCCGCGAAGAGACGGGGCTGCTGCGGGCCCTGGGATTCACGAAACAGGCGATCCGGAGGATCCATCTGGCCGAAGGCGCCTTCATCGCCCTGCTGGGGGGAGTTCTCGGTACGATCCTGGGGATCGGATATAACGTCGTTCTGCTGAACGGGCTGAATACCCTCTGGCGGGATGCCGTGGGGGTCAGCTCTCTGGAGCTCTACGTACGGCCCTCCACACTCGCCGTCGGGGGGGTATCAGGCTTTGCCATTGCCCTGATCGCGATGTGGATCGCCTCAACCCGCCAGGTGATCCGCTCTCCCGCCGAACTGCAGCGACCCGGCGGGACCTCCGGATCGCAAACGCCCGGGCGCGCGGTCCGATCCCTCTTTCTGTTTGCCGGTGTTGCAGCCGCCGCTGCGGGGATTGTGCTCGTGGCCGGCGGTATCGGCAACAGAGGCAATCCCACGGGAAGGTTTTTCCTGGGCGGAGCCCTGCTGCTGATCGCCACCCTGCTGCTGGGCTACTTCCTGCTTGTTCGCCTGCAGGGATCCGTGGATGCGACCCGCATTTCGATACCGGGAATCGGACTTCGGGGAATCACGAGGCGGTCCAAACGAAGCCTTGCCGTGTCCGGGCTGCTGGCCTTCGGGATCTTCATCGTCATCGCCGTGGGCGCCAACCGTCTGGATCCGTTCATCCCTGCCCATGACAGGTCCTCCGGTACGGGGGGGTTCGCCCTGTACGGCGAGACCACCGTCCCGATCGGCGGTGATCTGAACCTGCCGGCCGACCGCATCCGCTCCGGGCTGCCCGGCAGAGAGCTCGGAGAGGTACGCTTCGTTCAGCTGCGGGTCCACGAGGGGGATGATGCCAGCTGCCTGAACCTGAATCAGGTCCGCAATCCCCGCATCCTCGCGGTTCGCCCGGAGGAGTTCGCCGATCGGGGCGCCTTCGCCTTCGTCGACCATCCGCCACTGAAGGATGGAGAGAGCCCCTGGGCCCTGCTCGAAACCCTCGAGGCACCCGTCGCGCCTGAGGTTATCCCCGCGGCCGTGGATCAGACGGTCCTGACCTGGGGTCTGCACAAGTCTGTCGGGGACACCCTCACCTATACGGATGAACAGGGACGGGAGTTTACACTCAAGCTCGTGGCCAGCCTGGAGAACTCGGTGTTTCAGGGAAGTGTCCTGATCTCCGAGCGCAACTTCATCGAGCGTTTCCCCTCGTCCAGCGGCACCCGGGTGTTCCTGACCGATTCCCCGTCATCCGAAACCGAGGCGCTCGCCCAGACCATCCAGCGTGCCCTGCGGGACTACGGGCTGGAGCTGGAGGAGGCGGCCCGCCGCCTGGGCGAGTTCAACAAGGTGCAGAACACCTACCTGTCGATCTTCCTGCTTCTGGGCGGCTTGGGACTGGTGTTGGGAAGCTTGGGCATGGGTCTGGTGGTGGCCCGCAACGTGCTGGAGCGGCGGGCGGAGCTTGCCTTGCTGCGCGCGGTGGGATTCAGCAGAGGGATGCTGAAGCGGATTTTGCTCGGCGAGCATCTGTACCTGCTGAGCTTCGGTCTGGTAAGCGGCCTGATTGCCGCGCTGGCCGCGGTCTTGCCCGTGATCCTGCACAGGGGAACCGAGCTGCCCGTCGCCTTCCTCGCCGGCCTCATCACCGCAGTGGCGGCCAACGGCTTGCTCTGGACCTACCTCAGCGTCACGGTCACCGCCCAGGGCGACCTGCTGCCGGCTCTTCGCAACGAGTAGAGCGTCCTGTTTCTAGCGAACTACTCGCTCACGTCGACACAAACCAGGTCGCCGGCAAAGTTTCTACAGTATATCCTTCCGCCGCACAGCACCGGCGGTGTCCACCACTTGGGTATTCCTCTCTCCGCGGGCAGCTGGCAGGAGGAAATCTCGTTATACGCATCCGGTGTGGCTTCGGCGATGTGCAGGGTGCCCTTCACGGTGAGAACGATCAGCCTGCCGTCCGCTGCAGTAAGGGAGGCCCCTCCGGTCGGCTCCTGCCACATCAGCTCACCTGTGTCGGCATCCACGCAGCGCAGCGTGCATTTCGCGATGTTTGCATAGTAATTTCCATCAACGCCATACAGATAACCGTCTAGGTAGACGCAGCTGCTGATATGATTGGTCATGTCGCGATTCTCCCACACGAGCTCAGGTTCAGCACCGCTGATGTCGAGGACCGCGCCCCGGGAGTTCGCCTCCGATGAGGAAACAAATACCTTGCCGTCGAATAAAACCGGATCAGCGGCATTCGCAGAGTGTCGCTTCATCCACTCGTAGAACCACAGCTGTTCGCCCGTATCCAGATCCAGAGCGATCAGGCCCGTTTCATTAAAAATCACGACACAGCGCCGCCCGTCATGGTCGTAGAACACCGGGGTTGCATAATTTTCCGGTCTTTCTACGGAGCTGTCGATCAACTCCCCTTCCCAGACCACCTCCCCTGTTCGCTTATCCAGGGCGATGCCGGCATCTTTCGCGTTTATCACCACGAGATCGCCTTCCGCAGCAGGGGATGTTCCAAATCCGTACCCCGGTCTCGGAGCTTCACGATCATTTATCAAGTCTGTCCTCCACACCAGTTTCCCGCTATTCGCTTTCAAACAAAGAAGAATGCCATCATAGCTCAGTGCATACACGTACTTCCCGTCAAAGCTTGGTGTAGCTTGAGGGGTCCAGCCCGTTCCGGTATCGTGTACCGTGTTTTGCCAGATCACCTTCCCGGTATCCGCATCCAGGCAAAGCACACACTCGCCGTCCCTGGTCTTGCCCATGGTGAACAGGCGGCCGCCCGCAATAGCTACGTTGGAATGACCTCCGCCGATATCAACATGCCAGAGCATCTGCGGAGACCCGGACAGAGCTTTGGAATTCCAGTCGGTCTCCTCCGATATACCGTTGCGATTCGGTCCCTTCCACTGGGGCCAGCTTGCCTCCTCAGCTCCCCCGGCCCATGTCTGAAGAGTACAGAGAAACAAGAGGATCAAGACGGCCGGGAGAAACGAACGGATCGATGGCGTTCTTTTTGTTTTCATAAGAATCCCTCTTGAAAGACGAAATAGAACAACAGCAGGGAGTAAGAACCGGGATGTACTCTCTAGTCTAAGGGATGAATCCTCAAAACACAAATTTGATTCAAACAGGAAAGCGGATCGATCCGGTCACTCGCTCACGTCGATACACACCAGATCACCGGTGTAGTTTCTACAGTAGATCCTTCCACCGCACAGCACCGGGGGGGTCCACCACCAGTGCATTCCTGATTCGGCGGGCAGCTCGCAGGAGGAGATTTCCACATACGCCGTCGGCGTAGCCTCGGCAATATGAAGGGTGCCCTTGGTCGTAAGAACGATCAGCTTGCCGTCCGCCGCGGTGAGGGAGGCCCCTCCGGTCGGCTCCTCCCACCTCAGCTCTCCAGTTTTCGCGTCGACACAGCGAAGGGTGCATTTCTTGATGCTGTAGTGATAATCGCCGTCCACACCGTAGAGATAACCGTCGATGTAGACGCAGCTGCTGAAATGGTTGGCCATATCGTGATTCTCCCAAACGAGCTCCGGTTCAGCTCCGCTGATGTCCAGGACCGCGCCCCGGGAATCCGTTTCAGACGATGAGATGAAGACCCTGTTGCCGAACAGCACCGGATCGGCGGCATTCGGTGAGCCTAGTTTCATCCACTCGTAGAACCACAACTGCTCTCCAGTATGCGTATCCAAGGCGAACAGCCCGGTACGACTGAAAATTAAAGTGAGGCGCCGACCATCATGATCGTAGAAAACCGGTGCTGCAAAACTATGTGTTTGTCTTTTCGAACTGTCGCAGAGATTTCCTTCCCAGACCGCCTTCCCCGTCAGTTTGTTCAAAGCTATTCCAGTATCATTCATGTTTACTATCACCAGATCGCCATCGACTGCGGGAGAGGTTCCAAAACCGTAGTCTGGTTTTCGAGCGTCGAATTCTTTAACCAGATCCCTGCTCCACACAAGTCTGCCGCGTTCTCTTTTCAGACACAGGAGAGTGCCGTCGTAGGTCAAAGCATACAGGTACTTGCCGTCGAGGGCGGGCGTACCCTGAGGCATCATACCCGGCCCGGAATTGTATCTCAAGAGTTCCTTCCCCGTAGCCGCATCCAGGCAAAGAACGCAAACGCCGTCTTTGGTCCGTGCCATGGTATAGAGGCGGCCCGCTGCGATAGCAACGTTGGAATGACCCTGGCCTATAGTCACGTGCCACAGCAGCCTGGACCCGCCCGCCAACGCCTCGGGATTCCAGTCGGTTTCGACCGAGATGCCGTCACGGTTCGGACCGCGCCAGTGGGGCCACTGGGGCCAGTTTGCTTCCTGCTCTCCACCCGCCCATGTAGCAACAGTGCAGAGCGGCAACAGGACCGTGATGCTGAGTAAAAACAAATGGATCGATGACGATATTTTTTGTTTCATAGGAGTCCCCTCCGAATGATAAAATAGAACGGCAGGGAGTAAGAACTGGGATGTACTCTCCAGTCTAAGGGATGAATCCGCAAAACGCAAGTTTAGCTTCAGCCGAGAACTGGATCGATCCTGTCACTCGCTCGCATCGATGCAGAGCAGACCACCGCTGTAGTTCCTGCAGTAGATCTTTCCGCCGCACAGTACTGGCGGGGTCCACCACCAGGGAATCCCTGTTTCCGCCGGCAGCTGGCAGGAGGAGATCTCCACATACCCCGCGGGTGTGGCTTCGGCAACATGAAGGGTACCTTTGGCCGTGAGTACGATCAGCTTGCCATCCGCCGCGGTGAGGGAAGCGCCTCCGGTCGGCTCATTCCACATCAGCTCTCCAGTTTCGGCGTCGACACAGCGGAGCGTGCACTTCTTGATGTTTAGATAATAGTCACCATCCACACCGTACAGATAACCGTCGATGTAGACGCAGCTGCTGAAATGATTGGCCATATCGTGATTCTCCCAAACAAGCTCGGGCTCATCACCGCTGATGTCCAGGACCGCGCCCCGGGAATTCGATTCAGAGGAGGAGATGAAGACCCTGTGGTCGAACAACACCGGATCCGCGGCATTCGGGGAGCCTCGTTTACTCCACTCGTAGTACCAGAGCTGCTCTCCTGTGTCCCGGTCCATGGCGAACAATCCGGGGAAGCTGAAAATCAGCACGCAGCGTCGTTCCTTGTGGTCCCAATAAACCGGGGTCGACCACGAACACACTTCATTGGCTTCAGTGGCCTCTCCCTCCCAGACCAGCTCACCGCTGCGCTTGTCCAAGGCAATTCCGGTATGCTTCGCGTTAATGATCACCAGATCGCCCTCCACTGCGGGGGAGGCTGCATATCCGTATTCCTGCCGCGGCGCGCCCAACTCCTCGATCAGGTCCCTGCTCCACACAAGCTTCCCGCTTTTCTTTTTCAGACAGACGAGAACAGCGTCGCGGGTCAAGGCGTACAGGTACTCGCCGTCGATGGCGGGGGTAGGCTGAGGCATTTTTCTCTCTCCGGTTTTATATCGCCAGATCTCCTCACCCGTATCCGCATCCAGACAGAGCACGCACTCTCCATCTTTGGTCCTAGCCATGGTGTACAACCGGCCATTCTCGATGGCGACATTGGAATGCCCCATGCCGATGATTTTGCTCCACAGCAGCCTGGGCCCGCCAGCCAGCGCCCCGGGATCCCAATCGGTCTCCGTGGAGATACCGTCACGGTTCGGACCGCGCCACCGGGACCAGCTCGCCTCCTCAGCTCCCCCGGCCCATGTCGGCAGAGGGCAGAGAAACAACAGGATCAAGACGGCCGGGAGAAACGAACGGATCGATGATGTTCTTCTTGTTTTCATGGGAATCCCTCCTGAGAGACGAAATAGAACAACAGCAGGGAGTAAGAACCGGGATGTACTCTATAGTCTAAGGGATGAATTCGTAAACCGCAAATCCGAAGGCGAGACTACCGTTTCAAAATTTGACAACAGTATTTATGGCAGGCTAGACTTGTGGTAACCCAACTCGTAGCAGCCCCAACCCAGGAGGGATTCAAAATGATGAACAGATCGACTGCCCTTGTAGCGGCTGGCGCCATGCTTTCACTGCTTCTGGTTGCCTGCGTTTCCAAAGAAGCACAGGTTGATGCCTTGGACTGGCCGTGCTGGCGAGGTCCGAACAAAGATGGCATAACTGAAGAGACGAACTGGAACCCGGATGCGTTGGCAGAAAAACCCAGGGTTCTGTGGAAGGCGGATATCGGCAAGGGCCACTCCAATGTTGCTATAGTGGACAACCGCCTGCATGCCATGGGAAGAACCTCCTCAAAAGCAAACGAAATAATCTGCCTGAATGCGAGCAACGGTAAAGAGCTCTGGCGTTATTCTTACGAAACTCTGCACGACACCAAATCAACTCCGGTGATAGACGGCGAGTCCCTCTATGCCCTGAGCGGCGAAGGGCTCCTGCTTTGCCTGGCCACCGAAGACGGGCGGCTCCGGTGGAAGAGAAATATCAGAGAGGAGTTCAACGTCGAAAAAATCACATATGGGTACTGCTCATCACCGCTTGTACAAGGCGACATGCTTGTTCTCAACGTGAACAGCTCCGGTATCGCCCTCGACAAGAACACGGGTGAGCTGGTCTGGGCCAGCACGCCACATGAAAAAGGGATAGGATTGCCGGACGGATATCACGCCAGTCCCGTGCCGTACAGCTACGACGGCGATCGCTACGCCCTGCTGTTCAGCGGCACCGGCCTGTTCTCGGTTGAGGTGAAAACAGGTGAACCTCTGTGGTTTTACGATTTTTATCGCAGACCGCCCAACTGCGCCGATCCTGTCCTGTGCGGCGACAGGGCTTTCATCTCCCACGTATTCGAATCTAAGGGTAAGAATGCCCTATTGGACATAACAGCAGCTACACCGGAAGTGGTGTGGCAGAACCAGAACATGAGCAACTACTTCAGCGCCTGCATTTACATCGATGGCTACCTGTACGGAAGCGACGGTGAAATAGATAAGGCGAATCAATTGCGCTGTATCGATGCTGGAACCGGAGACATCCAGTGGGAGCAGGAGATGCGCATGGCCTCGCTGACCGCAACGCGGGATACGCTGATCCTCATCGGGGAAAAAGGCACCCTCCGCCTGGCCGAGGCAACACCGTCAGCCTATCGGGAGATCGCCAGCTTCGACGTTCTTGAAGGTGAAAAGAAACTCAGACAATTCTGGACTCCTCCCGTGCTGTACGGAGGACTGATATACTGCCGGAACTACCTCGGCGACCTGATCTGCGTGGACGTTCGGAAATGAGGCAGGCCAATCCTTAGCGTTTGTCCAGGGGCACCCACTCCCGGGGCTCTGTGCCCACGTACAGGCTCTTGGGCCTGTAGAGGCGGTTGTCGCTGCGCTGCTCCAGGATGTGAGCCAGCCAGCCGGCCACCCTGGACACGGCGAATATCGGGGTGAAGAGGATCTTGGGGATTCCCAGCAGGTCGTAAACCGCACCTGAGAAGAAATCCACGTTCGGATAGATCGGCTTGCCCTTCTCCTCCATGCGTTCGCGGAAGGTCTTCTCCACAGTTTTGAGGATATCGTAGCTGCGGGTATTCTGTTTTCTCTTGGACAGTTCGACCAGGAACTCCTCCATGACGATGGAACGGGGATCCTTGGCCCTGTAGACGCGGTGACCCATGCCCATGACCTTCTGCTTGTTGTCCAGGGCCTTGTTCACCCACTCGACCGCCTTGTCCTTGCTGCCGATCGCCTCCACCATGGCCATGGCCTTCTCATTGGCCCCCCCGTGCAGGGACCCGTATAGGGAACCGATGGCCGCGGAGATGCTGCTGTAGCAGGTGGACATGGTGGAGGCCACCACCCTGGCTGTAAAGGTCGAGGCGTTGAAGCCGTGCTCGGCGTGCAGGACCAGGCAGGTGTCCATGACCTTGCCCTCGTACTCATCCGGCTCCTGCCCGCGCATCATGTAGAGAAAGTTGGCCCCGTGAGACAGATCCTGCCGCGGCGGCACGTATTCCTGGCCTGTGCGGAAGCGCTGCCAGGCCGCCACCACGCTGGCAAGCTGCACCACCTGGTGAAGAGTGTCCCGGCAGTTGCAGGTGGCCGAGTGCTGGATTTTGTGCTGCACGTAGCCGCTCAGGTAGGAAATCACCGACTGAAGCAGCTCCATGGGATGCGCGTCCCGGGGAAAGGCCCGCACCATGGCGAGAATCTCCGGAGCCAGCTCCCTGCTTGCCCGCATCCTTTTGGAGAAGCTCTCCTTCTCCTCCCGGTTGGGTAGCCGCCCGTAGAGAAGCAGATAGGTCGTCTCCTCGAAATCCGAATGATGGGCCAGATCCTCTATAGAGTAGCCGAGGTAGTAGAGCTTGCCCTGCTCACCGTCGATCCGGCAGATCTCGCTCTCCGCGGCGACAACTCCCTCCAATCCTTTGGCGTATGTGACTTCAGCCATGGGATTCCTCCTGCTGCTGCTGATTTATTCCTAACTCTAAAGTTAATATATATAAAAAACAGAACAGACTGAAAGGGATTTTCTTACTTTTAATCGGCTTTCAATCCTTTTTCCTGCCCAGGACGTGGATCGCCCGCCCGTCCACGGCCAACGCCGCTTCCCGCAGGGCCTCGGGCAGGGTGGGATGGGCGTGGACGGTCCTGGCGATATCCTCCGCGCTGCCCCCGAACTCCATGACCGACACAGCCTCGGCAATCAGGTCGGAGGCCCAGGGCCCCACTATGTGAACACCCAGGACACGGTCGCTGCTCCTGTCCGCCAGGATCTTCACCAATCCATCTTCGCTGGCCATGGCCAGGGCCCGGCCATTGGCGCGGAAGGGGAAGCTTCCTTTGTTGTAGGCTACACCCTCCTGCTTCAGATCTTCCTCGCTCTTTCCCACCGAGGCCACCTCCGGCCAGGTGTACACCACCGATGGAATCGTATCGTAGTTGACTTCGCCGGGCATGCCCGCCAGGATCTCGGCCACGGCGATCCCCTCCTCCTCCGCCTTGTGGGCCAGCATGGGTCCGGGAATCAGATCCCCGATCGCGTAGACCCCGGCCAGTGAGGTCTGGTACTGCTCGTCCACGACAACTCGGCCGCTGCCCTCCTGGATCTTCACGCCCAGCTCGGCCAATCCCAGGCCCTCCGTGTAGGGTCGTCGGCCCACCGCCACCAGCACCGCATCCGCGGGCAAGCGCTGCTTGTTGCCGTCTTTGTCTTCGGCTGTGAGGATTACGCCGCCGGATCTGGCGGCCTGTCCCTTGCCGGTTGCGCTTTTGCTTGCCTTCTCGTAGCCCAGCACGCGGACTCCGGTGACGATCTCAAGCCCCTGCTTTGCCAGGATGCTGCGCGCGCGCCGGGAGATCTCCGAATCCATGCCTGGAAGGATCTGATCGAGCAGCTCGATCACCGTGACCTCCGCCCCCAGTCGGGCCCAGACGCTGCCCAGCTCCAGACCGATCGCCCCGGCGCCGATCACCACCATCCTGGCGGGAACTCTCTTCAGGGACAGGGCTTCGGTGGAGGTGAGGAATCCGTCCTTGCCGATGGGAAAGATCGGCAGGGTTGTCGGCACGCTTCCGGTGGCCAAAATGATGTTCTTGGCCTTCAGGGTCTGCCGCTTTCCGTCAGAGGAGCTGACCTCAACCTTGCCGGTTGCAACCAGCCTGCCCACTCCCTCGAAGGTCTTCACCCCGTTTCCCTTGAACAGCTGGCCGACCCCGGAGGTGAGCCGCTGCACCACCTTCTGTTTGCGGGCCATCATGGTTTTCAGATTCAGATCGAGCTTGCCGACCACGATCCCGTGGGTTTCCAGATCCTGTCCACCAGCTTCCCCGCTAGCGCGCAGGCGCGCGTACAGCTCGCTGGAATCGAGCAGGGCCTTGGAGGGGATGCAGCCGATGTTCAGGCAGGTACCGCCAAATCGTTCGTTCTTCTCCACCACGGCCGTAGACAAGCCCAGCTGGGCGGCGCGGATGGCCGCCACGTAGCCGCCTGGACCGGAACCGATGACCAGGAAATCGTATTCCATTTCTACACGTCCAGGAGCAGGGCCTGGGGATCCTCGATCAGGGATTTGATCGTGACCAGGAACTGCACAGCTTCCCGGCCGTCGATCAGGCGGTGGTCGTAGGACAGGGCCACGTACATCATGGGCTTGATCACCACCTGATCCTCAACCGCAATCGGCCGTTTCTGTATGGCGTGCATGCCCAGGATAGCGGTCTGGGGATAGTTGGGAAGCGGGGTGGACAGCAGGGAGCCGAACACCCCGCCGTTGGTAATGGTAAAGGTGCCGCCGGCCAGCTCGTCCGGGGCGATCTTCTTCTCCCGCGCCCGGGTGGCCAGGTCGAGGATGCTTGCCTCGATCTGGGCGAAGCTCATGGCATCGGCATCCCGCAGCACCGGAACCACCAGCCCCCGGTCGGTGGATACGGCCACGCCGATGTCGTAGTAGTTGTTGTAGACGATCTCCCGGCCGTCGATCATGGCGTTCACGGCGGGAAAGCGCTGCAGGGCCTGACAGCAGGCTTTTACGAAGAAGCTCATGAAGCCCAATCGCACGCCGTGCTTGTTCTCGAAGCTCTCACCGTAGCTCTTGCGCAGTGTCATGACCCGCTCCATGTTGATCTCATTGAAGGTGGTGAGAAGTGCTATTTCATGACGAGCCTGCACCAGGCGGCCGGCGATGGTCTGACGAAGCCGGCTCATCGGTACCCGGGTCTGACGCTCGGTTTTGGGTAGTGCCGGCTGACCGGCTCCCGGCGCAGCCGGCCTCTGTGCCGCGGCTGTCTTGGGCGCCGCGGTTTCGGCAGCCGGTTCCGCGGTCCCCTGCCGCCCGGCCTCCACAGTCCGCAGGGCGTCCTCTTTGGTGATCCGCCCCTTGGGACCGGTTCCCTTCAGCACGGCAACGGACAGTCCGTGCTCTTTGACCACCCGGCGCACCGCCGGGGACAGATCTTCCAGGTTGGCCGGTGCCTGAGCCGCGGCGCTGCCCTCAGAAACCGCTGTCGGGGCGGATTCGGCAACCGGCGCCGCCTCTGCGGCAGCAGAAGGCCCGCCTTCCCCCACGGTCAAATCGCCGACCACCTGACCGATCTCCACCTCCCGGCCCTCCTGGACCAGGATATGGAGCGTCCCGTCCGCAGGCGCCGGTACGGCCACGGTGGCCTTGTCCGTCTCCAGCTCGAACAGATCCTCCCCCTCCTCCACCTGCTCTCCCTCTTTCTTGATCCAGGAGGTGAGAATACCGCTGGTGATCGATTCCCCTACGGACGGAACCAGTACCTCTTCTTTCATGCTTTTCCTCTTTTTGCTGTCTTGGCTGCGGGCTGTTTGCTTTTCGCCGATCCCGCGCGTGTTTTCCCCGTCTCACTTTGGGCTACGCCCAGGGCCCGGTCCACCAGCTCACGCTGCTCCGCCACGTGCTGGCGGTGAGAGCCCACAGCCGGACTGGCGCTGGCCGGCCGGCAAACGTAGGTGAAGCGGCGATCCGGGAAGCTTTCAAGTAACTGCTCGCGCATATAACGCAGGGCTCCGCGATTCTCCGGCTCCTCCTGAGCCCAGAGCAGCTCTTCGGCACTCGGATAACTCACCAGCACCTTGCCCAGGGCATCGGCGGGGAAGGGATACAGCTGCTCGACCCGCAGAATACCGGTATCGAAAGCCTCCAGCTCCTGCCGGCGTTCCCAAAGATCGTAGTACACCTTGCCCGAGCAAAGTATCAGCCGCCTCACTCCGGTTCCATTGCCCCCGGCAGCCGCGTCCTTTGAGCTCAACTCCGCGCTGACCGGGGCGGCCGTGAGCACGGGCTGAAAAGAACCCCGGGTGAGCTCATCCAGACGGGACACGGCCAGAGCATGACGCAGCAGGCTCTTGGGACTCATCACGATGAGAGGCAGTCGAAAATCCCGCTTCATCTGCCGGCGCAGCAGGTGGAAGACCTGGGCCGGTGTGGTGAGATTGCAGACCTCCATGTTCTCCTCGGCGCACAGCTGCAGGAAGCGTTCCAGGTGGGCGCTGGAGTGCTCCGGTCCCTGCCCTTCGTATCCGTGGGGCAGCAGCAGAACCAGACCGCTGGAGCGCTGCCACTTGGTCTGGGCCGCGGCTATGAAGTTGTCGATGACGACCTGGGCCCCGTTGGAGAAATCTCCGAACTGGGCCTCCCAGATCACCATGGTGCGGGGGGCGTTCACGGAGAAGCCGTACTCGAAGGCCAGGATCGAGTACTCCGAAAGGGGGCTGTCGTAGGCGAAGAATCGCGCCTGCTTGGCTCCAAGCTGGTTGAGGGGTACGTAGGGAAGGGCTTCGGAGCTTTCGATGTCCCACCAGGCCGAATGGCGCTGGCTGAAGGTGCCCCGTTCGCAATCCTGCCCGCTCAGGCGGACAGGGATGCCCTCCAGCAGCAGGGTGCCGAAGGACAGAGCCTCGGCAAAGGCCCAGTCCACCGTACCCGCCTGCTCCAGCCGCTTTCGCTTGTCCTCCAGGATGCGCTTCAGCTTGCCGTGAATGTTGAACCCATCAGGTACGCGGGTCAGGGTTGCGGCGATCGTCTCCAGGGTCTTCCGCTTCACCCCGGTGGGCAGCTCCTCCTGGGTGTAGCGGCCGTGCAGTCCCGCCCACTCGTCCCCCTGGAAGGGCTTGAGGGTCGGCTCCGGAGGATGCTCCCGGGCCGTCTTCAAGGCCCCACGCAGCCCGGCGGCATATTCCTTCCGCAGGGTCTTCTGCTGTTCCACACTCATCACCCCGAGCTCGGCGCAACGGGCGGCGTACTTGCTGGTGACTCCGGGATGCTCCCGGATCAGCTTGTACATCCGGGGATTGGTGAAGGAAGGCTCATCCCCCTCATTGTGACCGTGGCGCCGGTAGCAGACGATGTCCACGATCACATCCTGGGACATCTTCTGGCGGAAGCGTAGAGCCAGATCCATGGCATAGACCACGGCCTCCGGATCGTCCCCGTTGACGTGAAACACCGGCACCGAGGTCATCTTGGCCACATCCGTGGGAAAGAAGGTGGAGCGGGAATCCCGGCTGGAGGTGGTGAAGCCGATCTGATTGTTGATGATCACGTGGATCGTTCCGCCGGTGTGGTAGCCCCGCAGCTGAGAGAGGTTGAAGATCTCCGCCACCACCCCCTGGCCGCTGAAGGCCGCATCCCCGTGCATGATCACGGGAAGAACCCGCTTGGTGGCCCGCATGAAGCCGCCCCAGCGGCTCTGACTCTGCACCGCC
>Ga0272441_10002930_pt1 | contig 33647 bp, 25 predicted proteins | sample SSMProp6N_FD_193582 | JGI IMG/M metagenome (GOLD analysis project Ga0272441, IMG submission 193582) | Marine sediment archaeal communities from Little Sippewissett salt marsh, Falmouth, MA, United States - SSM-Prop-6N | ecosystem: Environmental > Aquatic > Marine > Wetlands > Sediment ... | reverse complement strand
GCCTTTTAGCCCCCTTCTCCCGCCGGGAGAAGGGGGTTGGGGGATGAGGTATTTTACGGCAATATTTCAATACTTGTTATAACTGACCACTTCCTCCCTGGGTTTTCTTCTCTTGGTTCTCTGGTCACTCAATGAATATCCCAGGGTTATCATGAGCAGAACACGTTTACTTTGAGGTATACCGAGTATCTTTCTTACTCCGTCTTCATCGAACCACCCTATCATACATGATCCGAGTCCTTCTGCCTTGGCCTGGAGACAAATATTTTCCGATGCAATGCCGATATCGATAAGTGAATAATCCTTACTCTTTATCGTACCACCTATTTTTGATGAGAAATTTGCCTTCTCCCTGACAATAACTATTATTGCCATTGCCTGTGAAACAAATGAGTTCATACCCAGGATCTTTGCAGAAGCAGCCACGGCAAGCTTTTTTATCAGTACCGGATCATCAACCACGATGAACTTCCATGGTTGTGCATTACAGGCTGAGGGAGACATTCTTCCTGCCTCGGCTATCCTGTCAAGTTGCTCTTTATCAATAGGTTTATTGCTGTACTTTCGATCGCTCTGCCGGCTGGTGATAAGTTCAAGCATTTTCTCCGCATTATCCATATTATTAAAATTTTGTGAAATCATTTTTGAAGTCGGCTAAATATAGCAATATTTAATATCTTTGAGTCTTTAAAATTTATAGTGTATAAGTCAATAATTTTAAATTTATCAAGATGGCAATATTATTTATAGTTCTTGGAATAATTGTTTTGCTGATACTGTGGGCAGTATCTCTCTATAACCGTTTGGTTAAACTCAGAAATAACAGGGAACAGGCATTTGCCGATATTGATGTTCAGTTGAAGCAAAGGCATGATCTGATACCTCAGCTGGTCGAAACAGTAAGAGGGTATATGAAGCATGAAAGAGGTGTTCTGACTGAGGTGACGGAAGCACGTGCTAATGCAATGAAGGCTACGACGATAAATGACAAGATACAGGCTGAAGCAAGACTTACAACTGCTTTGGAAGGATTGAAAGTATCAGTTGAAGCCTATCCTGACCTTAAGGCAAGCCAGAATTTCCTGGATCTGCAGAATGAGATATCGGATGTTGAAAATAAGATCGCAGCAGCACGCCGTTTCTTTAATTCGGCAACCAAGGAATTGAATGTTGCTACAGAGGTTTTCCCGTCAAATATTGTTGCAACAATGTTCAGCTTCAAGCGTGAGCCCATGTTTGAACTTGGCGAACAGCGCGAAGCAGCAGAACAGCCTCCGCAGATAAAGTTCTAGTACTGGTTATGAAATATTTTGGTTTACAGAGCCAGATATGGCGAAATAATACCAATTCTGTAATTATCTTAATTATGTTCCCGGTTGTATTCCTGGGACTTACATGGCTTTTCTTTTTCCTGACTTCGCTGGGAGAATCACATTATTTTTCAGAGACTGCGGAACAATACAGTCTGTTACCCGTGGTCAATAATAAATTCCTGAGAACATTTCCCTGGGTGACCTTGGGTGTTATTGTCTGGTTTACAATTGCATGGTTTTCACATACAAGTATGATAAACAAGGCTACAGCATCAAAGCCTCTCGAACGAAAAGAGAACAAGAGGGTGTATAACCTTGTGGAAAACCTGGCCATTGCTGCCGGTATGACAATGCCAAAGGTTAATATCATAGAAGATGATTCACTGAATGCTTTTGCCAGCGGGATAAATCCGAAAACATATACGGTATCACTTTCGAGGGGTATCATAAACAAACTGGATGACAGCGAGCTGGAAGCTGTAATAGCACATGAGCTTACCCATATAAGAAACCGCGACGTAAGGTTGCTGATAATATCGATTGTGTTTGTAGGTATCTTTGCTTTTGTCTCTGAGGCATTGTTCAGATCGATGCGTTTTGGAGCCCTCACGAGAGGTGGTAACAGAAAAGGCAGTGGAGGAGCCTCAATAATAATAGCACTTGTTCTTGCTGCAATAGGTTACCTCATTGCTACACTGTTCAGGTTTGCTCTCTCGAGAAAAAGGGAATATATGGCCGATGCAGGATCGGCAGAGCTGACAAAAAATCCTCTGGCACTTGCCTCTGCCCTGAGGAAAATATCAGGTGACCCTACCATTGAGGCTGTTCAGCGAAAAGATGTTGCCCAGATGTTTATCGAAAATCCGCAGATTGGCAACAAAAAACACAAGGTTTCTGTATCATCACTGTTTGCAACACACCCTCCTATCAAAAGGAGAATAGAGATACTGGAACAATTCTGACTTCGTTTAACATCAGACGGGGAGATGGGGAGGAGCGGATTGCAAATCCGCCCAAGCGATGTATTCGGGGTTGCTAGTGCGGATTTGTAATCCGCACTCTGAAGATCAATGTTAAACGCAGATATGCGGACATGCCATTCAATTATCTTTTGTCTTTTTCTGCTGAAAGAGCCTCTTCTCTTCTCCTTTGATGAGCCTCTTGATATTATTCCTGTGGCTTATGAGTATGGCCACCGCAATAAATACGGAAAATATCCTGAAAAGGAGTGAGGGTGTGTCAAAAAACGTAAACAGCAGTACCGGGAAAGCAATACCGGCGGTCATTGATGATACTGATACTATACCTGTGATAAGGAATACCAGAATGAAGACGCCGAGGCATATTAGTGTAACAGGAGGATGTATTGCCGATATTGCACCTGCGGCAGTAGCTACTCCCTTACCTCCCCTGAATCCTGCAAAGACCGGGAACATATGTCCAACAATGGCAGCTAAACCACAGAAAACCTGTAAGTTAATAAGTTCAGAGCTTTCTGCCGGAGCAAGGTGCATAAAAAGAGGAAGTAATGCGGCCAGGCAGCCTTTGGCCATATCTGCCAAAAGAACAGGTACACCTGTTTTCCATCCCAAAACCCTGATCACATTAGTGGCACCTGCATTACGGCTGCCGTGTTCCCTCACGTCAGTACCATGAAAAGCCTTGCCAACCCATACAGCTGTAGGTATTGAACCAAGCAAGTATGCCAGGATAAGAGCGATGATGATATTGATGATATTCATTACTGAGTTTTCAATATGGTAATTTCAAAATGGCAGATATCTCATATTCCGGGTCCGGATTCCACAAGACCTGCCGCTTCGGGATTTGAAGTAAATTTACTGAAATTATTTATGAATTTCAGGGCAAGGTCCATAGCTGCAGTATGCCATTTGGTTTTTGAATCCCAGCCGTTAGAAGGATTAAGTATTTCGGGGTCAACGCCGTTAACAGCTGACGGGATGCTGAGATTAAAGACAGGCAGAGTATGGAATTCACTCTTTTTAATTGAATTATCGAGTATTGCATTGATGATACATCTTGTCGATGTAAGGTCAATCCTGTTACCTGTACCATAAGGACCTTTTATCCACCCTGTGTTTACCAGCCATGCTTCAGCACTGTTCATTTTCATCTTCCTGGTAAGTTCGTTTGCATAAATTATCGGATCGAGAAAAAGAAATGCTGCTCCGAAGCATGCTGAGAATGAAGGGACGGGTTCTATTATACCTCTTTCTGTTCCTGCAACCTTGGCAGTATAACCGCTGAGAAAATAGTATTTGGTCTGTTCTTCCGTAAGGCGGCTCACTGGCGGCAGGACACCGAAAGTATCTGCTGTCAGAAAGATCACTTTTGATGCATGTCCGGCTTTGGAGACTGGTTTTACGATATTATGGATATGATAGATAGGGTAGGAGACTCTGGTATTTTCAGTCTTTGAGTCATCATTGAAATCTATTGTTCCGTCTGAGAGGACTACCAGGTTTTCGAGAAGGGCATCTCTTTTTATTGCGTTATAGATATCAGGTTCATCATCCCTGTTCAGTCCTATACATTTTGCATAGCAGCCGCCTTCTAAATTAAAGACACCTTCGTCATCCCATCCGTGTTCATCATCTCCGATAAGGGCCCTGTCGGGGTCGGTTGAAAGGGTTGTTTTACCTGTACCCGAGAGGCCGAAGAATATAGCTACATCACCTTTGCTGCCGACATTTGCAGAACAGTGCATGCTGGCTATTCCCTTCAGCGGCAGGTAATAATTCATCACAGAAAATATCCCTTTTTTCATTTCACCACCATACCATGTCCCTCCTATAACTGCCATATTTTCTGTGAGGTTGAAGAACACAAAATTTTCTGAGTTGAGTCCTTGTTTATCCCAGTCGGGATTTACGGCTTTTGATGCCATGAGCACAACGAATTCTGCCTTAAAGCCGTTAAGCTCCTCCTGTTCGGGTCTGATAAACATGTTTTTCACAAAATGTGCCTGCCAGGCTACTTCAGTAATAAACCTGACATTTAAGCGTGAGCTTTTGCTTGCTCCGCAGTAACAGTCGATAACAAATAATTTTTTTCCTGACAGCTGTCTTGCCGAGATGTCTTTACAGTGCTTCCATATTTCCTTTGAAATTGGCTTATTATCAGAGACTTTGGCTTTATCAGATTTCCACCATACAGTATCCATTGTTTTGTTATCCTTTACCACGTATTTGTCTTTAGGGGAGCGGCCGGTAAAAACACCTGTGTCTACTGCTATGGCACCTGTTCTGGTAATAACACCTCTCTCGGATTTATCCAGTCCGGGCATGGTCTCTTCAGCAAAAAGCCTGTTATAATCAGGATTATATACTATTTCCGATACATCGTGTATGCCATATCCGGATAAATCTTCTTTTATTATCATGTCAACAGGATATTTTGGGAAATAAGAAATGTAAAGTTATTAAAATATTAATGTATTGCGTTTTATAGTGATGATTTCTGTGAAATTTGCTTAAGGGGATAGGGTTTTTTCGTTCTGTGAGGTCTTATATATAGTTCATAGGTTGAAGTTTTTATTTCGACGATCAGGTTAGTTTGCAGCCATGCAAAAGATTTAGGGGCGTTGAGTTTTCAACGCCCCTATCCTGTTAAATATAGTATTGTATAATTTATTTTCCGGCTTTTATGGCGGCCTGTGCTGCAGCAAGTCTGGCTATGGGAATCCTGAAAGGTGAACAGCTGACATATGTCAGATCGTTCTTAAAGCAGAATTCGACCGAAGCCGGATCACCTCCCTGTTCTCCGCATATACCTATCTTAAGATCGGGTCTTGTTGATCTTCCTTTCTGTACCGACATTGTTATAAGCTGTCCTACACCATCCTGGTCGATAGTCTGGAACGGATCGGCAGCAAGCATATTCTTGTCGAGATAGTCATTAAGGAAGCCTCCTATGTCATCACGGCTAAAGCCGTATGTCATCTGTGTGAGGTCATTTGTGCCGAATGAAAAGAATTCGGCAGTCTTTGCCATTTTATCTGATAGCAGTGTTGCACGTGGTATCTCTATCATTGTACCATATTTGAAATCTATTTTGTCTACTCCGAATTTTTTACAGACCTCATCATATACTATATCAACAATTTTTTTGGTAACATCGAGTTCTGAGACATCGCATGTAACAGGTACCATCAGCTCGGGATGCGGTTTTTTACCTTCTTTGACAAGTTCCATTGTTGCCTCGAGCATTGCTCTTGTCTGCATCTCAGTAATTTCAGGATAGGTTATTCCGAGACGTACCCCGCGATGACCCATCATCGGGTTTGATTCGTGCAGGGCTTCTCCGCGTTTTTTAATGTTTTCCTGGTCTATACCGAGAGCATCAGCCAGTTCTTTCTGTTTCTCTTCACTTTGGGGTACGAATTCATGCAGCGGCGGGTCAAGCAGTCTGAAAGTCACCGGTAATCCATCCATAGCTTCCAGTGTAGCCTTCATATCTTTTTTTACATAATTGAACAGTTCGTCGAGTGCCTGACGGCGTTCTCCCTCATTTGCACTAAGTATCATTTTACGAAGCAGGAAAAGTGGTTGTTCTGAACCTTTGCCATAAAACATATGTTCTGTACGGAAGAGTCCTATACCTTCAGCTCCGAAATCACGTGCAATCTGTGCGTCCTCAGGTGTGTCAGCGTTTGTACGGACACCCATTGTACGGTGTTTATCGACAATAGTCATGAATTCCTTGAACCTCGGGTTTTCTGTGGCATCCATCAGGGCTATTTCTCCTGTATAAACATTACCCTTTGTACCGTTAAGTGTAACAATATCACCTTCTTTGATCACCAGGTCTGATTTGGTGACTTTTGCTGTTTTTGTTTTTGCACTTACATTCAGTGCTCCTGCGCCGACAATACAGCATTTACCCCATCCACGTGCAACAAGGGCTGCATGTGATGTCATACCTCCGCGGGCTGTAAGAATACCTTCGGCAGCACGCATACCTTCGACATCCTCTGGATTGGTTTCTTCACGAAGGAGAATAACCTTTTCACCCTTACGATGCCATATAACTGCATCCTCTGCTGTAAAAACCACTTTACCTACTGCGGCTCCGGGACCGGCAGGCAGGCCTCTGACGACAGGGTTAACCTTGCTCTCAGCATCCGGATCACAGATAGGATGGAGAAGTTCATCGAGCTGTGCCGGATCAACACGTAATACAGCAGTCTTCTCGTCTATGAGGTTTTCATGAAGCATATCCATAGCCATGTTAAGGGCTGCAGTACCTGTTCTTTTTCCGGTACGGCACTGTAGCATGTAAAGAACTCCCTCCTGGATGGTGAATTCTATATCCTGCATGTCGCGGAATGACTGTTCCAGGGTATTACGAATGTCACATAGTTCTTTGTATGTCTCAGGCATAGCTTCCTCCATACTGGGGAGGTGCATGTTCTGTTCATTTTTTGTTTCGTTGTTAAGAGGATTCGGGGTACGTATACCTGCAACGACGTCCTCGCCCTGGGCGTTTACGAGCCATTCTCCGTAGAACAGGTTCTCCCCTGTGGCCGGATTACGCGTGAATGCCACACCGGTGGCAGATGTGTCACCCATATTACCGAATACCATTGCCTGAACATTAACTGCCGTGCCCCATTCATCAGGAATACCTTCTATTCTGCGGTATGAAACAGCTTTCTTACCGTTCCAGCTTTTGAATACAGCCTTTATTGATCCTTCAAGCTGTTCCTTTGCATCATCAGGGAATGGTTTGCCAAGTACTTCGTGTACCTTTTTCTTGAATTCCTCTGAGATGAATTTGAGCTCATCGGCCGTGATCTGTGTATCTAATTCATATCCTTTCTCCTTTTTAAATTCATCCATCAATTCGTCAAGCTGCTTACGTATTCCTTGTCCTTCACCCAGACTAATACCTTCGGCTTTTTCCATTACCACATCGGCATACATCATAATAAGACGACGGTATGAATCCCATACAAACCTCGAATTATTGGTTTTTTTAAGAAAACCAGGTATGGTAGCTGAACAAAGACCTATGTTGAGTACAGTATCCATCATCCCGGGCATCGACCTGCGGGCACCTGACCGGCATGAAACAAGAAGGGCATTTTCGGGATCACCATACTTCATATTCATTGTCTCTTCAGTCAGCTTCATGGCTTCCCATACTTCAGGCATCAGATCGGGATGAAGAGTATTGTCATTATCATAGTACTCTGTACAAGCATCGGTGGTAATTGTAAAACCAGCCGGAACAGGAAGTCCCAACGATGACATTTCTGCAAGGTTGGCACCTTTCCCTCCGAGAAGGTTCCTCATTTCTGCATTACCTTCTGCAGTTTTATTACCAAAGGAATAGACTCTCTTAATTTTTGACATAGTTATAAAAGTTTGAATAATTAATAATTTTTTTCAAAATGAATCGCAAAGGTAATATTAAAAATTTGATTTTTGAAATATAGAATATTGAGACCATCAGGCCCTTGGATGAAACATAATCAGGGTATCACGAAGGAAGCTCCTGTCGATATGAGTATATATTTCAGTGGTCAGAATCGATTCGTGTCCGAGCATCTCCTGTACCGCCCTGAGATCAGCACCGCCCTCAATAAGGTGTGTTGCAAATGAGTGACGGAATGTATGGGGACTTATCTTTTTCTTTATACCGGCCTTCAGTGCAAGTTCTTTTACTATCGTGAATATCATGGCCCTTGTCAGTTTTTTCCCTCTGCGGTTCAGAAACAGTATATTACTGTCATGTATTGCAGGGAGCATATTTCTGCCGGTTTTATAAATATCAATTTCTCTAAGGGCTTTGCTGCTTACAGGTACAAGCCTTTGCTTGTTTCCTTTTCCTGTTACCATAACAAATCCTTCAGCATAGTGTATGTCTGTGAGTCGCAGGTTTACAAGCTCCGACACTCTCAATCCGCATCCGTAAAGCGTTTCTATTATTGCCTTATTCCGGTGTCCTTCCGCTTTACTCAGGTCAATTGCTTCGATCATCATATCAATCTCATTAACTGACAGTACCTCAGGTAGTTTGAGACCTATTTTCGGTGATTCTATAAGCGATGCAGGATTCTCCTTTATCTCTCCTTCAATAAGTAAGAACCTGAAAAATGACCTAATCCCCGATAATACCCTCGACTGTGTTCTTGCATTCCGGCTATCAGTATTAAACCATGTAAGGAATTCCTTGAGGTCGTTGTATTTTACCTGTTCGGGAGTAACAGGATTCTTTTTCTCTGAAAAGAACTTTTCGAGCTTACGTACATCATTGATATATGCATCGATACTATTTTCCGACAATGATTTCTCAAGTCTGAGATATGTTTCAAAATCCTTTATTGCCTTGTTCCATGGGTAACTCATAACCGTTATGGTAATTTGTTGAAGGAACTCTTTGTTAAATTATTTTCATAGCAAAGTAACACAAAGGTAGGTTAACTTGTTAATTTCGCATGCATAATTATTTTGTCTATTTTTACAGACTGTAAAATTGCGAGTAAAATGAAGATCAGCATTATAAACGGACCGAATCTTAATCTTCTCGGCAGGAGGGAACCTGATAAATATGGTACGATATCTTTTGAAGATTACCTTACATCGCTCAAATCTCTATACCGCGACATTGATTTTGATTATTTCCAGTCGAATGTAGAAGGTGAGCTTATTGACGAGATCCAGAAAAGGGGATTTTCATCCGATGGTATCATACTCAACGCAGGGGGATATACTCATACATCTGTTGCCATTGCCGATGCAATCGCATCAGTGAAGGCTCCGGTTGTCGAGGTCCATATAACAAATATTGCTGCCCGTGAAGATTTCCGTCACCTCAGCCTCATTGCACGTAATTGCACGGGATCTGTGTCAGGTTTTGGACTCGATAGTTACAGGCTGGCCGTAGAAGCTCTTTTAACGAAATCAGATAAACACACCAAGAGTTAATGAATAAGAAGAGAACAAAGATTGTAGCGACAATATCCGACAAAAATTGCGAACCCGGATTTATAAGGGATCTGTATGAAGCCGGTATGGATGTTATCAGGATCAATTCTGCACATCTTGATACAGAAGGCGCTTTACGTATAATAAAAAATACACGGGAGGTCTCCGACAGGATCGCAATACTGGTCGATACCAAAGGACCTGAGATACGTACAACAGCATGCGAAGAACCTATAGAAATAAAGAAAGGCGACAGTATAAAAATTACTGGTGATCCTGAAAAGATGTCATCGGGTAAAGAGTTGTGTGTTAACCTTAAAACCATTGCCAGTGAAATACCTCCCGGTTCATTGGTAATGATAAGTGACGGGGATGTTGAACTGAAAGTGCTCAGGAAAGAGGGTAACTCTGTTATATGCCGTGCCGAAAATGACGGAATAGTAGGATCACGGAAAAGTGTAAATGTGCCTGGTGTGAAGATACCCCTGCCATCCTTGAATGACAAGGACCGGATATTCATCAAGATGGCTGTTGAGAATAATGTTGACTTTATTGCACATTCATTTGTGAGATCCAGGCAGGATGTGCTGGATGTCCAGGCTGAACTGGATAAATATGAAAGCGAAATAAAGATCATAGCCAAGATTGAAAATGGTGAGGGTGTGGAAAACCTCAGTGAGATACTGGAATCAGCATATGGCATAATGGTTGCCAGGGGAGACCTCGCTGTTGAGATACCGTATGAAAGAATACCTTCGGTACAGAGGATGATAATCTCGAGATGCATATATATGAGGAAGCCTGTTATTGTGGCAACACAGATGCTCCATACGATGATTACAAATCCGAGGCCAACAAGAGCTGAGGTAAGTGATATAGCAAGTGCCATCTATTCACAAACTGATGCAGTGATGTTAAGCGGTGAGACCGCTACCGGTAAATATCCCGTTGAGGCTGTTAAGACGATGACCAAGGTAGCCCTGGAGGTTGAAAAAAATAAGGAAAAATATCTCGACACACCATATTTGCATGTAACGGGTGAAGTCTCTTCATATCTGGCAAAAGTTGCTGTTGAAACATCTCTTCGGATAAATGCCAAGGCAATAATAGCAGATACCAGGGGAGGTAAAACGATAAGGGACATGGCTTCCAACAGGGGATTCAACCATATCCTGGCTCAGTGTTATTCAATGAGAACAATGCGTGAGCTGGCCCTCTCGTATGGTGTATATCCCAGCTATCAGGAACAAAGAACAACAGTTGATGAATTTATCCATATCGCTCTCCAAAATCTGATATCAGCACATGACCTGAGAGATGATGATATAGTCGTGGTGCTCGCAGGTAATTTCTCCGGTGGCTCCGGTTTCTCATTCATTGAGGTCGGTACAGTACATTACCTGAAAGAACGGGTAAACATACCGGAAGAATAATATATGGCTCGATTTTTGTTGATTTATAGTATCCTGAACCTGAGAAATAATGTTGAAAATACTGGCATTTTCTGTTTGGCTTGTTTTCCATCCGGTACATGTGACACTTACCAGTATTGATCATGTTACAAATACCGATTCACTCAAGGTTTTTGTCAGAATGTACTACGATGATTTCCTGCTCGATTATTCGCTAAGCGGTTTGAATTTACCGGATGGTGCAGAACAATTTACGAATTCCTTTCCCGCTGATCTTATGTCAGATTACCTCGACAAAAAAGTTAATATAATTATAAACAATAAACAGTTAACAGGACAGTTATTAAATTTGACACTGGCAGATAACGAGATAAGTATGAATCTTCTCTACAGGTCGGATATAAAACCCAGAGTCATCACAGTTAAGAACAAGATTATGACTGAATTATATAGCGACCAGGCAAATATGACCATAATCAGGATTAACAATTTTGAAGAAGGAATAATGCTTACCCCGCTCAAAACAGAAGAAACATTTGAACTGTTTTAATCATTTGTAAGATGTAATAATAAATGAAGAGATCGATTATCCTGGTAATTTTTGCATTTAATTTTCTTTTTCTTTCAGCCACACACAACAGGGCAGGAGAGATAACCTATGTTCAGTTATCAGACCTGACCTATGAGTTCACAATTACAACCTTTACCTATACCCTGAGTTTTGCTGACAGGCCGAAACTGGATGTCGACTGGGGTGATAACTCAATGTCTACTGCCGAGAGAATAGAAAAAGTAACACTCCCCAATTATTACAGGAGAAATGTTTATAAAATAAATCATACATTTCCAGGTCCGGGAGTATATAAAGTAGTGGTTCAGGATCCCAACAGGAACTTTGGTGTCCAGAATATACCGAATTCCGTGAATGTTGTTTTTTCAATATCCACGATAGTAACGGTAAATCCATCCATGGGATATAACAGCACACCAGTTTTGCTTAATCCGCCTTATGATAAAGCTGCACTAGGGTATATATTCATTCACAATCCGGCTGCCTTTGATCCCGACGGTGACAGCCTATCCTATCAACTTACGGTATGTACCCGTGAAGACGGGAAACCAATTGAAAACTATACTTTACCCCCTGCAACAAATTATATTCGTGTTGATTCAATAACCGGTGACCTGATATGGAATACTCCTGCCGACACGGGTAAATATAATGTAGCCATGGAAATACAGGAGTGGAGGGATGGCAAAAAGATCGGAGTGGTAGTACGCGATATGCAGATAGAGGTTTATGTTACAGATAATAAACCCCCTGTAAATGACGAAACAAATAATAGATGTGTGGAGGTTGGCGATACAATAGATTTCATTTATTCTGCTACCGATCCTGATAATGATTCCATAAATCTTCAGGCAACATCGGGTATTTTTAGTCTTTCACCATGTCCGGCCTATTTTACCGTTGTTGAAGAAATACGGGGATTCTCTTCTTCAAGGTTCTGGTGGGTCCCGTGTCATGAGGCAGTACGGCAACAACCTTATGACATTATTTTCAAATCGGATGATAATAACCAGGACCTTATGCTCTCTGATATTGACAATATGACCATTAAGGTACTTGGTCCTCCTCCTGAGCTTGTTAATGCCATACCTGAGGGTAAATTTATCCGGCTTATATGGATGCCCTATGGTACTGATGCTATTGCCGGATTTGCAGTTTACCGTAGAGAAGGTGCTTCAACATTCATTCCCGATTCGTGCACGGCAGGTGTGCCATCATGGACGGGATTTACAAAGGTGGGATATGTCGCTGGCAGTGATACAACTTCCTTTACCGATACCAATAACGGGGAGGGACTTCAGAATGGTGTGGAATATACTTACAGGATTGTAGCTGTTTATAAAAACGGAACCGAAAGCAAGGCATCGAACGAAATTACATCAACACTGGTGTCCGGAGTACCTGTTATAACAAATGTGAGTGTAAGGAATACCGATCCCGTTAACGGGTCTATTTATGTAGCATGGAAAAAACCCGATATGCTTGATACCATACCTGCCCCCGGTCCCTATGAATACCGTATTTTCAGGGCACAGGGTATTACTTCAAATGATTATTCGCCATTATATACCATACCGACAACCGATTTGAATGATACTGTTTACATTGACACTCTGTTAAACACACAGTCGTACGGTTATATCTATAAAATTGAGCTCTGGAATATGACACCGGAATTTCTGGTAGGCGATCCTGGCATTGCATCGTCACTGTTTCTGGAGCTCAGCCCCGGTGACCGAAAAGCCAGGTTCGTGATCAACAGGAATGTACCATGGATAAATACAAGATATGACATATTCAGGTATAATGATGCTACCATGGAGTTTGATTCTGTGGGTACAACAAACCAGCTCACTTATATTGACTATGGACTGGAGAATGAGACCGAATACTGTTATTACGTAAGATCATTCGGCGGTTATTTGTCAGACGACATGCCAAAAGATCTTATTAATTTTTCAGAAAAAACCTGCGTAACACCTATTGACAATGAACCACCCTGTGCACCCGAAATAAAGGTCACAAGCCAGTGTGACTCTCTTTATAATATCGTTACATGGTGGATTACTGATCCTGAATGCTTCGAGGATGTTGCCGGATATAAGATATATTATAAGATGACATATGATGAGGAACTTGCACTCATCGAGACTATAAATGATAAAAACACCTTTACTTACATACATGAACCGGGTGAGATATTGTCGGGTTGTTATGCTGTTTCGGCATTTGACCTCCTGGGTAACGAGGGGGATAAATCTGTAATGGTATGTATCGATTCATGTGACTTCTATGAGATACCAAATGTTTTTACCCCCAATAATGACGGATTTAATGATATATTGCTGGCAAAGACTTCCGCTCTTGTCGATTATGTCGATTTTAAACTTTTTAACCGTAACGGATTACTGATATTCTCGACAGAGGATCCCAGGATTAACTGGAACGGCACCTATAAAGGAAGAATAGTGTCACCGGGTGTTTATTTCTACCAGTGCGATGTATATGAGTGGAGGATAACCGGTCTTGAACAATTCCATCTGTCAGGTTTTATACATGTAATAACAGAGGAGGATGCTGAACCAGTACGGCAGGAGACAAAATGAAAATGGTAAATAAGATAATAAGGAACATATTAATATTTCTGGTAACCTGCAGTTTTAATATTACCACAAACGGCCAGTTGGTCTATGAGACACTCCTTCATTCCGAAGCATTGATAAAAAATGGTGAAACAGGGGGGGCAATCGAACTCCTTTCATCTGCCATAAAGGAAAAACAGGATTCCAGGCTGTTTGTCGAAAGGGCAGAGGCATTTATTAAAGAGGGAGACTATCAGAACGCAATAAATGATTGCAACACTGCAAACTCACTGATACCATATTCAGGAGAATATTTATTGGCAAGAATATATGCAATGAAGGGCGATGCCGCTACTTCTTTATATCATCTTGAAAGGAATATCGGATCGTCCTTCAGGAAAAGCGAAAAGGAGGTAATGTTGGATCCTGCCTATGGACTCATAGAAAACAGTCCTGAATGGCGTCAGTTCTGGAAGAAAGACCTGTATTCCGACCTTGAAACCGGTGTTTCGGAAATTGAATATTACGTCACGGCCAATATGAATGAAGAGGCTGTAAACAAGTTGTCAGAACTTGAAAATAAATATAATGATGATGATGAGGTTCTTTATTCCAGGGCTTTGATTAATCATTCATCAGGCAGGTCAGCCGCGGCGATAAAAATACTTAGCGGGCTTATAAATTCAGATCCCGGTAATGGGAAATTTATGAGGCTGTTGGCTAAAGCCCAGGTCGCAGTATCAAATTATGCAGGGGCTTCTGCTACATATACCAGGCTTATTAAACTTGAGATTCCGGATGCCGTCCTGTTTCTTTTAAGGGCTGAGTGTTACAGCAAAACAGGTGAAACAGACAGGGCTGTTGCTGATATTGAAAAATTTCTGACACTCTATCCTGAGGATAAGAGAGCTTTGAGTATGGCAGGCAGGATATACACAGCATCAGGTAATTATCTGAAAGCTCTTGAATATTTTTCAGAAAATCTCAGGTACCATCCACACGACCCAGGATGCTATATCGACAGGGCTGATGCATATCTTATGTCACGTTCCTGGGACTGGGCGATGAAGGATTACAGCATGTCGCTCGATCTTGACCCTTCAAATTCAGAGGCCTGGCTCAATAAAGGTATCTCGTTGCTGAACTCAGGTAAAAAGGATGATGCGTGTCACGACTTCCGTAAATCCTTTAACCTGGGAAATAAAAGGGCTATAAGCTATTTAAGCAAATATTGTATTAAGTAAAACATAACTTCCGTCTTCCGTCTTCCGACTTTACCTTACGTGTTTCTTTATTCTGGAGAAAAGGTCGTGCGGCTTGAATGGTTTAAGAATGTAGTCGTTGATCTTGAGCTCATCGATCCTGTCGTGCGTCTCCGACATTATTGCAGCTGTAAGGGCAACAATAGGGATATCTTTAATTCTAGGGTCCTCTGATTTCCTTATTATCCTGGTAGCTTCAATACCGTCCATCACCGGCATATGAAGATCCATAAGAATGAGGTCGAAATCCTCTTTCTCCAGAAGCTCAAGAGCCAGCTGCCCGTTTTCAGCAAGTGTTACCACAGCACCCCATCCTGTGAGGAATTTGTTGGCCACAAAGAAGTTCATCTTATTATCCTCTGCAACAAGAATTCGTTTTCCTTCCAGACCTATATATGATTCTTTTTCTTCTCCTTCCTGAATATATTCTCCTATGGAAGGAAGTTCAAAAGTGATATTAAATGTAAAGACTGATCCTTTATCAGGTTCACTTTCCAGTTTTATTGTACCACCCTGTAACTCGACAAGTTTTTTTGTAATAGCCAGTCCAAGCCCTGTTCCACCGAAATACCTTGTTGTTTCAGATGATGCCTGTGTAAAGCTGTCAAAGATAGAAGCGTGTTTTTCTTCGGGTATGCCAATACCTGTATCCCTGACAGCGAATTCGAGGTTTGATTTATTATTGTTTTTATCCAGTTCCCTGATAGTGATTGTTATCCCACCCTTGTTTGTGAATTTGAGTGCATTGGAAAGGAGGTTCGACAGTATCTGGTTGAGCCTGATCTGATCTCCGATAACTTTATCCGGAAGAGTACCCTCTTTCCTGATCTCAAAATCGATGTTTTTAGCCTTCGATCTGAAGGAATATGATCTCATTATTTCCTCCATGAAGTCATTAAGGTTAAAAACTGTCTGTTCGAAGACTATTTTACCCGATTCAATTTTATTATAATCGAGTACATCATTTACAAGAGTGAGGAGATGATTACCTGAGAATCTCAGTGTTTTGATATAATCCATCTGGTCTTCGCGTGGTTCGCTTTGCAACAGTAGGTTTGTTATTCCGATAACCTCATTGAGAGGAGTCCTGATCTCATGGCTCATTGTCGACATGAAAAGCTGTTTGGATTGTGCCGCTTCTTCAGCTTTTTTCCGTGCAGTAATAAGGTTTTCAAGCATCATTTTACGCTGGATGGCAAGAGCTATCTGGTTTGCAATAAAGTCGAGTACATAGAGGTCATCCTGCGAAAACTTATCTTCATTATTATAATCCTGAAGGCACATAACACCAATGGTATTATCCTCAACATTTAAAGGGACTCCCATCCATACCTTGCAATCTGTTCCTACCAGTTCGATATCACCCGAATCTTCAAGTTCTTTAAGGTCTTTTTCTTTCAGCAGTACCGGTTTGTTGTTTTTTATAACCCATCCTGTTATTGTCTTTTTAACGGGTATTTCCTGGAAACTGTCTTTTTCATCTGCAAAGAAAGGCAGTGACAGCGTCCCGGATTCCTTGTCATAAAGTGCGATAAAGAAATTATTAGTATCCCATATTCGACTTAACTCATTTACTATAACAGGATATATATCCTTGATATCCATCTGTTTAAGGGCGGCAGACGAAATATTGTACAGTATTTCCTGGAGCAACATATTTTTCTTCGAAACAGTAATATCATGGTAAATACCAATTATCGCCACAGGTTTATCATTAACAATTATGGCGGTTCCGATAACCGAAACATCAATCTTATTGCCGTATTTGTCTTTTCTTACTGTCTGACTTAGTACCTTGTTATTCTGGGATCTTATATCTTCAAATGTTATAGCTTCATTTTTGAGGTCATCAGGCACAACAAGTTCATTGATATTCTTATTTAAGGCTTCATCGTTTGTATATCCGAACAGTTCTGTAAACTCTTTATTAATGATTGAGATATTGTCGTTGATATCTGTAATTACAATTGCTTCGGGAGCCGAATCAATAAGATGTTCAAGAAATGCCTTTTCCCTGTTTATCTGTTCTTCATATTTTTTGTATCTGCTCAGATCCAGAAGGGTGCCTCTGTATCCTATTTTCCTGCCTTCATGAAATACTCCGTATGAATGTGTCAGGATAGGTATCCTGGTACCATCTTTTCTTGTGATAATGTATTCATTGCTCGGCATATCTGATGGCGACTCTATTGAATTAAGGTTTGCCATCATTTCCTTGTAGCTGTCAGGGAATAAACCTGAGATATTCAGTTGTTTTTTAAGGTCCTCCCTCGTCAATCCGAAAAGATCCAATCCAATCTTATTCCCATAAATTACCCGGCCTTCAAGATCAAGCTCATAGATTATCACCGGCATCATTTCAGCAAAGGTATGGAACAGTTCTGCCTGTTTATCGATATCATCCCTTTTCTTTTGTTGGCGGCCTGGCTCCCAGGTTATTACTATATAACCTGAGGTAAGGACAAATGCCATATAATAACCATCAGAGTCGTCTCCTGTTGATGAAACAGCCAGTTTATGAGCCTCTCCCGTAATATGGACATGGTGCAGTAATTCCACCAGCTTTTTCTGCTCTCCCAGTGGTGTTTCTCCGATGTTTTTTCCGCATACTTCATTTTTATCTACAAATTCCACCTCTTCAGCTTTACTGTTCATATCGATCAGATAGAATTTATTATTCTCATCTACACTGAACAGGGCTAAATAACTGCTGATTGTATTGAATATCTCCTCAAGGATATATCCCTGGCTTTCACGGATAGTAATATTCTTCCTGGAACTGATAGGAGAATATATCGTCATAAGGTATTTTTCGTCATCAAGCAATATTGTATCAGCCGAGAAAAGAAATTGTTTTTTTTCTCCGGATTTTGTTCTGAGAGTGATAACCAGATCTTTTATTCTTTTAAGCTTCGACAGGAGTTTTATGTATTTGTTGCTTTCTTCGATATCGGTAAAGAGTTGCAGGTCTTCAGGTGTTTGTCCTATTATATCATTCTTTTCAAAACCAAGTATTTCAAGGAAAGTGGTATTAACATCCACAAATTTACCGGTAAGAAGTGATGTAAGGGCCATCGGATTGGGTGCTGAATAGAATGCCCTGAGAATCATATCATCAGGATAAGCTTTATGGTTTTTTACTTTTGTACGAAGATCCCTGAGCTCATTCTCAAGGCTTTTATTCACCTCGGCTAATTTCCTGTATTTCTCTTTATAGTCCATTGTGGATAACTGCTAAAATCAGGTGTAAAAATATAAAAAATGAACTTTTTTAGTATTATTAAGCAATTGGATGTTTAATGTTAACGTTTTGTTTGTTTTTGTTCTGTCTTGTATAATATTTACAGAATCCGGAGATCCCGCACTGATTACAAAGTGGATTCCTGGCTTTACAAACATACCTGCCATGAAGCAGTAGCCAGTGATGTGCCTTATGTATAAGGTGGGCAGGTATGTGTTTTATTAACTGTTTTTCGGCATTCATTGGTGTTTTGGCATTTAATGTAAGACCTATTCTGCCGGAAACCCTGAAAACATGTGTGTCTACTGCCAGGACAGGTTTCCGGTATACGACCGATGCTATAACATGAGCTGTTTTCCGGCCTACACCCGGCAGTTTTTGAAGCAGAAGCGGGTCGGACGGCACTACACCCTTAAATTCTCCTGCAAGCATTCTCGCCATACCGGAGAGATGTTTCGCCTTATTGTTGGGATATGAACATGATTTGATATATTCAAAGATCTCTTCCTGACTGGCCATGGCCATCGATTCTGCATCGGGAAATCTTTCAAGAAGGGCAGGAGTGATCATATTAACCCTTTTGTCGGTACATTGTGCCGAAAGAATAACAGCCACAATGAGCTGAAAGGGATTCATGTAAGTAAGCTCCGTTTCTGCCACAGGCATGTTATGAATAAAGTATTCGATTACCCGTTTATACCTTTCCTTCAGAGTCATTTTTATATATATCATTCGTAGGGCGGAAAGGTAAGGATTTTTATCTTTGCCAGTTGAATGTTTCAGGAGATTTAATAGCTTTACCTGATTTAATTAAGATCGTTGGACAGGATAATTGTAAATACTACGGGTGCGGTGTCTGAGATCATCGTTGGTGCAGACTGGAAAGAGAACCTGCCTCTTTTGCCCGGTGAGGGAACAGTAATACTTACCGACAGTAATGTAAACCGTATTTATGGCAGGGACTTTCCCGGATGTCCTGTCATTGAGATAAAACCAGGAGAGGAAAGTAAGTGCCTGGGTGAAATAGAAAGGTTATCGGAAATACTTTTAAGCACAGGTGTAGGACGTTCGGGATTTATCCTGGCAATAGGAGGCGGTGTTGTCTGTGACATTGCCGGGTTTCTTGCTTCCATATTCATGCGCGGGATAAGATGCGGATATGTTTCAACAAGTCTGCTGTCGCAGGTTGATGCCAGCACCGGAGGTAAAACCGGTGTCAACCTCGGAAAGATAAAAAATATGATTGGCAGTTTCAAACAACCTGAGTTTGTGATTTGTGATACTAAAATGTTACAGACTCTTTCTGATGAGGAATATCTTTCAGGTATGGCCGAACTGGTAAAAACAGGACTTATAGGCGATGCCACAATAATAGATATGCTTGAAAATAGCTACTCCGGAATTATTGAAAGGGATGATGAAGTACTATCTGCTCTTGTATACCGGGCAGTTAAATACAAGGCATCAATAGTATCAAAGGACGAGAAGGAGGGTAGCATTAGACGCATACTTAACTTCGGCCATACTCTAGGTCATGCCCTGGAGCTGCATGGGTCACTGAAACATGGTTTTGCAGTGGCATCAGGGATGGAGATGGCTGCTGTTTTCTCTGAAAAAAAAGGACTTTTAAAAAATGATGAAACAAATAGAATTATTGAACTCCTAAATAAATATAAGCTCCTGAAGAAGTATAAAATACCGGCAGACCAGGTAAAAGAGTTTATGACACATGATAAAAAGAGAACAGGCACTGATATATACTATGTATTCCTTGAAGGTGTCGGGAAAGGTATCGTTAAGAAAGTGCCGCTTGAAGAAGTGATCGGATTTTACCGTCAGTACAACGATAAATAAAATAATTATGAATTCATTTGGTGTAGTTTTTAAAGTATGCGTTTTCGGTGAATCACATGGCAGGGTAACGGGAGTGACAATTGACGGTTGTCCTCCGGGAATTGCCATTGAACCTGATGATTTTATACCTGACCTGAGCAGGAGAAAGAGCGGATCGGCCGGTACAACAAAGCGGCATGAGGCTGACCTTCCTGAGATTCTCAGCGGTGTTTTTAATGGTTTTTCAACAGGGACTCCCATGACCATAGTAACCCGCAACAAGGATACTGATTCTACCGCTTATGTTGAATTTATCGATATACCTCGCCCGGGTCATACAGATTATACAGCAAATATCAAATACTCAGGTTTCGGTGATATGCGTGGCAGCGGACATTTTTCCGGACGAATAACATGGGGACTTGTTATTGCAGGTGTAATCGCCAAGAAAATTGCCAGCCAGATGGATTTTTCGGCCAAACTCATCTCAGCCGGAGGGTCAGAGGATGTCGAAGGTGCCATAAAAGATGCACTCGCGAGAGGAGATACAATAGGAGGTATTATTGAATGTGTTGTAAAAAACCCACCACGGGGACTTGGAGAACCATTTTTCTATTCAATCGAATCGGCTATAAGTCATATAGTATTTTCCATCCCGGCAATAAAAGGGATAGAATTCGGATCGGGATTCGCATCAGCTTCAATGAGAGGCTCTGAACATAATGATCCGTTTGTCGATGAAAAAGGAAGAACCGCAACAAATAATGCCGGCGGGATAAATGGCGGAATAAGTAACGGGAACGATATAGTGTTCAGGGTGGCAGTGAAACCGACATCTTCAACCGGTATTGATCAAAAAACGTTCAATTTCAAGACAAAGAAGATGCAAACCCTTAAGATAAAGGGAAGACATGATACATGTATAGCCCTTCGTATGCCGGTTATTCTTGAGGCAGTAACTGCAATAATAATCACAGACCTTCTTATGATTGACCGTGGAATATACGGAGCAAGGGAATAGGTGACGGAATGCCCTAATAATTATTGTTTACCTTAATTAAAAGCACCTCCCTGGTCTGCTTTTTAATCCTGAACCTGTTATCAATCCTGTCGCCAATAACCCATACAATATGCCCCGCTGATTCCATTATGAGTTTCCTGTCCTTCTCGATAACAGAATATTTACAGTCAATAAAATAATCACTCAATTTTTTCTTCTGTGTCATACCCAAAGGATAGAAATAATCGCCATACTTCCACCTCCTTATGATAAGCGGGAATGACACCTTTGATGAATCGAGGCAGGCAGTTACAGGATCTTCGGGAATAGAATAACCCGAAGATATCTTTATCAGATCAGCCGACAAGACAAATGGTAGATTTTTTAGCTCAACCATGTTTTTTATTTCGAAAAACTCTTTTTCTTCATCCACCAGCCTGGAAAATATCAATTCCCCCCTGTTCTTCAGTATCATGTGCGAATCGGTATAAATACGGCTTCCCGTATTTCCTTTGATGATATTGTAAAGATCTTTCAATGTGGTATCTGTAATTCCAAACGGTTTAAGCACCTCATAAATAAGAGTCTTATTGCTTAAATAAGGTTCCAGCAGTTTGATATCTATTATTATATTATTGTCTTTCTCATATAATATATTCCGTCGTATATCATTTATAAAAAAAGACACTATATCGTTTATCCCTCTTAATCTTATTGCAGTATCATTCAAGGTGGTTTCAACCGAAGGATTTATATCTTTAAGGACAGGAATGACATTATGCCTTATCTTATTACGGGTATATTTTGTTTCAATGTTCGAACTGTCTTCGCGGTAATTGATATTGTTGTTATTACAATATGTTTCGATTTCATTTCTTGTGGCAAAAAGCAAGGGCCTGATAATTTTCCCGGATGATGGTTTCATGCCGGAGAGTCCCGTAATACCTGTTCCCCTGGTAAGATTAATGAGGAGGGTTTCAATATTGTCATTCAGATTATGTGCTAGAGCTGTGAAATCAAAAACTTTCTCATTCATGATCTCTTCAAACCAGGCGTATCTTAAATTTCGTGCTGCCATCTGGATTGATAATCCGTTTCTGGCAGCATATCCCTTTGTATCAAATCGTTTTGTATGGAAAGGTATATTGTTTTTTCCGGCAAATTCTTTAACCAGCATCTCATCCAAATCAGCTTCTTTACCACGAAGGCTGAAATTGCAATGGGCTATACCTGTATCGATACCTGCTTTAAGAAAAAGGTCAGCCATCACCATGGAGTCAATACCTCCGCTCAGGGCCATGAGTATCCTGTCACCCTCCCTGACCAAATGGTTTTCTTTAATATATGTAAGAAAATCTTCAAGCATAGTCATTCCTTTTATTGCTACTGGTATGTTAAAAGTGATGGCGGGCCCGGTTCAAAATTTTCAGGTCTTAAAAGCTGTTCTCCTGAAACAAGGATGTAATTGATTCTGGAATAGTCAGGCAGGTTTGGAAAATAACCAATTCTGATTTGCAATGTATTGAAAATAAGATTATCATTTCGTATCCTTACTCCAAGACCTACACTTGACAATATCTCCCCCTGTTGTACAAATTCGTTGGTTCCGAACAGGAATCCAAGATCAGCAAACCCATAGAATGCGAACTTGAATCCATAATAATCAGCCGGACTAAAAAGAACGGACTCGAGGTTTATCGCCAGCCTTTGCCTGCCGCCTACAGAATCATTCTTAAAACCCGAGAAACCATCTTCACGGATAAATGTAAGGAATTCATCGGTGTATCTGTCGAACCCTCTGGTATAATCAACTTTAACAAAATTCCTGACTCTGTAACTGCCGAGGTATAAAAGGTTTGAGATAAAATCTGTTCTCAGTGAGAGAATCCCCTGTTCAGTCTGACCTTCATCATTGATAAAAGTCGCCATACCTGCTGAGGTATGGAAATAACCAATACTTCTTATCGATTCACCCAGTGCCAGTTTTGTTCCCACATATATTCTATGTTTGAATTCGTTAACTTCTCTTCCGCCTGTGAAGTTTAATAGCCATCCATAGGGTATGTCTTCAGTTCGTCCATAGCCATAAATAAGATTGTTTTTATAATACCTCTGAACCGAAAAGGAAACAGAACCCATGAATATCCTGTATTTCTGGAGGTGGTGATATGAGTCGGGCATTATCAGGGGATGATCGAATACATTGTTATTAGTATATCTGACACCAAAGATCAGTCGCGATACAGATTGTCTGTCCAGGAGAAAGGAACGTGCAAGCCAGTAGTCCTGAAGGTTATATTTTAAAGGTTCCGGAATGGGTAATGTATCCAGATCCTCGCTTGTGAACATTTCTTTTATGGAAATACCACCTGCATATTTTGTTTTTGAGCTTACAAGCTTACGCTGAAGATCGAAACCGAAAGTCCTTTCACCAAGACCGTCAAAATAGAAAATACCGAGGTTGGCAAATGATTTTGCGATATTGTTAATATTGTATTCGAAGCCGAAACCCGGTGAATCAGGCATATCTGAATTATAAGGCATATTGAACCGGAATTCATGACCCATACCGAAAATATTCTTTTCAAACAGTGAGGCTGAGCCTTTTGTTATGCTGCTGTAATTGTAAGAGGCGGCAAGAGAATAAATATCTTTTGTAACAACAACAATGTCAACAGCCTCCTCGGAGACCGGGATTATTATTATCCTTGAATCATCAATATATGGCAACTGCCTGATGATCCTTTCATTATCACTTATTATCAGAGGCGAAACAGTGTCTCCTTCAGAAAAGAGGAGGTTCTTACGGATTATTTGTTCCCGGGTATTTATGTGAGTTGCATTTAAAAGCTTTTCTAATTTATTAGGGTCAAAGTAGTCTGGATTGCTGATATTTGATCCAAAGACATTGAGCCGTTTTATCTCAATGTTTCTGATTCTTTTTCCGGAAAATTGCAAATAGTTTTTTTCGCTCGATCCTGTGATCTCTTTTTTTGATGATAATTCATGAGACACAATCAGTAAGTCGTGTATCTTTTTGGTTATCAGTCGTCTGGAAGCTTTGGCTTCCAGAGAGTCGTAGAATACCGAATAAGGATTATAAGTTAAAACAGCTGGTGCCAGTAAATTACCGGGATTATTAAAGAAGGTAGAGGATAGTGAAGGCAGGTTTATATACCTGATCTTGAATATTGAATCGGAACTAATTCTTGGGATATCCGTTTTTTGCTGGGAATACAACAGGTTGTTGAAGCACGGAAATGTCAGCAAAATACAAATACCGATGATCTTCTGTATATTTCTTTCATAATCCACATCAGGGTTTATTTGAATTTTTTTCAAGAACATCATCTGAATTGAACTGGAAACCCAGTCGTTTACCGGTAATTACCCTTGAGTGTTGAATTTTAGCTTCAGCCTGTCCTACAGTGGCAATCTTGACAGTGTCGTAGGGAGGCACCAGCAGATCAAATTCCAGGGCATATTGGATTGCAGTTGAAATGATTATCTCCAGCGATTTTTTTGTTATTTCCTCATTGCCATAGTTGGAGAAGAGCATTCCCATTTGTCTTTTGCCTTCTACAAAATATTGTTTTTCATGATTGATGAATATTCTGGCTATAAGATAGCCCAGATCGTCCTGCCTGGAATATTTGATCGAGTCAAACAAGAAGTTATATATGTTTATTATGCCCGAGTATGCGTTGAATTTGTTTTTCTGGATATATGGTGTTTTCCATGCCGGGTGTTCCCTGTCGAATTGGAATATGTTTGAGTGCATGCTGAAAAACAAAATATCACCTGCCACCTTTAACTGGGCATCAAAGCTGCTTCTGTCGGTATATTCCAGCCCTACCCTCGGATCGATATTTCCAAGATTACCGTTTACATCCCCGGCCATATCTTTAAGGATCTCTTTAACAATACCGAATGATTCAAATGTATAATCATAAACCTTCTGTTTGAGAACAGATTTCTCTTTAATGGTATTTATGATGTCTTGTTTCTTTTCATTGATATCTGTCATGGCATGGTTGGTTTAAGCACCTAATTTAATAATTTTAAAGAGAATTATACAGGCAGGTCGTTTTTTATAAATATTTTGATAATTAGTATGATAGAGCAAAAAGCACCCTTCTTTTTGATGGTTTCCCGGAATAAATACATTTACCATCTTCATCGGGTGAATCAAATGGTATACACCGTATAGTTGCCTTTGTCTCATTCTTTATTTTCTCTTCTGTTTCGGCTGTGCCATCCCAGTGAGCCATAATGAATCCGCCGGTTTCATTCAGTGTTTTTACGAATTGATCCCAGGTATCGGGAAAGAATGTATTCTTCTTTTTGAATTCAGCTGCTTTGTTGTAGATGTTATTCTGAATATCGTCAAGGAGGCTGACTACATGATCTTCAATATCTTTTACCGGAAGTGTTTTCTTTTCCAGGGTATCCCTACGGGCAATCTCAATAGTCTCCTGCTCAAGGTCGCGGGGACCGATAACCAGGCGAACGGGTACACCTTTAAGTTCATAATTGGCATATTTCCAGCCTGGAGTATTATTATCCCGGTTGTCGTATTGTACTGATATTCCTTTAGATACAAGATTCTCACGTATTTTGTTGGCTTTTTCGTTGATACGGCCCATTTGTTCGGAGTTTTTAAATACGGGTATTATAACAACCTGAACAGGGGCAAGGCGGGGAGGCAATACCAGTCCGTGATTATCAGCATGGGCCATCACCAGGGCACCTATCATACGTGTTGATAATCCCCACGATGTTGCCCATACATAATCGAGATTTCCGTTTTTATCGGTAAACTGAACATCGAAGGCTTTTGCAAAATTCTGACCCAGGAAATGGCTGGTACCTGCCTGGAGAGCCTTTCCGTCCTGCATTAAAGCTTCGATGGCGAAAGTATCAAGGGCTCCCGCAAAACGCTCATTTTCGGACTTATATCCCTTAATAACAGGCAGGGCCATGAAGTTTTCAGCAAATTCGGAATATACATTTATCATTCTTTCAGTCTCTTCAATAGCCTCCTCACGTGTTGCATGAGCTGTATGACCCTCCTGCCATAAAAATTCGGCAGTACGAAGAAAAAGCCTGGTCCTCATTTCCCATCTCACCACATTAGCCCATTGGTTAATAAGTATGGGCAAGTCCCTGTAGGAGTGTATCCAGTTCCTGTATGAATTCCATATAATAGTCTCAGATGTCGGCCTTATTATGAGTTCCTCTTCAAGTTTTGCATCAGGATCAACAACAATACCTTTCCCTTTCTCGTCGTTCTTAAGCCTGTAATGAGTTACTATGGCACACTCCTTGGCAAATCCCTCAACATGTTTTGCTTCCCTGCTGAAGAATGATTTTGGTATGAAAATGGGAAAATAAGCATTCACATGTCCGGTTGCTTTAAACATCTTATCGAGTTCTGATTGCAACTTCTCCCATATTGCATAACCATATGGTTTGATAACCATACAACCTCTTACTGCTGAATTCTCTGCGAGTTCTGCCTTGATTACCAGGTCGTTATACCATTTTGCGTAATTTTCATCCCTGTTTGTAAGAAACTTTGCCATAGTTTTGGTACACTATTTGAATTACTATATTTTGAATAGAAAAGAAAGCGTAAAAATAGGTAAAAACTTTAGTTATCATTAAAAAAAAGCGGGAGGTTAAACATGAAAGCAAAAATTTACATCGGAATAATTTCAGCCCTGCTGCTTGCGGGTACACCGATGGCAGCTCAGTTTGCTGATTATAATGGCTTCAGAAATGATAACGCCGTAATGGTAATAAATAATCATTACTACAATGATTATGATTATTACTTCGCATCCCGTATTAACAGATTTCACAGATCATATGCTGTTTTCGACTACTATTCTCCTCTGTTTACGGAAACATACTGGTATAATTACCGGCCATATTCATGGGGAATAAGCATATATGGAGGTGGAATCGGTTTTGCACATTACAGATACCCTGTATACTATTACCAGTACTATGATCCTTATTTCGGAGCCAGCTGGTACTGGGATTATGATCCATATTACTACAGCTGGTACTCACCGGTTATAATCAATATAAATATAGGTCCCCGCTGGAGACACCATTACAGAGGATGGTATGGATACGACAGATGGTATTTCGGACATTACCACAATCACTACAGGCCGCATTATTATGCACATAACAGTTACCGTTATGATTACATTGCCAGGTATTCATCAAGAGATATTTCGAACGGTTTCAAATCGGATGGGAATACAAGGTCTAAATCAGGAGATGTTTCACGACGACAGAGAGGATCCTCAAACACAATACCAGACGAAATTGACAATAACAACGGCAATAACAACGGCAATAATAACGGCAATAATAACGGCAACACCAATAACGGAAACAATAATAACAGCCGGTTAGACGGTAACAGGGGCAATTTTGATGATAATGACCGTAATACCGGTAACCATGGAAACAACAGACATAGCCAGGATGACGGGAACAGTGGCAACTTTGACGATAAGGGTAATGCTCCCGCAAGAAGGGCAGCTCCTGTTTCGCCTCCTGCAAACAGAAGGATTGAACAATCCACACCTGTGAGGACCCAGAACACTGCAAGGAGGGTATACACCACACAGAGTACACCGACACGGAGTAATACTGTAAGCAATGTGTCTTCAAGAACACAGCTAACAAGAAGTAAAACTTCAAACCCGGTAAGAAGCAGTACGGTAACCTCACGAAGCAGGATGAGTCCGGGCAGGACGATAAGTACCCCATCGAAAGGCTCTACGGGGAGCAGGGCAACTTTATCACAGCGAAGCATCTCATCGGCCAGCAGGGCAGGATCAGGATCAGCTGTCAGAAGCTCTTCGTCGGGTTCGGCATCCAGATCGTCAGGTACATCAACCAGATCCTCATCATCAAGGTCCTCATCATCAAGGTCCTCATCATCAATATCCTCTTCATCAAGATCCTCTTCATCAAGAAGCAGAAGATAAGATATATAACATTCTAAATTAAGGAGGCTGTCCAGAACAGCCTCTCTTTTTTGGGACGGCATTAAGTTGAAAAAATATTATATTTGATTGTTCATTGGGGTTGGATACGGAGTATAAATTATTATATTTGGAAATATTGATAGTTGAAGTAAGGCAAATTGGTACAATATTTGCACATTATTTAATAGTGAAATAAATAAGAGAGGGAATTAAAGATGAAAGCTGTAAATTACATATCAATTTTGTTACTTCTGGTACTGGGTTCCTGTTCTTCAGGACTTTATACAGGCTATGAGTATGATGATCTGTATTATCTGCCTTCCGACAGGCCGGTAGCCACAGTCCAGCAATATGAATCAAACCAGATTATTGAAGGTGATCTTCGTGCTGATGATTATTACGATAACATATATTCAGCTGACACCCTTATTTCTGATGAATATGCTGAAGCAGTCAAAAATGATGAAGCAGTAGTTAATAACTATTATTACGACAGTGGTTACGGTTATTATGATAATTATTCATACTCAAGCAGATTAAGAAGGTTCTATGGTAATTATTTTTACCCCTACTGGAGAGATCCATTCTATTACAGCTGGGGATTCCCCATGATTAGTTACGGATATGGTTATCCATACTACGATCCGTTCTATTACGACCCATTCTATTACGATTACGGATACTACGGATATTACGGATATTATCCCAGGTACTATTATGGAAGTTCCTTTTACAGAGGCTTCTATTCTCCTTTCTATTCTTCATATTATTCCCCTTATTTCGGTTATTATTCAGGTGCCTATTTTAGCAACGATTCAAGGAATTATGCAGATTATGGAAGAAGGGAAAGGCAAAGTGTTTACTCTACACGGTGGAACAGCAGTATGCCTGCAGCAGCTTCTTCAAGACGTGACAATTACCTATCGGGTGGTTTAGCCACCGATGCTGCACGAAAATCGGCAGATTCAAAAACAGCACCTGTTGCCACTGATACGAGAAGAACTGTTTCAACAGCTCCCGGAGCCAGACAACCGTCAGGTACCGTTGATTCCAAAAGTGCAAATACATCAACAAGGAGTACTACAACAAGAACAACAACAACTGTTTCAAAACCTGAATACAGAACAGTTAACAGAACCTATACCCCGAGCTATAATAATCCTCGTTTGAGTACAAGGCCTTCCTATAACAACAGCAGGATAAGCACCGACAGATCCGGTACATCTGTAAGCAGAAGCAGTACTCCTGTAAACCGGTCATCAGTATCATCATCAGTACAAAGGAGATCAGTTAGCAGTAGTAGTACCAGTACCAGAAGCAGAAGCAGCTATTCAGTACCTTCAAGAAGCAGTGCCTCAAGAGGATCCTATTCCTCTTCGGGTTCAAGCCGCTCATCAGGCTCATACAGCAGCGGATCTTCAGGTTCCAGATCAGGAAGCAGTTTTTCAGGCTCTTCCTCATCAAGTTCATCTTCATCCAGGTCCTCATCAAGTTCATCATCAGGCGGAAGAAGATAATAGTAAATGAAATTTTTGCCTGTGTTAATTAGTTCATTCTTTTAAGGAGTGATGGGATTGTTTTAAGTAAAAACTGACAATTATGAAGAAAATATGTTTATTATTCATTACCCTTATTGCAACACTCTCAGTGAGCTTTGCACAGAATGCAGATGATGCATTAAGATATTCACAACAGTTTTATACAGGTACAGCAAGATTCATGTCGATGGGTGGAGCATTCACTGCCCTGGGCGGCGATATTTCATCATTGAGCCAGAATCCTGCAGGTATCGGGGTGTACAGGTCATCAGAAATCAGTATTACTCCTCAGCTCTTTCATATAAAGACAACAGCAGGACTTAATGGTACAAATACAACTGATTATATATATAACTTCAATATGGCCCAGGCAGGAATCGTAGCAAATATTATTAACAAAAATTCAGAATCGGGATTGATCTCCCTGAATGTGGGCTATTCATACAATAAAATAAATAACCTGAACCAGAGCATAATAATTGAAGGTATAAGCAATAATAGCTCATTAGCCGATCTATGGACCGACAATGCCGAGGGATTATACAATGATGAACTGGCAAGCCTGGCTCCTGATGCATGTCTTGCATGGGAAGCATGGATCATTGATTCGCTTCCCGGATTCAATACATCCTATGGGACAGTCTATTCAAATTACGGTGACGATCCGCCATCAATATACGGACAGAACACAAGACGACTCGTTTCATACGATGGTTATACAGGGGAACATGCTATCTCAGCAGGAATAAACCTTTCAAATAACCTGTTCCTGGGAGCAACAATAGGAATAAGTCATCTGAACTATGCAAGTAAATATGAACATCTTGAATCTACTGACCTTGCCCTGGCATCAGAATTCGAAGACTTCAATTATACATTCTACTATAGTAATGAAGGTACAGGCTATGGCCTGAAACTGGGTGCAATTTACAGACCAATGAGTATATTACGAATAGGCTTTGCATTCCACTCACCCACAATATACAAGATAAACGAGTACGTTTATGATAATATAACCTCGAATTTTTCAGACGGAGAGAAATACAGTTTTTCCAATGATCCTTTAAGATATAGTTATGCCCTTACAACACCCTTCAAGGTAATAGCCGGCGCTGCTGTCCAACTGCAAAAACTTGCACTCATAAGCGCTGAATATGAGTTTATTGACTATAGTACTGCAAAATTCTCGGATACAGGTGACGACTATAATTACAGCTCCAAGAATGCAACAATTAAAAGTACATTGAGGGCCGCTTCCAACCTTCGTCTCGGAGCAGAACTAAGATTTAGCAGACTATACCTGCGGGGAGGATATAGCTACTACGGAAAGGTATGGGCAGATCAGGAACTAAACAGGGATCTTGATTACAGCTCGCTTTCATTCGGAGCGGGATTCAGGGAACAGAACGTTTATGTTGACCTTGGATTCAGTAGTATGATGAATCCCCAGCAATATGTCCTTTACAGTTCAAGCGTTGAATCACTGATATCAGATATGAGTATAACCAGGAATATGTATACTGTTACATTTGGTTATAAATTCGGTTACTGATATTTTTTATAACTTCCTTTTTTAGAGGCTGTTTTTATTACAACAGCCTCTTTTTTTATCCCTTGTTATTACAGGCCTGCGGCCTGATGGCTTATCGTATCCTGATGAGCCTCGTTAGAGGCGAAATATATTTGCGAGGGGCTGCGCCCCTCGCGTGCGGCCACACCACCCACTATTAAGCCCCGTAGGGGCGTAATAATGATTAGCAGTCTTGGTTATAGGTAATTGCGAGCATCTGGGCCCATATTAAAAAGCAGATCAACAATACTTAACCCCGGGATAAACCCTTTATCTGTATCAAAAACCTGAATATATTCCCTGGATATATAACCGGATTCTATTTTCGGGTTAATAGTATATCTTAAATCATTATTCGTTTTACTGACGGGTATAAAATCAGCTGTGTAGTCTATTCTGACACTGATTTTCATAATATTAAGGATATCCTTCAGCAGAGCCATATTAAGATCAAGAAGAAATTCGTAGTCAGCAAGGATAATCTTTTGAATGTTTTCAAAATAATAAATAAAAAAGGGTGATGACTTATATGAAGCGATTAAGGCACGTAAATGTAGCTGCTGCCATTTCTTCGAATAGTCTATTCTTATCTCTTTGACGGGTGTCTTATGAAAGCTTCCTTTATAAACAGGTACTGTCAGGAGCTGAGTTCCACCGGCAGAAAGAATATAACAACGGTTACGGTATGATTGCTTAATATAGTTTTCCTCTCTTTCAATGAATACTTCGTCAGCTTTTATGATATGTGAGAAGTACTCTGCTGGTGGCAGGTAAGCTGTTGAAAGTAATATTTTACCTGGCATGATATTTCCTGTTGATCATGCTTGCCGAGAAACCGGCACCAAAACCGTTATCAATATTTACAACCGTCACGCCTGCGGAACAACTTGTAAGCATGGCAAGCAGTGCTGAAAGACCTTCAAAGCTTGCTCCATAGCCAACGCTGGTAGGTACTGCAATCACAGGTTTATCAACGAGTCCTCCGACCACACTGGCCAGGGCACCTTCCATTCCCGCAATAACAATTATCACACTGCAGCTTTTTATTTCCGGAAGCTTATCCACAAGTCTGTGAATACCTGCAACACCAACGTCGTATATCCTTATTACTTTATTGCCCAGTAATTCTGCTGTTACTGCTGCCTCTTCGGCAACCGGGATATCGGATGTGCCTGCAGTTATAACTGCGATATTACTATCAGGGCATTCCGGCTTTTTTTTCTGGACAGAGATGATCCTTGCTTGTTCGTGATATATGGCCCCGGGGTTATTTGCTTTGACTGCATCGTACATCTCCCGGCTTGCCCGTGTACCTATTATATTATTCTCCTTCCCGACCATAGCCCTGAATATCTCCCTGACCTGCTCAATAGTTTTACCGGCACAATATATAATTTCAGGGTATCCTGTTCTTATTTCACGGTGATGATCGATTTTTGCAAAACCAAGGTCGGTATAAGGGAAACTCCTTAGTCTTTCAAGAGCCTCCTCAGTACTCATTGTTCCGGCACTTACCTGTTTAAGTAATTTTTCCAGTTCTTTTCCCGTCATAGTCTTTATTTTCAGGATCCATACTTCCTGTTCTGTAGCCTTCCATATCCAAAGATATATATCTGAATCCTATTTTCTTAAGTTCACTGACAATAACTTGCCTGCGGGGGTCATTGAATATCCTGTCGACATATCCCAGAAGACATTCTATTCTTGCCACATCGCCATGAACTCTTACACGGGCTCCCGGATAACCTTTCTCGAACAGGAGATTCTCAGCTTTTTCAATCTTCTGAAGAATTTCATCAGTAACTTCTGAATTATATGGTATACGTGTCAGAAGGCAGGCCATGGCGGGCTTATCCCATATAGGAAGTCCTTCTTTTTTTGCATATTCCCGTATATCACTTTTTGTAAGTCCGGCCTCTGCAAGCGGGCTCCTGACATTCAATTCATTAAGAGCCTTGAGTCCGGGCCTGAAATCCATTGAATCATCAGCATTTGTCCCGTCAATTACATATTTAAATCCATTTTTGCCTGCAAAACTAACCAGTGCAGTAAACAGTGTTTTTTTGCACAGATAACATCTTTGAATGGGATTATGTCTCATGTTATCAGGTAATTCAAGGTCTATTATCTCATGGTCTATACCGTGTGATTTTGTGAATTCCACTGCTTCGCTGATCTCCCTTGGAGGAATATATATTGTACGGATTGTGACAGCCTTAACATTCAATGGATTCAGTAATTTTGCCCTGTAAAGCAGGAATGCACTGTCAACTCCTCCGGAGAATCCGACAATAAATGATCCCAGGTCTTTTAGTATTGAATCGAGTATTGTTATTTTATCCTTTGTCATCCGTAATACT
>Ga0272441_10002929_pt1 | contig 33664 bp, 33 predicted proteins | sample SSMProp6N_FD_193582 | JGI IMG/M metagenome (GOLD analysis project Ga0272441, IMG submission 193582) | Marine sediment archaeal communities from Little Sippewissett salt marsh, Falmouth, MA, United States - SSM-Prop-6N | ecosystem: Environmental > Aquatic > Marine > Wetlands > Sediment ... | reverse complement strand
AAATCACTCCTTTTCTTTTTGGCGGCTTGAACTCTGCCATTGTATAGGAGTGATTTCTTTTCTCTAAGCCCCTTTTCTTCCACCCGCATAGCGGGCGGTTTTTTGTTTCGGGCGTTCCGCCCTCAACCCACTAAAGTGTTAAACAGAACGGCTGCCGTAATGGGCAGCCGCTTTCAGCATAACCATTGTTCAAACAGATATTCAAGGCTGCGGTTGTAAGGAACGGCCTACCAGGTTTTTTTTTCACAAGCCTTGCGGTTTTCTCAGCCAGCTCCTGTATCGATAGCACTTCCTTACCCTTGAGGTACGTTTCCAGGCGGTCGCCGATGGGCTCTGCCCACTTCGCAGGAACGCCGTGCATCACACCCAGCACTGTCCCTGCAAGGCCGCCGCTGCAGTCGACGTCCATCCCGCACTTCGCCAGAAGCCGGAATGATTCGGTCATATCCCCCTGCCCGAACCATAGAGATACGATCACGGCCGTGATATTGGGGTAGGCATGGATCCAGTTGTAGCGCTCCAGGCGCGTATCAAGGCGGCACCAGGCTTCAGCCGGGGTGTTTTCATTCTTCACGATATCCAGAGCTTCAGCATACACGGCAGCATACTCACTTCTCTGCGGAATAAAGCCGGCCGTCTCCTCCAGAACCTGTCGTACATCCGATCGCACAAACGCGAGCGAGGTCATCACAGCGGCTGCAATCCCGCCGTACACGCCGTTTGCTGCATGCGACACAACGCCATCTATATATGCGAGCCGGGCTGCTTCAAGCGGCCAGCCGGGCGAAAGCAGGCCGCTGATCATTGCCCGCATCTGCACGCCGATCCAGTCTGAATAGGGATTCTGGAACGAACCCGATTCCGGCGGGAAGATGCCCATACTGAGGTTGCGCAGTGCCGCCCATTCAGCCGACCAGCCGAACGGAATCTGGCGCACCCATTCCAATCCAAGCGCATCAGAGGTAATTTCTCTGCCCATAAGCTCAAAAACATCAAGAACCACCAATTCGTAAACCACATCGTCGTTCATGGTTTCCGGTTCGGTAATATAATCGTCCACCTCACCGTAAACCGCAGCAATCTGCTCCCCGGTGTATCCCTCAATCGCTGTTCCAAAATAAGCGCCTGCCAATTGGCCGACCCAGCCGTCCAGGATATGTTTCTCTAATTCAGCCGGGGGTTCTGCTGGCTTCTGCTCCTGCATTCCACCCATCGCAGCCCGCACATTTTCCCAACCTGTCGGATGCTCACAGGCAAAATAGTTGCTCGCAGTAATTTTAGGAGCGTTGATCAGCGCGTTCCACAAACGTGCTGTCAGCACACGCAGGCCATCCGTATCACCACTCTTATGAAGCCTTATTCCTTCTTCCAGCAGCTCCTCCGCAGCACTCACATCGTACCCCTTGTTGCCCTGCGCCTGGACCATCTCCTGGTAGGGAATTTCCGGAGCAAAGGAACCCGGCACCCGTGATTCCCAGAACTCGGCGATCAGATCATCCCCGGCTGGTGCGGTGAAACCGGGTTCATACCACTCACTGTCCTTATCGCGGCGGTCCACCGGCACAGCGGATCTGCGCAGTGCACGCTCCCTTTCCCATGCTTTCTTCGTCATGCCAGCTTTTTCCTCGCTCGTGCAGAGTAGAAGTACAGTGCGATCAGCGTTGCGACATACGGAACCATCGAGACGAACTGAGAAGGCATCACCTGTTGAATCAGCAGGCCCAGGCCGTCAGAGAACCCGAACAGCAGCGAGATAAGAGCAATTCCCCACGGATTGCCATTCACCAGAATTACAGCTGCCAGGGATATCCACCCCCGCCCGGCAGACATGTTCTCTGAGAATAAAGTCACATACCCCAATGACAGGTATGCTCCGGCCAACCCGCATAAAACGCCGCAAAGCAGCAGAGACCAGATACGGATGCGCGATGTCTGCACGCCGCTTGTATCAAGACAGTCAGCATTGTAACCAGCTGCACGCAAACGCAGACCGAACTTTGTCTTAAAGACCAGAAACGCCGTCAGCACAGTCGCCAACCCGGCAAGATAGATGATCAGGTTCTGACCGCTGAGTATTTCTCCCAGCACCGGGATATCCTCCAGCAGTGGGACAATCACCTGCGGCACAGGAATAATACCGGGGCCTGCAAAAGCTCCCTTGACCTCGAAGATCTGGCGGAGCAAATAAGTGGTGGCACCCAGTGCAAACAGGTTGAGGCCTATACCTGTCACAAATTCATCTGTCCCCAGCACGACGGAGAAACTGACCTCATACTGCAGCCCCGGCCCCTGAACGGTCCAATTATATTCCCCCACAGCACTCCATACCCAAACACCAAAGCCCTCCACAGGAGCCTCAACAGTGTTCTCTGCACTGAATTCAACCCCATGCGATTCGCCTGGCAGTCAGGCAATTGCCGTATACGGCCGATAGGTCACACCATCACCTTTCGGGGATACTTCCAGCAGCATCGAAAAAACGTAGGGCTCATTGAGAAGAATCGGAAACTCTGAAATACCAATATCTTTCCGGTCCTCCGTAACCCTGATTTGCTCGCCATAAGGACCTCGAGACTCGACAGGCTCTATATCCAGTACCACTGCATCTGCGTTAGCTCCATATTGGCCGCCATCCAGATGAAATCCAATACCCGCATGTTGGATATCCTGCCTGGGAATCAGAGTCACAATAACTTCCTGATAACCCGTCTCATAAAAAAACTCTTTATCGACTTTTACGCTTGCATCGAAACCGGGTGTAAAGGGAACGCTGTACTGCTCATCGAAACAGATGCCTGCTTCCGAGGTATATTCCCCTGGAATCGGTTCTTCCAGGATATCCCCGAAAGACCACATAAATACCGGCGGGCCAGATTCAACCAGGTTCTCCCGTTGTACATAGTCCTCCGTCACTTCTGTGTGGAATTCCAGCTTCAGATCATATACAGGCGCACCGCTGGCATCTGCACAATTTTGCAGATGGGAAGACGAAGAGAAACTCCCGACAACTTCGCGGTTGGTAAAGGTTTCCTCCAGAGAACGATACCCGATGCTTTTGAAATAATCGACTTGTACCTCGTTCACTATTCCTGGAGGCAGGCTTGGAACCGGGGTTTTCGTCAGGGCCCGGCCTGGTGTTAGGGTAAATGCAGGTATATTGGTTGCTGAAGGTAATGGCGCTTTTGTTGTTGCATTAACCGCTGCAGTGGTTTCTGGTGAGGAGAATGACATCTTTTCCAGAGTAAGAGTGGTTGGTGGGCTTTGAGCACAACTTGAGGATATCAAAATCATCAGTAAAATGCCGTTGAATACTACTGATTTCTTTAGTCTCATATTTCTCCCCATCTTTCAGCACACAGCCTTCACGATCCTGCTGCTCTCTGTCCTGGATGCCGTTCTATGCTATGATAGCTGTCTATAAAATATATAATCAATTTCAGCTTGATACAGGCTGTATGTATAAGAATGGGAATTAAATCCATGAATAAACAAATAGAAATACTCGGCAAAAGAAAAAACATCGCCCTGATAGCACACGATCATATGAAGGACGAACTGCTTGAGTGGGCATCGTTCAATCGCGGCAGCCTGAGCAAACACCATATCTTCGCAACCGGCACGACAGGCATGCTTCTCGAAACCACACTCGACCTGCCGGTCAACAAAGTCCGCAGCGGCCCTCTGGGCGGGGATATGCAAATCGGAGCCATGATCTCAAACGGTGAAATCGACATGCTCATCTTCTTCTGGGATCCGCTCGAGATGCAGCCGCACGATCCTGATATTCGAGCCCTGCTAAGGCTTGCGGTAGTCTGGAATATCCCGCTGGCCACAAACCGCGCATCCGCGGATTTTATCTTTTCATCCCACCTGATGCACGAAGAATACGAGCGGATCATGCCGGATTACGATCAGTATCGAAGCAAACGGTTTGAGACCTTCGTTCCACCGTCCAAGGATTAGTGGATTGCTGCAATCAACCTGACAGCTTGTGATTAGAACCGGGCAAACACCTTACTGGAGATTTTGCCGGATCAGATCGGTGACTGTTTTTGCACTTTTCCCCCAATTCAAGCGGGATTTATATTCCTCAAGAGCTGAGAAGGCGTTTTTCTCATAGGTTTTCCGGTCGGACAGAAGTTTCTGGATGCGGTTTGCATACGCATCCGGCAGCGATCCTGGAGGAAAAAGGTATCCATTTACTCCCTCTCTAACGATTGTTGCATTCCCTCCCACATCTGTGGTCAAACCTGGAACTCCGTACGCGCTTGCTTCAGCAAGCACAATCGCTGCACATTCCGCCCTGGTGGGAAGGATAAGGAAATGAGATAAACGGAACAGAGCATCAAGCTTTAGCATATGTCCATGATCAAAACGATTTAAAAAGCCGTGAACAAAAACATACTCGGGGACAGGTCCTTCAACAACGGTCCCCACGATATGAAGCTCAACCTCGATGCCGGACTCATGGAGGATTTCTGCAGTTCTGACAGCGATATCCCCGCCCTTCCGATCCCAATCTATCCCGGAAAACAACAGCCTGACAGGGCCTTCTGTCCGCTTTTTAAGAATAGCTTGAAGCTCCTCCCTGGCCAGGTCTGGCGCAATGTTTATCCCCAGGGGAACTGTTTGAATTTTTAACGGATCAACTGAGTAATATTGCATTGCTGACCTTGCTGCCCATTCAGAGGAGTATAAAGCCAGCCGGGCCCGGTCAAGAGCTTTCTGTTCCATGGCGTTGCCATGACGGACGCTTGACGGGTGTAATGAGGAATACTGGGGATAGTAGTCGACCATGGCAGCGAACACTGCATCAGTCCAGAAAAAGACCGGAAGATCCGTCTCCAGGTATGCGATTGGAATTGTGCCCGGACTGAACACAAAATCAACATCCAGTTTCTTGAGTGCTTGTGAAACCTGCCTTGCATACGACCGGAGTATGACAGGCTCTCGTGTGAGAAGATACTGCCGAGAAAATATGAGCCTGTTAAGATACCTTCTAAAACGAAACAGCGGCTTGAATGGAATTTTCAAGCCCCCGATCGGATGTATCTCCCAACCGGCTTGCCTGAAAGCCTGCTGCATGCTGTAATTGATCCCCGACCATGCATAGAAATCATGAGGTGTTGATGTTGTGATAAATGCAGCTTTCATAAACCCTCAAAGTCATACCGATAGTAACTACAGGGAACCTATTCTAGCAGTTTATTTTTATTTGGGGGGCATCCAGCAGGGCTTTACAATGAAACCATTCAGCCGCCCAAACCCTTTCGTACTGCTCGATACAGCGACCAGACAGAGCGGTTGGTGTTGCCAAGAATGGTGATTGTCAGGTCCTCACCGGGCCATATTCCGGATATGCAGGCAACCCCCGGATCCCAACCCTCCACGTAAAACCCTTTCCTGCCGGGACCATCCTTGTTCATCCAGACGCCATATCCATACCACACATCATCTCCTTCACATTCAGCTGGTGTATGCGGATGCAGCAGGTTTTCCGTATGGTCCTTGTCCAGGAGTTCATATCTCTGAAGTGCCTGCCAGAAGCGGTACATATCCTTTGCAGTGGTATATGCCCCTCCATCCGGGGCACCTATGAACGGTACAGCATAGATATTGGAGCGCCACTCCTCATCATCCTTGATATAGCCGGCTGCACACCGCGCCGGCAGCTTGTCAGCACGGAAATATCCCGAATCCAGCATGCCTGCAGGCTCCAGCACCCTGGTTTGTATATAGTCCGTGTAGGCCATTCCGGAAACCTGTTCAACTGCCAATCCTAACAGGATAAAGCCGCCATCGTTGTATTCGAAACGTTCTCCCGGAGGGAATTTCTGCTTTTTATGCTGGAACAGAGGCAAGAAATCGGCTGGCCTGCCCATCGAATAGACAGGCACCTGCTGCCACAGCGCCTCGTAATCATCGTTTACATCCTCTTCGAAATACGATGTTATGCCTGATGTGTGCGTGAGGAGATGCGCCACTGTGATATCTTCGTCAAAATGGGGAAACGCTGCGTCTACACAATCCTTCAGGCGTGTCTTGTAAGACAGTATTCCCTTCTCCACAAGCTGTGCGATGGCAACCGCGGTAAAAATCTTGCTGCTGGATGCCATGGCGAACCGGGTCTCCAGGGTATTCGGGAGGCGGTCTGATCTGTTGGCAAAACCGAACGATTCCTCAAAGAGGTTTTCTTTTTGCTGGTGTACTGAGATAACACCGGAAAATGGCTGTCTCTCGAGTTCTTCTCGTACAGCCTTACTGATACGGGTGGAATGCTTTTCCATGGATCGAATCTCCTGCCTGATTTTTCAACTTCCCGGTTTGCATACAGCACAATAGTTTTTTCGGTTCACCACAGACCTGGAATCAAGTGGGTGGTCTCCCGCTGCAGCTGCCTGTATTCCTCACCGAACCATTCAAGCAGTGCTTGCTCTTCAATCCTTATTCGCCGCAGCACTGCAGGAAACCCTGCCAGGATTCCCAGAGCTGTCCCCAGTATGCTGCCTGCACACAGCGGGATACCAGAAAGAAGAAACAGCAAACCAAGATATGCCGGGTGGCGAATAGTCCTGTAGATACCTTTGCGCACCAGCCGGTGGCCATACGAAGTCTGAACATTGACACTGAACTGTTTTCCAAGCGCCTTCCGTGCCAGGAAGCGGAAAGACAGCCCGGCCAGAGTAAGGGCAGCCCCGATCCACTGGAGAATACGAAGCTGAACAGGCAGCAGAGTCCAGTGGAACCTCCCTGCATCGAGAAAGGAAATCAGCATGGTGCCATACCAGATCAAAGAAAGGAGCCACACATCGTATCCCCTGGAAATTCCCTTGATCTGCTGTTGGTTCAGAAGCTGAAACCCTCTTTCCATGAGAGCCCACAGGAAAAAGCCAATCAAGGCAGTCATTTCAATGGGAACGGAAAGAAGAAATGCCTGTAAACAGTTCATAGAGTCCTCATTATTAATAAAACATAATCTGAAGCTCGCCTATTCTATCAGAGGCAGCATGAAAAGAAATGAATACAAAATAGGAGCATTTTCCCCCTACAACTTCCGCCCGGAAAGTTTATCCTGACTTTACTGCCAGCAGATACTGTTTGGCGATACAATATTATCTGTGCTGTAATCTATGGAGGTTTATTCATGCGGTTTCCAACAGCCCGATCCCGGCGAAGATTCCTGCTTTTTTCAGCAGCTCTTATCCCCATTCTCATTTCCTGCAGTAATCCGATCGAATGGATTTTCCCGCCCACGCCAACACCTACTCACACTGCGACCTCCACTCCCACGAGCACGCCTACTTTTACACCAACGAATACCCCGACATTCACACCCACCATCACGGATACCCCCACCATCACACTGACGCCGACCATGACCTGGACTCCTTCTATCACACCCACCCCAACTTTCGACTTTCCGGATGTGACTGTGATCATGAACGCCCACTGCCGGTACGGGCCTGGTGTCGCCTACCTGCACCACTTCGACCTCTGGACAGGTGACACCGGTATCGTATGGAACCGGAACGCCTCCGGAACATGGCTTTGGGTGAAATGGGATAAAGATCATGCAGCCTGCTGGGTTGCCAAATCAGTACTCGAAGTAGAAGGGGATGTTTTCTCAGTGGTGGAGTACTACCACCCGCTGCCGCAGTCGACTCTGTACGGCCCGGTAAAGCGGGTCTGGGCTGAGCGCCATGGGGATGAAGTTGTTGTGGACTGGAAAGAAATCTGGATGACAGAAGATGACGACCGCGGCTACATGATCAAAGCCCAGATCTGCCAGGACGGACACCGGATCGATGCAGCCTTCCACAGCGACCATCCGCCGATCACAGTTCCGGATGACCGCAACTGCGACCGCAAGTCAAACGGTGTGCTGTACGCGGTGGAAAAGCACGGCTATACAGACCCGATCACCATCCCATGGCCGACCGGCGACGATAAGGACTGAACAGCAAAAGCTGCTGCCCCACAAAATAATATACAAAGTATCATCGCGACGGTGAGCAGTATCCTTGCTCGCCGTATATCCTGAATATCCGGAAGGTCTTCTCCCCCCTCCAGACAATACGCTCCACGTTTTTCCAGCCTGACCCCCAGTGCCCCCGCTGCTGCTGCCATCGTCCAGCCTGCATTAGGACTCACCGTGCGGGCAAACTGCTGCCGCATCGTTCGCCAGGCACCTGAGACACTATATCCGGGAAGAATCGCCGCAAACACAATCGCCAGCGCGCTAATTCGTGCCGGCAGCCAGTTCAAAGCATCATCAAACCGTGCAGCAGCCTTGCCGAAGGTTTCGAACTCCTTCGTGCGATAGCCGATCATCGCATCAGCTGTATTAACAAAACGGTACGCCCAGGCAAGCGGCAGCCCGCCAATGGTGAAATACATAAGCGGCGCCAGGAAGCTGTCAGTCAGATTCTCGGCGAGGGACTCTACCGCTGCCGAGGCGACCTCACCTTCCGAAAGTTGCGATGTATCCCTGCTGACGAGATGCCAGGACACCAGCCTGCGTCCTTCCTCCAGATCTCCATCCTGCAAAGCCATTTGCACTTCCCGACCAGCCTTCAGAAGCGACCGGCAGGAAAACACCGGCTTGAGCAGTATTCCCAGCAGCACTCCCTGAAGCCAGTCTGCCAGGGGAGTGACCCATGCTTCCACAAGCAGCCACGGCAGCGAAAACAGCGCTCCCCCCAGAAGAACCACCACAATTCCCATAACCAGCCGGAAACCGCTGCCGCCGCGATTCCAGTCAGCCGTCAGCTTGCGGATAAGCGATCCCATGGCGACAACAGGGTGGAACCGGTTAGGCGGATCACCTAATAACACATCAAGCAGTAATGCTGTAACAAGCGCAGTCAGCTTAACCACCATGGCCCACCCCATCCTCGATGATCTTGTCCAGAAGATCCATATTGAGCGCGCTCTCCAGTTCATCCGCCAGCCCATCATAGGCCTTCAAACGGCGTTCAAGGAACGGCTCTTTCTGTGGTGCAGCGCCGAGACTTCGAATCCAGGCGGAGCGCAGTCCGTCATTTTCGAAGATCCCATGCAGGTACGTTCCCCAGATACGCCCGTCCTCCGAACTGGACCCATCCGGCACATCAACTTTCTGCCCCTCGCGCGTATCGATCCGGAATATTGTGGTTGATGCTTCCGTCCTGCCCATGTGGATCTCATAACCTTCTACAGCCGCTCCTGTCAACCCCTCCAGAAAACCACAAGACGCTTCCACACTTCCTTTGCTGCGGGTGACCGTCTTGAGGTCAGAAAAACTGGTATTGACCGGAAGCAGCCCCAGTCCTTCCATTTTTCCAAGACTGGACTCGACTCCACTTTCATCCAATACTTCCTCACCCAGCATCTGGAAGCCGCCGCACAACCCCACAACCGAAACGCCTCGTGAAGCCAGGGTCTTGATGCCCTCCGCTATGCCGGATTCATGCAGCCAATCAAGGTCTTCAAGTGTATTCTTTGTCCCCGGCAGAATGATTGCATCAGGGCTTCCCAGCTGCTCCAGCTTGCGGACATAGCGCATCTGCACATCGGGTTCGAAAAGAAGTGGGTCGAAGTCATCGAAATTGCTGATATGCGGCAGATGAACCACTGCAATGTCAACCACATCCTCCCGGACAGGGACTCGTTCTCCAAGCGCAGCAGCATCTTCCTCAGGAATGCCATGATCCCTCAGATAGGGAAGGACGCCCAGAACCGGCACGCCGCTGTGTTCCTCCAGAAAACGAATGCCGTCAGTAAACAGATCCGGATCGCCCCGGAATTTGTTCACCACCAGGCCCTTGATCAGCTCCTGGTCGGGCTCCTCCAGCAGCCATAAAGTCCCGAGCAGCTGTGCGAACACGCCGCCGCGATCGATGTCCCCGACAAGCAGGCAGGGAGTCCTGGCGCAGCGAGCCGGAAAAAGGTTGACGATATCATGCTGATACAGATTCATCTCGGCGGGGCTTCCTGCGCCCTCCATAATGACAAGATCGTATTGGCCCAGCAGCGTATCAAGGCTGTCCGTGACAACGTTCCGAAGCTCGGATCGCCGATCATAGAAGCGTGCAGCCGGCAGCGAATCCCACACACGGCCGTGCACGACAATCTGGCTGCGGTTATCCGCCTCAGGCTTGAGCAGGACCGGGTTCATAAAAACGGTCGGTTCCACGCCTGCTGCCGCAGCCTGTACTGCCTGTGCCCGGCCGATCTCACCGCCCGAACAGACTGCTGCGTTGTTGCTCATATTCTGGGCTTTGAACGGTGTTACACGCCAACCCCTGCGTGAATACAGGCGGCACAATCCGGTTACCAGCAGGCTTTTTCCTGCTGAAGACATACTGCCCAGTACCATAAGAGATCTGGCGGTCATGGTCGCTTTTCAGTTTCCTTCCATGCTGTTCTTCAGAAATCAATACCCGGCTGTGCTGCAAGCCTTTGTTCTTTGAACGGGTGCTTGACCTCATTCATCACAGTCACCATATCTGCGAAGTCTATCAGTTCGCGGGGAGCATAGCGCCCCGTCCACACTATATGCAAAAGCGGCGGTTTATAGCTTTTCATCCATTCTATACATTCATCCACATCAAGCCAGCCCAGCTGAAAAAGATGCGTTATCTCATCCAGGATGAGCACATCATACTTGCTGCTGAGAATCCAGTGCAAGGCTTCTTCCCATGCAGCCTTCGCTGCCTGGATGGATTTTTGCTGTCCTTCCCTGTCCCAGACAAATCCGTCACCAAGAGTCTCAAAAGGTATATGCAGTTTTTTAGCTGTCTTGCTTTCTCCAGTTTCCCATTTTGATCCCTTGATAAATTGAATAACGCCAACCGATAAATCGTGTCCGCTGGCGCGCATCAACAGGCCCATGGCTGCTGAAGTTTTTCCCTTTCCTTCGCCTGTGAAGACGATGTTCAATCCCTGTCGTGTCTCCTTGTTCCGGTTCATTCTTCCCTCCTGGTCAGGATGTCAATGGTGTGTTACTTCTGTGAACATCCTTCTCCAGGAAGGCGGAGCCGTTTTCAAAAACAAAAGCTCAATCACAATTCGATTGAGCCGAGGAAGCGGAACAGGTTCCACCGAAGTGGAGGACCATGCGGCCTTCTTGCTCGAGAAGGGTCACAGTGAGAGTTTTTCGAGGCAGGCTTCCTGGCTTCTGGTTTGGCACCAGTTACAGCTGCGGCACAGCGCTGGACTCCTTGTTCAAGAACAAGCCACCAGCTTCCACCTGTTCGGCCCTGGCATCCGGGCTTTCGGGTCACCTCAAATCACGTATTTGGTTGGATATGCGTCATTATACACCGGCACCGGATTGAAGACGAGAGCACAGAGACCTGCCGCGGATTGCACAGGGTGTGCAGCCAACAGCGCAGCTGACTACACAGGAAAACAGTATTCATTCGCTGCCTCGCATCTTCATGGAACAGGTGAAGGGAACGGTCGCGATCATTCCCTGGAATGACAGGGAAAGCCACAGGGAAAAAAAGCTTTCAGTCAGAGGGAGTGTTGATTTCTATGGTGTGCTGCTTTGAGGTGATGGTAAGGGAATATCCTTCCTCGGGCTTTCCAGTCGCTTTTTATACCGTGATCATACAGCCCTCGTCAGGATGACATGTCGGGAGAAGGGAGGACTTCTCCCCCCATTATGTCATCTTGAGACGGGGTGTGGTTCCAGGCGGATTGGTGCGCGTTACAACCCCGGCCGAAAGACATGCTGAAACTCCCGGAATGACAGGGAAAGCCACAGGGAAAAGTGATTTTCAAGGAGAAGAACATGCCATCCAACCATGCAAGATTATCTGTAGAAACCGCTCTTACACCTGTTTTTCTTTCCCCTAAATTCCGTATTTCACACCGGTGCGCTGCTCGGAGATTTCCCACAATCTGGCAGCGTCCTCCTTGTTGAGGGAACGGCGGCTCGAGCGTGCAATTTTCGGATATCCACGCTGCGCAAGGAAACCGTCCGGCCCAACATACTCGCCGCCCTTGATTGTGTCACTGGTTGCAGCATAGAGAAGCGGGAGTGCGCCCATCTCCTGACTCTGTGCAACCAGCGGGTTCAGCAGAGAGAAGAGCCAGGTCGTATGCTGCAGGTTCGTCGCTGCATAGCCGGGATGCGCAACCACACTGATCGGGTTGGCGCCGTTCTGCGCCAGGCGCCTGTTCAACTCATATCCAAACAGTACATTGGCGAGCTTGCTCTGGCCGTATGCCAGCCATTTCTGATAGAACCCTTCGCTGTCCAGATCTGTAAAGTCCATCTTGCCAAGAAAGTGCGCATAACTGCTCGTTGTAATAACTCTCGAATTTGGGGTGTCTCGAAGTGTACCCAGCAGCAGGCCTGTAAGAGCAAAGTGCCCGAAATGATTAACCCCGATCTGGCTTTCAAAGCCATCCTTTGTCTTCCCACGCGGCACAGCCATGATCCCGGCATTATTGAACAGAAGGTCAAGATGCGAATACTTCTTGTTGAACCGGTCTGCAAAATCTCTGACGGATTGAAGATCGGCAAGGTCCAGAGTCCAGACCTCAAGCTGTGCCTCCGGCAGCTGCTCCCTGATTCGATCCGAAGCCGCGCTGCCTCTTTCTTCACTGCGGCACGCCATCACTACGGCAGCTCCCTTGCGTGCCAGGGCGAGACCGGTCTCATAACCGAGCCCGCTGTTTGCACCGGTAACCAGTGCTGATCGACCGATCAGGTCCGGCATGTTTTTTGTAGTCCACCTGTTATTCTCACTCATATGTATCTCCTTCAAAAATTGCTTATTGGATTTTTTAGGCTTCTGCACCAGGCCCCTTTACAGCATCCCAGCTTGCCTGCACAGCCAGCTCAAGTGTTTTTTCGTCCATTTCCATCAAACCATTGATGTGTTTCTTGGCGTACGAAACCGTAATGTCGTATACAAAGACACTCATCATTTGAAACGACATATCCTTCAGCACGCCTGAAACAACGCTCGCTTTAAAATATTCCACAAGCGGATTGAGTATCTCCAGCATTGCAGCCTCTGATTCGGGCGTCAGAAACGGGGAATTATGATACTGCTCAAGAAACATCATTTCAGCAGGATTCTGCACACAATACTGAAAAGTATTCAGCCAGACTTTCCGGAACACTTGTTTTGGAGACAGGGAAGGAGAAAATCCTTCCAGCATCACCTTGCTCATATCGGACTTCAAATGGAGGAACAATTCGTTGATCAAATCTTCCTTGTTTTTGAAATAGCGATAGATCGTTCCAGCTCCAACGCCTGCCCGTTCTGCGATGCTGGACATGGGTGTGCCGTGGAACCCGTTTTGTGAAATGAGTTCCAGTGTGGCTGATAGTATTGCCTGCCCTTTATCTTCCACTCTTACGCTCCTTACGGAATGAACGTTCATTCCGTAAGGAAAAGTATAGCAAATAAAAATGATTTATACTAGCATGCTGAGTGATTTCTACTTATATCAGGAACTTCAGGGAGTTATCATGAAGAACGATCTCCAGGACCTTTTCGATTTTACAGTCGAGACAGCATTCCTTGCAGGCAGACAGACACTCGGGCATTACCAGGCCGGGGTCCATGTCGATAAAAAAGCGGATAATTCACCCGTGACCATTGCGGACCGGAATGCAGAACAGCTGATCCGCAGCCGGATTGAAAAACGCTACCCAACCCATGCCATACTCGGCGAAGAATTCGGCGAAAGCACCTCGGAGGAAGCCACACACCGCTGGTTTGTCGACCCCATTGACGGCACCAAGTCCTTCGTCCACGGCGTGCCGCTTTATGCGGTGCTGATCGGGCTTGAGATTGAGGGAGTGATCCAGGTCGGAGCTGCGTACTTCCCAGGGCTGGATGAAATGATTGCAGCCGCAGACGGGCTGGGCTGCTGGTGGAATGGGCGCCGCGCTGCCGTCTCGGAATGCGTCAGCCTCGATCAGGCTGTTATGGCTTACACGGATTTGAACAATATGGATCTCTATGGAAAACGCAGTGCCTTTGACCGCCTCCGCAAGAGCACCTACTACCGCGCCGGGTGGGGAGATGCCTATGGGCACATGCTTACCGCTACAGGGCGGGTGGAAATCATGCTGGATCCGATCATGAACGCCTGGGACTGCGGTCCCTTCCCGGTCATCCTCAGGGAAGCCGGCGGCTATTTTGGCAACTGGCAAGGGGAAGAAACCATTTACGCCAACGAAGCACTTTCCACATCGAAGCTCTTGCTGCCGAAGGTGCTTGAGATACTCGAAGAATGAGCGTTCTTTCCGGGCAGCTGAGCCCGGAAAGCCTTCAAACAACTCCATCTACAACCTGAACAGGCTCTGTTGAAGCCCTCTTGTCCTGTTCTGCCATCGATTGTTCGCAAAGATCTTTTGTCGGCCACTTAGTTTACATAAGTATTAATATCGCCCAACTCTGCGTAAATTTAACGTAAAGAGTGTGGAGAAATCCACAAGTTATCCACAGGTTATCCACAGTTACTCATAAAAACAGCGTCTGCAAAAGTCGGGCAGCAGGCGATGTTTTACATATAAAATTGCAAACTATTTATTTCCTGCAACAAATATTGCCCCGGGTTATCCGGGTTTATCCGGGTTTATCCCGTCTGATATACACTGTACTCACGAAGAATGGCTCGATTCCTGCAACATCAGGGTTGACTCAAAAGAAGGATACGCCTATGACAAATTCAGACGTTAACAAAAAAGCTCTTCAGCGAATCCAGAACCTTGTCACCGATGTGCTTGAAGGTAAAGGGCTTCCTCCCGAGATGTCCGACCCGGCTCCGGGCAAGGGGCCCGGGCTGCTGAAAGTGCCGTATCGCTCACAGCTGGGAACCGGCGCCAATAAATACAGCAACGACTGCGGGGCAGCAGCCGGCAGCATGTTTGTCGAAGCCTATACCGGCAATACGATCAGTGTGACCAAGTTCTTTGAAAAAACAGGACAGCGGTCAGATCAATATCTGAGCGCCACACAGATTATCAAAGTCCTGGATCAGCTCGGGGTTCCCTGCCGCTGGAAAACGGATCTCGACCTCCACAAGCTGTTCGATTACCTGTACAATAACCGGCCTGTGATTGCCCTGCTGAACTACAAGATCATCCGCCAGGCTGTTAAAACCGAACGATCTTTCTCCGGGCCGCATTTTGCACCGGTCGTAGGTATGGATACGAAATATGTGTATCTCAATGACCCGCTCTGGAGTGGTACGGCCGGATATGCGCTCCCCGTTCCCATTCGGTCTTTCAAAGCAGCCTGGGAATCCACTCCCGGGAACTCAAGCGTTTATTATGCCGCTATCGTCCCTTCCATCGCTCTGGGCGAAAAGACAAACGATCCTTTCCGTGTCCGGGTAACTGCCTACATTCTCAATGTGCGAAAAGGTCCGGGAACCAATTACTCACTGAATGGCAATGGCTTGCTCTATCGTGAAGTTGTAACCGTGCTGGAAACCGAAGGCGACTGGGGGCGGATCGGGCCGCAGCACTGGATTCATCTGGGGTATACAGAAAAACTGTAGTCTGAGCCGGATCTTCCACAACCGTAAGTTCTGCTTAATACCGAAGCTGTCCCGGAAAATTCCGGGACAGCTTCAAAGCAGAAAGAAAAGAGAGAATGGAAGAAGTCTTTGCCTCAATATGTGCTGATTGACTGCTCTCCAACTTGAAGGAAGTTTACCCCAGCCACATTAAGGAGGCTTTAACAGCCGGCTAATGTTCCTTTGTTTTTTTCTGTACATACAACTTTTTTTCCCCAACTGCGTACAGCTAATAGAACTGACTTATTTTATTACGGAGGAACACGCTATGTCTGCACGGGCTTATTTCGGCGCTCTGCTTCTATTCCTGGGAGCGGGTTTTCTTGGCGAGACCATGTCCATCTGGCACTTCAGCAGCTACCTGGCTGTGTGGTGGCCTATGCTGATTATCCTTTTCGGTGCAATTCAACTGGTGACCCGCAGCATCTCAATTTTTGCCGCTGCCTTTATCACCTTTTTTGGCCTCATTCTCCAGCTCAGTCTCATCCCCGGGCTTCCCATCAATTTCGGTATGATCGGCTGGCCGCTGATCCTGATCTTTCTTGGAGGCTGGCTTATCCTCAGCCGCTCATCGATATTCCCGGGTTGGGTGACAAGCGACGATGAGATGAATTATTTTGCTGCATTCAGCGGCCTGAATGAAAAAATCCGGGTCAATCCATTCGAAAGTGCGTCCGTTACTGCCATTTTTGGCGGCGGTGATGTTGATATCAGCGAATCTACGCTTTCGCCTGATGGAGCACGTGTCGAACTGAACTGCATCTTTGGCGGTATTAAGCTTCGTGTCCCGCAAGACTGCACAGTGCATGTAACCGGTGTACCACTTTTCGGCGGCTGGGATAACAAAACTGCCTCACCCGAATCTCCTGATCTGGCTCCGAATCTCTCGGTTCATGTGTTTGCTGCATTTGGCGGAATCGATATCGTCAATTGAGTTAATGGCAAGAAGATCAAACTCACCAGAAGGTTCCCTTCAACCCAGGAAACCTTGCATGGAAAAAGAAGGAAGCTCAATATCCCCTTTTCTTGAGGATAATGAGCTTCCTTCTTTTTCGGTTGAATGGATTAAGCTCTAGCTGTGCTTGTCGTTTTGTGAGAGTTCGTCGAGCGCCCCGGAAATACTTTCCTTCATCTTTTTCCTGCGGCCGAACCGTTTCCCAAACGCTTTCACCCGTTCGAGTATGTTTGTACTGATTGTATTCGAAATATCCTTGACCATCTTCCGTGTGACCCGTTCACCGCTCTCGAACCAAACTCGTACTGTATAGCCCATAGCTATTGTGATACCAGCAGCAATCGCTGCCGCCACCAGCCATCCCGGAGGGCCGCCAAATTTACTGATCTGGTAGAAGAGCATCCGCCCCAACAGGCCAAACCCGAAGGTAAATATCAGCTCAATCAACCTCCGGAACGTTATTTTGAAGTCATAGATACGGGCGATGCTGGCCACCATTGCAGATTGGATCACAATCAGCGGAATGAAGTCTATGACGGGTAAAGGGGTAGCACCGACAGCTGCTGCCGTAGACGCAGCTTTGCGGATCACGTCGTCACTCAGCCTGCGGCGATAGTCCGGCAGTGCAGCACCCAGCGCCGCCACCAGGCCCGGTTCACTCCTGGCGACCTCTAACAACAATCTCTCAAAACCCGTTCTCTTTTTCGCCGATAGCGGCAGTATCGCACCCTCAAGCCCAAGCGCGTTTGCAGCCTGCTTCAGGATGGCTTCACGGTCCTTCTTCATGAGGTCCATCTTGTTCAAGGCTACAATAAGCGGCTTGCCCAGCTTGCGGATCTCAAGATAAAGCTCCTGCTGGGAGGTGCGCACACCGTGCACGGCATCCAGAAGCAGAATGATACAGTCGGCGCTGCGTGCAGCGTCCAGCGCTCGCTCCTTCTCCTGCTTCCCAACACTTCCTGCAGCATCGGCCCCCGGTGTGTCGACAAGCGTGAAGATTCCGGCATCAGCAGCGGAAGCCTGCCGTGTCGTCCCCGGTACAGCGCTGACATCCGCTTCCGCCTCTCCTTTCCGGATCAGCTGGTTATACAGGGTCGACTTGCCGCTGTTCACCGGGCCAATGATCGCTACCGTGTGCTTGTCGCCAACAGCCGTACGGATCTGATCGACCGCTTCGTCCATCAGTATCCGCCAGCCTTTGAAGTCGCCGGGCAAGCGGCGAAGGATTCGCTCCAGTTCGCCGCGCTGTGATTCCGGAATCTGGTCCCAGCTTACTCTGAAATTTTCCTGCCAGTTGCGAAAAAAATCACTGAAATTGTCTTTTTTTGTTGTCATAGTCCTATTGTAATGCAGCCTTTCCAACAATCCGAATAGAGACCCTGTCAGGATCTGTGGATTTATAGTTCCAATTCTTTTCTCCGACCAAAATCTTTAACTGTTTGTGTGTAATATACCAGGCTTGAGAAAAACAACCCACCACCAATACCAATATACAGAACCGCCAATGCCTGTTTCGGGAACGGGGACAGCCGAAGCGTTCTTCCCAGGATGATCATAGTAAGTATGGTCAGGTAACTTTTCCATTCCTGGAAAGCGAATACACACACACGGCCCTCCATCTGAGAGATGCGGTCCAGGTTCCTGGCAGCAATCCGCGAAAATCCAAAACGATAGATCACAAGAGAAAGAATCAACCCTGCTACTCCCAACAGAACTGCTGTGCCGGTTGGTGAAACGCTCAGCCATTCAGGAGTCATACTGCAGAGCATGATCCCGACCACACTCCACATCAAACCAGAGAGCAGGGAATGGACCCACCTTTGTACACCCGGCTTATACTGCCTGAACCAATCAGCTGTTTCCGTCGTTTTTTGATTCCCCATACTTGTCTGTTCTCCTTCATACCTGATAACTCAACCCATTCCCAGAAACAAAACCTGTTTTCAGCAGCTTTTTGGACTATACATTTTTTGAATATTGGTTATGTAAACAAGTCACATAAAAAGCTGAAACTGTGGATAAATAGCGTTTTTCTGTGGATAACCACCTCTTTTTGTGGATAACCTGTATGCTGATTGTCAATAAACTGAGGAAAAACTGAGGAAAACATGGCCAGTTATCCACAAAAAAATCCCGTTTTCCTGCAATTCCTAATTAACATCGAAGTTTTCCTTTTTATCCACATTGTTTCCACAACTGGGTGGGGATAACTTCTTACACAGTTTCTTTGGAGTACCCCACATATATTGGAGGGTGTCCATTAATAACCTCTATATATACGGGTTATCTCTCATCATGTATACCCTCGCGGAAAGTTATCCACTTATCCACAGCCCCTACTACTGCTACTATTAAAATAAACCAAAACATATTAAATATGTGGATAGTTTTTAACACATGCTCAATAAAGACCTTACTTCTTTGTGAAAACCAGACAGGAAGGATGTTCTTTATTGTGATAAACAGTATTGTTTGCCTTGACCATGTTTTCCTGGTTTAACAAATCCTCGTCTGTATTCAGATTGCGCACTGAAAGAGGAAAATCGCTTGAACATATATCGACACGGATACGATGTCCTGGCAAATAGGTATGGAAGGTTGCACCAAGATCGAGTTCTAGCTTGTAGATTTCTCCAGGATTGACCGAAGTTGGGCCGGCTTCCGGATACCTGAATCGCAGGCGTGTGAGTGAATGAAGGATGTTGTAGGAACGGCCATCCGGATGGACATCCACGAGCCGTGCACAGAAATCGGTATCAGCGGCATCCGTGCTGACCCACAGGATGACCCGGACCGGTCCGGCGATAGTAGTCTCATTTTTCACAGGAAGGCCGGTGTATACGAGTACATCCGAACGTTGTTCAATGCGAGACTGGTCTCTTGGGCCGGTCTGCACAGATGAACTCCGCAGAAGTGCCCCACCCACAGATGGTACTGGGTTGGCAGGGTCGTAGAGATACTCGTCTGCCGGTTCATCCAAAGGTTTTGAGAAGGACAGTGTACCATCCTCGATTGTGCTTCCGGCCTTACTGCTGCTGTGAAGGTAGAGGGTATGTTCGGTTGATCCCTCCGGAGGCCAGGTATTCAACATCCTGAAACAGTTTGAACCCATCTCAAAGGCTTTTACAGGAGGTTCTTGTGCCAATCCGCTGCTTATTCCTTTAAGTGTGTGGTCAAACCAGCGGAGCAGAACATCATTAAGAAGAATGCTGAACGGGCTTGCATAGTGACCGAAATCAAGATCACCCACCTCCTGGTTGTCGATGAAATGATCCCATGGACCGATGAAAATTCGGTGTCCGAGTGGATTGTCTGCCGTGATACCCCAGTCCGCAAGGTGGCGTGTTGTAAAAGGGTCGTACCAGCCGCCGATAAAAAGTGTCGGGATCTCGGGCTGCCATCTTTCCGGAACAGGGTTTACAAGATTTTCATAACGGCCGAAATCCTCCAGCAGATGCCGTGAATAGGGAAGAAGTTCACCATCACCCAGGAACGGGTAGGCGGAAAGAGGCAGCTTCTTGAGTGTTTCGCCGGTGGACAGGCCGTCGAACAGTTTTATGCTTTCTGCAAGATAGCGCTTTTGGGTTTCTTCTGATGACCGGAAGGCTGCCTGCCCAAGGACGGCTGAATAAACCCACACAAGCCAGACCTGGAATGGGAAAGCTCCTCTTCCGTTATCCCACATGTTATATGGGTTGAAGGTACACACCCGTGGTGAAATGGCTTTCAATGAGGGATGTCTGCTGGCGGCTGCTGCAACCTGCGTAAAGCCAACATACGAGGAGCCGTACATACCGACATTCGGCTGTGCATACGGCTGGGAAACGATCCAATCCAGCGTGTCCCATCCATCTTCTACTTCTGACTGCATGGGGATGAAGGTTCCTTCCGATTCACCTGTGCCCCGCACATCCTGGGAGATAACAACATATCCGTTCCTTGCTGCACCAAGCATAAAATCCGATTCGTTGATTTTTCCGTATGGCGTCCGGGAAAGCAGTACCGGGAAGCGTCCTTCCCGCCCTGGGCGCAGGATAATGGTGGAAAGATGGACATCATCTCTCATGGGGATTCGTACATCGAAGTCTATCCGGACATCAAAAGAATCAGCCATAGCTGTTTTTCTTTCCATTTAATTATGCTTATCACAACTCAGACGACAGATCGTTTTCAAGTAAAAATTCGGCCAGTTAATGGGGGTATAGTCTGCTTGCTGCTTGTTCAGCTGTTTCTCTGAACTGGCGAGATGCAGTACTGATACTCTCGCCGCGGTGAAGATCGCCGCCAACCAGAAGGATAACGTCTTTCCCGTAAAACGAAATCAACTCCTCGATTCGCTCCAGTTTCATGCCGCCGCCCGGAGCAGGAAAAATGGGCTTGAAAGAGTTGAAGTCTTCCAGACAGCTGTGTTTTATGGACAGGCATTCATCTTTTGTAAAGGAGAAGCGCCCCCCGTAATTAGGGAATACACTCGAATCAGCACCGCACAATCGGGCCAGTTTGCCGTACTGGACAGCATGGGCCAGCCCGATATCGCTGTGGAGGACATACGTGCCCTGAAAAGTGGGATGCGCCATGGTGGGCAGGTTTACACCTTCTGAGCGCAGCCAGTTTACGGTATCCCAGCCCGTGAGGCCCGGAGAAAAGAGCAATCCACCTGCTCCGGCATTTTCTGCTTCTTTTGCCCTGTCTATAAGTTCCGATCCAGGTGCTGTGATGTTCGGGTAGTAGGCTGTATTTTGACCTGTTTGCTGGTTGGCTTTTTGAACAGCTTCGCAGCAGTATTTCACACGTTCTTTGAAGGGAGCGAAAATCTGATTGCTCAGACCGTGGTCATCCTTGATGATATCGACACCTCCGAGCGCCATTTCGCCTGCCATCCCGGCAAGTTCCTTTGCACCAAGCCCCATGGGTTTGAGTGCAGTGCATATAAGCGGGCGGTCCTGTGCTTCATGACGTTTGCGAAGGCCGTCGACACCGAAACCCGGGCCGTCGAACACTTCGTCAACGGCAGCAGGAAGCATAAAATCGAGAACCTTGATTCCCGGTTGAATGCTGATATTCCCGTAGATTACATTCAGGAGTTGGGTAAGTTCATTAGCACAGGTTTCCCATGCATAGGAAATAATAACCCTGGTCTGCTTCGGGTTTTGGGCTGCAACCTTTTCGATCTGGCCGACAAGTTTGGTGCGAATATCGCCGTCGTCAACAAGATCTACAGGAAACTCAATGGTCTGTTCAACAGCGATACCGGAGGCTCTATGTTCTGCTTCTTTAAGAGGACTGTCCAGCAAATAGGTAACGGTGAAACGGTCTCCACTGAGTTTCAATTTTGGGCTGGTAATCATATAGAGTCCTTTCTACCCTATCCAGGCTGTTTACTGGTTGAACGCTTTCCGGATGCTTTCTTTGAATGGAGGATACAGGATTCCTTTTTCAGTAATGATGGCGGTGACAAGTTCGGCAGGGGTGATATCGAATGCCGGATTACCGACATCTACATTGTCAGGTGTAATCTGGCACTCGCGAACGTGCGTCACTTCTGCAGCCTCCCGCTGCTCGATCGGGATCAGGTCACCTGATTCCAGGCTGAGGTCGAATGTGGACAGAGGCGCCACGCAGTAGAATGGAATATTGTGATACTTTGCTGCAACGGCCAGGTTGTATGTCCCGATCTTGTTGGCCACGTCGCCATTGGCTGCAATACGGTCAGCACCAACGACGCACAGGTCCACTTTTTCATTCCGCATATAGTATCCGGATGCGCTGTCTGCGATGACACGGAACGGGATGCCGAGCTGCTTCAGTTCCCAGGCTGTCAGGCGTGCGCCCTGGAGACGCGGCCGGGTCTCATCAACAAGCACCTGCACCTTCTTGCCGTGTTCATGGGCAATGCGGATAACACCGAGAGCTGTACCGTAGTCGACTGTAGCAAGAGCTCCGGTATTGCAGTGGTGAATAAACGTCGCTTCGTCCGGTACAACTTCGAGTGCATTCAACCCCATCTGGCGGTTGGTTTCAATGTCTTCATTGAACATGTCATTGGCTTCTTCAAGCACACGCTTATAGAGGTCCTCTCCGCTGGCAAGGCCAGGGGTTTCTGCAGCCTTGAGGATGCGGTCTACTGCCCAGAACAGGTTTACTGCTGTTGGGCGGGCAGCGCGCAGGACAGGCGCTGCGAGCTTCAGGTTTTCGATTGCTTTGTCCAGAGAGTCTTCACGCGACTGTCTTGCAGCAAGCGCCATGCCGTAGGCAGCGGTAACGCCGATCGCAGGGGCGCCGCGTACGACCATGGTGCGAATGGCTTCGGCAGCTTCTTCAGGTGTGGTGTAGCGATTGTAGACTGTTTGCAGCGGCAGTTTGCGTTGGTCGATCAGTTCGAGTGAGTCTTCTATCCAGGAGATAGTATGATAAGAGCTTGTCATAGGATGTGTACCTCTAATGCTTTTTTTCATTCTGTTTTCAGTGAATTATACAGGAAAAGGGGAGAGCAGAAGTTGATGAGCTTTCGTTGGAGAGAGAAAATGTAAGATAGTTGGTTGGGCTGGTTCCTTTTTAAATACAACAGGGGCTGTCTTTTCAACAGCCCCTGTTTGGATATCTGAAGCCGGTCTACAATCGGCCGCGGAACTGCATGGCCTTGACCACGCTGTCGATCGCTACCATGTATGCAGCGGATCGCATCGGGACTTTCTGTTCCTCAGAGACTTTCAATACCGACGCAAAAGCGCTGGTCATTTTTTCGTCAAGACGGTTGAGGGTTTCCTCTCGGGTCCAGTAGAAGTTCATGTCATTCTGGACACCTTCGAAGTATGACACCGTCACCCCGCCTGCATTGCACAGGAAGTCGGGGATGACGAAAATCTCATTACTTTCCAGAGTCTCATCCGCTTCCGGTGTTGTGGGGCCGTTTGCACCCTCGGCAATAATCTTGACTTTATCGCTGATCTGGCCGACAGAGTCCTCATTGATTTGCCCTTCCAGAGCGGCGGGGATGAGAATATCGACATCCTTGGAAAGCCAGGCTTCGGCGGCTTCGATCTCGTAGCCGGCTTCCTGTGCCTTGCTCTTGTCGATTGAGCCATAAATGTCTGTGATCGACTGGAGGAACCTGGGGTCTATACCGGCGTCTTTCGAGAAGGTATAGGCACAGCGGTCGTCGCGGTCCCAGCATGAGACGCAGACGATTTTTCCACCGAGGAAATCGATAAAACCGTTGGCTGCATATTGGGCGACATTACCAAAACCCTGGATGGCAGCTGTCGTTTTCGTTGGGTCGATTCCCAGGAATTTAAGAGTCTCCCGAATGGTATACACCACACCGTAGCCAGTGGCTTCGGTGCGGCCTTTGGATCCTCCTGCACCAACGGGTTTGCCTGTGATCACACCAGGGGTAAATCGGCCGGTCAGCTTGCTGAACTCGTCCATCATCCAGCCCATCATCTGTGGAGTTGTACCGACATCAGGGGCAGGAATATCCTGGCGCGGACCGATATTCTTCCATATCTGATCGATCCAGCCGCGGCAGAGGCGTTCCTTTTCCGTCACGCTCAACGATGCAGAATCGACAGCCACGCCGCCCTTGCCGCCGCCCAGAGGGATATCTGCGACAGCACATTTCCAGGTCATCCACATGGCAAGGGCACGGATGGTATCCAGTGTCTCGCTCGGATGGAATCGGATGCCTCCTTTGGAAGGACCGCGCGCGTCATTGTGCTGCACACGATATCCGAACAGCACCTTGATGCTGCCGTCGTCCATCTTGACCGGTATCTGAAACCGGTACTCACGGGCTGGCCAGCGAAGCATCTCGGCGACGCCTGGATCCAGGTTGATCAGGCCGGCCACATTGTCAAACTGTTCCTGAGCCATCTGAAAAGCGTTCACAATCGTTTTCTATTCTCCTTGTGAGTAGTTATGGGGTTCCCGGTAAAAATATATACGGGTGCCCTGGTCCGGCACCCGTCTGAATTGCTGCCATCAAATGGTTCCTGCCTGACGGCAGGAAAAATATCCGATCGGTTTGGAGAACCTTTTGTGTGTTCACGCTACCGTCACAATAACGGAATCACCCAAGGCAGTCAAGTGATGAGTCTCATTTGATTGAGTGATTCTCTTCAAGTGCTTTTAGATGCCTGGAAAGGGCATTTTTGACCACTTCAGGCTTTGCCCGCCCCCTTGCAGCCCTCATGACCTGTCCAAAAAACCACTGCTGTAAGGTTTTTTTTCCTTCGAGATAGGTTCGAACCTGCTCGGGATGCTCAGAAAGAACCTGTTGGACCAATGCCCCAATATCCTCTTTACTGCTGATCTGCTGCAGTTCCTTTGCTTCTACTATGGATAAAGAGTCTTTTCCACTGGAAAACATGTCTGCCAGCACCTGCCGTGCTGTGGTGGCATTGATTACATCTTCTTCTGTGAGTGCGATCAAATCCGCCATCGAAGATGGTGTGATTGGGCAGTTCTCAATTGAAGTCCCGGCCTGATTCAACAGGCCGAAAAGATCCCCGCTGATCCAGTTTGCAGTATTTTCAGGGGTATTGGAAGACCTGGACCTGACAGTTTCCTCGAAGTAATCTGCTGCTGCACGATCAGCAGTGAGTACCGAAGCAGTGTAGTCATTCAAATGATATTGTTCGATAAAACGCTGTCTTTTCTGGTTTGGAAGTTCCGGCAAACTGATGCGAATATCCTCAATGAATTTGTTTTCCAGCACCAGAGGGGGAAGGTCCGGCTCAGGGAAGTAGCGGTAATCATGGGCTTCTTCCTTGCTGCGCTGCGGTATCGTTTTTCCCTCTGCAGGGTCCCAACCCAGGGTTTGCTGATCTACCGTTTTGTTTTTTTCCAGCAGGGCTGACTGGCGTTCGATTTCGTATGCCACACCGTGGGTGAGAGCGTGGAAGGAATTCAAATTCTTGATTTCTGTGCGTGTGCCAAGGTCTGTTGAACCTGCCAGCCTGACAGACACATTTGCCTCGAAACGAATAACGCCTTTTTCCATATTGCCGCTGTTTACATCCAGGTACTGCAGCAGCGTGCGCAGTGTAGTAGCATACGCTTTGACGTCTTCGACGGAATGCATATCCGGTTCACTGACAATCTCAAGAAGCGGCACACCAGACCGGTTCAGATCCACCAGCGAAGCTCCATCGATGTGGGTGAGCTTGCCGGTGTCTTCTTCAAGGTGGCAGCGGTTGATCCGGATCCGGCGAGACCCGGATGGAGGTTTTATATCCAGCCAGCCGTTCTGTGCCAGCGGCAGTTCATACTGCGAGATCTGGTAGCCTTTGGGAAGATCCGGGTAGAAGTAGTTTTTTCTGGCAAAAATACTGGTGTGTGCAATAGAGCAGTTCAATGCGATCCCGACCTTGACGGCATCGGAGACAGCTTGAGCGTTGATTGCAGGCAGTGTGCCAGGCATGCCGCTGCATATTTCACAGACAGCCGTATTGGGCGGCGTTGAAGTCGAATCGACGACCGGACAGCTGCAGAACATTTTTGTCTGCGTCTGGAGTTCGGCGTGTACTTCCAGTCCGATTACGGCTTCGTACTTCTGCATAGGAACCTCGAAATCTGCTGCTGATGTTAACCGTGACGTTTCATAAAGTGGTGCATACGTTCGAGTGCTTCCTCGATCTTATCGTAGGCAGTTGCGTAACAGCATCTCACAAAGCTGTCTTCAGCGGCGAAGGCACTGCCTGGCACAACGGCGACTTTTTCTTCCTTCAACAGCGAGGTCGCAAATGTGTCATCATTCATGCCGGCGGCTTTTATGGATGGAAAAGCATAAAAAGCGCCGCGCGGGTTGAATGTTTTCAAACCGAGCTGATTGAACCCGTTGACCATGAGTTTTCTGCGGCGGTCGTATTCTGCCACCATCTGCTGTACGTGGCTTTCGCCGTGCAGGATTGCTTCAAGGGCAGCGATCTGGCTTGGCGTTGGGGCAGACATAATAGTGAACTGGTGGATCTTGCGCATTGCGGACAGAATCTCCGCTGGAGCGGCCGCATAGCCAATCCTCCATCCGGTCATGGCATAGTCCTTTGAGAAGCCGCCCAATGTGATGGTTCGTTCGAACATATCGGGAAGTGAAGCGAAGCAGACATGCTTATGACCGTCATAGACAAGCCGGTCGTAGATCTCGTCGGAGATCACAAGGAAATTGTGTTTCTTTGCCAGGAGTGCAATCTCTTCCAGTTTTTCTCGTGTCATCACTGCCCCGGTCGGGTTGTTGGGATAACCAAGCAGGACAGCCTTTGTTTTTGGTGTGATGGCGGCTTCCAATGCTTTGGCGGATACCTGGAATTCGTCCTCCACACGTGTCGGCAGTTCAACCGGAACGCCGCCAGCGAAAATGACCTCCGGTTGATAGGATACAAAACAGGGTGTCGGTATGATCACTTCATCACCGGGATCAAGGACCGCTGTCATGGCCAGATACAACGCTTCGGAGACTCCAACAGTGATCAGGATCTCAGATTCCGGATCGTAGCGCACCTGGTAATGACTGTCCAGGTGGTCTGAAAGAGCCTGACGCAGTTCGAGGATACCGGAGTTGGACGTGTAGTGCGTCTCGCCGCTGCGCAGGGAAGAGATACCTGCCTGAAGGATAGGATCTGGTGTAACAAAATCAGGTTCCCCGATTCCTAATGAAATTACATCGTCCATGGTAGCTGCAATATCGAAAAACCGACGGATCCCGGATGGGGGAACCTGCTGGATGCGTTTGGCAATGAAGTCTGGCATGGTTTTGTACTCCTTATCAGTCAGATTCAGTTGTGCCCTCGGACTGGGGCTCAATCCTCCAGGTGTCCTCCTGCCGGAGATAGATCAGGTTAAAGAACGACCCTTCTGTAGTCCGAACAAAAAACCCCTGCTCATCAGGGCTGTTCCAACGTTTGAAAACGGTGTCAACTGTGCAGGCAGACCCCTCCCAATTGAATGTCCTGGGACGTTCCGGATAGGAGGCGCCAGCGTAGCATTCTACATCTGGCGGTTCCATCGAGGTCTCCTTGAGAATCAACCGAAGTGTATTTCGGATGAATCTCCAACATTGAGCGATTGGCTGTTTCCAATTACCCGTGCTTCGCGTCCGATTAACGATTGTTCAAGCACTGTATTGCTGACAGTCGATTCGCTGTCTACAATTGTCTCCTGCAGAATGGATCGTTTTATTGTGCAATCGGAACCAATGGATACATGGGGCCCGATCACGGACTGCTCCACAACAGCACTGGGATCGATATACACAGGCGGGATGATCACGACCGTGTCCTGCTTCCCGGCTTCCGTAGAATTATCACGCCCGTGCTCGAGCAGGTAGCGGTTCGTTTGCAGCAGGGCATCCGGTTTACCGCAGTCTTCCCATACCTCGACACGCTGCACGCGCATGTTCAGGCCATCTTCCAGCATGATGTTGATGGCATCTGCAAGATAGAACTCACCTTTCAGCGCTTTGCCTGTTTCCATCTGCTTTTTTATCGCAGCCAGAAGGTCAGCCGCTTCTTTGAAATAGTAAAAACCGACCAGGGCAAGGTTGTTGCTTATGTCATCCGGCTTTTCCACCAGTTTGTGAACAATACCGCTGTCGTCGGTTTCAGCTACACCAAAACGACGCGGATCGGGAACTTCCTTGACCCAGGCAACTGCATCGAATTTCTCCTGTGGTATGGAGGAAAGATCTGTTTCGATCAGAGTGTCTACAAATACCATCAACATTGGCCCGCTGAGGCCTTCGCGTGCCAGCCAGATTGCATGAGATTGGCCTGACATCTCGCGCTGCTCAACGTAACGTGTCTTGAGGTGTGGATAATTTGTCTCGACATATTCGCCCACCTGTTCCCCCAGGTAGCCGACGATGAAGATAACCTCTTCGATATCGGGAAGCGAAGCAAATTGATCGAGCACATGGCCAAGCACAGTTTTTCCGGCAACTGAAACAAGGGGTTTGGGTTTGGACCATGTATGCGGGCGAAGTCGTTTTCCATATCCTGCCATTGGAATCACGATTTTCATGGGGATGGTTTCTCCTTATGCCAGTCTGTGGCGAGCTGGTAGGCGTGAGCTGCCTGGAAGAGTATCTTCTCGCCAAGGAACGGTGCGTTCAACTGCATGCCGATTGGGAGCCCCTGGTTATCGAAGCCTACCGGGAAGCTTATCCCGGGCACACCGGCCAGATTGGCCGGCAGTGTGAATACGTCTTCGAGGTACATGGCCAATGGATCATCTCCATGGGCTCCAATCTCGAACGCTGTAGTTGGAGCAACAGGACAGGCGATGACATCGACCTGCTCGAAAGCGTTCTCGAAATCAGCTTTGATCAGGGTGCGAACTTTCTGCGCCTGTCCATAGTACGCGTCGTAATAGCCGGCTGAAAGCGCATAGGTGCCGAGCATGATGCGCCGTTTGACCTCTGTTCCAAAAAGAGCCCCCCGAGTCTCCAGGTATAAATCCCGCAGACTCTTTGCTTCTTCACGCGGCCCAAAACGGATACCATCGAACCGGGCAAGGTTTGCCGATGCTTCAGCCGGTGCAATCAAATAATACACCGGAAGTGCAAGATCTGTATGAGGCAGTGAGACAGGGACAATGGAGGCGCCCATTGTTTCAAACCGGTCAACCGCAGCACGTACAGCCAGTTCCACTTCAGGCTGTATACCTTCGATGAAGTATTCCTGCGGCACTCCGATGCGCAGGTTTTCCGCCGATTGGAGAGCGTTAAGTTCGATTTCAGGAACCGGGTCCGGCATACAGGTTGAATCCAGCGGGTCCGGTCCGGCCATGGTGGTAAAGATAGGGAGCAGGTCGGCAGCCGACCTGCCGAGAGCTCCCACGGTGTCCAGTGAGGAGCCGTAGGCAATCAAGCCGTAGCGGGAGACCCGGCCGTAGCTTGTTTTCAGGCCGGTGACGCCGCAGAATGAGGCTGGCTGTCGTATCGAGCCGCCTGTGTCGGTGCCGAGTGCAGCACAGCACATCCGGGCCGCAACTGCAGCTGCTGAACCACCTGATGAGCCGCCGGGGACACGTTTCAGATTCCATGGGTTATGCGTCACGCCATAGGCCGAATTTTCTGTTGAAGACCCCATGGCAAATTCATCGGTGTTTGTTTTTCCGAGAATTACCGCCCCTGCCTGTTTCAGCCGTTTAACGCTGGTTGCAGTATAGGGTGGGCGGAAGTCCTGCAGGATTTTCGATCCTGCCGTAGCAGGCAATCCTTTTACAGCGAGAACATCCTTGACAGCAATCGGGATTCCGTCCAGCCGGGAAAGCGGCGGGTCGGACGATTTTCTTGCAGCACGGCGGCTGTCTGATTCATCCGCCTGGTCGAGTGCTGCGCCGGCTGAAACCTCGAGGAATGCCGACAGGGCCGGATCGAGTTTTTCGATTCTTTCCAGAAAAGAGTCTGTCAGCATACGCGAACTGACATCGCCATTTTGCAAGGCCTGTGCTGCTTCAAGTAGTGTCAGGTCGTGGATCGCTGTCATCCCTGGTAGAACTCCTCGTTCAATCCGGACTGTCGAGAACTGCTGGAACCTGGAACTGGTCATCCTGTGTCCGGGATGCATTTGCGAGCAGATCTCCGGTATCCATGGATCTGCGCGGTTCATCCGGCCTGAGAGGTGCTGTCAACGGCAGGACTGAAGCTGTCGGGGGAATACCGGAGGTATCCACACTCTCCAGACGTTCTGCATAATCCAGGATTGCAGAAAGCTGCTCTGCATATCGAGTCTCTTCTTCAGGAGATATTTTTAATCGGGCAAGGTCCGCTATATGTCGAACTTCTTTGCTGCTTAATTTCATAATAGGCAGATTATAGCAGAAGGTCAGAGGATTCCAGACAATCCTGGAGGACTTTTCAAATACCATATCTCCATAGACAGCGCGACTTTTCAGTAATAATGCCGTATAGGGAGTAGAAAATTCAGCATATCTTTTTAAGTTGATTTGCTATATTGGAATGGAGGCTTTTATGAGAAAGCATCAATCAAACCTGGTCGCTGGTCTTATCCTGATCCTGATTGGAGGGCTTTTCCTTGCTGGAAATCTTGTGCCGCAGTTGGCAAGATGGCTGGCAATTGAACTGACATGGCCGCTGATCATCGTGGGGGTTGGCGTCATGCTTCTGTTTATCGGACTGCTGACCAATGCTCCTGGCATGGCTGTCCCTGCCTGTATTGTAGGTGGAATAGGCGGACTGCTTTACTACCAGAACCTGACAAACGACTGGGACAGCTGGGCTTATGCCTGGTCCTTGATCCCTGGTTTTGTGGGTGTGGGGATCCTGCTTTCCGGCCTTCTGGGCGAGGGAAAGAAGCCGGTACGTGAAGGACTGAACCTGATCATGATCAGCCTGGTAATGTTTGCTGTATTCGGGTCTTTCTTTGGCGCATTGGGTATGGTGGGATCCTATTGGCCTGTACTCCTGATTGCACTGGGCGTATTTATTATGGTCCGGTCATTTTTAAGGAAGTAAGCGGAAGAAATTGTATGTATACATTATGGAAATCTGCGAAATGCCGGCTCAGGCCTGGCATATGTGTGAGGTGTGATAATGAAGAATCTGTATCGCAGCAGCTCGGATAAAATGCTCGGAGGAGTCTGTGGGGGTATCGGCATTTACCTGGGAATCGATGCAACGTTTGTACGGATATTCTTTGTTGTGCTGGCAATGGCTGAAGGGATTGGTATCTGGGTGTATCTGCTTCTATGGCTGCTGCTGCCTGCAGAGGAAGGGGCGAGGGGTTCTGTACAGAACCCGGCCAGCGGGGCAGAGGAACTGGCTTCGCGGGCACGAGATATGGGAGATGAACTGCGGAATGCAGTTACCCATCCAAACCCGCAGAGCACAATGTTCATTGGTGTGGCTCTGCTGGCATTGGGTTTTATCTTCCTTCTGGATAATTTGAATATTTCCTGGTTAAGCTGGTTCCATTTCGGCGTTCTCTGGCCGGTGCTGCTGATTGCAGCTGGGATCCTGCTTCTGATCCGGTATACAAGAGGTGACTGATATGAATGACAGGGAACGACACGCAGGTTTTTTCTGGCCGGCACTGCTGGTCGCTGCAGGAATCATCCTGCTGCTGAACAACCTCGGACGGCTGGATTGGTCTGTATGGGAAGTGGTTTACCGCCTCTGGCCGGTATTACTGATCGCATGGGGACTGGACCTTCTTGTCGGCAGGCGCACACTGCTCGGAGGATTGTTGTCGCTTGTATTGATAGCGGCAGTCTTCGCCGGTAGTTTTATGTGGATGAACCAGCTCGATTCAGGCAGGGAAACCGTTTCAGAGCAGGTATCCGAGCCGGTGGACGACCTGATTTCAGCTGAGTTCTACCTGGACCCGGCTGTAGGAGATGTGGAAGTATACAGTCTTTCTGACAGCAGCCAGTTATTCGAAGCAAACATCCCCGGACAGGTCGGGCGGTATGTCAATTACTCCTATTCAACTACTGCCGGCACCGCAGACGTGGAGCTTGGTTTAACCGGCAGTGTCGTTATGCCCGGTTTCTGGGGCACGAATCGGGATATGGGATGGGATTTTGCCCTGACAGACAGCATTCCGCTGGATCTGAGCATGGACATGGGAGTTGGACGAGTGGAACTCGATCTCACAGAGCTGACGATGGAAGAAGTCAACCTGGATTTTGGAGTGGGAGAGGCGATTGTCCGAATCCCCGAACAGGGAAGGTTAACTGTCAATATCGACAGCGGCATAGGGCAGACTACGATCATCATCCCCGAAACCATGGCTGCACAGATTGAAATCGATGAAGGCTTGTCCGGACATACCATTCCGGTCAAATATGAACACGAAGACGATGTATATACCTCTCCGGACTATGACACGGCTGAGGACAGGGTTCAAATCTATGTCGGGCAGGCTATAGGGCAGGTATCCATCCGGCATGCCGGCGATCATTAGCGAGTTTTCTTCCTGAAGGAAAGCAGGGGCTGTCCAGGGTTTTTTACTGTAACACAAAACATGGCGGCCCCTGTTTGGTTTAACATAATTGTGCCGGGCTCGGCCGGGCATAATTATGTTAACATTGAATCGAAACGAGCCTGGCCCATCTACAGCAGTTGACCTCCTGCGATACGAGGCTTTACTTCAGGGTACTTGAAGGACTTTTCCCCCTCCTCCCTGTATCATCAGGACACACAATGAATACATCAGGGAATATCCCATCTCCTTGTCCGCCTGACCCAAAGCTGAGTTAAAATGGACAGGAGGTTGGCGGTATTGTTGAGGAACGTTTGCTTTGATGGCCCCTGTACTTGTTACTCAAGATACCACATAATCAAAATGGAAAACGCAACACGGGAAAGGGTTTATCTGGAATGAATAATCTCTGGCTTGAGATACTGATTATCCTGGTGATGATTCTGGCGAACGGCTTGTTTGCCCTCTCCGAGATAGCACTCGTCACTGCGAAAAGGACCCGCCTGTACAAGGCTTCACAGGATGGGGACAAGAAGGCGGAGCGAGCACTGGAATTGATGAAAAAGCCGGGCCGATTCCTGTCTACTGTGCAGATCGGGATTACACTAATCGGTATTTTTTCTGGTGCTTTTGGTGGTGCCCGGATAGCAGTACACCTTGTTCCTTTTTTTTCCGGTATAGAAAAGCTTGCCCCATATGCCGAGAGCTTGAGCCTTGGAATTGTTGTAGTCGTTATAACCTACCTGTCTCTTGTGCTGGGGGAACTGGTGCCAAAACGCCTGGGTATGAGCAAACCCGAATCGATAGCGGGGTATGTAGCACCGCTGATGAATTTCATTTCGCGGCTCGCTTCTCCTTTCGTCTGGCTGTTGAGTGTTTCAACGACCATGGTCGTCCGTTTGATAGGGGCGCAAACAGCTTCTGAGCCAGCGGTTACTGAAGAAGATGTTCGATTGATGATCGATCAGGGGGCTGAAACCGGGGTTTTTGATCCACTCGAGGAAGAGATGGTGGAACATGTTTTCCGCCTTGCCGACCGCCGCGTAGAGGCAATCATCACTCCCCGGACTGAACTTGTTTGGCTGGATCTGAGTGAATCCGAATTGGAAATCATAAAAAAGGTAAAATCCTGTGGGCACTCCTATTACCCTGTAGCGGAAGAACACCTCGATAAAGTATTGGGAATTGTATCGGCACGGGACCTGCTTGTGCAGCTCCTCGATGAAGGATCAATCAA
>Ga0272441_10002927_pt1 | contig 33683 bp, 32 predicted proteins | sample SSMProp6N_FD_193582 | JGI IMG/M metagenome (GOLD analysis project Ga0272441, IMG submission 193582) | Marine sediment archaeal communities from Little Sippewissett salt marsh, Falmouth, MA, United States - SSM-Prop-6N | ecosystem: Environmental > Aquatic > Marine > Wetlands > Sediment ... | reverse complement strand
AAGACCCGAAGACCCGGGACATTCCTGTGGTCTTCGTGACGGTGCGCGGCTCCGTAGCCGACATGTCCAAGGGGTTCGAACTCGGGGCCGTTGACTACATCACCAAACCCTACAATCTTCCAATGGTGATGGTGCGCGTCGAGGCGGCGCTACGTAATAGACGCCAAGAAGAGAAGGCCCGTATCCAAGAGGAGAGCTTTCAGGACAGCGCCTACACGGACCACTTGACCGGGCTGCGGAACCGCCGGTACCTCCTCGAGCGGCTTCAGGAGGAAGTCGAGAAGGCGCACCGCTACAACTACCCGGTCTCGTGCATCGTGTTCGACGTCGATGACGTGCAGTCGCTCGACGAAGACCTCGGCCCCGTCTCGCTAGACGACCTCCTTGTAGAAGTTGCCATGATCTTGCGCAATCACACCCGCACCTACGATGTGCTCGCCCGGTATGACAACAACCTTCTCGCGGCCGTGCTCCCCCACGCCCCACTGGAACAAGCCATGAGCTATGTGACAAAGATCATGCGCGAGGTGGATTCAACGACCTTTTCCGACCCGAATTTCCCGACGCAGACCAAGCTGAGCGCCGGCATCGTGGCCTGCCAGAACGGCAGCGCGTTGGGTGCGGACTTCGTACTCGGGGAAGCCATGCGCGGCCTGCTTCAGGCCAAGAGCATGAGCGAGCAGCGGCTCGTGGCGCGCAATCTGGCCTCGGAAGCCTGACACTTCGTGAAAGTATCGCCCGGAACGCACAGCCGGGGGCGGCTGTGCCACATTCTCTCACAGCCCCCGAGGCCGTCCTACCCGGTCAATCGGGCGAGGGCCTTCTTGCCGATATCGGTCCGATAATGAGCGCCCTCAAACCGGATCGTGCGCACCCCCCGGTAGGCCTTCTCGATCGTCGCAGCAACGTCCGGCCCGGTGGCCGTAACGTTGAGCACACGCCCCCCGTTCGTAACCAAGTCGGCCCCAACCTGCTTCGTTCCAGCGTGAAAGACGGTCAGCCCCGCCTCGCGTTCCGCATCCGCAATGCCCGTGATGGGCATCCCCTTCTTGTACGCCTTGGGATAGCCGCCCGAAGCCATCACCACCGATACACACGCACCGTCATCCCACGCCACTTCCGTGTTGCCAAGGGTTCCGTCGCAGCAGGCAAGCAGAATGGGGACCATATCGGACTTCATGCGCGGGAGCACGACCTGGGTCTCGGGATCGCCGAACCGGCAGTTGAACTCGACCACCTTCGGACCCGCGGCCGTGATCATCAAGCCCGCATAAAGCACCCCCGCGTAAGGGATCCCGTCCTGCGCCATGCCTTCGATGCAAGGGCGCAAGATGGTCCGCTCGATCTCGCCCAGCAATTCGTCCGACACCACCGGCGCGGGCGAATACGCCCCCATCCCACCGGTATTCGGCCCCTGGTCGCCGTCAAACGCGGGCTTGTGATCTTGACTCGGAACCATCGAGATCAACGCATTCCCATCCGTAAATGCCAGGATCGAGGCCTCCTCACCCACCAAACACTCCTCGATAACCACCTTGCGGCCGGCATCGCCAAACGCGTTGTCGATCATGGCATTGCGGATGGCCGTGACCGCGGTGTCCACGTCCTGCGCGACCGTCACCCCCTTGCCAGCGGCCAGACCATCGGCCTTGACCACAATCGGCGCCCCCTGCTGCTTCACATACGCCGCGGCGTCATCCGGGTCGGCGAATTCGGCGTACTCCGCGCTTGGAATCCCGCAGCGACGCATGAGGCCCTTTGCGAACGCCTTGCTGGCCTCGAGTTGGGCGGCCGCGGCCGACGGCCCGAAGGCCTTGAGGCCCGCTTGCTCAAACCGGTCGACGATCCCCCCCGCCAAAGGGGCCTCCGGCCCCACGAGAGTCAGGTCGACCGTGTGCGCTTCGGCGAACGCCACCAGTTCATCGAACTGCTCGACCCCGATGTCGACGCACGTGGCCAGCCGCGCCATGCCGGGGTTGCCCGGCGCGCAGTAGAGGGTGTCCACCAACGGACTCTGCGCGATCTTCCACGCGAGCGCGTGCTCGCGTCCGCCGCTCCCAACAACGAGTATATTCATCGGCTACTCCTCCGACGCTTCGGTTTTCCGGAGATAATCTGCTATGAACCGGTCGTATTCCGCGCTGCATGCGAACGCTTCCTGGGCGAGACGGCAGCGCGTGGCGAACGAGACTTCGCCGTCATGCGCCCGCAGTTCGTGGATAATCGTCTTGTAGCGGGCGGGATTGACCACGACGGTCACGTACCGGAAGTTCTTGGCCGCGGACCGAATCATGGCCATGCCCCCAATGTCGGTTTGTTCGATGACTTCCTCGATGGCGACCCCGGGCTTCGCGGCCAGGGCCTCGATCGGGTGCAGGTTCACCACGAGCAGATCGACCCATCCAAATTGATGGGCCTGCATTTGCTCGACGTGCAGTTTGTTGTCGCGGATGCCAAGGAGGCCCGCGTGGACCTTCGGATGAAGCGACTTGACCCGGCCGTCCATCATTTCCTCGAAGCCCGTGAAATCCGCAATGCTGATGCTCGCGATGTCCGCTTGGCGGAGCACCCGGAGGGTGCCGGTCGTGCAGATGATCTCGACGTCGAATTCCCGCAACATGCGGGCCAGTTCCACGAGACCGGTCTTATCGTAACAACTCAGGACTGCCCGTCTGATCTTGGCCATGGCGCTTCCTCCCGCGTGCCGTTCCCAACGCGTCTGAAGTTGTACAAGCCACCCCTCGACCCGAGGCGTACCCTAACCGGAAGGCCCGGGCGAGGTCAATCGCGTGTGCGTCCACCCCGCGTGCGCTCACCCTTTGTGCCGTTCCATTGGCCGCTGGCGTTCAAGGTGTATCGGTACGTTTCACGCCCGGTTTCGTTGGTCAAGATCGACGCGCGCTCCGCGGCCGCTTCGGCACGCGTGCTCTTGGGCTGGCCCTGGTAGACACGGTACGCATACTGGATGTACCCTACGTAGCCCCGATCTACTTCGTGGCCTTTGGCCACGGGCTTGACGTCCAAAGGATAGAACGTCTCGTAGACTCTGACTTCCTTGTAGTATTTGCCCCGAAGCCCGCTCTCGGCCTGGAACTTGACCTCGCCGCCCCGTGCCGCCGCGTTAATGCGTTGCAACTCAGTTTCGCCTACGGCGTTCAGCCGTTCGAATACTTTGTCGCCCCCGGACACGTACCCTTCGGGCTTCTCGCGCAGGCCGAAATCGACCAGCACCTTATTGACGACTTCGTTTGGCGTGCTCTGGCATGCGCATAGTGCCAGCAGGCTCGCGCAGGCGATCGCGAAAGCTGTTCTCACGTTCGGTCTCCTCTCGTCCCCATTGCCGTGCACCCGCAGTATGGTTAGCACCGCCCAGCGCGTGCGAGTATAGCACCGCTGCGATTGCCGATGGTATTCCGGTCCGGGGTGAGGCATTTGCGAAATCGAGAGCGGTTGACTGGTATTCGCCGGAGGCGCTCATCAAGACCCGCGTCACCCCAGACGCATGGGGGAACGCCGGAATTCAACGCCGGCATCGTCCCGCGAATCCATTGTCTCACCCCAAGGGTATGCGTGGTGGGGCGAGCGTCCCCGCGAGCCGGGTCTTCTTTGGCGGGTGCGCGTCCTCGCGCGCCGTCAGGAAGCCGACGGTCCCGACAGACCGAAGACGGCTCGCGGGGACGCTCGCCCCACCACGACAGCCCGAAGAAGGCTCGCGGGGACGCTCGCCCCACCACGCGCCCCGAGGCGCTCACCATGCCCGAGTTGCCTACTCCCTCCGCGGGTGTCGTGTTGAGGAAAACCCCGTTTTCGCAAATGCCTCGGTGTATGCACGCACCGCGCGGCGAAGACTTGGGGTATGCAGAGGGGCCTCAGGCTCATCCGAGAAAATTGAGTAGGCTGGGTTGGATCACGCGCGCCGCCGCGTTCAGGGCAGCCTGAAATGCGTTGGTCTGTGCATCCAGGTTGATCACGGTCTCGGCGTAGTCGGCGTCGATGTTGTCCGACAGGGTCTCACGCAACTGCTGAATCTGATCCTCGATATTGGTCGTGAGCCGCTCGAGCCTGTTCTGCGTTGCCCCAACCCGCGCCTCCGCCATGAGCACCTGATCCTGAAGCTCATCGAGTTCGGCCAGCCGGTCCTGCAGACTCTCCTGGTCGCCCGCCTCGAGGTTGTCCCGGATATCGATGAAGACCTGAAACAGGTCCTGGGTGGACTGAAACGCCCGGCCGCCGGTTTCATTGACGGTCACCAAGGCGTTATCGGCCACGGCGATCCGCACGTTCTCATCGTTGCCCTGGTACGTCACCGCCGTGATTCGCCCCTGCCCGTCTCGTGTCGCCTCGAAAGGCTCGGCGAGCGTGCGCGTGCCGCCGAAGATGTACTTGCCGTTGGTTTGGTGATTGCCCTGGCTCAACGCCCCCTCGAGAAGCGCGTCGATTTCCGCGGCGATATTGTCCAGTTGCTCTTGCGAATAGGTGCCGTTGGCCCCCTGAATGGTCAGTTCCTGAACGCGTTGGATACTCGATACCACCGTCTGAAGCGCCGTCACCGTCTCGATGAGTTGGGGGTCGGCCGCGGTGATGTTGTCCAGGTACTGCTCGCTTTTGGTGATGGCCGTGCGTAGGTTTACGGCCCGGCGCGCCGCCAGGGGATCGTCCGAAGGGGTGTTCACCTTCTGGCCCGTGGACAATTGCTGCTGCAGCTCAAGCAGCCGGCGCGTCTGCGCGTTCAGGTTGTTGAGGGTGCGCATGACCATGAGGCCCTGCGTAACACGCAATACCGGCATAGTGGGTCTTAACCTTTCTGATCGATGAGCGCGGGTTCACGCTCGAGGTGAATGCTCTCGACCCCGGCCGCGTCGTAGACGGACGCGTCGAGGCCCCGGAACTGCTCGAGGTACTCGACCGAGCGCCCGACGATGCGCAGCACCCCGCGGAACACGGACACGTTCGTCCGCACCACCAGCCGCAACTCGTTCAGCACGGCCCGCAGGCGCCTTTGTGCCTGCCGCAACCGCGAACTCCAAGGCTCCGGCGCCAGGAGGATCAGTTCGGTCAGCGTCTGCCGTTCAGGGGGCAAGCCGAAGTGGTCGACCACCGTATGCATGACACTGTCGCGCGCCGTCTCCGCTTCAACCGTTTCACGGATCAGCCCATCCAGGGCCGCGGTGCTATCCTCGAGATCGCCGATATCGCGCTGCCGGGCCGCTTCGCCCTGGTCGCGACACAGGACCAGCAAGCGCTCCTGCCGTTCGCATTCGTCCGTCAGCACCGCACACAGTCGCTCGAAGGCGTCATCCATTCTCCTACGATCCTCCCTTCGGCACGTGCGCCGGGCACGCCTGGCGCAGCTCTGCGCCCGTGAGCGAGCCGTCCCCATCAGCATCGAGTATCGAAAAGACCTCCTTGGCGCCGCCGAATTCCGCGGCGCTCAGCGACCCATTCCCGTCCGCGTCATGCTGTTCGATGAACTCGACGATCAACCGGTCCATGATGCTCCCGCTGCTCTTGGCCGCGGTCCCGGCAGCCACCGTTGACGCCTGCGCAACGGCACGGGGACGCGCGCCTGTCCTCGTCGCTTGCCGAAGACCCCGCCACGTGTCCACTATCGAGCGGACCCCTTTCAGTATTGAGCTCACCTGCCCGACCGCTGTAATAGGTTCCACTTCGACCTCCTCGAGACGGACCCCGCATACGCAACGCCGCTCATCACCTAAGTTATCGGCATTCCGTCAGGGGTCCTTGACTCCCTTGGTTGCTGGGTACTGGTTGCCAGTTGCTGCTCGATTTGCCGGGCGATGCCGAATTGGCCGCTTCGGGCCATTTCGCCGCTGATCGCGTCGTCAAACAGTTCGTAATAAAGCTGCTCCTCCTGGGATTGGCCGGTCTCGTTGGCGACCGGTATCGTCTTGCGCATCTCCTGAAGCAGCGCAAACAGGAAGTAGTGCTCAAACTCCCCCAGGGCCACCTTCGCCTTCACGTCGCGGCCCGCCAGCGGCCCCAGGGGCGCCCCACACCGAGCTTCCAATGGGTTGACGTACAGCACAACTACATAATCTCCAGGTCGGCCTCGAGGGCGCCCGCCTCGCGCAACGCTTGGAATATCGAAATCATGTCGCGCGGCGTGACCTTAAGCTTATTGAGGGCCTCGGCGACCTCGCCCGCGGACGTACCCTCAACCGGCATCAGATACGCCTCCTCCTCTTCCGCCACCACGCTCTGGACCTGGCCGACCACGGTCTCGCCAAGCGGGCTCAGTGGGGCCGGCTGAGACACCACCGGCGTGGTCGCTATCTTGATCGTCAGACTGCCGTGGGCCACCTGGCACGGTTTGATCATGACCCCCGCCCCGACCACGATGGTCCCGGTCCGCTCATTGATAACGATCTTCGAGCCCACGTCGCTTTCGACTTGAATATCCTGAACGCGCGCGATGAACGCCACAAGGTCGGCCCGTTCCTCCGCCGGGATTCTGGCGTGAACCGTGCCCGCCCCGAGCGCCGTGGCGCACCCAGGGCCGATTTGTGCGCTCAGGGCCTCCTGGATGTTGTTCGCCGTCGTGAAGTCCGGCCGCTTCAGCAGGAGCACGATCCGCTCCCCGTCCGTGATCGTCGAGGGGGCCTCCCGTTCAATGTACGCGCCCATGGGTACCCGGCCCGCCGTGGCGTGGTTCTTGCGCACACCCGTGCCGCCCCCGCCCCCGGCGTTGAACCCGCCAATCGATACCGATCCCTGGGCCACCGCGTACACCGTATCGTTCGAGCCGGGCCCGCGCAGATGCGTCTCGAGCAGCGTCCCGCCCTCCAGGCTCTTGCAGTCGTACAGGGAATCCACGATCACGTCGACCCGCGTGCCTTCCTTGGCAAAGGCCGGCAAGTCCGCCGTGACCATGACGACGGCGGCGTTGTCCGATTTGAGCTCCTTGATGGTGTCAACGCCGATGTCGAGCCGCTCGAGCATGCGCTGCTGCGCGATCACGGCCGCCGACGTCGAGTCCCCCGTGCCCGCCAGCCCGGCCACCAGCCCGATGCCGATGAGCATGTTGCCGCGCGCGCCCTGGATTTCGCACAGGTCCTTGATGCGCGTCGCCGCGGCCGGCGTCGCGGCAAGCGAGGCGGCCGCCACGGCAAGCGCGAGGGATGCCATTCGAACGTACTTCATCATGATCGCCCTAAAACGGTGAAAACCAATCCAGAAACCGCGTGATCAGCCCGCGGCGTGTCGAGTTCCACAACGGGCCTTTGCCCTTCAACGTGATGACGGCATTGGCAATCTGGTTCGATCGGATCGTGTTGGCAGGGGTCACGTCACGCGCGCGGATCACCCCGCTCACATGCAACGCCGAGTCCTCGCGATTCATCGCGACCACCTTGTCCCCCTCGATGTGCAGCAACCCGTTCGGGCCCACCTCCGTGATCACGCAACTCACCGCCGCATCGAGCGTGCTCACCCGGGTGGCCTCGCCTCGGGCCTTGCTTTCATTCTCCGCCTCAATCTCCCAGTTGGGCAGTCGCTCCTTAGGCATGATGTTCTTGCCGCCGGGCTTATCTGCGATCAGGAATTCATTGCTGTTGGCTTCGGCCTCCGACGTCACATCGGATTCCTTCTTCGTGTTCGCGACGACCCGGGTGTTGGACTCGATCTTCTCCTCGACCAGCACCGTGATGATGTCCCCGGGCTGGAACCGGTTCGGCTTGGCGATGAGCGTGCCGTTGCCGTACTGCGCCGGCCGGAACAGGGAGTCCGCCGGGGCCTCCAACACCACGAGGAACATCGCCGCGACCACACCAGGCACTACGCACTTCATCCCACGTCTCCTCAGGGCACCACGACCACGCCGTCTTCGCGCACGACCCCCTGGAATTCCTCCTTGGAATGGAGGTTCTCACACCGGATCAGGTCCCCGGCCGCACCCTCGGACACCGCGCGCGCCTGTCCCTGAATTTGCAGGCGGCCCGCCCGCGCCTCGACGGTCACGATCTGGTTCCGCTTCACAAGCGTCGGCAGCACCACGTGCCGCATACTGATGACCTGCCCGGGGAAGATCGTGCGTCGGGCAATGTAACCCACGAGTTCCTCGGGCCGCCGGAATGCCGGAGCACTCAACGTGGACAGCGCCCGCGTCTCTGCCCGCAGGTTCCTTGGGCTCAGCGGCCGGCCGCGCGGGATGTCCGCCGCCGCCACGACCACGTCGCCGTAGGTCTCGATCCTGGCCTTACACAGGAAGGTCTTCTGATGTGCACCGTCCACCGTCACGGTGCCGCGGAACGCCCCCGTGCCCAGGTAGCGATAGGTCGGATCGGGCCGCCACTGCACCGCGAGCTCGCCATCCGGCACACGGACCTCCTGCTGAGGCGCCGCGACCTCGATTTCCGTATCGAGAGGGTCCCACGGCATTTCAAGCAGGATGAACCTGCGCAGGTCTTCCGCGATCATTTCGGAGGTGACCTCGAGGAAGCGCGTCGTAGCCGTTACGCTCCGTGCGCCCTTCATCACGATATCGCCGGGATCCAGCCCAGCCGAATGAAGGCGGGCCGTCACGAGGTTCGCGCCGAGACACTTCGAATCGCCGGGCATCGCGGCCGGCGCGACCTCGACCGTGGCCAGAAACTCCGCGTTCTCGCCCTCGATCTCGGCCACCTCGCCCAACGTGACCTTCGGGCCCTTCACCAGGGCTTCCTCCTTGAGCACGAGTGTGTCTGCCTGCGCGACCGTTCCCGCAATCAGAATGCACAACACGCCCCGCACAACGACGCTGTGCCGTTGAAGACCATCGGGTCTGCTGACCGACGATTTCAGGGAAGCTGTGAAGCACTGCATAGTCATCTGCTCTAAACCAGGCGGTCACGGTTGGCTCGTGGCGCCTTCCTCATTATCGCCTCACGTTATTGGCAAGCTGGAGCATTTCGTCCGAAGCTTGGATCACTTTCGAATTCGCCTCGTACGCACGTTGCGCAATGATAAGGTGCAGGATCTCCTCGACCACCTGGACGTTCGAGTTCTCGAGGAAACCCTGCTCGATCAAGCCGATCCCCTCCAGACCCGGCTGGCCCGCGGTCGGCGTGCCGGAGGCCTCCGTCTCGACCAGCAGGTTGCGGCCCAGGCGCGCGTCCAACCCGGCCGGGTTCGCAAACCGGACCAGTTGCAGCGTGCCGATGTTTGTTGGCGTGGCGGTTCCGGGGACCTTGGCGGAAACCGTCCCGTCCGAGCCCACCGTAACCTGTTCATAATCCGTCGGGACCGTGATCGCGGGCGTCAGCGGATACCCGTCCGCGGTCATGATGGTGCCCTCCTCATTCACCTTGAACGAGCCGTCCCGCGTGTACGCCGTGGTCCCGTCCGGCAGTTCGATCTGAAAGAAGCCGCCCCCCTCGATGGCGAGGTCCAACGGGTTCCCCGTCTGGATCATATTGCCAGGACTGAAGATCTTCGCAATCGAGGCCGGGCGAACGCCATGGCCAATCTGGATGCCTTCAGGGATGGTGGTGCCGATGGCGGTCTCGGTGCCCGCGGGCTTGACCGTCTCATAGAGCAGGTCCTGAAAATTGACACGGCTTCGTTTGAAGCCCGTCGTATTGACATTGGCCAGGTTATTGGCAATGGTGTCGATATTCATCTGCTGGCCCACCATGCCCGTTGCCGCTGTGAATAGGGCCCGAATCATCGCTACACGACCTCCTCTTGAACTAGACCGGCATCCCTACCCGCTCGATAAGCCGGCTCACCGTTTCATCCATCGCATTGATGACCTTCTGGTTGGCGGCATAGGCGCGCAAGCCCACGATCATGTTCACCATCTCATGAGGCAGATTGACGTTGGACGCTTCGAGCGCCTGCTGCACGACCTGCGTGTCCGCGGCCTCCGCAGAGCGCACTGCCGCAGCGTCGGAAGCCGCATAGAGATAGTGACCCTCCCGCGTGAGCACGTGCGGGTCTTCGAACTCGACGAGCCGAATCCGGCCCGTGGGCGCGCCGTCCACGTTCACCGCGCCGTCCGCCAGAATCTCGATGGTGCCCCCTCGCACGTCAATGCCGCCCCCGTCGGCGTTCTGGACCTTGAACCCGTCCACCGTCGCGAGTTGTCCATCGAGGTCCACGGAGAACTTGCCGCTCCGCGTGAACCGTTCGCCGTTTGGCGTGTCCACAACGACGAAGCCGGGCCCCTGCAGCGCCACGTTGAGCGGGTCCTCGGTTCGCGTGAGGGTCCCCGCGCTCACGTCCGTGAAGGTCTCGACGACCTTGACGCCGCCGCCCGGGGCCTCTTGCGTATTGAACCAGAAGGGCCGTCTCAGTTCCGTGACAAACGTGTCGTAGAACCCTTTCTGGATTGGCGCCTGGCGCCGGAATCCGACCGTCGAGGCGTTCGCGATGTTATTGGCGATAACCGCCTGCTGGTCCTCGACCGCCATAATGCCGGTTGCCGCCGCGTACAGCCCCTGGAGCATCGCCCTCTCCCGAAATCCAATTCCGTACTTCTATCGCATCGCCCGAAGGCGCAACTCTCGGTAGGCCCGGCGTCGAATCAACCGACACCGAGGAACGGCAATGGGGACCGCTCCCACGCCCGGGCCAACCACTCACGAAGTGGGATCCGTATGGGCACAGATCCCACTGCAAGAGAGCAAGCCATATGCCAAGGGCCCCGGCAGCGCCCAGGTCCGGCTAAGCCCCTGCAAACAGAGAGGATAGTGCGCGCCGCCCCGACCACAGCGACCGCGCGCCGCAAGCAATTCTTGCCCAACTCGGAACTTCCTGCACGCCCGCCTCGTCCACCCCGTCCACCCCGTCCACTCCCTCCAGCTCCGCTGGCCATCCGGAGCGCTCCCCTTTCCTTTTGCACGAAGGCTTGTCCATAATGGACCTGCTTGGCGATTCTCTGTCGCCTCTGCTTACAGAACGCGGGACACGCCCATGACCAAGGCGGAGATAAGACAGCACTGTCTCGAAGCCCGGCGCGCCATGTCTTCCCAACAAGTCGCGGCAAAGAGCAGCGTTATCATCGACCAGTTGAAGACACTGCCCGCCTTTGCCAGGGCGAGCGCGTTCCTGTGCTACGTTTCCTCGAAAGACAATGAAGTCGACACCCATGGCCTGATCGCGTGCCTGCTCAAGAAACGCCAGGCCGTCCTCGTGCCGATCACCGAACCCGGCGGCCGGCTCGAGTGGTCCCGCCTGTGGGCGCTGGACGAACTGGCCCCGGGCCGGTTCGGCATCCTCGAACCCGCGGCCGCACACCGCAGGATCATGCAGGCCCCGCCAAACGCCGTCGCCGTGGTCCCCGGCATTGCCTTCACACCCGAATGCGACCGCGTGGGCTACGGCGGGGGCTACTTCGACCGCTTCCTCGCGACCTTCGGCGGACCCGTCATCGGGCTCGCCTTCGACCTTCAGATCGTCAGCCGCGCCGAACGCGCTTCTCACGACGTGCCCACCGACTTCGTGATCACCGAGTCCTTCATCTACCGCCGCGCCGCCCCGTAACTCACGCAGCCAGAAGCCGCGATCGCACATGGGTCACGCTCCGAAACCTCGGAGCGTTCGACGAAGGAGAAACGCCTTGAGTTGAAGGCCCTTCTCATATTCTGCAATACTTCCTACGAAGTGTGACGACCTCATGCCGTCAAGAAATCGGAACCCTCAGAACGGACAAGATGTCATAGGGGAGGGATCGTGCAAGAAGCCATACAAGGAGCCACGGAGTCGCTCGCCGGCATCGACATCGCCATCGTGGTCATATACATGGTGGGGGTGTTTGCGCTGGGCACATTTTTCGGCAAGTACGTCAAATCGGCTGGCGACTTCTTCGTGGCCAGCCGGGCCCTGCCGTTCTGGGCCATCGGCATGTCCATCGTGGTCAGCGACATCGGCGCCATGGACTTCGTGGCCGTCGCTGGCAGCGCCTACACCGACGGCATCGCGGTCGCCAATTTCGACTGGATCGGGTCCATGCCGGCCATGGTATTCGCGGCATTAATCTTCGTGCCCTACTTCTGGCGGGCGGGCGTCTACACCATCCCCGAATTCCTCGGCCGGCGATACAACCAGGCCGTCCGCGTCATCCACGCGGCGATTTGGGGCGTGTTCATGCTGACCATGCTCTCACTCATGCTGTGGGTCACCGGCGACCATTTCAGCAACACGATCCTCGGCTGGGATCCCAATACCGTCGTGTGGCTGATGGTGGGAATCACCGGCGTGTACACCTTTGCCGGCGGGCTCTCCGCGGTGGTCATGGTCGACGTGGTCCAATTGATCATGATGTTCGTCGGCGGCATCGCCCTGCTGGTGCTCAGCCTGTGGGAAGTGGGCGGCCCGGCCGAGCTTCAGCGCAAGGTGGCCGATCTGAAGCCCCGCGCCATCGTCACCTTGAACACAGACCAGCCCGTACAAGCAGACGCCGTTGCCGTGGCCATGGGCGAGGCGGGGTTCGACGTCGTCAAGGTCATCCCGGTCGAGAATCCCGGCGATGACAATCCCAACCGCTTCCTTATTCGACTCGCCTCGATCGAGATCCCGCAGACGCAAAACGAGGACATTGCCCGCGTGCGCGAGAAGGCCAGAGAACTCGTCCCGCAAGTCCTGGGCGGGCTGTGCGGCGGCGAAGCCAACGTCGACCTGAGCGAACTCGCCACCTACGAGAGCCATTTCACGATCCTTCTGCCCCACGACACCGATAAACCCTATCCATGGACGGGTATCGTCTTCGGCCTCGGCATTGTGCTCGCCATCGCCTACATGAGCGGCAACCAAGTCGTCGTTCAGCGGACGCTCGGCGCCCGATCCGAATGGGACGCCAAGGGCGGCATGCTCTTCGGCGGGTTCCTGAAATCCTTTATCCCGCTCATGGTCGCCGTGCCGGGCCTGTGCGCCCTCGCCCTCGTGCCAGACTTGGCCGACGGCGAGCGGGCCGTGCCCTTCATGATCCGCACCTTGCTCCCGCCCGGCCTGCGCGGGCTCATGTTCGTGGCCTTGTTCGCCGCGCTCATGTCGAGCGTCGACTCGACCCTGAATTCCGCCACCACCATCTGGGCCAACGACCTGTATGGCCGCCTGCTCCGCCTTATCACCGGCAAGCCGCTCACCGAGCGCCACGGCCTCATTATCGGCCGCGTCTTCACGATCGTCTTCATCGTCCTCGCGGGCGCGCTGGCCAAGTGGGTGGGGCAGGCCGAAGGGCTCTATGTCTTCATTCAGACCGCGCTGTCCATGTTCCAAGGGCCGACCCTCGCAATCCTCCTGCTGGGGATTCTGTGGCGCCGCGCCACGCGATGGGGCGGCCTCGCAGGACTGGTCCTGGGCGTGATGTTTACCACCGTCCTCAACAATGTCGACAACGTATTCCCCTCCGACGACCCCTTCCTGTTCGTCGCCTGGTGGTCGTTCGTGTTTTCGCTGATCGTGACCGTTGTCGTGAGCCTGCTGACCCCGCCCGAGCCCGACGAGAAAGTGCGCGGGTTGGTCTGGGGACAGGTCATGAAAGATGGTGAGGTCCAGCGCGTGCTGCAGGAAAGGGTTTCATGATGGCAGACCTATTCGCAACCATTTCAACCGGCATTGACACGGTGCTCGGGCCGCCGCTGCGCGCATTTTTCCAACCGATTGACCACCTGCTCGCGATGGGCTACATGCCGTGGGCGCGCATCTTTGCGCTGGGCTTCTTCCTGGGCACCATGGTGTGGGTATTCCTTGGGCTGAGGCGCGAATACGTCAATCTTGAGGCCCCCAGCAAAAAGATCTGGCATGACCTGCGGGTCTGGACCGTCCTGGCCATGCTGCCCCACCTGATCGTCTACTTCTATTTCTAGGCCTCGCGCGCCAACCAAGGAGATGCAATCGTGAGCGAAAGCAACGACCAACGCCCCGGCGAACAGCATGACCAGTTCCACAAACGGGACGCCGAGACCCAAATGGTGCTCGGGGCGTTTGTGACCATCATCTCCATTCCCGTACTCATCGGCACCTTCTGGGCAAACACGTACCGGGCCGCAGTCGTGAACTTGGTGGCGGGCGCTGTGTTGATGGCCATAGGGCTCGGTATCGCCTGGTACGGGTGGAAGAAGAAGACGTCGTAGCCTGCCAAGGGAGGAGGCGCGATGAGGTGCGTCGAGCCGCACGTGTCCGAAGCCGACGCCATCCAGTTCTTCGAGCGCCCGCGGTTCGGGAATCTCTACGGGCTCCTGAGGCCCAAGCGCTCGGTCTCCTCCGCGGGCAAGCGTTTGCCATTCGCGGAGCTCGTCTGGCTGCCCCATTACCTCATCGAGCTGCGCGTCACCTCGCGCCGCGGCCCAGGCGCCATTACCGTATCCGTCGAGGCCCACGCCGGTGCCTTTGCGGTGATCGACAGCCACGAAGCCCTGACCCAACAGCCGGACCAAAAGAACACCTTTCCTCCGCGACTCGATCAAGAACATGCCGTAAAGATAGGCCGCAAAGAGCTCTTGAGATCCATCATGCGGCGCCGCGGGCAACGCAACAAACCCCTCATCCAGGAGACCCTCGGCGTCAGCATGTTCCATTACCCCTTCTGGGTTTACTACTACGAGCGCCGGCCCGGCCGCCTGGACATCAAGATCCTCGACGCGGTGGCCAAGCAGCCCGGCCGCGCCAAGACCAAGGTCGGCGTCCTCAGCGCCCTTACGGAGGCGAGCGAGGCCAGTCGGCACGCGCTGTCCGATCCGCGACAGCCCACTTGATGGGTGCTTGGCCCGATGACATAATGGTTGCTGACACAGCAGATGTCTTGCATGAGAGGTATGATGAAGGAAGGCGACAAATACATCGATCTTACGTTTGTCATCGCTGAAGAAGACGGACAGTTCGCAGCCCATTGCGTCGAGTTGGGCACGGCCTCCTGCGGCGACACCTTCGAGCAGGCGTTCTGCAACATAAAAGATGCCGTAGCTCTTGACTTGTCCACACTCGAGGAGATCGGCGAACGCGCCAGGTTTTTCCGCGAACACCGTATCCGTGTCAAGGCCTACCGCAGGAGCGTGACATATGCAACCTCGTGACCCGAATGCAGCCACTCTCGCGGCTATGACCATGCTTGCTATACTCCTCCATCTCACGCCCGCTAGGACGTTTGCCGAGCCCACCTATGCCGAGCGCCTCGGGTGGCCGCCGGGCGCGCGCGTCGTCATATTCCACGTCGACGACGCGGGCATGTGTCACGACGCCAACGTGGGGACTATCGAGGCGCTCGAAAACGGCGTCGCCACCTCGACCAGCATCATGTTCCCCTGCCCCTGGGTCAGCGAGATCGCCCAATACGTCAAGGACCATCCCGACGTCGATGCGGGCGTACACGTCACGCTCAACGCCGAGTGGGGCAACTACCGCTGGGGACCTGTGGCCGGCAAGCCCGCGGTGCCCGGCCTCGTCGACGAGGAAGGCTGCTTGTACAGCGCCATCACCAAGGTGATGTTCCGCGCCACGCCCGACGAGGTCGAGACCGAGATCCGCGCCCAGCTCGACCGGTGCCGCACGCTCGGCATCGAGCCCACCCACCTCGACACCCACATGGGCACGGTCTTCGCCACCTTCCCCTTCCTCGAACGCTACGTCAAAGTCGGCATCGAAACCGGCATCCCCGTCATGTTGCCCGCGGGACACGCCACCCATATCGCCAAGGCCGTGCCGATCTTGGGCGAGCCCGTGAGGGAAATCGCACAGAAGGCCTGGGACGCCGGCCTGCCGGTGCTCGACGATCTCTGCATCACTGCTTCGGGCCCCAAGGAGAAAAAAACCGAAGTCATCCAATTCCTGCGGACACTCGAGCCGGGAATCTGCCAGTTCATCGTGCACTGCACAAGGCCCTCGGAAACCTTCAGCCACATCTCCTCATCCGGCGCGACGCGACTGGCCGAACTCGAGGCCATGCTCGACCCGGACGTCAAGAAGGTCATCGAAGAAGAAGGCATCATCCTGACCACCTGGCGCGAGTTGAAGCAACGACGAGACAAGGTCATTGAGTGATTGAATCATTGAGAGATTGAATCATTGAATGATTGAGAGATTGAGAGATTGAAGACAATATACGGGATGACTCCATGATGAACGATTCTGTTTTCGCGGCGATTACTGTTGCTACGGTGGCGCTTGGTGCAGCGGCGTGGGGCGAAGCGGCCGGGCAGGCCGAGCAGACCTATGCCGAGCGGCTGGGCTGGCCCGCGGGATCGCGCGTGGTGATTTTCCACATCGACGACGCGGGCATGTGCCACGATGCCAACGTGGGCGTTATCGAGGCCATCGAGAACGGCGTGGCCACCTCGACGAGCATCATGTTTCCGTGCGCGTGGGTCAGCGAGTTTGCGAAATATCTCAAAGACCACCCGGACGTCGACGCGGGGGCGCACCTCACCTTGACCTCGGAGTGGAAGTATTACCGTTGGGGGCCCGTCGCGGGCAAGGCGGCCGTGCCCGGCCTCGTGGACGACGAAGGCTGCTTCTGGCCGGACGTCAAGCCCGTCATGCTCAAAGGCACACCGGACGAAGTCGAGACCGAGATCCGCGCGCAGGTCGACCGCGCAGAAGCGCTTGGCATCGAACTGACCCACCTCGACTCGCACATGGCAACGCTCTTTTCGAGCTATCCCTTCTTCGAGCGCTACCTCAAGGTGGGCATCGAAAAACAGATCCCGATCCTGGTCCCGGCCGGGCATATGCAGCACATCGCCAAAGACGTGCCCCTGTTGGCCGACGTGGCCCGGCAGATGGGCGAGAAGGCGTGGGAAGCCGGCCTGCCCGTAGTCGACGATATCCACGCGGAAAGTTACGGCTGGAAAGACGCCGGCGAGAAGAAGACCAAAGTCATCGAGTTTCTACGCACACTGCAACCCGGCATCACGGAATTTGTCGTGCACTGCACCAAGCCCGGCCCGTCCTTCGAGCACATCTCCGACTCCGGGCCCACGCGCCACGCCGACCTCCTCGCCATGACCGATCCCGAAGTCAAGAAGGTCATCGAGGAGGAAGGCATCATCCTGACCACCTGGCGCGAACTCAAGAAACGGCGCGACGCGATGAAGGAAAAGGCGCAATGAGGAAGTCCGCGGCGGGATACCACCCTGAAACATCCCGCTCCGTCGACAGTGCAGTACGACCGGTTTGGGCACTCTGTGTACTGCTGGTGGTCTCGGCTCTCGCTGCAGACAACGCGCGCGGCGACAACGCGGCCGCGGCTCTCGACCCGGATATCAGCGCCCTTGTGCAACAAATGCGCAGCGTCACAGTAAGAGAAGACGCCTATGCCGTGTTGAGCGACCTGGTGACCGTAGACGACCTCGACGTGTTGCACCGCGCCCTGCAAGAGGAAACCCAAACCACCGTACGATGGCGCCTCGCCCGACTGATCGGCCACGTAGGATCGCGCCGGTCCCAAGACGTCCTGCGAACGGTGCTACTGCACGACGATGCCAAAGGCGTCCGAGCTCAGGCCGCTTGGGCCTTGGGCCGCGCAGGGAAGTCGCGGGCCGCAATAGCGGACCTCAACCACGCCATGCAATCAGACCCCGAGGTCTGCGTCCGAAAGGGGGCGGCAGAGGCCCTTCGCACGATGTTGGGGCCCGACGCCGTGCCGCTCTTCGAAAGTGCTCTGGCCTTTGAGGAAGAACCGGGCGTGCGCCTCACGCTTCAGTGGTTCCTGGACGTCGATTTTCAAAAGACGCGAGCGCCCGAAGTCGTGCCGGGCCAAGCCACGTATGGCTCGTACGCCGGCACGCTGTACGTCCTCTATGTGCCCACAGCCTATCGCCGCACCAGAAAAGCGAAGCTGCTCGTATCCGTACACGGTACGGACGGCACACCCGAGGCCTACGCCGACCTCTGGCGTGCCGACGCCGAGCGCTTCGGCCTCGTGGTCCTTGCGCCCTTCTTCGACGCCACGACCTTCCCCAATTACGACCTGCTCAACATCGGGCTGGATACCCTCCGGTCGGACCGGCGGCTCCTGGACATCATTCGGGCCGTGGCCCGACGCGTAAACATAGACAGGTCTCGATTCTGGTTGTTCGGGCATTCCAAGGGCGGTCAGTTCGTCACACGATTTGTATTGGCCCACCCTGATCGGATTGCGCGGGCCGCCGCCTGCGGCTCGGGGAACTACGTCATGCCCAACCCCGGAACGCTCTTCCCCGTCGGCACGAAACCACATCCCTTCGCGTTGGACCTTACCCCGCTGGATTTCGCGAGATTGGTGGAGATCCCCCTCGCAGTGGTCGTTGGCGATCGCGATCTGGACCGCCGAAAGGACGCCGCACACAGCTTCATCCAGGCCGTGCGCGCATACGCCGAGCGCCACCGAGTTCCCTGCAACGTCGAGTTCTTTTCCGTTCACGAAGGGGGGCACTCAGGAACAAGCAACTACCCCACCGCAAGCATGTTCCTATTCGAAGGGATGTAACGTCAACTCCTTCGACCTGAATTGTCTTGCGAGCGACGTGCGCCTCAACGTCCACCTCGACGTGGTGCTGACCGTCATGGCCAACGGCTGTTACCGGTGGCTGGCCCAACGCCTCAAAGGCTGCGAAAAAGGGGATGCCTACACGTACTCCCAATCCTTCAGCCACTGATAGTCGGCCGGCAGGTTCGCCCACGCCACCGCCATGGCGTCCTCGAGTTCTTCGGCCTCGGCCAAGTCCAGCTCGCGGCGCTCCGGGGCCGCTTGGGCCACGTTATCCACTTGATGCGCGTTGATCAGCCCCGGAATCGGCGCCGTGAGGGCCGGGTTGCACAGGATGTAGCGAATGGCGAGCCGGGCCAGCCGGTCGTCCTCTTCCGCCTCGGGGCTGTCCGGGGAGCTGTCGCCCTTGAACAGCGAGTTGCTCGCAAACGGTTTGATGCCGAACATGCCGGCGTCATGTTTGACTGCCGCATCGAACATGCCGTCTTTCGGCAGGACCTTGCTCTTGGCCGTATAGGGGGTAACGACCGCCTCGATCTGGCCGGGGAACTTCTCCATCATCATGGCCAGCCACAGGCGGTCGTGGGAGGAGACGCCCGTGTGGACGGCCTTGCCGGACCGCTTGGCCATGCCGAGCGCCTTGGCGATCTCTTCGGACTCGGCCATGGTGTGGGCCATGATGTGGTTGCCGTTTTCGTCGGTGCTTCCATCCGAACGGCACGTGATCCGCCAGAAGTCCACATGGTCGAGGCCGCACACCTTGATACCCTCGTCCAGCGTTTCGATGAGCCTGCCCGCCGTGCGCCGGTCCGCCTGGCGCGCCTCGTGCTCGTACCACGAGAACCCCATGTACATCTTGTCGCGCCGTCCTTTGAGCGCCCGGCTATACGCTTGGATCTCGGGATAGGTGCAGGCGTCGATGTAGTTGATGCCATGCTCGATGCACCGGCTGACCACCTCGTCCCGGTTCTTCTGGAAGCCTGCGTCCGCGATGTCCGCGCTCAGCCACCCTTTGCCCTTCAAGATGCCGGGCACCATCTGATCGATGCGCTTCCAATGTCCGCCCAGGCACAGCGACGAGACCCACACGTCCGTCTTGCCGAGCCGCCGGTATTCCATGTCCGGGTTGTAGCCTCGCGTCTTTTTCACGGCCTCGTTGTCCTGGGCGCTGGCACGTGTGGCCGCGCCCAGACCCGCGGCCAAAGCCGCTGCGCCCGCCGCGCCGTCGCGCATGAACTCGCGACGCGTCAGGCCACTGCGTTTGTCCGCTTCGTGCTGGTTGTGATGCATGACCTTCTCTCCTTAGCCTCTCTTGGGCAGGAGGATAGCAGAGTCACGTCGCCGCATTTACGAACAAGAGTGCTCAGGCGCGCAGCGCCTTCTCGAGCGCCACGAGGGTCTGGCGTGTGCCGCTGTTCCGCCCGATGTCTTCGGAAACCTTCTGACAGGCGTAGATAACGGTGGTATGGTCTTTTCCCCCGAAGGCCTCGCCAATCCCGTTGAGCGATAAGCTGGGAATGAGCGTCTTGCACAAGTACATGGCCACCTGTCGAGGAAATGCGACGGTCCGCTGACGACTGCGCCCGCACAGGTCCGCGATGCGAACGTCGAAGTACTCGGCCACGGCGCGTTGGATGGCCTCGACCGTGACGGGCCGGATGCGCTCACTGCCGATAAGGTCGCGGAGCACCTCCTCGACCATGGGCAGGTTAATCTTGTGATGCGTGAGCTTGCTGTACGCCAACACGGTGATCAGGGCCCCCTCCAATTCCCGGATGTTGGTGGTGATATGCGTGGCAATGTAGCTCGCGACCTCCGGCGGAAGCACGAGGTCCTCTTCGGCCGCCTTGTTCTGCAAAATGGCCACGCGCGTTTCCAGGTCCGGCGGCTGAATGTCCGTCACCAACCCCCACTCAAAACGGGACACAAGCCGGTCTTCGAGCCGCTGGATTTCCTTGGGGCCGCGATCACTCGAGATCACGATCTGCTTGTGCATGTCAAACAGGGCATTGAAGGTGTGGAAGAATTCCTCCTGCGTGGCCTCTTTGCCTGCAATGAAATGGACGTCATCGATGAGCAGTATGTCGGCCTTGCGGTACTTGGCCCGAAAGCGTTGTGTGGCCTTCTTCGCAATGCTCTCAATGAGTTGGTTCGTGAAGTCTTCCGAAGAGATGAATACCACGTGCAGCCGGGGTTCCCGCTCGAGGATTTCCTGGCCGATCGCCTGCATGAGGTGCGTCTTGCCCAGGCCCGTACCCCCGTACAGGAACAGCGGATTGTAGGCCCGGCCGGGCGACTTCGCTACGGCCCTGCCGGCCGCGTGGGCAAACTGATTGCCGCCGCCCACAACAAACCGGTCGAAGGTGTAGCGCGGGTTGAACCCGTTAAAGCCCTCCCGGACCTTGGCCACCTTGAGCCTCGAGACGGCCTGAACCGGCGCGCGCTTCTGCGGCGCTTGTTTGGACGGCTCGGACAACACCGCAAACCGGATATCCCGGAAATCGCCTATGACTTCACGCAAGGCGCTGCTGATCGCGTCAAGGTAATGGTCGCGCAGCCAGTCCGCGAAGAACTGACTCGGCACCCCGACCACCACACGCCCCTCTTCGCAGGATTCAAACCATGTCTGAGAAAACCAGTTCTTATAGCTATGTTCGTCAAGTATCTTCCGAAGGCTCTCCTGGGCTAACTCCCAAGGGTTCGGTTGATTCGAGGCCATATCCTATCCCTTCCCGGCAGACCGCCCACTGAGAGACGCGACGTTCCCAGAGGCAAAGTGGGGGCGATCCTGGCAAGTCGCGCACCCCGCCACTCCCGCTTATCCCCGTCTCGCTTCCTCACTTCCGCTCCATGAAGAATGTACGTGGAATCAGCCTATTCCACGTTGAAACCGCAGCCCATATTCGCCCTTGGCGCGCCGGATCGCGACCTATACTCCCGCCCGGATCCGGCACCGCTTCGCCCGCGAACTCAGCCCCCAAAGAGGGTTATCCACACGTTGTCCACAACTTATCCACAATTACGAAAACCCCCGTAAAAACAGGGCGTTTCGCACAAGCGACGGTCCAGTCTGCACCAAATCCCTCCAAATGTCAAGCCCCATTTTTTGCCTGATCTTCAAGGCGTTTCTTGATGCGTTCCCAAATCTCATCTAATTGCTGTAACGAACAGTTTTTCATAACTAGTCCTTGACTGTCTATAACGTCTTTTAATCCTTCGAAGCGCTGGGCGAAGCGTTGGTTCGCGCGGTGCAGTTCTTCGCCCGGATCTGCGTGAAGGAATCGTGCAAGATTGACTGTCGCAAAAAGGACATCGCCAAGCTCGCGTTTGGCGTGTTCGGCATCGCCCGCGCTGAGGGCATGCTCTATCTCTTCGAGCTCCTCGCGGACCTTGTCGAGAACGCCCGAGATGTCCGGCCAGTCAAACCCGAGCGCAGAGGCCTCGGACTGGATGCGGCCGGAATCCGTGAGGGGACCCGATGTTTCGCGATGCGGATTGCCCATGGCGTGCGATCACTCCGGCGTTGGTTGCGTAATGGTGCAAATCTCGTATTGCCGATGCACTCGCGCAAGGCCAAGCAAAAAGGGACTGTCCCTCTTCTTGCGGCGCCCGGGTGGACCGCATCGCGCCTCTGTGGCGCAGGCCTGTTGGCTTTGGGCCCGCCGTTGCCGATCCTACTGGGCGAGTCCCGCGGCTACGTGATCGAAATAGGCGACCGACTGCGCGATGTCCGGGAGCGAGTTGTCCCAGTTGTGCTCGTATTCGACGGAGAACACGCCCTTCACGCCTTGGCGGTGGATCTCGGCCAACATGGCCTTGACGTCGCCCTTGCCCGTGCCCCAGGGCACGTCATGCGCCTTCCTGCCGTAGTCGTTCAGGTCCTTGAAATGGAACGAGACGATCCGCCCTTCGAGGGCTTTGAGGGCTTCGACCGGATTGATGCCGGACCGCATCCAATGGCCGGTGTCGGCGCAGGCACCGATGCGCTTACTTCGGCCTTCGCACACCTTGAGCACGTTCTCGTAGTTCCAGTAGCGGGAGGGTTTGGGGTGGTTGTGAATGGCGACATTGATGCCGTACTCCTCGCAGAGCTTCTCGACAACGTCGAAGGCATCTGCCGGGGGTTCCGACACGATGGTATCGATGCCCATGGCCTTGGCGAAATCGAAGACCTTGCGGGACTCGGCTTCATCGCTCGATAGGCCGACGACGCCGTAGTTCATGAGCTTGACGTCGGCCGCGGCAAGCTTGGCCTTGACTTGGGTCTGGGTCTCGGCCGACATGTTGTGGTCGAACTTCACATCGGGTTGCTCGGGGCTGAGGCGCTGCCCCGGATACGCCTCGATGCAATGCAGACCCAGCGAGGCCACCTTGTCCACCGCCTCGAAAAACGTGAAGCGATTGAAAGAATAGGCCTGGCAGCCCAGATGCCAGCCCAACTTCTCGGCGTTGGGCGCGCCCGGACCGGGCGCGGCTGTGGCGCTTCCTTCCTGCGCCATGCAGAGCGACGCGGCGAGACCTACGCCGATGATTGCTGCCGCACACATCATGTTTCGAACTGATCCCTTCGTTTTCATAGTAGTCTTCCTTGCTGCTGGTGTTGTCGACTGGTTATAGATCGTTATACTCGGGAGAACGTTTCGCGGTCGTGAAGCGTCGCCTCACAAACCGCGGGCCACCGCCGGGGCGGCCCTACGTCAGAGTCCATGGACTGCGCATGGGACGCGCTGTCATTCGGTTCGCTTCTTCATCATTCGTAATGCACTCGCGGACGGGATCCCATTCGAGCCGCTTGCCTGTGACCATGGCGATATTGGCCAAGTGGCACATCGTGGCGGTGCGATGGCCGATTTCGGCGTGGGCCATGGGCTGCCTGCGGATCCGGACCGCATTGAGGAAGTCCTCATGATGGCCGGGGCTGCGTCCCACGTGGATCTCGTCCGGACCGACCTTCTCGTCCAGCAGCGACGGCGGATCGGCCTCGAGGCGTCCGCCGTGGATGTGGATGAAGATCCACCCGTCGGTCCCCTCGAACCGTATCCCGCGGGGCCACTCGCTCGCGCACAGCATCCTGACGCCGTCGGCATAGGTGAAATCGAAACGGTACGCTTCCGCAACATCGAACATCCCGTCGCGCATGAACTTGCCCTCGCCCGTGACTTCGACGGGCCCGGTATGGTCCGTGCCGTTGCCCAGTTGGCCGAGATCGATGATGTGCGCACCGCGGTCGGTGACCTCGCCGCCCGAGTAGTCCAGGATATAGCGGAAGAAGAAATGGCACCGGTGCTCGTTGTACGGCGCCCACGGGGTCGGGCCAAGCCACATATCGTAGTCGAAGCCTTCAGGTACCGGCATGAGTTGCGGCGGAAAGCTCAGGTCCCGTCCGTCCCACGGCAGGTTCACGCGCATGGTGTGGAGCTTGCCGATCCGCCCATTGCGCACGAGCTCGCACGCGAAGCGGACGCTGTGCCGCGACCGCTCGTGACTGCCCGTCTGCAGCACGCGGCCGTGGCGCGTCACGGCGTTGCACACGGCGCGCCCCTCGGCGATGGTGTTCACGAGCGGCTTCTCACAGTACATGTCTTTGCCGGCCTTGGCTGCGGCAATGCAAACGAGCCCGTGCCAGTGGTCCGGCGTGCCAATGCACACGGCGTCGATATCGTCCCGCGCAAGCAACTCACGGAAGTCGTTGTAGTCCGCGCAGTCCTGGTTGCCGTACTTCTCATTCACGATGCCTCTGGCCGCCTCGCGGTGGCTCTTGTCGACGTCGCATACGGCCACCATCTGAACGCTCCCGTCGCCCAGGAAACGCCGCATGTTCCCTGTGCCTTGGCCACCGACGCCGATGGCGCCCATGACGATCCGGTTACTCGGCGCAACCGCGCCCTCCGCACCCAAAGCGGTCGCAGGAACGATGTATGGGAACGCCAACGCGCCTAACGACGCGCGCCCGGCGCCCTTGATGAATTCGCGGCGTGTTACGCCTTTCTTGAGCATATCGTTCTCCCAGAACCAGGTTGAATCTCTTGGTCTTCCATCCGGTTCATCTTGTTCATCCTGTCAAAGACATCTTCTCCCGCATCATCTCTCACAAGCTACTTGAGTTCGCGGATGTAGATATTGCGGAACCACAGCGTTGAACCGTGGTGTTGCAGCTCGATTTGGCCTGTCGGATATATCGGCTTGCTGCGGTCCCAGTAGTTCTCCATGACCGTATTGTCGACCACGAGGACGTCGTTGAGGTGAACGGTGACGCGCTCGCCAACCATCTTGATCCGAAACGTGTTCCATTGCCCGACCGGATTATCGGCGCATTTGAGCGGCTTGCTCGGATTGTTCTTGTTGTTGTACAACCCGCCGGAGCCTTCGGGGCGCTCGGCAGGGTCCCAGATCTGCACTTGCGGGGAGCCGCGGACGTAGATGCCGCTGTCGCCATGAGGCTCGATCTTCCAGTCTACGAGCATCTCGAAATCGCCGTAGTCCTTTGCCGTGCACAGACTGTTGCCTTTGCCGTCGTAGATGAACGCGCCGTCTTGGACCTTCCAATGCGCGCGCATCTGTTCGTCCGCGCCGGCCTGGGCTTTGGCGAGTTCATCCGGCGACATCTTGGCCCGGCTTTCCGGATTGCCCACCAAGCCCTTCCAGCCGGTCACGTCCTTGCCGTTGAACAGGGCCACGAAGCCTTCCGGCGGCTCGTTCAAGGCCGGGGTCTCGGCAGGACAGGCCTGTTGCACCGCTATCGCGAAACACACAAAGAAGACACCCAAACATACCCATCGATTCAGCATCATTCTTCCCTCATTCTCAGTTCTCAGTTCTCAATTCCTACTTCTCTCTCGAGTCGACCGTGAGTTCACCGATGGACCACCAGTGGGTCTCATCGGCGCCGGTCTGGACAATGCGGACATAGCGGCCGGATTTGACGGCAAGCACGACATCGGTCACGGCGCCCGAACCTTGTCCTTCGGCCACGGCGTCGCCCCAGTTCTCTGTATCGTTCGAGACAAACACCTGGTAGCCGCGCGGGTAGTCTTCCGCAGAGCCTGCGGCGTCCAAGGTGACCTTTCTCACCTCACACTCGGCCCCGAGGTCAAGCTGGAACCACTCGCCGCCCTTCTGCGGGGCGCCGGTGCCCCACCGGGAGTCCTTGTTGCCATCCAAGGCGTTCTTGGCGTCTGCTTCGTTGCTCGACGCGGTTGCCTTGTAGAGGATGGCCTTGATCTTGTTCGCGGCGAGCGTCGCCTCCTCTTTCAGGGCTTCGTCATCGAGACACGGCTCCACGATCTTTAGTGCGGCGCGGCTCTTGACGTTGGCCAGGCCGCCAAGGACCATCTTCTTCTCATCCGGTGTCTTGGCGCCCGCCATGGCCGTCTCGAAGTAGCCGACGACCTCGTCAAGGGAGCGGCCTTCGGGTTGCTCGAGGAGCCGCAGCAAGCCGCGCAGGGCGAGCACGCGGTGTGTATCGTCCTTGGTGCGTCCGGCGATGTCGACCAGGTCGTCCAGCACAGCGCCATTGGGCCAGCCCGCGAGCGCACGAACCGCGGTGTCTTGCACCTCGTTGTTGCCGGCCTTGGCCGCTTTGCGCAGCGGATCGAGCGCGGTGTTGTCGCCGATCTCGCCGAGCACTCTCACCATCGAGCACTTCGCGGGCGTGCCGTCCACCTTGGGGAGCTTGGCGAGCACGGCCGCGGCCCGCTGATCCCCGTCGGCGATCTTCTTCGCGACCCCGACGACGGCGCGTTCGGCTTCCTTCCGCGCCTTGTCGCCTTCCACCTTCTCGATCAGGTCCACAAGCGCAGGAAGCTGATCGGGGGTGGCCAACTCCGCGAGGGCCTTGTACGATTCGACGCGGACGCCTTCGTCGGGATCCTGCGCCATGTTGAGCAAGTCGGGCACGGCGCTGACCGCTTGGCGCGCGGCCAGGCTCCGAATGAGTTCGGCCCGAACGGGTGGCTCGCTGGTCTTCGCCAAGGCAAGCATCGCGGCGTCTACTCCGGGTCCGCGGAGGAGGCCCAGGCTGTTCCGGGCGACGTCGCGCTCTGCCTTTTCGCCGGTGGTCGCGATGTTGACCAAGGGCGAAATCGCCGACGCATCCCCGAGTTTGGCGACGGCGTCAATCGCGGCCAGCCGCACACTGGCGTCGCCGCTGGCCGTGGCCTGCATGACCGCAGGCAAAGCCGCCGCGTCGCCGCGGTCGGCCAGCGCCGTCAACAGCATCACTTGGCCCGCAGGCTGCATCTTCTGCAACGGGCTCACAAAGACCTCGGTGGCGGGCTGTCCGGCAATCTGGCGGACACACATGGCCGCGGCCGCGACCAAGTCCATGTCCTCCCCGGCAAGCGCCTCGGCAACGAAGTGGCTACCGCTCTCGCCGAGCGCGGTCGCCTTGCCGACGAACGCGGCGACGCGGACCTGGGCCGGCTCTGCGGCGTCGGACAACTCCTCGTACAGGGCTACGGCCTTGTCCTTCTGCCCGGCGACGCACAGGCTATCCGCACACACGAGGTACGCGTCCGCCCACGCCCGGTGCGCTTCGGCCGGGACCTTGGCCTTGGCATCGGCCAGCGCTTTGATTGCCTCCGGACCGCCTATCTTTCCCAGCGCGGCCATAGCCGCCCCGGCGATCATGGCGTCTGCGTCGGCCACAAGCGGGGCCACGGCCGCCACGGCCGCCGGGCATCGCCGCTCGCCCAGGGAGTTGACGACCCCGGCCTTGGCCTTACCCGTGGTCTTGCCCAGTGCATCCAACAACGCCTGATCGACCGGCGCATAGGCCATGCGCTCTAGCGCGTAGCGTGCCATGTCGCACGTCTCGTCCGCGGTCAACATGCCTGCCAATACCGGCACGGCCTCTTCCGTTCCGGCGATGGCGAGCTGGCGGCACACGAAATCCTTGGCATCGCGCGTGGCATCCGACTTGAGGATAGCCGTGAGCTTGTCAACCAACGCTTTGCGGTACTCGGGGTCGTGCTGGGAGTCGCGCACCGCATCGGCGATGACCGTGAGCCCCTCGCGGCTCTGGCCAAACTCGTAGGCCGGGAGTGCTTTCAGGGCCGCGTCAACCGCAGCGGTGTCCACTGCGTCGCTGGGCGTGGCGTCTGCGGGGAGATCGCCTAACGCGAACTGGATGCCGTCCAGGTAGTGCTGGAGAATGACCGGATTCCAGAAGATCTCCTCGCGGTGCCCCAGCGAGCAGTAAAACACGCGCCCCTTGCCGTAGTTGCGCACCCAGGACACGCCAAAGTCGCCGTCTTTGCGATGGACGGCGCCGCCCTTGTCCATATTGGTCTTCTCGATGTCGAGACTGAGCAAGATGCGCAGGTTCTTGCGCGAGTACGGGTCCTTGATTTGGTAGATCTCGTCGACGATCTCGAAGGGCTTGCCCTCGAAGGCCGCGCAGATCGGGTTGTCCGGGTCGTCCAGCTTGATGGCGACCTTCTCGTGCCAGGGATGGCCGTCGAAGTAGCCGCCCATCATCTCGCCGAATTCGGGCCAGTTGTAGAAACAGTCGGTCGCGGCGTGGACGCCGATGAGGCCTTTGCCGCCCTTGACGAAATCGAGCAGGCTCTTCTTGAGTGCGGCCTGGCGGTCCGCGTCCGCGTCTTTGAACAGGTCGCCGGTGGCGTTGTTCATCACTACGGCGTCGAACTGGGCGAGGTTGCCGGGCTCGAACATGGCGATATCCTCGCTGGATACCGCTTCGAACGCACCGGTCTTCTGCCCCATCATTTCAAAGGTCTTTGCGGCAATCGGGATCGAGCTATGCGCGAACCCTTTGCACAGGTTGAATACCAGGAGCTTGCGCGGGGCTTTGGGTTGGACGCGCGCGGCCTCGGGCAAGGCCGATTGCATTTTCTCGACATGCTCCGCTTTCTGCGCCCAACAGACCTGTAGCGCCCCAAAGCCCCCGCAGACCAGGGCAACCACGACGAGCAGACTGACGGTATACCGTTTCATTTCCCTCTCCTTACACGCTTCTACTGACCAAGCGACTCTCGATTTGTTCCCAACAACCCATATCCTCGAACGGCCTTCGGCCGTTTCCACTCTCGCCAAACGCAACCTTACAGACGCCACGGCGGCCGCATAGCGCGCGTCAACATACGGTCGGCCTCGGCGTCGCCGATGAAGCGTTCACGATCCGGGTCCCACCGGAGCTTGCGACCGAGCCGCATGGCAATGTCGCTCAAATGACAGATCATATCGGATCGGACGGCACTATCGATAGGGCACGCCGTTTGTGCCCGGGTTTTGATGCACTCGAGGAAATTCCCGATGTGGTTTCTGCTCGCGTAGAGCCGAATTGCGTCCGGCCCGAATGTCGTGCGCAAGAGCGCCTTGGGATGCGCGTCGATGAAGCCACGCCGAACGTACACCCAGCCCTCGCTGCCTTCAAACGTGATGCCGTGCGGATTCTGGCCTTCGTCCGTGTAGTCCAGCACGACCCCGTTGGCGTACCGAAGCTCGACGCGCCAATTCGTCGCGCAGTCACAAAAACCGTCTTCGGGAAATACACCCGTTCCTTCAACTTCTATCGGCCCGGTCAAGTCCGTGCCGTTGCCCCACTGGGCGATGTCCACATGGTGGATGCCCCAGCCCGCCACAAAGCCCAGGGCATAGTCCGAGTTGTGCCACCAGTACTCGTTCACAATCCGTTTGTCGCTGAACGGCGCCTCGGGCGCAGGGCCCAGCCACAGGTCGTAGTCCAGCCACTCGGGCACCGGCGCCGGCGTGATCCGCTCCGACACGCGGCTGGCCGGCGACCCGACCTTGATGCGCTGCAGGTCGCCGATCCGCCTATTGTGCACCAGTTCGCACGCAAACCGAAACTCGTGCGAACTGCGCTGCTGCGTGCCGTACTGGTAAACGCGCGCGTACCGGTGCACCGCGTCGCGGAGGGCCTGCCCTTGCGCCAGGCTCAGCGTCAGGGGCTTCTCGACGTACATGTCCTTGCCCGCCTTGGCCGCGGCTATCGCGTGCAGCACGTGCCAATGGTCGGGCGAAGCGATCACGACCGCGTCGATGTCGTTGCGCGCCAGAAGCTCACGGAAGTCATTATACGCGGCGCACCCCGTGCTTTTGTAGTGGGCGTCCACCGCGTTGCGGGCGGCCTCGCGTCTGAGCGCGTTTACGTCGCAGACGGCCACGACCTGCGCGCTCTGGTGGCCGAGGGTTCCTCTGAGCAAACCCGAGCCCTGCGGGCCGACGCCGATGCAGCCCACGGCGATCCGATCGCTCGGGGCCACGTGGCCCGCTGCGCCAAGGACCGATGACGGTACGATGTAGGGAAATCCAGCCACCGCGCCTGCGACAGCCGAAGCCCTCTTCAAGAATGCCCGCCTCTTCACATGCATGCTGCCCATGTTTGTTCTCGCACTTTACCGTTCACCTTTCTTATACACGCCAAGGGCTGCGCATCGAGCGCGCCAGCATCTGGTTCGCTTCGTCATCGGCGACGAAGCGTTCCGCATCGGGGTCCCACGTGAGCTTGCGGCCCAGCAGCGTGGCGATGCTGCCCAGGTGGCAGATCGTCGCGGCGCGGTGGCCGACCTCCGCGGGCGCCGTTGTTTGTTGGCGTGTCTTCACACAATCAATGAAATTCTGATGATGGTTGCGGCTGTCATAGAGGTGAATCTCGTTAGGGCCGATGAAGGATCGGGCAACGGACTCCGGCTCCGCAATCACGGCGCTGTTCTCGACGTAGATGTGGCCCTCGGTGCCGTCGAAATGGGCGCCCCAGTTGCGTCCTTGCTCACCGGCCGAGGTCTCGGAAATGAGCGTGACCCCGTTGGCATAGCGAAACTCGATGTGGTGGTCAACCGCGGCGTCGTACAGGCCGTCCTTCGGGTATTCGGCCGTCCCTTCGATCTCGAGCGGCCCCGTGGCATCCGTGCCGTTTCCCCACTGGGCGACATCGTAGTAATGGGCACCCCAATCCGAAATGTACCCCTCGCTGTAGTCGAGGAGCCAGCGGAAATTGAAGTGGACGCGGCCCGGGGTGTACGGCGCCCACGGTGCCGGGCCGAGCCAGAGGTCGTAGTCCAGGCCTTCGGGCACGGGCATGGCCTGCTGGATACCGCCGTAATCGCCGTGCCGGATCGCGTAGCCTTTGGGCACATGGGTGCGGATGGTCTTCAACGTGCCGATGCGGCCGTTGCGCACCAGTTCGCAGGCGTAGCGGCAGGCGCTGCGCGACCGGCGCCACGTGCCCGTCTGCAAGACGCGGTCATAGCGGTGAACGGCATTGCAGATGGCGCGGCCATCGGCGATGGTGAGGGACAGGGGCTTCTCACAGAAGATATCCTTGCCGGCCTGGGCAGCCTGGATGCAGATCACCGCGTGCCAGTGGTCGGGCGTGCCGATAGAGATCGCATCGACGTCGTCGCGGGCGATGACTTCGCGGAAATCGTTGTAGGCCGCTTCCGGCGGCAACCCCGTTGCGTTCCTGGCCCGCTCGCGATGGCCCGCATCGACGTCGCATACGGCCACGACCTCAACGCCCGGCGTGCGCATGAAGGCGTTCATGTTGCCGCTGCCCTGGCCGCCCAATCCAATGCAGCCCATCGTGATGCGATTGCCCGGCGCCGCCTGTCCGTCCGCACCCAAAGCCGATGACGGTACGATGTAGGGAAATGCAACCGCCCCACCCGCGACAACCGAAGCCCTCTTCAGAAAAGCGCGCCTCGTCACACGTGTTTTAGCCATCTTCTTCTCACTCTTCACCCTTTACCCTTCACCCTTCACCCTTCACCCTTCCTACAATCGCCACGGGCTCCGCATCGCGCGCCCCAGCAGCCGGTTGGCCTCGTCGTCATCCACAAAGCGCTCGGCTTCCGGGTTCCACTTCAGCGGGCGCTGAAGCACGTGGCAGATGTTGCCCAACTGACAGGCGGTCGAGGTGCGATGACCGATTTCCGCGGTGGCAATGGTCTTCTCGCGCGTGCGGATGCAGTGGAGAAAATCATCGCGATGGCCCCGGTGGCGGTTCAAATGGACGGCGCTGGCACCCAACGGGGTGAAGAGGATCTCCCGGGGCTCGGAGTGGATGCCGCCCCGGCTCACGAGGATCGTGCCGTCCGAGCCATGGAACACGCAATCGGCCGCGCCGCCGTGGTGCATGGGGATGCCGTTGGCATACGTGAAGGTCATCCGCTTTGGGTCTTTGACGCCGGGCGGCACGACCTCGACGGGCCCGCTGTGATCCATGTTGAGCGCCCATTGGGCGATGTCAATGTGATGGGCGCCGAAGTCGCTGAACCCCCCGCCCGCGTAGTCGCGATAGTAGCGCCAATGGGGGTAGCCCCCGAAATCCAGCGGACACAGCTCCGCGTGGTACGGGCGCCACGGCGCGGGCCCTTGCCACGCGTCCCAGTCGAGGGTAGGCGGCACCGGTTCCGGCGGCAGATCGTAGCTGTCGCTCGGGAACCCGCCAATGCCGATGTCGATGGACTTCAGCTTGCCAATCGCGCCTGCGCGAACCAACTCGGCTGCCCGGCTGAACCGGCCGTCATACTCGGAGCGCTGCTGGCTGCCCGTCTGGAACACGCGCCCGTAACGCTCGACGGCGTCGACGAGGGCGCGGCCTTCCTCGATGAAGCGGGTCAGCGGTTTCTCGCAATAGATGTCCTTGCCGGCCTTGGCCGCGGCAATGCACGCGAGGGCATGCATGTGGTCCGGCGTGGCAATACACACCGCATCGATATCGTCGCGGGCCAGCAAGTCGCGAAAGTTATGGTACGTGTCGCAGCCTTTGTAGTCGACCATATCGTCGCGCTGGGCATAGCGCTCCTCGACCATGTGCTTGCTCTGTTCGAGGCGGCCGGATTCGACGTCGCACACGGCCAGGATCTGCACGTCCTTCTTATTTCGAAATGCGTTGACGTGGGACCCGCGGCCTTGCTTGCCGACCCCGATGAAACCCAGTGTGATCCGTTCGCTCGGGGCAATGTGTCCGTCCGCGCCCAGTGCGGATGCAGGGACGAGGTACGGGAAGGCCGCCACGCCCCATGCGGAAGCCGTGGTCTTTCTCAGAAAACCTCGCCGGGTCAGCATCTTTGCCTCAGGCACCTTGTCCTCCTTCTGCGCATTCATTCGGTTCCCTCGGTTACAGACGCCACGGGGGACGCATCGGGCGCCCCAGCAGGCGTTCGGCTTCTGGGTCGTCTACGAAGCGTTCGCGGTCCGGGTCCCACCGGAGTTTGCGCCGAAGCTGCATGGCGATGTGGCCCAGAAGACACACGGAGCAGGAACGGTGGCCGATCTCGACGGGCGCGATGGTCTCCCGGCGCGACTTGATGCACTCGAGGAGATTCCGCTTATGGTCGCTGCTTTCGTACAGGTGGATTTCCTCGGGGCCGATGGCCGAATTCGCCAGGGATTTGGGTTCGGTTTCGAGGATGCCACGGCTCACGTAAACCCACCCTTTGTCCCCCTCGAACCGGACGCCGATCCGGTTCCTGTTCGAGCAGATCACCTTGATGCCGCTGGCATACGTGTATTCGATATGGAAGTTGCCGTGCACGTCCCACAGGCCGTCACGGGGGTATTCGGCGTGGCCCTCGATCGCGACGGGGCCGGTGTACTCCGTGCCCATGCCCCACTGGGCGATGTCGTTGTGGTGGGCGCCCCAACCGGTGATCATGCCGGCGCCGTAGTCGAACATCCGCAGCCATCCCGGCCGGCCGTATCCGTTCTGCGGGTGCACGCGCTCCTCGGTGTACGGCGCCCACGGGGCCGGCCCCAGCCAGAAGTCGTAGTCCAGGTTCTTTGGCACGGGCATGGGCGCGCGCAGGCTGCAGCCCGGATCGGTGGGCAGGCCGACGTTGACGGTGTGCAGCTTGCCGATGCGCCCGTTTCGAACCAGCTCGCACCCAAACCGGAACACCCATTCAGAGCGCTGTTGCGAGCCCGTCTGGAATACGCGGCCGTACCGGCGCACGGTGTCGCTCAGCACGCGCCCCTCGCGGATCGAAAACGACATGGGTTTTTCGAGGTACATGTCCTTGCCGTTCTTGGCGGCTTCGATCGCGGGCAGGCAATGCCAGTGGTCGGGCGTGCAGATCAGCATCGCGTCAATGTCGTCCCGCGCGCAGATCTCCCGGAAGTCGCCGTACATGTCGCAGCCCTTATACTGGCCGCTCGCTTTGGCATCGGCATACTTCGCCTCGACGGTCTTCGTGGCGTTCTCCTGCCGCTTGGTGTCCACGTCGCACACGGCAAGTACCTGGACCTCGGGGTATCCGAGGAACCCGCGCATGTCGCCGGTGCCCATCCGCCCCACCCC